>Ga0182012_10005800_pt1 | contig 12703 bp, 6 predicted proteins | sample 612S2SmetaG_FD_120486 | JGI IMG/M metagenome (GOLD analysis project Ga0182012, IMG submission 120486) | Permafrost microbial communities from Stordalen Mire, Sweden - 612S2S metaG | ecosystem: Environmental > Terrestrial > Soil > Wetlands > Permafrost | place: Sweden: Stordalen | collected...
ATCTTGCGAGAGACCGTGCATGATCTTATCCGAATATGTTAGTGCACGAGGGCCGCCAGATGCTATCTGGTTGATAAAAAGAAGCAAAGTGCGACGCAGGATGCTGAGGTTTCGACGTCTCTGGGACAGTTATGTTCGAAAATGGGCATAGGTCAAAATCGCCGAAACAGCCGAGTCGCTGATGGCGCACTATACTCGCTACACCTCTGGCTGGGCGAATGCCGGGCAGCCGGTTCGGTCCGGCATCACCCGCAGACCTTCGCTATAGGTCGCATATAACTGATCGAAGACCGAGTCCCAACTGTTGTTGTGAGCGAGATGGCAAGCGGCACAACCCATGGAATCTCGTAGCGCGCTATCGTGCATCAGAGTTTGCACGCTCTTTGTGAAGTCTTCCGTGAGCAAGCCGGAAACACCATTTTGAATTCCGACGCGCTCGCCGGCTTCGGGGGCCAGAACCACGGGCACGCCACTCGCCATAGCCTCCAAGATGACTAAGCCGAAGGTATCCGTGCGCGAGGGAAACACGAAAGCGTCCATCTTGCTATAGGCGGCGGCGAGTTCCGCGCCTCGGAGTACGCCGGGGATCTCCGCACTTTGCAGATGTTTTTGCAGCCACTTCTGCTGGCCGCCCTCGCCTACAATCAGAAATTTAAAATTGCGTTCACCGGCAGCTAAAAGCGCGCGCTCCAGTTCCGGGAAAAGGCGCACGTTTTTTTCAGTAGTGAGGCGTCCTACATAGCCAATACAGAAAGGATGGTGGCCGTTGCCGCCGTTTAACGCCGCCGGTTTCTTCGGCTGGTAGCTGCGGAGGTCAACGCCGTGCGGCATGAGGAAGGCGGGCTTTCCGGTTCTTGCGCGCAGCAAATCGACATAAGTTTGATTGGGCGCGAGCACGAAGCGAGCCGTTCGATAGAAACGCAGCAGACCTCGCAGGGTTTGGCGTTCAAGTGCCTGCGCCGCCTTCGTACGCCAAGTTTGCGGCATGAGATTGAGCACTCGATAGAGACGCCGGGACAGGTATTCATGCAGATTGGTGTGCCACGAAGCGACGGAAGGAATTCGCATGTTGTGCGCCGCCCACGCTCCTAAGAAGCCTAAATCGCCAGGACCTGTGATGTGAATCAGATCTGGCTCGAAAGCGCTGAGTTGTTCGACGAGGAATGGCCGGTGGCGCATCAGCAGAGGGTCAAAATAGAGGCTCTTGTCCACCGGGAACGAAGCCAGGCCGCGTTCCAACTCCAACATTTCGAGTGAGCCATCGCGCGTTAGACAGGTTCGGGAGCTGCCGCGCACGACTAAGAACGGGAGATTGCGACCCTTGGCAAAATCTGCCAAATGCCTGGTTAGCGTGCCGACTCCGTTGGCTTCATAGAAAGTATCGGCGAATAGCGCAACACGTGGCGGGGAATTCAAGAATGGTTGCAATCACTTGTTTTTACCATGACAGGGGCATTAACACCGCGCGAACCACTCTAATTCGGGTACGTTCCCCCCGTTACACTTAATTCCGAATTAAGTGTAACGGGGGGAACGTACCCGAATTAGAGTGGAAGCTGGCAGGTCGAATGGCTTGGCCGCGCTTCCGGGCAGCGGATATTGCCAAGAAGCAGCGGGAAGCGGGAACTGACTTTCCGCTCCAGCACACCAAGGGCCTCTTGAGAACTGCCGCGGTTTTAGCGAACTTGATGGATGCTAAAGTTGTCGTTTAGAACATGTGACGATTCTTGAGGCTAGACGCAACTTCTTGATTAAGTGCGCTACAGCCGCGGGCGTTCTGTGGGTGCCGGGCAAAAGCGGTCTTATCGAAGCAAAGCGTCGCGAGGTAGATCTTCATGTGCATCCGCACTACCGCACGCAGACGCCTCTCGACGCTGCACTGCTGCAGGTTAATCCTGGACGCGACGCCTTCAGCGGCGAGGTTTATCACGACAAAATTGCGGCGATTCTTGAAACATGGAGCCAGAGCCTGCGGCAATCCTCGCCAAAGACGCAAGGCATCGAAACGTTGCTTAGTGAAAGGTTTCTTGGAACCGGTTGGCAGGCGGTGCAAACTCGCCCGCTGCGTACGACAAAGGCGCTAGAGGTGCAACGCTTGCAGTATCCGGCTAAGATCGAGCTTCCTCCGGAAACATTCATTCGCGAGATGAAAGCCTGGCTGAAAGACTTTTCGGCCCTGGCGACGGCGCACTTTCAGATAACCCGACTTGAAATTAATAAGGATGGCCTTGACACACGGATCCGGTATGAGCTTGTCGGCACGGGACCGGGTTTTCATCGGGAGCAAAGAAATGGCGACTGGTCACTCACTTGGGAGATGAACTCGGCGGGCGACGACTATAAAGTTGTGCGATGGCAGTCTCACGAGGAAGTTCGCAGCCGGTCGACCGAAAAGTTTTACGAAGACATTACGGAAAGAGCCTTGGGGGGGTGTGCATCTTATAGGACGCAAATGTTGCATGGAGCCGACCATTGGCGGACTTCATTGGATGGCGCGTGCGGGATAGATATTTATGGGCACAATGGCGTCTCGGTCGGAGACGTTTATGGGGACGGCCATGACGACCTATATGTTTGTCAACCGGCTGGCTTGCCGAACCGGCTCTATCGCAACCGGGGCGATGGAACGTTCGAGGATGTAACCGAGTCATCGGGTGTGGGAATTCTAGATAACACCGCTTGCGCGCTAATTGCGGACGTTGACAATGACGGGCGGCAGGATTTGGTGGTGGTGCGGGCAAATGGGCCATTGCTTTTCTTGAATCAAGGGAACGGCAAGTTCCGCTTGATGCCGGACGCATTCCATTTCGCCAATCCTCCGCAAGGAACGTTTACCGGCGCAGCAGCGGCCGACTATGACCGCGACGGCTTTTTGGATATTTATTTCTGCCTTTACGCTTTTTACCAGGGCGCCGGCCAGTACAAATATCCAACGCCCTATTTCGCCGCCGAGAATGGGCCGCCCAATTTCCTCATGCGGAACAACGGCGATGGTACGTTTCGCGATGTCACGGCGCAATGTGGCCTCGACAAAAACAATGCGCGCTTTAGCTTCTGCTGTAGCTGGGGCGATTATAACGGCGACGGACGGCAGGATCTTTACGTAATAAACGATTTCGGCCGCAAAAATCTGTACCGTAACAATGGCGACGGAACATTCACCGATGTAGCGCCCGAAGCGGGCGTCGAAGATGTCGGCGCGGGCATGAGCGTTTGCTGGCTTGATTACAACAATGATGGGGCGCAAGATCTATACGTTGGCAATATGTGGACGGCGGCGGGCGAACGCATTACGAACGACAGTGAATTTCAAAAAGTTGCCCCGCCTGCCATTCGGGCGCTTTATCGCAAACACGCCATGGGAAATTCGCTGCTCCAGAATTCCGCGACGGGTGCTTTTCGCGACGTAACGGGATCGTCGGGAACGGGGATGGGCCGTTGGGCTTGGTCGAGCGATTCGTTCGATTTTGATCATGATGGTTTCGCGGATATCTACATTGCTAATGGCATGATCTCGGGCCCGATCCGGCAAGACCTAAACAGTTTTTTCTGGCGGCAGGTGGTGGCGCGGTCGCCCAACAGCGCGCAGTCAGACCCGGATTACGAACAGAGCTGGAATGCGATAAACGAACTGATCCGCTCTGATTATTCATGGAGCGGGTTTGAGAGAAATGTTTTCTACGCGAATCATCGCGATGGAACATTCTCGGACGTCTCAGGCGCGCTTGGTCTGGACTTTGTGGAGGACGGGCGCGCCTTCGCGATAGCGGACCTCGACGGCGATGGACGGCAGGAAATCCTGCTGAAGAACCGCAATGCCCCACAAATTCGGCTGCTCAAGAATACCGTTTCGGATTTGCCTCCGGCTATCGTGTTTCGTTTGCACGGCACAAAGAGCAATCGCGACGCTATCGGCGCGGCCGTGACGATTGAAACGAATGTTGGGCGGCAGACGAAGTTTTTGCAAGCGGGCTCCGGATTTCTCTCGCAGCACGGGAAAGAATTGTTTTTCGGATTAGGAGAGGCGAGCGGCAGTGTAGCGGCGTCAATTCGGTGGCCTAGCGGGTTGGTGCAGAAATTGAAAGAGCTGCCGGTGAATCGCCGCGTATGGGTAACGGAGGGATTGGACACAGTTCGCGCGGAGGAATTTACGGCGACGCCGAAAACCTCGGAAACTCATCAAACGGCTGTTGAATCCATGGAAACAATAAGCACCTGGCTCCTGGTTCCGGTGTTGGCGCCGAGTTTTTCCGCCGCCACGTCACGGCTGATCACGTTTTCGGAGTCCGCTCCGAAACTGTCGGACGATATGATCGCCACGTACAATCTACTGTTCCGGTATTTATTTGACCGGCACCGGGACTTGCCGCTACCCTCTTCCTTTTTGCTCGACGAACAAGGACGAATCGTCAAGGTGTATCACGGCGCTGTCGATCCCGAGCAGGTTGAGAAGGACAGGAAGAACATTCCGGCCAATGACGCAGAGAGATTGGCCAAAGCGCTTCCCTTTCCCGGCGTTTCCACAACCTATGAATTCGGGCGCAACTATCTTTCCTTGGGCTCGATTTTCTTTCAGCGCGGCTATGTAGAGGCGGCGGAGGGCTTTTTCCGATCGGCTTTGAAAGACGACCCGGCCAGCGCCGAAGCGTTCTATGGGTTGGGCAGTGTCTACCTTAAATTGGATAAGACCAAGGAGGCCAAAGACTCGTTTGAACACGCGGCAAAGCTGAAAGCGGCTTATCCGGAGACTGCGCCCAACGCTTGGAACAACTTGGGGCTGTTGGAGGCGCGCGAAGGCGAGACGGAGAAGGCGGTTGGTTATTTTGAGCAGGCGCTAGAGATTGATCCGCATCATTTCATATCGCTTGAGAATCTCGGGAACGCTTACCGGCAACAAAAGCGTTTGGCGGAAGCCCAGGCTCCTTTGGAGCGCGCGCTGGCGCTAAAGCCCAACGATCCGGAAGCAAACTACAGTTTGGGTATGGTGTTTGCGCAGAACAATGATTCGGAGAACGCCTCCCGCTATTTGCGGAAAGCGTTGCAAAGCCGGCCGGATTATCCAGAGGCGTTAAACAACTTGGGCATTCTTTATTTGCGGACACGGCGGCGCGACGATGCCGTGGCGGAATTTGAAAAATGCATTTCACTGGCGCCGGGGTTCGACCAGTCATATTTGAACCTGGCACGAGTTTACTCGATAGAAGGCAATAAAGAGAAAGCACGCGCGGTTCTGGGAGCACTGCTGGCGCAGCATCCTGATCATGTTCAGGCCAAACAGTTGCTTGCGCAATTGAACTGATATGCGGCGTTCGATTATCATCGACACGGACCCATCCCCGGATGATGCGGTAGCTTTCCTTGTCGCGTTGGCCTCGCCGGAAGAATTGGAGGTTTTGGCGATTACGACCGTTGCCGGGAACGTGCCCGTTACCTTAACCGCGAAAAATGCCCGCAAGGCGCTTGAATTGGCGAAACGGATGGAGATACCGGTGTACGCGGGGGCGGCCGCACCATTGGTCCGCAAATTGGTGACGGCGGAACATGTTCATGGCCGGACCGGATTTGAAGGTTATGATCTGCCCGAGCCAAGCATGCCTTTGGCGAGTGGATTTGCGCCGGAGGCAATGGTGGATTTGGTGATGCAGCGTCGCCCGGGTGAAGTGACGCTTTGCTGTCTGGCGCCGCTCACGAACATTGCGTTAGCTTTGGCGAAAGAGCCACGCCTGGCTAAACATTTGCGCGAGATTGTGATCATGGGCGGCGCATTTTCGGAAGGTGGCAACATTACCCCGGCAGCGGAGTTCAATATTTATGTGGATCCGGAAGCTGCGGCGCGGGTGCTCGATTGCGGAGCGCCCATAACAATGATTCCGCTCGATTGTACGCACCAGGCGCTGACCACGCCGAGCCGGCTTGAGAAATTGCGCGCCATCGGAACTCCGGTGGCGGAAGCGTTTTATCATCTGCTGAAATTCAATAAGATTTTCGACGAACAGAAGTATGGTTGGGAAGGCGGGCCGCTGCATGATGCCACGGTGATCGCGTACTTGTTGATGCCGGATATTTTCTCGGGGCGGAAGGTGAACGTGGCGGTGGAATGTGCCAGTCCGCTTACTCTTGGGATGACGGTGGTGGATTGGTGGTCGGTTTTGGGGAAGCCGGCAAATGTGAACTTTCTGCGTGAGATCAATGCCGGCCGCTATTTCGATTTGGTGATTGAAATGTTGGGGCGGTTGTGATGGGCTGGCAAACCACGGTGGCGGCGCTCTGTTTGCTGACAGGCAGAGTGTTTGATGCGCAGCATCATCCAGCGGCGGCTGTTAAGGTTTACCTGCAGAGTGTAGGCAAGAAAGAAATACTTTCCGTACAGACTGACTCAGACGGCAGGTATCGATTCAGCGTACCCGCCGGCTCATACGCAATTCATGCGGAGGGCGAGAGGGACGAAACAATTAAAGTTGCCGGGGAGAGGGAGACGGTTGACTTGACGCTCCAGCCGCCGTTCTTTGATGAGCCGGCATTCACCGTGGCTGGAGTGACTGATAACACCTATCGCGGAGGTCACGGAGCGGATACGGTTTTGCGATCGACGGAGGCGCTGACGAAGTCGACGGAGGCGCTGGCTGAACCGCATCATACGATGGCAGAGGATTATGAGCGTTCCGGGCATCCGTTGGACGCAGTGCATGAGTTTCAACGCGCGGCCGAATTGGATGCGAGTGAGACAAACCTGTTTGACTGGGCAACTGAATTGCTCAAACATGGCGCGCCTCAGCAGGCGGCGGAAGTGTTCATGAAAGGAGCGAAGCTCTTTCCGCATTCGGAGAGAACGCTCCTAGGGTTGGCTACGGCCTACTACGCGGCAGGGGAGTATGAGAGGGCGAGGGACTGGTTCTTTAAAGCGGTGGATCTTGATCCAAACGATGCGCGCCCTTATGCGTTTCTAAGCACCGTGCAACGGCGGGAGATTACGGACGCGGCAGGGTTTCAAGAAAGGCTGGCAAGGTTTGCCAGACTGCAGCCGGAGAATGCGCTGGCGAATTACTACTATGCGCTGAGCCTGTGCAACCAACATAGTTACAAGAATGCGCGCCCGCTGCTAATGAAGGCTGTGCGGTTAGATCCGCATCTTGGGAACGCTTATCTGCAACTAGGGATCATCGCACAAGACAAGCAAGAAGCCATTGCCGATTTCGAGAAAGCGATTCAAGCAAGCCCCGAGTTGGAAGAAGCGCATTACCGTTTGTCGGAAGCCTACCGGGTTGGCGGCAATGCTGAAAGAGCCAAAGAAGAGATGGCTATCTACCAGCGGCTTTCCAATGAAACGAGCGAACGAATTGAGCGGGAGCGGGCTGAGACACAGCGGTTTGTGATTGGACTACCGGGTCATTAAGCTTTGGAACATATCGAAAAACTTTCCGGTGTCCAAGTCGAGATTGATCTCGACCGATTGAACAGTTAGCATCGGTTTATCCTGCGCGTTCCATGTGAGAGTGTTGCCGTAGCCCGCGCCGTGATCGATATCAACACTCATGTAGCGCGTTTCCTTCTTAGTGATGAGGGAAGGATCGATCCAGGCACCCGCTGCCAGTTCGTCCCACATCAGGTCGTTGCCATCGCCTGGCTTGTAGTACTTGGCGATATAGCGGGCGATGGTCTTGCCGGTGGCTTCCATGTGCTTCACCATTTCGGGAGTCAGATGGGCTTTGATGGAAATGTCGACCGGTGTGCAAACTATCTTTTTCCAGGGCGCCCGCAACACAATATAGGCGGCTTCGGGGTCGAACCAGAGATTGAACTCATGGCGCGGCGTGTTGACGAACTCCGGATTGTCGCTCACTGGGTTGAGGCTGCCACCCATGAAAACAAGTTGTTCGGCTAACTCCGGCATATGGGGATCTATGGAGATTGCCAGCGCCAGGTTCGTCATCGGGCCGCCTTCATAGATGGTGACTTGGTTCGGGAATTCGTGAACCTTGCGAATGAGGAAGTGGATGGCATCTTCCTGGGCAGGTTTAATTTTCGGTTCACCTTCGGGCAAAGGAGGAACTAGCGATGACTCATGGAACCAGCGAACATCCCAGGCTCCGGCATAGGCAAGCTTGCCGAAGCGTTGCTGCCACAACTGCGCCTCTTCGCGAGTGAAGACTAAGGGCGTCGACGCACCCAGCATCACTGGAATATCAGTACGGCCGATGATCTCAAGCAGGCGCAAGGTGTGCGCGACTTCTTCATCGCGCCACTGATCTCCACTTACGATGGTTATGCCGAGAACTTCGACTTGCGGAGATTGAATGAGCAGCAGCAACGTTTGCATGTTGCTGCCGCCCGGACCGGAACAATCTTCGTTGATAATTACTTTACGGCGCGTTGGCGCCGCGGCCAGCGAACTTACCAGAACTAATGATAGGGCGAGATAGAACTTCAAACGATTAGAACGCGGCTTTCAGAGCGAATTGAATTACGCGAGGATTGCCCACGGTGGAACTGATGGCTCCGAAAGTGGCCGAGTTCAAATCGGAACCCGGCTGGCCGAATTGCGCGTGATTGAAGAGATTGAAAAACTCGCTGCGGAAATCAATTTTGAAATTCTCGCGAATGGGGAAATGCTTGACCACGGAGAAATCGGTATTAATGAAGTTGGGGCCATAGCCCGGAGTGCGGGAGGCATTGCCCAGTTCACCAGTCGCGGGGGCCGAGAAGCAAGAGGTGTTGAACCAGGAGCCCAGTGTGTGCTTGCCCGCCATGGGATCGCAGGTTTGATCCGGACGGTTCAAGCTGTTACCGTTATTTTCAAAGTTCACGCCCGAAGCGTTGGCGCTATCGACGACAAAGAGAGGGAAGCCGGAGTTTGCCTTTTCGATCACCGTCAATTCCCAATTACCGACGATCATATTGGCTGGGCCGCTCCACGAACTGCCGTACTTTTTGCCTTTACCAAAGGGCAGATCGTAAATCAGACTAGCGGTGAAGTTCTGGTTGAGGTTGATCTGAGATAAGCCCCAGTCAAGTTTCTGCCAGTTGGGTAGTGGATAATAGGTGGCTCCGATAGTGCTACCGAGACCGTCGGAGAAGCCGTTGTCGTGATCTCTCGAATAGGTATAACCGATCAAGGCATAGATGCCGGCGCGCGAACTTTTCGTTTCAGCCTTCAGCTGGAAGGAATCATAATGCGCCCGTCCGATGTCGCTGGTGCTGGCGATGGTGGAATAGGCGAACGCCTGGTAGGGGACGCCGAAGGATGCTCCGCCCGGGCCGCAGCCGAGCGTGTAACCGGAGACGGTGCCGCAGGCCAGGGGCGAGGAGACGTTGAGATTGTTGCCGTCGATGAGAATGTGCGAGCTGCGAGAGCCGGCATAGCCGGCCGTGACAACAATTGCGCCGGGCAGTTGGCGTTCCAAATTGATATTGAATTGCTGAACGCGGCCTTGCTTGAAGTTCAAGTTTTGAGCCTGAATGGTGCCGGTGAAATCGGCGGGCACGGGAGGCGCGTTAAAGATCTGAAAGCCATCGGAAGCACTGATGGCGGATGGCGTATTGAGAGGATTAGCCGCGCAAGAGGCGGTGGCGAAGGTACAATTGCCACCGAACGCAAAGCGGTCAGATTCAGCAAAGTAAGGCGGGTTCTGCCACAAGCCCTGCGCGCCTTGATTCCAGGATGAATCGTGGAAAATCGCGTAACCTCCGCGAATGGCGGTGTTCTTGCTGCCGAAAGGTTTCCAGGCAACGCCAATGCGGGGTTCAACGGCGGTTTTATCCATTTGAATTCCGGCTGACGAGCTTGCGCCCTGGCCGGCAATCAGGAATTGCCCGTTGGCGGGATTGAAATCGGCTTGGCGGTCGTGAGCTTCGGTAATGGGAGTAACCAGCGCCCAGGCGAGACCCAAGTTCAACGTAAGATCTTTGGTGACGCGCCAACTGTCTTCGGCATAGGGGCGAAAGAGCTTCCATCTACGGCCGGTCGTGGTGCCGCCAAAGGTCTGATCGTGAATCGCGAGGCTGGGTAAGCCGAGGAGCAGATCAGCCATTGGTTCGGCTGTCCAAGCGCCGCTGTAGATCCAATAGCCGTCGCCGAAGGCCTCGGTGAGTACATTCATCTGGTTGGCGCGAATTCCCATGCCGACCTTGATATCGTGATTGCCGCGCACCATATCGAGCGAATCGGAGACCGAGAAGACATTGGTTCCACCTTGGAAGGGCGAATAGCCGCGGTCACCGAGAGACCAATAACCGCCGTCCATTTGAGAACTGGTGAGGCCGCAACTGGGACCGCCCAGATTTGCGCCGGGAATGCCGAGGGTCGAAGCATAGCAGCTGCCAGTTCCCTGGGAGGTAATGTAATCGAAAATACGGTTGTAGCCGCCGCTGATTTGATTGACGGTATTGGGTGAGAAGACGTGAGTCTCAGAAAGAGCAACGTTGCGGCCATGGTTCAGAATGCCTTGATTGCTGCCGAAGGCGTTGGCTTCGGCAAAGCCAGGAGAGCCGCCGGGAACGTAGGAGGTGGCTTGGTCGTAACTGAAGCGCGCGAACGCATAATCGTTGTTCGAGAAATTGTGGTCGAGGCGGCCGTCGAACTCGCCTTCGTTTAACTTGCGGACCGGTTCGTTGACATAGTTATAGCCGAGGCCGGGGTTGTTGGCATTGGGGAGCGGATAGAGATTGATGAGCTTTTGGCCGATCGAGTTGGCCAAGTTGGACGGAATCTTGTTACAGGGAGTACCGGGCGTTTGGCTGCCGTCGGCGGCGGCGGCTTCCGGAGTGCCGTCCGGGCCGCATTGAAAAGCCGTGCTTGCGCCGGTGCCGGTGACATTCGGATTTACCAGATAGCCCGTGCGCGGATTGCCGAAAGCATCGTCGGTGAAATCACCATTACGCATGGCAACGCTTGGCACCAAGCCAGTGAAGGGGATGCCGTGGCGCTGGAATTTATTTTGTATATCGGCGAAGATGAACGTCTTGTCCTTCTTGATAGGCGCGCCGACGGAACCGCCGAATTGATTCAGGTTGAACTGTTCCGTGTTAGCGGCAAAGAAGCTGCGGGCATCAAGGCTGGTGTTACGGAAGAATTCGAAGATGGTTCCGTGGATGGAATCAGTGCCGGATTTGGTGGTGACGAGGACGGTGGGACCGGCGCGCGTGCCCCATTCGGCGGAATAATTGTAAGTGAGGACTTTGAATTCTTGAATAGCGTCGATGGAAGGCAGGATGGCGATACCGCCGCCCGTGAGTTCGTTGTTGTCGTTGCCGTCGAGCAGCCAATCGGTTGAATTGGCGCGCGAGCCGCCGACGGAAAGCGAGAAGGATCCGCGGGCAGCGACTTCGCTTGAGGCGCCGCTGGTGAAGAAGCTGCCGGGATTGGTTTCCTGCGTGGTGCCGGGAGTCAGCGTGGCGAGCTGCACGAAATCGCGGCCGTTGAGTGGCAGTTCAGCTACCTGTTGGGAAGTGATGACCTGGCCGAGCGTGGGATTGGTGGTTTGCACGGCGACCGGGGTGGCCGTGACCTCGACGCTGGTTTGGACGTTGGCGGGGGAAAGGGTGAAATCGACTTCGCGCTGCTCATCGACTTGGAGGCGGATGCTCTTGACTTCGTTGGGCTGAAAGCCGGTGTATTCGGCGCGCACGGAAAAGCTGCCGACGCCGAGGAGCGGGACAACGTAATGGCCGGCGTTGTCGGATATGGCATCACGCACGGTACCGGTGTTTTCACCACTCACGGTGATCTTGGCGCCGGATACAGCGGCGCCGCTGGCATCGGTGATGGTTCCGGAAATGGTACCGGTGGCCTGACCGTGCAGGAGTGAAGAAAAAGAAAAAACAACTGAGGATAAAACTAGAGCGTGAAAGGTTTTTTTGCCAATCATTTTGTAGGAGCCCCCTGAAATGGCCACGAACGAAGTGACAAGAATCGAAACTTTATCGTTACCTAGCGGTAATCGAAGAGATACCCCAGTATCGCGCGAGAGGGTTGTAGTGTCAACGGTTGGGAAAGCGCGGATTAGAGGGGGGTTTTTTTCGCCTATAAATAACAGTATGGGTTGGACGAAAAAAACCCCCTCGGTTTTTGGACGGGGTTTGGGGTCAATGCCGGTCGCGGCGACAAGCGCACGGTAGCGGGGAAGCGACTGCTCTGCGGGGCATTTTTGCCGCTTGGAAAAGTGGCTGGCTGGATGGGGGTTTTTAGCGCCTATTCCAGATAGGGCTCGCAGAGGCCAAAAACCCCCCTTCCGCCGGGCCCTTTGAGAAGCGGTTTTTGCCGGTTGAAAATCGCTGTTCCGCGCCGTGCGGTGGCATACAGGCTGGAGTCTGGCGAGAGATCGGGGAACGGCGCCCGACAGCGCGGTTTTGCTGAGATCTTTGCAATTGAGCGATTGCATGTTTTGCATAACGAGAATACTTCCTTTACCTTGAATTCAGGTTGGGAGACGACCCAGCCGGCTCCCTTACGGTCGCGGTTCGATTAGAACAAACCGGGAGTTGCCCACAAACGATGGGCTGTTTCGCCTAAACTTTCCCATGTTGGCGTGCGGAAAGGTGACTTTCTTGGCGGTAACTCGTTGAAAATAATCAAAATAGAGATTTTCGTCTTTTGTGACCCGCGATTTCGGCGCTGCGCAGCCGACACTTGAGGGGATGAAAACGGGGCGGATCCGAGGATCTTCCGGGCGGGCACGTTCTCGGCTTAAAGGGGTGCTTTCGTATC
>Ga0182012_10005803_pt1 | contig 12703 bp, 5 predicted proteins | sample 612S2SmetaG_FD_120486 | JGI IMG/M metagenome (GOLD analysis project Ga0182012, IMG submission 120486) | Permafrost microbial communities from Stordalen Mire, Sweden - 612S2S metaG | ecosystem: Environmental > Terrestrial > Soil > Wetlands > Permafrost | place: Sweden: Stordalen | collected...
CGTTACGCAGCAGCAGATTGGGTTTGCCTTTGCGCGAGATGTAAAGATCTGGTCGGCCATCGTTGTTGAAGTCGCCCCAAGCAACGCCTTTGACGAAACCGCAATCCGGCAGTGCGTTCACTTTAGTGAATGTCCCGTTCCCATTGTTGTGGAAAAGCTCCGACGGGTAAGGATCGTCTATGCTCGTCTCGTGCCCCAGCATCAAATCGAGGTTGCCATCGCTGTCGTAATCGGCCCAGGCTGCGGTCTGCGTGGGATGAGGAGACATCAGTCCAGCCTCTTCCGTTACGTCGGTGAAGGTCACCTGTCCCTTGGCGTTTGGGCCGTTATTGCGCAAGAGCGAGCACGGGTAGCCGCCGAACTTGCCCCACCACCCCCCACGCAGCACTAGGATGTCGGGCCAGCCATCGTTGTTGTAATCGGCGTGGATCACATTCAGTCCGCCCACCTCACCGTCTAATCCAGCCGCATGCGTTTGGTCAGTAAATGTACCGTCACCATTGTTATGAAAGTAGCGAAGTTGATCGCGCGGGCCCGATGACGAAATCACCAAATCAAAATAACCGTCGCCATCAAAGTCTTCGGCAACGCTGCCACCAGAATGGGTAGTGACTTGTAATCCAGATCCCGGCGCGACATCTTGAAAATGGCCCACGTCGTAATCCGATTTGAGAATCGATTCAGGAATGATCCAATCTCTTGGCGCATCCGTCGGAGGCCCGCCAAGCGTCATCCAAGCCAGATTCAGCAGCCATTTATCAATCAGCGTGCCCCTGCCGCTCTTCAGCAAACTGCTCCATTGCGACACTGCGCATTCAGCACCCGCGCGATTCTTGTGCAGCCCGCCGCCACGCAACGGATATATGCACGATTGCGCGTTGTGATTCGTAAGACAGTTTTCCTGCTCTCCACTCCGCAGACATGCCAGCCCGTGCAACTCGGTAATTTGGCGATCGAAATCCGGCTTCAAGTGAATGCCGTTCTCAACCAGCACTTGGCGCAACTTCACGATTTCTTCCACGGCCGCCGCGCTCTCGCCAGCTTGCAGCAGATACTGCGCTAAATCGAATCGAGCGCGAACCTCTTTGGCTTTATCATTCGGTTGCTGAAGCAACAAACGGTAATAGGCCACGCGTTCCGCTGCTTTGTTGGGGTCGGCTTTCCAATCTTGCGCGCGGTAGATTTGCGCCAGTAACTCGGCCATTTTGCGCGTAGAGGCAGCGCGCGGGTCGTCATCGCTTGAATGCGAGACGGAGGCCAAAACGAGGAGAAGGAAAATCAGTTTGCTCGTCACAAAAAGCTAAGAGCCGGACAGATTTCTCTGCCCGGCTCCTTTTATCTTCTTACAGGTCAAAGGCTGATCTTTAGAACTTGAGAGTTCCAGAGAACTGCATACGGCGCATGGTTGCGCCAGCTGCAATACCCGTGATCTGGCCAGCGCTCGACTGGTCCACGTTGCTGTTCGGCAAGCCAAGGTTCGTGTGATTGAAGATGTTGCTGGCATCAACGCGGAGCGCAAATCCCAGTTTTTCTGTCAATTTGAAGGTCTTGGCCATGCTCAAATCCTGCTGGATGAACTTCGGTCCATACAGGGTATTGATCGGATAGGTTCCGAAGGTGTTAGCCGCCGGGTAAAGGAACGGACCGGTGCTGCAATTTCCAGCGGGGCAACCCGTAAACCATTGAGCGCGACTATTGTCATAGGTGAAGCCAAAGCCCTGGTCAGGACGATTGTTTGGACCAGCGTTTGGCTGACCAGCATAGTTATTAGCGAATTGCGGCGAGAACGGGAAGCCACTGTAGTACGTGGTGATTCCGCTCAAATTCCAGCCGCCAATCAATGCGTCTGCCACTTTATTCATGCTGCTCATGTACTTCCGGCCCTTACCTACAGGAACGTCGTAGTTCTGAGCAAGCGTGATTTGATTGTTAGGCAGCACTCCGCCATTGCCATAGCCAGCGGCGCGATCGTAAATGAAGTAGTAGTTGCTATCGTAACCCCAACCCGGACCGTACTGCCGCTGATAAGTGTAGTTACCCTGCAGCGTCCAACCAGACAAAGCATTCACTTTGAAGGTAGCCTGCAAAGCGTTGTATTGCTCGTTCGCGCAATCGCAATAATAGCCCAGGTTGGTGTTACCAATCAGGCTGCCATAAGGGTTGACGGGCGAGCTACCGGGGACGAACATTGCCTCGTTCGGGTTAATTTCATTACCTGTCCCGAGGAAGCCGTGGCGGTTTGAGTTCCCCACGTAACCAACGGTTGCGGTAATTTTGCTAGTGATTTGCCGCTGAATCGAGGCATTGTATTGATAGAGTTGTGGCAAGGTAACCGTAGCTGGACGGAACTTCGGAGAAATTCCAACCGGCAGCGGGAACGTGCCGTTCGCGCTTACCACAATCGGAGCTGGAGAGGGCGGGCCCTGCGTGAGGTTGAAAACGCCGCCGAAGCTATTGTTATTCGTCAACACCTGGTCGTAAAGAACGGGTGGGTTTTGTGTGACATTGTGGCCGAAGTTCGATCCGAACACACCCAGATCGTACGTCCAGCCATAACCTGCGCGGATAACCGTCTTTTCGTTCAACTGATAAGCAATTCCCACGCGTGGCGCAAAGTCATGATAGTTAGGCGTTTGAATACCGTGCGAAGAAACGGCGTTGTTGTAGCCAAACACGTACATCAAGCCGTTTTGCAGATCGAATGTCGCGCCATTGCCGGCGCCGTTAACGGTCTCCGGCTCAACTAGCTCATAGCGCATTCCCAGGTTGAGAGTCCACTTGGGTGTTGGGTGCCAGGAATCTTGCCCATAGAAAAAGAACCGGGGCTGCGATTCTTGGGCGTTTGTACTCGAACTGACGTACCGCTGGAAAGAGGTAACATCGCCTAGAAGGAAGGTCGCCATACCTACGCCAGGCGACGGAGAGTTACCGGCTACCGACACGTTGCCAGTTTCTGAACCGTTAAATGTAAGTTCGCCCGCGCGATGGTTGTCGCTGGGTACTCGCAGGTTCTGAGCATAACGGATATCCGCGCCAAACTTAAAGGTGTGCTTTCCGACAATCTTGGTCAGGTTGTCAACAAATTGATACTGGCTTTCCGTTTGGGTCAGCGGGCAGTTGCACTGATTGACGCCAAGCGCATAGCCGAGTTCAGCAGTATCGTGCGGATTGTTGATATAGAATGCTGGCAATCCAGAGGTATAGGTGTTGTCGAGGTTCAGTCCCGGAATGCCCGCGGTGGTCGCAGGTTGAGTGCCGTAACCATTGGGAACATCGAAAACGTGGTAGCGCATATACCCGAAGCGAACTTCGTTAACGACAGTCGGGCTAATCGTGTAGGTCCAGCCGAGCGAAAGGCTCTGGTTTAGAGCTTGCGAATTACCCGCATAGTGACCGAATGCCGGTCCACCTGCGGTTGAACCGAATGCGCCCGGTGCAGATTCCGTAAATGCCGCATAGCTATAGCGACCGAACATAGTGTTCTTTTCATTCAGGTAGTAATCTTCGCGGGTGTCCCACTGGTTAGCGGTGATGGCCGTATTGCCGCTCACGGCATAATTGTTGGCATAGTCTTCACCGGCAAATTGCGGAGTGAAGTTAGGCAGCGGGAAATAATTCAAAAGTGCCACAGCTTGGGGGCTCAGCTTACTTGCAGGAATGATATTTCCGGTGTACGGAGTGCGGCCAGTACCATTTGTTTGATTTCCCGATGTCGGATCATAAATCTGATATTGCGAGTTGAACTTCAAATAGTCGGAGAAGTCGCCCATTCTGTTCGCTGCGGTAGGAACGCTGGTGATGACCGAGCCACCCTGCGCTTCACGATTCAATTGCGCGTCGCCGAAAAAGAACAGCTTGTCTTTAATAATGCGACCACCAATAGAACCGCCAAATTGGTTCTGCCGATAAGTCGGGGTGGGCAGGTTGTTGAACGGATCAGCCGCAAACGTCTTGAAGCCCGGCGTATTCAACTGTAAGTACTCGAAAGCGTCCCCGTGGAATGCGTTCGAACCAGACTTCGTTGAATAGCTCGCCATGTTGGCTGCGTATTCGAATTCGGCGTCGAAGTTTTGCGTCGCCTGCTTGATTTCAGACAGTGAGTCGAACGTCGGGTTAATAACGATAATCCCGAGAATAGGATCCTGGTTGGTCGTACCGTCCAACTCGTACCCCATCGAGTCGAACAATTGGCCGTCCGCGACCATTTGAACCGAGCCCTGTGGATTTTCGTCGGAGGCATGCTGCCAGCCGATTTTTGCCGTACCCGGATTCAACAACTCCATCGATTGAGCATTGCGCCCAATATTTGGTAAATCGTTAATCTGTTGCGCACTGAACGTTTGCGCCACGTCAGCACGGTCAGTTTGCAGCAAAGGCGCTGCGGCAGTCACTTCAACCTCAGTGCTTACATCGCCCACCTTAAGCTGGGCATCGTAACGCACACCTTCGTCGACGTGGATTTCGAGCGAGTTCGATACTACTTTTTGAAATCCAGGCGACTCGATGGTCACCGTGTACGTATCGGGAATCAACTGACCTTTTAAGTAGTTGCCTTGCGCGTCCGAAGTGACAACGAACTGCGTGCCCTTACTCTTATCTGTGATTGTGATTTTGGCATTGGCGACGGCGCCGCCCGAGGCGTCCGTGACAGTACCGTTGATATTACCGAAAACTTGCTGCGCATTGGCGCTGTTCCACCCGATTAAAGTGAAGACCAGTGCCAGAAGGGGGAGAAATTTTCCCCTGCGAGACATTGACATACCTTCTCCTTGGAAGCAATTCTTTGAGACTCTCAAAGCCTTTTGTCCAGCCCCTGAGCCGGACTTAAACTAACCACTGACCAGTGTAACCCTTTTTTACGGCCTTCGATACCAGAAATCTGCTAAGGATACACTGAAAACTAGAAAAATCATAACTCCGCCGTAGATACTAGTCAATATGGTACTTTTCCCTCAGCCTAATGTGGTTCATAGACAAGTTTCCCTGCGTCTACGCTTAAATCAGTATTTTTAGACACTTGGCTTCACTTCTCCTTCAAATGCAGTACATACAACTATGTTTTCATACCCGCTACATGCTAGACTTTCTACGTCCGTAGTTGCCATTGCCCAGAGTTTGGGTTTAGCAAATGGCCTAGTCAGTCTCGCTGCAACTCCGCCAAAGTTGTTTAGTGGCCCTGTAAGCCGATATGGAAGACGTTTCAATCGATCAGAATTCGACCGGTAGGCCGAACAAATACAAGAAGATCTTCGAACAGTTGCAGCAGGCCATCGCCAGCGGCAAGTATCGGGAAGGTCAGCGTATTCCCAGCGAAACTCAGCTCAGCCGCACGTGTGGCGCGTCCCGCCTCACTGTTGCCCGCGCGTTGAAAGAATTGGAAATCCTCGGCTTAATTGAACGCCGCCCGGGCTCCGGAAGCTATGTCAGTCAACAGAGCCGCACACAGGGCCGAACCTTTGGACTCTTGATACCTGAACTCGGCCAAACCGAAATCTTTGAACCGATTTGCCAAGGCATGGCCCGCGCTAGCCGCGCCACCCACGACGAACTTCTTTGGGGCGCCGCCACCCACGACGTCGAATCCCACGAGCAGCAGGCCTTGCAACTTTCCGAATACTATATTTCGAAGGACGTCTCCGGCGTCTTTTTTGCCCCGTTGGAATTCACCGTCCACCGATTCGAGGTGAACCAGCGCATACTCGAAGATTTTCAAAAGACGGGCATTCCCGTCGTTCTGCTCGATCGCGATGTTTGTCCATATCCGCACCGCAGTCATTGCGACCTCGTCGGAATCGACAATCGCCGCGCTGGCTACATGGTGACCCAGCATTTATTCCGCCAGGGATGCGAGCGTGTCATTTTCTTTGGCTGGCCGAATTCCGCCGCCACTGTAGACCAGCGCATTGCTGGCTATCGGGAAGCAGTCCGCCAAGCCGGGAAGCCCGAATTGGTAGAAATCGGCGATGCTGAGTCGCGCGACTCCATTGCCAAGCTGCTCACCAAACACCGCCCGGACGGCTTCGTTTGTGCGAACGACCGTACCGCTGGCCAAATCATGGTCCGCCTGAATGAATTAGGCGTAGAAATCCCCGGCAAAATGAAGATCACCGGCATCGACGACGCCAAATACGCCAGCTTCCTGCACGTTCCACTCACCACCGTCCGGCAACCCTGCCACGATATTGGCGCTGCTGCTGTTTGGACTATGATCGAGCGCATCGAGCACCCCAACATGCCCGCCCGCGATATCCTGCTCGATTGCCAGTTGATCGTTCGGCGCTCTTGTGGCTCAGCCTAATTCCATGCCAAACGCGCCGTCCCAGGTCACCGTTTCGGGAATACGCTCCGCAGTTGCAATAAAAGCGCAGTAGTCCACCGATACCTTGCTTCTTGCCGGAACCCAGCGGTATCCCGGCACGCCAAACAGCGATCCTCGCTCCACCATCTTCCGCCGCGATTCCACAAACGGCGACACGCCAAACTCCATCCCGCAAGTCAAGCCCTTGCCATTCCAAGGTGCTTGTGTCCGCAGATAGTGCTCTTCCCAGCGCGCCATCCATGGAAAATCGCTTTGCTTCCAAACGTAGCCGATCAGCACTTTGCTCGTCGGTGACCATGCCACAAAAAACGCCTGCTCCCAACGCGGATCCATCAAGTGGGTGCTGAAGCCGCCTGAAACCGGACCCTTCGTATAAACCCGAAAATCTTCCGCGCCGCCGCTCTTTAAAGGGCACATTGGCCAATTAAATTCCGCATCGGGCTGATAGGGTCCCAAGTTATCGTTGAAGCTGGCGTCGCCCACTTTCGAACGCGTCGCAGGCATGCGGAATTGCGTGCTTCCCGATTCCAGAAACGGCGGCCCTAAAGTGACGTGCTGCGTCCAGGCAATCGGCCGATCGCTCGCCGATAAGCTTTCCACCGTTTCCGACAGCAACACCACATTCGAACCCGGTGCTAATTTGATCCGCCGGCTAAAACGCAATTCGGCCAAACGCAAAGTGCCCGCGAGCGCCATCTCCCCTTCCCCGCCCGACACATCATACGGAATCACCGGCCCTTCGCCATGCACCGGCATGCCCGCCGCCGCTTCTTCCGCGCTCGGTCCGCCAAACGTATCAAGGCAAATGTTGTGGCCCATAATGCCCGAAAGCAACTGCGCCTCGTTTCCCTGCCCGTATTCCGGATGCTTCTTGAAATCGTGCGTCGTCGGCTCAATCGATGGCCACGGCGGAATCCACAGGGGGTTCACGCCCGAAGGCTTATGTTGGATCTCCGCAATGTGTCCGCCTTCGACCGTCGCGGTAACCCGAACAAGTTCATTCTCAAGCTGTACCGCCCGGCGATTATGGAAGCTGACCTCTGTCATTATTGGAACCTCGCGCGAATCCTAACCGTACGGTTCAAATCATCCACCACTTGCAGCACCTTCAACTTCAAATCCGGATCGACCTGCGCCGTTTCGAGCCAATCGCGCACAGTCTTATCCGCCGCTGCCGAACGTTGGCCGCCGACAAACGCGTTCAGCCATGCCATTGTAAAGAAGATTTTGCGTTCCTGCTTAATCTGCGGCAGCGCATCCAGCGCCGGTTTTAGATAAGGCTCGGTGAGCTTGTCGGCATTCCACGCGTTGAAATTCCCCAAACTATCCTGCACCCAATCCTCTTGCAGTGCTGAATTGTGCAAATAATCCTCAAAATACCTTTTCTTCGTGGCCGCGTCCGGCTTTGCCGCACCCGCTACGTACGCGTATTTCAAACCGATCCCGTTCGCGTTTCGCTTGCACTCGGCTTGATAGATCTCGTCTGCACCCGGCGCACTTTGTGCTAGCAACGTGCTGACCATTCGCCAACGGTCCAGTGGCCTCAGTTCCACTCCCGGCACCGCCTTATCCCCCTTCAACAGTTCCTCAATCGACTTCAGTGCTGTTTCGGTTGTCGCCAGTGAAAGCAATGTTCGAAACCATAAGATCCGCTGCTCAGTCTCCGGTGCCGTCATCATCTTTTCCAACGCCAACTTCTCAAACGGCGGTGCCCATTTCCCCAGCGTTGCATTACCTAGATAACTATGTAATACATACGCCGCGCGCCCACCTACGGACCGCACCAACGTCTCGTTGGGTTCGTTGCGTAATTCTCGCAATGCCGTCTCCAGGTAGCCCGCCGGCGCCATATCCGCCGCCCGCACCGAGTCCCACAACGCGCCCCAAAGCAGCGTCCGTTCAAATACGTCCGACACGCTTCCCAGGTGCTTCGCTATATAGGTCTGGCTTTTTTCATCCAGCAAGAAGAGCCCATAGCCATAGTCTTCATCGTTGGGAAAGACGTAAGCCGGACACGCATTGCCAGCGGCGCCGTCTACTTCCGTGCTTACGGTTAAGAACTTGGCACGTAAGCGAACAGGCGGCGAATTCTCGTATCCCAGCAAAACCTGCGTTGCCAGCGGCCACAAGCCATCCTCAGCCAGCGCATTCTTTTGCATGAGCCTTAGGCCTTTCAGCTTCCCGTGGTCACACGTCCACTGGGCCCGCACCTCCGGCATGGCTCGTCGCGTAATCCAAGCACTGGCCCAAGGCTTCAAGTCCTGCCCAGACGAACGTTCAAACGCTCCCACCAAATCGCTCCATTGCGCGTTGCCATAGAGATGTTCACTCAAATAGAGCCGCAGCCCGTCACGAAAATGTTCATCTCCAATCAGATACGAAAGCTGCTTCAACAGCGCGGGCGCCTTCGAATAAACAATCGCGCCGTAAGCCGATTTCGCGTCTTTCAAATTCGCAATGTCTTGATAAATCGGCGTCGTTCCCTTGGTCACGTCAATGCCATAGGCGGCAGGCTTGATTTGCTGATAAAAATGCGCCCAGACGTTTTGCTGCGGCTCCAACGTGGCCAGCGCTCGGTACGCCATATACTGCGCGAAGCCTTCTTTAAGCCACAAATCGTCGAACCACTTCATTGTGGTTAAATCGCCAAACCATTGATGCGCCAGTTCGTGCAACACCAGAATCTTCCGCCCAAACCGATCGTCTTCCGTAGGCGCGCTGCGGAACAGAACACTGTCTTCATTCAGAAATGTAGCCCCAGCATGTTCCATACCGCCGAACGGAAAGCCTGGAATCAGCACCATGTCATATTTCGTGAAGGGAAACGCCTGCGCAAAATAATCGCTGAAGAAGCCAATGCCATCCGCTGCAGTCTTTTGAATCGCCGGAACCTCACTTTGCGCCCGCGCGATTTGCGAGTGGCGCACATAGACATCCGGCAGACCTGTCGTGTGATGCACCGCTTCAAAAGGTCCTACCGCGAACGCAAACAAATAAGTGCTAATCGGTTCCGTCTCGGTAAAGCTAGCCTTTCTGATCAGGCCCTGACCCTCGCTGAGTGTCTCTTTGGCATTGGCGATCACCTTGCTCGCATTTGGATACGTAATGCTTAGTGTGAATCGTCCCTTTAAATCCGGCTGATCAAAACACGGAAAAGCCGCGCTCGCATCCATCGGCACAAACAACGTATATAAATATTCGCTTCCGTCTTCTTTGTCTTCATAGCGAGTAATGGCTTTACCCGCCGGACCGATCGATGCATCGAACTTCAGATTTACCGAGTTCTCACCCAGCCGTAAAGCCGCCGCTGGCAAAGTGATGTGGCCATTCTCGCTTACCACCGTCGTGCCCCGACCATTTACAACCAGCTCACGCGCATTGTCCCCGCGAAAGTCCACCAGCAGCGGACCCTGTTTTGACAATTTGAATCGCAGCACCTCAGTGCCCGCAGCGTAGTCCTTATGGAGAGTTACGTCGAAGAACAGCTCGTATCGAATGTCCGAAACCGCTGCCTTGCGTTCAGCCGCCAACTCCCTTGGAATCCCTACCGGCGCACTCGCGAACATAGGCAAAGCCAACGCTCCTAGAACAAAACCTGCACGCAGCCACATGTTCAGCAGTGTATCTTGCGAATCGCTGTCAGCAATACCGAAACATCTTCTTCATTGTTATAAAAATGCGGCGAGATTCGCAGGTACATGCGGCGCGCAGAAACATTAATATTCTGCTCTGCCAACTTCTTAGCTATGCTCACCGAATCCAAACCAGGCAAACTCGCTGTCACGATCTGCGACGGCAAACACTCGCCCTTCGATTGATAGAACTCCGCACCCATCTCAGCCAGCCCACTCCGCAACAGCCCCGCCAGTTCCAAAACGCGCTTCTCAATCTGCGGAATGCCAATCTGTTCCATGAATCGCAAAGACGCATCCATCCCATACAACGACGCAAACGCCAGCATTCCCGGTTCGTACTTCTCCGCACTATCTCCAAACCGCGGCGCGCCATGATGCAAATTCGTCACGTTGCGCCAGTCTTTATCGCTGCGCCAACCTAGCGCTTGCGGCCGCAACCGTTTACGCATTTCCGGATGCACCGCCATAAACGTCGCACCGTTCGGCGAGATCATCCACTTATACGCGTCCACGGCAAAGAAATCCGCGCCGGTCGCATCAAAATCAAACTCCAAAGCGCCCGCACTCTGCGTTCCATCCAGGTAAACCACCACTCCGCGCTTCCGCAAGTCGGACACCATTCGCCCAAGATTTGGCCGCAGTCCGGTTGTGTAGTTCACCGTACTCAGCGCCACCATTCGGGTCCGTTCAGTAATGTGGGCTTCCAGTTCGGGCCAATCGCATTCCACGCCACATGCACCCACGCTGGCATGTCCATACAGTTGGTTCGGGAATTCGCCATGCAGCGTCAGCAACTCGTCGCCAGGTTTCCAATCAATAGCGCCCATTGCCAATGCCAGCGCATATCCCGCATTCGGAAAAAACGCAACATCTTCCGCGGCACAATGGATCAGCCGCGCCGCCAACTGGCGCGTCTTAGCCAAATCGTCAAACCATTCCAGAAAATCGAGCGCCGCCTTTTCGTCACGTTGCTGAAAGTGCGCCATCGCCGCTTCCTTCGAGCATCGTGGCAACTGTCCAAAAGTTGCTGTATTCAGGAAAGTTCGCCCTTGCAAAGAAGGAAATTCGGCGCGGATCGCCGCCCAGTTGGCGCTCATTCCACCGGGCTCATCTTTCCTTTCAAATGTGCAATCGCCTCACCCACCGCAATTTCGCTCGATGCCCGCGTCTTCCGCTCTACAAACTCAACCTTGCCTTCACTCAACTTCTTACCTACCGTGATCCGGTAAGGAATCCCAATCAAATCGGCGTCTTTAAATTTCACACCTGGACGTTCGTCGCGATCATCCAGCAGCGCATCAATCCCCGCCTGCGCACACTCGGCATAAAGTTTGTCTGCCGCTGCTTTCAGTGCCGCATCCGTATAGTTCACCGGAGTGATCACCACGCTAAAAGGCGCAATCGCCACCGGCAGCATCATGCCGTCTTTGTCGTTAAACAGCTCAATCGCGCACGTCAAAATTCTTTCAATTCCAATGCCGTACGAACCCATAATCGGTGTCACATCTTTGCCGTCTTCGCCCTGTACACGCAGCCCCATCGATTCCGAATATTTATAGCCCAGCTTGAAAATGTGACCGATTTCAATTGATTTCGCAATATCCAACACGCCGCCGCAAGTCGCGCACGCATCCGCCTCAGCTACCTGCCGCAAGTCGAAGTACTCCGGTTGAAAATCTTCCCCTGGAGTTACGTTCTTCAAGTGGTAGTCATCTTTATTAGCCCCTGCAATCATGTTGTGCCGGCCTTCGAGCGCTAAGTCTGCCAGCACCCGCATGTTCTTCACACCCACCGGACCCAATGAACCAGCACTCGCGCCAAACCAATCTACAATTTCCGCTGGATGCGCAGGCCGCACGTCTTTCGCCTTCACCACGCCTGCAAATTTCGTTTCGCTCATTTGATGATCGCCGCGCACCATCACTAATACTGGCTTGCCATCGGCCACCATGACCAAGCTCTTCATCTGCGATGTTTCAGGCAACTTAGTAAATGCTGTTAACTCGGCAATCGTCTTGAAACCCGGTGTATGAAATTCCTCCGGTTTGAAATCCCCAACCGGATCGGCCGCCAAAGGCGCACTTGCCTTCGCCACAGCTTTTTCTAGATTCGCCGCATAGCCGCACGCTTTACAGCGCACCACTAAATCCTCCCCGGCTTCCGAGCGCACCATAAACTCGTGTGACTGGCTCCCGCCCATGGCTCCCGAATCGGCTTCCACCGCGCTGTATTCCAAACCGCAACGGTCAAAAATTTTCCGATAAGCCGCGTAATGCTTCTGATAAGCCGCATCGAGCCCCGCCGCATCCAGATCGAACGTATACGAGTCTTTCATGATGAATTGGCGCACGCGCAACAGCCCAGATTTTGGCCTTGGCTCATCGCGGAATTTCGTTTGTATCTGGTACCAAATCTGCGGCAACTGCTTATAGCTCCGCAATTCACCACGCGCTACAAACGTCATTACTTCTTCGTGAGTCATGCCCAAACAAAGATCGCGTCCAAAGCGATCTTTGAGCCGGAACATGTTATCGCCCATGGCTTCCCAGCGTCCTGACTCCTGCCAGACCTCCGCCGGATTCAACGCCGGCAGCAGCATCTCTTGCCCGCCAATGGCGTTCATTTCTTCACGCACAATCTGCTGAATTTTAAGCAGCGACCGCTGCGCCAGCATCAAATAGTTATAAATGCCAGCCGAAAGCTGCCGTATATAACCAGCACGCAACAATAGTCTATGGCTGACAACTTC
>Ga0182012_10005805_pt1 | contig 12698 bp, 9 predicted proteins | sample 612S2SmetaG_FD_120486 | JGI IMG/M metagenome (GOLD analysis project Ga0182012, IMG submission 120486) | Permafrost microbial communities from Stordalen Mire, Sweden - 612S2S metaG | ecosystem: Environmental > Terrestrial > Soil > Wetlands > Permafrost | place: Sweden: Stordalen | collected...
GCCAAGATGACGAGCACGATCGCCGCGAGCGGCAGATTGATGACGAAGACGGCCCGCCACGAGATCGTCTGCGCGAGGAAGCCTCCGAGGATGGGCCCGAGCGCGGTCGTGATCGCTGAGAACCCCGACCACGTCCCGATCGCTCGCCCGCGTTCGCTCCCCGTGAAGGTGGCGCTGATGAGCGCGAGGCTGCCCGGCGTCGCAAGCGCGCCGCCGATGCCTTGGACGCAGCGGGCAACGACGAGCTGGTGAATCGAGCCGGCCATCGAGCACCACGCCGACGCCGCGGCGAACAACGCAATGCCGATGCCGAAGACCAGCTTGCGGCCGTAGCGATCGCCGAGCCCGCCACCGATGAGAATGAGCGCGGACAGGAATAGCAGATAGCCCTCGACGACCCATTGTACGGACGCCGCGGGCGCGTTGAACTCGCGCTGGATGATCGGCAGAGCGACGTTGACCGCGGTGCCATCGATCATGCTCATCGACGAGCCGACGATCGTCGCGACCAGCACCCACGTGCCGGTCGTTATTCCGCGTCGAGCCGACACCGTGGCCATATCCGGCAGGAGACTGCGCTAGTTTTTCACGGTCAGGATGAGGCGAATGCCGATCGGATACAGCGAGAGGGCGTCGGTCGGCAGCGGGCCGTAGATGGGCGCTCCCGTGGTACCGCCCACGACGCCGCGGTACGGAACGCCGGCGCCGAACAGCGTGTACGGGCCGGACGCCGTGGACAGCATGTTCGTGGCCGCCAGCGAAAGGTCGGCGTTGCCGATTTTCCGTCCGAACTCGCCGCTGATCAGCGTGAACGGCGCCTGATTCAGTTCGTTGTTGTTGCCGCGGAAGGTCGCGGCAGCGCCCGCGTGCCAGCCTTGGTCGGCCCAGTCGAGTTGGAGCGAGCCCTGCTGTTGCGGTATGCCCAAGAACTGGGCGTTGTCCACCAAGTTGCCGCCCGAGGTCGGATTGGAGAACTGCGCGTTGAGGTCTTTCGGGTACGCGACGTTCAAGCCGTACATCGCCGTTAGGAATAGATGCTGCGGAGCGAAGCGCTGGACGAAGCGGACCTCCGCGCCCTGGTAGACGGCGTTGCCGACGTTACTGTTGTACGAGACGCACGCCGGGATCGGATTGGCGTACGAGTTGTTCTTACACGTTCCGTTGTCCACCGCGGCCAGCGGGTAGAAAATCTCGACCGGATCGCGCAGGCTCGTCTGATAGAGCGAGACGTCGAGCGTCGCGCGCGACGAGAACTCGTGCGAATAGCCCAGTTCGTACTCGGTCGCGCGCTCGGGCTGCTCGTTCGGGCTGCCCTGCCCGATGAAGACGTTGTTGCCGTCGAGCGGCAACTGGCTGTACGGAAACTGATAGCGCTCGATCAGCAGCGGAGCGCGGAAACCGGTACCGACGTTCAGCCGGAACGCCGACGTCGGGTCCGCGTTGTAGATCGCGCCGAAGCGCCAGTCGAGGTTCGAGCCGAACGTGGTGTAGTGCGACTCGAAGAGTCCGCCGTCGATCCGCCACTTGGGCGTCGGGCGGAAGCCGCCGCGGGCGAACAGCACGTTGATCGTCTGCCCCAGGAGCGGCTGGGCCTCCGAAGGCGTGGCCGGCGTGCTGGTCGACGACGGGGGCGCGTTGAACGTGAGGTCCTCATAGCGCGTGTAGCCGCCGACCGCGAACTGCGACGTGTCGAAGGAGCGCTGCCAGGCGAGGCCGGCATTGTAGCGGTGGTCGTTATGGGTGACGTCGTACGGCGACGCCGCGCCGCCGGTCACGTCGACGCTGTTGTCGCTCTCGTAGAGGTCGGCCGTCAATTCGCCCGCGCCGAGCGGGGACTGTCCGCGCAGCTGATACGCGCGGATCACCTGCGAGAACGTCTGGTCGCCGGGGCCGACGAACTGGCCGTACTGCGGCGTGCCCAAGTCGGCGACGTTCTTGTCGATCCCGTTGACGGCGCTGCTCTGGTCGCGCGTGTCGCCAAGCAGAAACACGCGGGCCGTCAGGTTGGCGTTCTGCGAGAACGACCAGGTGAGCGTCCCGAGCCCCAGGTGGGATGCGACCGACGAACCGAGTGCGGTCGCGCACGGCGAGCAGGTGGGGTCGCTGTTCGAATAGAGTTGCACGGTCTCATTATTGACGTAGCCCGACTCGTTCTGGTCGTCGAACGCCGCGGCGTAGCCGAGTTTCCCGGCGCTACCCGAGGCGTTGAGCCACGCCTCGTTCTGCCCGAACGATCCGCTCGAGAGCGACAGGCCGTAGTGCGGGTCCTTCGTCGGCTGCAGCGAGACGAGGTTGATCGCGCCGCCGAACGTGTTGCTGCCGTTGGAATCCTCGGGCCCCAGCCCTTCGGTCACGTCGACGGCGGAGAAGGCCGCAACGGGGAAGCGCGACAGATCGAGATCGCCCGTGTTGCCGTCGTTCAGCAACTGACCGTCGAGCGCGAGGAGCGACTCCGACGGGTCCGGCCCGCGCAGCGACACGACCGCGATGGCGTTGTCGCCGCCGCCGTCGGGTCGTGAGAACGTCGCGCCGGGTAGCGTTTGGAGCCCGTCGATGATCTGATCGTCGCCGACGCGGTCGAAGTCGGCGCGCGTGACCGTGACCGACGGCATCGTGCCCTGCACCGGGGCGAGCCGGCCGTCGACCGTCACGCGGCCGATGACGCGCAGCTTCGCCGAGTCGAGCGGTTCGAGCGCGACCTGCACGTTCACGTCGTGGTCGGCGCGCACGGCAACGGTGACCGGTGCGTAGCCGCGCGCCGCGGCGGCCAGCGCGTAGGTGCCGGGCGCCGCGGTCAGGGCGAAGTCGCCCTTCGCGTCGGTGGTGGCGCGCTGCGTGACGGCGCCGCGCAGTTCGAGTTGGGCGCCGGCGAGCGGGGCGCCGGTGTTCGCATGGACGTTGCCGCTTATGAGGCAGCAAGCCGCCAGAAGAATCGAGTGCAAAGTGGCTGCTCCGGGGTTGTAGTGAGCGAGCAAGCGGCTGCCGCTGCGAGGGGATGCCGCCGGCTCCCGCCAAGCGGCCTCCATGCCGCCGCGGGTTCGGGTCAGCTATTCCGCCCAGTACGGCGGCGAACGCGCCGGCCCCCTGCCCGTAGCCGGGCATTGCGAGGAGTACTTATAGGACCTGCGACACCGCGGTGAGCGATGGAAGCTAACGCCGTCGCGGCGCTGCTCGTCGTATTCGTCGCGATCATCGGGTTGGTCGCGCTCGCGAACCGGATCAACGTGGCGTACCCGATCGTGCTGCTGCTCGGGGGCGTGGCGATCGGTTTCGTCCCGCACGTCCCGACCGTCCCGTTGCCGCCGGACCTCGTACTCGTGGTGTTCCTGCCGCCGCTGCTGTATTGGGAAAGCGTCACGGCCCCGACCAGCGAGTTCAAAGCGAACGCGTTTTGGATCTTTCAGTTGGCATTCGGGCTGGTCATCCTGACGACCGTCGCCGTTGCGGTCGTCGCGCACGCGATCGTGCCCGGCATGGGTTGGGGCGTGGCCTTCGTCCTGGGCGCGGTCGTCTCTTCGACCGACGAAGTCGCGTTCGCCGCGATTGCGGACGGACTCCGCGTACCCCGGCACGTCATCGGCACGATCGAAGGCGAAAGCTTGGTCAACGACGCGACCTCGCTGATCCTCTACGGCGTCGGCATCGCGGCCGTCGTCGGCGGCTCCTTTTCGCTTCTGCAGACGGCCGGTGCACTGGCGCTGTCCATCGTCGAGTCGGTGGCCATCGGCCTCGCCGCCGGAGCGCTGGCCGTAACCGCCTGGCGCACCATCAAAGACGAGACGCTCCAGGGCACGATCTCGGTGATCATCCCGTTTCTCGCATATTTGCCGGCGTATCACATCGGCGCTTCCGGGGTCTTGTCGACCGTCACAGCCGGACTGTTTCTCAGCCGCTTCACGCCGACGGTCCTACTCCCGCGGGCGCGCGAGATGCTCACGGGCTTCTGGACGACGGTCGTCTTTCTGCTGAATGCCTTCATCTTCGTCGAGGTGGGCGTCCAGTTTCATCAAGTCGAGCTGAGGCTGCGGGAGTATTCACTCGGGCAGTTGGTATGGTGGGCCGGGGCCGTCGCCGCTGTCTGCATCGTCCTGCGGCTAGCGTGGACGTTCGCGCAGGCTTTGCTGCCGGCCACGAACGAGCCCGAGCATGTCGACGGCAAGGCCGATTGGTCCCACGTGATGATCGTCGGCTGGACCGGCATGCGCGGCGGAGTCTCGCTGGCGGCGGCTTTCGCAATTCCGCTCGAGACCGTGGCGGGGCCGTTTCCCTTTCGCGACTTGCTGATTTTCATAACGTTCGTCGTGCTGCTCGCCACGCTCGTCGGCCAAGGCGGAACGCTGCCGTTTCTCATCAGGGCGCTCCACGTCGCGGACGACGGCGCTGCCGAGGCGGAAGAGCGGCTCGCCTTGGCCACCACGGCGCAAGCGGGGCTCGATCGCATCGACCAACTCGAGCGCGAAGGCGTGGCGTCACACAGCATTCTCGAACTGCACCGCCGCCGGCTCGCGACGAGATGGGCGGAGTTCGGCGAGACCGTTCCCAATCCGGCCGCGGCGCGCGCCACCAGCCAATACCGCGAGATCACGAAGGACTTGCTCGGCGCGCAGCGGGCGAGCCTGATTCGCCTTCGCGAAGACGGGAAGATCGACAATACGGTGCTGCGGCGCGTTCAGCGCTTGCTCGACCTGCAGACGATCGAGATGGATCTGTTGGGCGATACAGGTCACGCCGAGATCGAGGACGCGTAGCCCTCCAGGCGGCTCGCGGTTTATCGCGTCGCGGTTCTGGGAACTGACGCTCTCCAGGAGGTAACGATGACTATTGTAGCCGAGCAGACGTACACGCCGAGGAAATGGAAACTGGCCGGACTCACCGGCATTTCGGACCACACGCTCGAGGTCCATTTCGGACTCTACGAGGGATACGTCAAGAACGTCAATCTCCTCAACGAGCAGCTCGACGACCTCGTGACGAAGGGTCAAGACGCGCCGACGAATCTTCCGTTTTCCGAGCTCTCCCGGCATCTCGGTTTCGAGTACAACGGTATGGTGCTCCACGAGTACTACTTCGACAACCTGAAGGCTTCGGCCGGCGGGCCGCCCGCCGCGGGCGCCTTCCGCGACGCCGTCACGAGGAGCTTCGGCGGATTCGAAGCGTGGCAGAAGGACTTCGCCGCCATCGGCGGGATGCGCGGCGTCGGCTGGGCCATCGCCTACCAGGATCCGCATACGGGCCGGATATCGAATAACTGGGTGACGCTGCACGAGGACGGTAACATCGCCGGCTTCAAGCCGATTCTCGTCATGGACGTGTGGGAGCACGCCTTCATGTTCGATTACAAGCCGTCGGAACGGTCCAAGTATATCGAGGCCTTCCTCGCCAACGTCGACTGGAAGGTCGCGGATTCTCGCTTGACCCGCTAAACTGCCTGCCCCTGCAGGCGGCCCTCGACGGCGTCGTACTCGAATAGTTCCGCATAGCGGCCCCATTCGATCGCGGTTGCGAGTTGGCGCTTTGCCTCTTCCTCCGGATAGTATTCCTCGAGGATGTCGAGAAAGAAGTCGCTGCGCATCGCGTGACCGTCCTTCTTCTCGAGGGTCGCGGCGATGGCCGCGACGATCGGCGCCCGTTCGAGGGCGTGCTCGCGGAAGATGTCTTTGCTTTGCAGGATCGACGCGTCGGCGAAGGCCCGCCCTCCCGGCGTGAGCGAGACGACGCCGCTGTGCACGGTCGCGAAGCCCAGAAGCACCGCGGCGTCGAGGATCGAGAAGAGGTCGTCGACCGGTAGGGCCAAGCTCTCGGCGAGCCGCGCGGCCTCCTGGCCGCCGTCGCCCGCTTTTTCTTGAACGAACTCGAGCAAGCCGCTGATCGTACCGACGCGCACGTGCGGCAGCGGATGCGAGTACGGGGCCGCGTCGTCGGCGGCCCGCTTCGTGCCCTCCACGGACGGGACGGCAGCCACCTTCATCGTGGGATTCGTCATGACGGCGTAGAGGTGCTCGACCAGCGCCTTGTAGCGGCCGTCGTTGCGATTGTGCGGCCGCGGCAAATCGATGGAGACCACGCCGCGGACGGTGCCCGGATTCGCGCCGAGCACGATCACGCGATCCGCGAGGAAGACGGCCTCCTCGATGTTGTGCGTGACGATCAGGATGCTCTTGGCGGGGAAGGTGCCCGCGTTCCACAGGTCGTCGATTTCGCCGCGCAGGTTCTCGGCCGTGAGCACGTCGAGCGCGCTGAACGGCTCGTCCATGAACAGGACGTTCGGCTCGACCACGAGCGCGCGCGCAAAGCCGACGCGTTGCTTCATGCCGCCGGAGAGTTCTCTGGGATAGGCGCTCTCGAATCCGTCGAGACCCACCAGGTCGATCGCGCGAAGCGCCCGTTTCGTCCGCTCGATCCGGCCCACGCCTTGCGCCTCGAGACCCAACTCGACGTTCTCGATCACGGTCAGCCACGGCAGCAGCGCGAACGACTGGAAGACCATCGCGACGTCGGGGTTGGGCCCCGCGACGGGCCGGCCGCCGCTGACCACGGTGCCGCCGGAAGCGGGAATCAGACCGGCCATGATCCGCAGCAGCGTGCTCTTCCCGCTGCCGCTGCGGCCGAGGAGCGCGACGACCTCGCCGGCGTGGACGGCGACGTCGACGTCTGCGAGCACCGTGAACTGCCCCTTGCCGTCGGGGGTCGGGAACGACTTGCCGACGGCCGTTGCGACGATCAGATCTTCGGTCACAGGTGGTACTTCCTCTCCGCGAGCGCGTACAACCGCCTCCACAGCACGCGATTGATACCGACGACGTAGACGCTCATGATGCCGACCCCGAGGGTGATGCGCGGCCAGTCGCCTTTGGCGGTGGCCGCGGCGATGTAGGCGCCGAGCCCCGTCGCCGTGAGCGTCGTGGAGCCCCAGCTCACCACTTCCGAAACGATGCTCGCGTTCCACGCCCCTCCGCTCGCCGTGATCGCCCCCGTCACCCACGCCGAGAAGATGCCGGGCGCGATCAGCCGCTGCCAACGCTTCCAACGCCCGAGACCGATGTCGTCGGCCATCTCGCGCAGATCCGTCGGGATACTCGCCGCGCCCGCGATCACGTTGAACAGGATGTACCACTGCGCGCCGAGCGCCATCAGCAGCATGCTGCCGTAGTTGAGGCTGACCCCAAAACGGATGAAGGCGAGCGTGGCGAACGGAAAGATGAAGTTCGCCGGAAACGAGGCTAGAAAGAGGGCGAGCGGCTGGAGGATGCGTGCCAGCCGCGGCGTGAAGCCGATGGCCACGCCGATCGGCGTCCAGACGACGGTGGCGATGGCGATGAGCACGACGACGCGCAGCAGCGTCGCGGCGCCGAGTCCGACCACGCGGAACACTTCCGGGAAGCCGACGGTCGTCAGCACGAAGCGAAAGCCGATCGCCGCGAGCGCGCCGACGATGCCGATGAGGAGCACGTCGTACGCGCGATCGACGAGTGCCGGCCGGCTGACGGTCTGCGCGGTCCGCACCCGCAGCCGGGTGAGCGTCGAGAGCCTCGCCTCGAGCCAATCGTTCGTTCGCCGCAACGCGCGCAGCAGCCGCAACACGACGCGCGACGACCGCATCGTGTCGTAGACCCACGACTGCGGCGACTCCGAAGCGGCGCTCTGATCGAGCCGGAACTTATCCGCCCACGCGACGATGGGGCGCCAGAAGAACTGGTCCACGACCAGGATCACGACGGCCATCGTCAGGACCGCCCACCCGAGGGCCGGCATGTCGCGGGCCGCGACGGCGGCGGCGACGTACGACCCGATCCCCGGCAGCGTGTACTGCTGGTTCAGCACGCTGATCGCCTCGCTGGCGGCGAGGAAGAACCAGCCGCCGCCGAAGCTCATCATCGCGTTCCAAACGAGGCCGATCGTACCGGCCGGCAGTTCGAGACGCAGGAACCGCTGCCAGCCGGACAGGCGGTAGGCCTCGGTCGCCTCGACGAGGTCGGCGGGCAGCGTCCGCAGCGACTGGTAGAACGAGAACGCCATGTTCCACGCCTGGCTCGTGAAGATGGCGAAGATCGAGGCTGCTTCGAGGCCCAGCAGCGACCCCGGGAACAACGCGATGAAGCCCGTGACCGTGATCGACAAGAAGCCGAGGACCGGCACCGACTGCAACACGTCGAGCAGCGGGACCAGCACCCGCTCCGCGTACTTGCTGCGGGCCGCGGCGTACCCGTAGATCAGCGTGAAGACGAACGACGCCGCGAGCGCGACGAACATGCGTAGCGTCGACCGTCCCGCGTAGTAGGGGAGGTTACGCGGGTCGAGGCTGACCGAGGGCAGATGGTTCGGCGGCGTAAAAGCGACGAACGCTCCCGCGCCGACCTTCGCGACGATCGCCAGGACGAGGAGCATTCCGAGAATGACCGCGACGTCGGAAAGTCCAAAGGACAGCCGGCGCAACGAGCCCGGGGACGGCAGCATCCTTTGGAGCACGCTGCCTTTTTAGGTCGCCGCTAGCGCCGCCCTGCCGCATCGACGGCTGAGTGCGAGGAGCGGGCGTCGGGCGCGGCGCAGGACTCCGCCATGGAGCCACTGGACCTCAGCAAACAGCCGCCGCGCCCGTGCCGCGAAGCGCTCGACGGCATCGCCTTTCTTCCGCGGGCGGTCGATAAGGCGCGCGCGTCGCTCGCAGGTGGGAGCCTCGGCGACTATTTCGTGACCCGCGACGACGTCCGCACGCTGAGCGGCCTCTTCTTTCGACGGCTCGGCATCTCAGAGGCAGACTTCACCGAGTGGGTCGCCTCGGCCGCCGCCGAGGCCGGCGTCGCGGCGAAGGTTCGCACCGTCGCCGACCAGGCGACGATCGACGCCTGGAACGTGCTGCTCGCGAACATCCGCGTCGCCGACGTCGACCCCCACACGCGCGGCTTCCTCGAGCGGGCGTACGGCACCGGCCTCGACATCGAGCCGGACGAGCTGCTGATCGACGTCATCGAACGCGACGACGCGCGCTCCTTCGCTTAGTCGCCGTACTCCTTGTTATAGTGAACCGGGCCCAGCGTCTGGGCGGGTAACCGCTTGTGCGCGAAACTGCTGAACGGGCGGGGCGATTGCGAGAAGTCGAAAACGGTCGGATCGTTGGCCGGGTCGGCGGCGCGCGCGTCCGAAGCGGCAAGCTGGCCCGTTCCGAAGAGGTCCTCCGTGAAGCGGAGGATGCTCGACATCTCGTACTGCGTGTGCGTTACGCTGCCGGCCTTCGCGTAGGGGGAGATGACGAGCAGCGGAATGCGGTAGCCCAGTCCGTCGTAGTCCTCGTACACCGGTAAGACCGGGTCGTACCAACCTCCCCAGTCGTCCCAGGCGATGAAGATTGCCGTCGAATTCCAGAATTGGCTGTTGCCGATCGCATCGACGATCGATGCGACCCAGTCCGGCCCCGATAGCGAGCCGCTCCCGGCGTGGTCCGAGTTCTGCCACGAGGGCACGACCCAGGTCATTCCCGCCAACTTCCCGTTCCCGATGTCCGTAAGGACCTGCGTCTCGGGAGAAATGACGTTGTTGAGCCAGTCTGGTCCGCTCCCGTTCTGATAGATGTGATTGATCGCGGAGTACGAGCTCCATAGGTTCCACGACTGAAGCGACGGCGAGTAGAAGCGCCAACTGACGCCCGCGCCGTCCAGCAAGTCTCCCAGCGTCTGGTAGTCCTCGCACACCGGGACGTTGGAGCCGTAGGTCCGATTCTGCGTCAGCGTCGGGACGACGTCGCTCGGCCCTCCCTCGCAGCCCCAACTCGAGGACGGGAAGTTGACTTCGTGATTCGCATAGGCGGCGATCGCATACTGGTGGGAGATGAAGCTGCCGTCGAGGTGCGACTGGAACATGTGATCGGCGAGAACGTATTGCTTCGCCATGTTCCAGTAGGTCTGGACTTGCCAGCGGTAGACGTAGCGATACGGATAGTCCTTCGCGCAGTTTTGACTCTCGTAGTTCCAGCCGTTGTTCTTACCGCTCTGGTAGGCGGCGAAGAACGCGTTAGCAGAATGATCGATATCGCATGTCGCAGCGAGCGTCATCGGCGTCAACTTGATCTTGGCGCCCGTCGAGTCGTAGCCGAACCCGCGGGTCTTCGCGCCCTTGAAGCCGAGGAACAGGTTATTGAAGCTACGGTTCTCCTGTAAGATGAAGACGACGTGCTGGATCGTGCCGGAGGCGGGGCTACGGTAGCGCGCGGGATGGTGGCCCCGCTGTTCGGCGCGAACGGTAACCACGTTCGCGCGCGCGGCCGGCGCCGTCGCCGCGAGCAGTGCCGCGAGCGCCAGCGACGCAGGCGCTACGAGCCAAGACAAGCTCGCCGTCTCTCGGCGTCCACCCATGTCCACAATCCTCCGGTCGGTAAAGAGCGCGTGCCCTGCGCTTTGCGTCCCGGCACCTCGGAGGCCTGCCCAATGCTCCGAGGACGACAGGCGAGTAAAGTCTTTGACGGTACAAAGTTTTACTTATCGCGGCCCCGCGGCGAGCCGATATAAACGCCGACGCAGGGCGGCGCGGTCGCGGGCACGGGCGGTAAGCTGAGCGTCGGGCGTCGAACACGACGGCGTGTCGAAGGCGTTCAGCGCACCCACGCTCGAGAAGTTCGAGAAGGCGGCTGCGTCAATTCCGCTCCGTCAGCTCGATCGTGCATTCGACGCGGCGGGGATTCGTTTGGGCACGGACCCGGGTGGGCCGGCCGGGTCGCGTAGGGCGCAGTTCCGCCGTTACGTTGCGAGCGTCGACCAACGCGACGCACGGCAGTTAGAAGGGCTCGGCGATGCGCTCGGGGCGCTTATTGGTGAAGTCGCCGAGTCGAAAGTGGAGTTCCTCGTGAAGGCCGCAGGGAGCGACGGATTCTTCTTCGCGGACGGCACGTTCAGGGCGGCGCGTGCCGCTGCCGGGTCACTCGCAGTCGCGCGCGTCGAGGACGTCGCGCTCATCGAGGAACGCGGGCGGCAGTTGTTTGCCCTTGCAAGTGATAGCCCGAAAGCCGCCGTCGACGGCGCCAAGGAACTGGTCGACTCCATGTGCCGGACCGTCCTGCGTCTGCTCGGCAAGCGCCAACCCGCCAAGAAGGCCGGCCTCGTCGATATCGCGACGTCGACGCTCGACGCGCTCGAACTCGATCCGGCTGGCGCCACCGATGCAAGAAAGGGCTCCGCCAGAGTTCGCAAAGCCCTTCTCGGCTTAAGCGCCGTCGTCGCCGAGCTAGGCGAACTGAGCAAGGGCCTCTCGCCGCGCCACGCGCGACTCGCAGTCGGAGCGGCCGTCGCGTTCGCCGCCTTCGTCGCGGAAACGTACTCGGACGGTCGCAACGGTCGCTAAACTGCGCCGAGCTGACCCTGGGCGGCGGTTTCCCGAGACAACATTTGCCGGAATCGGCCCGTGCCGACGCGAAAATCACGGATCACTTAGAGCATGCCGGCCCCACACTGTGATGCAAATGGCGCAATGCATGTAAAATATGGGAGAAGCGATGAAACCTACGTACGTCCTCATAGCCCTGATTGCGGCGGGGCTTGCATGCATGGCGCCGTGCGGCGCGGCCTCCCGTAACACGGCGTACACCGCGGTCGATCTCGGCCCCGGGCCCAACGGCAAAGATGCGTACGGCTACGGTGAGAGCCCCGTCGCGCAGGCCGGCGCGTACTACGATCACTCCATCTCGTGCGGTAAGGCATGCTCGGCCAAGGTCTATTACCCGCTGGCGTGGACTGGAGCCGGCTCGACGCCGGTCGTCCTCTTACCCCAAAACTACGTCGAGGGTTGGGCCTACGGCGCGGGCGGCGCGTTGATCGTCGGAACGCTCATCACTGATGACGGCGGCTATTTCGGATATTCCCATGCCGCGCTGTGGCAGGGTTCTTCCCATACCTTCACCGACCTCAACCCCGCCGGCAGTTGCGGAAGCTGCCAGCCGGGCTCGAATGCGTACGACACCGACGGAACGTACATCGCCGGATCCGGTGGAGCACAAACGCACGCTCTCCTGTGGAAGCTCGGGCAGTTGACGACGCCCACCGACTTGAATCCGGCCGGCTCTGCATATTCCGAAACCTACGCCGTGCGCGGCAACGTGCAGGCGGGCTACGCCTTCTCGAGCACGACGAATACGATCCACGCAGTGCTTTGGCACGGCACTGCTGCGAGCGTCGTCGATCTGACGCCGTCGACCCTGTCGACTGCCTATGCCACCGGCCTCGGCTCCGCGAGCCAAGTCGGCTGCGGTACGCCGGTCAGCCAGGCCGTGACCCACGCGCTGCTGTGGCACGGCACCGCAGCGAGCACGATCGACCTGCAACCCTCCGGATTTACGGATTCGTGCGCTCGTGCGGTCCGCGGGAACGTGCAGGTGGGCTACGGACACGTCAGCGCTTCGAGTGCGCTCCACGCGCTGCTCTGGAAAGGCAGCGCGAAGTCGGTGGTCGACCTCCAGCAGTATCTGCCGAACACGTTCACAACCTCAGAGGCGTACGCGATCGACACTAAGGGCGCGATCCTCGGCTCCGCGTTCTCGTCGACCACCGGGTCGTGGCACGCGGTGCAGTGGGTGCCTTAAAGGCGAGGAGAATCTCGGTTACCATCGCTTTGGCGGTTCTCGCTCCAACTGCAATCGCTAACGCCGGAACTCGGAACGTTCCCGTGCACCGGGCATTCGCCCACCGATCGCCCGGCTGGATTGCAGCCGACGCGAA
>Ga0182012_10005806_pt1 | contig 12696 bp, 12 predicted proteins | sample 612S2SmetaG_FD_120486 | JGI IMG/M metagenome (GOLD analysis project Ga0182012, IMG submission 120486) | Permafrost microbial communities from Stordalen Mire, Sweden - 612S2S metaG | ecosystem: Environmental > Terrestrial > Soil > Wetlands > Permafrost | place: Sweden: Stordalen | collected...
CTTCTCTCGCTGACGCTAAGTTCGCGGCTAGTAGAAGACCCGCCGTTCCTCGCAGAGGAACGGAAGAAAAAGTACCCGGTGGACTTCATAGGGCTTGCTCTCCTGGCGGTTGGGCTGGGTTGTTTGCAGGTAGTTCTTGATAAGGGTGAGCGCGAGGACTGGTTCAGTTCGCAATTCATCAAAACATTTTCGTCTATCGCTGTTGTGTCTCTCATTGGCGCGCTGGTATGGGAATACTTCGAAGAGCATCCCATTATCGATTTGAAGCTCCTCCGGAATCGCAATTTCTCCATCGCGTGCGTCATGATGTTTGCCTTGGGAATGTCGCTGTTCGGCACCACGGTGTTGATTCCTCAACTGCTTCAACTCTTCATGGGTTACACCGCCCAGCTCGCCGGCATGACCCTGTCCTTCGGCGGGCTTGTGGTCTTGTTGTGCATGCCGCTGGTAGGGCGCATGGTCTCGAAAGTTGACCCCCGCTACATGATCGCGTTCGGCTTCTTCGCGAGCGCCGTTGGACTTTACCTGACCACCGGTCTCGACTTGATGATGGACTTCAAGACTGCTTCCTTGCTGCGTGTGTTTTATTCCCTTGGGCTTCCGTTTCTGTTCGTCCCAATTAGCACCATGTCATACGTGGGAATTCCGCCTGAGAAGAACAATAACGTGTCCGGCATGACGAACCTGGCGCGCAACATTGGCGGCAGCGTGGGCATCTCTATGGTAACCACGATACTCGCGCAACGCGCCCAGCATCACCAGGACACTTTGCGAAGCAAGATGACGCTGTTCGACCCGGGCTTCCGCGCGAGCCTGGATAGCATGACACGGACACTTGCGGCGAAAGGTGCTTCGATGGCCGACGCCACGCAACAGGCTTACGGACGCTTGTACCTAACACTGCAGGGGCAGGCGAATGTGCTTTCTTACATCGATGTGGCTTGGGTGTTCGCAATTATTTGCATTGTTGTCGTGCCCTGGGCTTTCGCCATGCGCAAGCCGGATTCCGGGGGCGAGATTCACATGCACTAGTGGGTCGCGTAAAGAAGGGAATGAATCGAAATGAGACTGACAATTCAACCGCTTGATCTCGGAGATTTGGAACTCGATACCAGCTTCGTGAACTGGCAAACCGCCTGCGGAATAAAGCACTGGTACCCAACAACGGCATGGCTAATTAGTGGCGGCGATAAACCCGTTCTAGTTGATTCGAGCTTCCGTTCTGTTGAAGACGCGCACGCCATGCAGGGTCTGACCGCGCGGCGTTCCGAACGCCAGACACTTGAATACCAGCTCGGACTGCATGGGGTCAGTCTGCACGATATCGGCTACTTGATCCACACGCATATCCACATGGACCATGCCGGTCAGGATTACTTGCTGCCCAATGCGCGTATTCTAGTCCAACGCGCGGAATTGCAAAATGCAGCCGCACCGGATATCTACCCGATCCCTTTCTATGACCGGCTGAACGTGGCGCGGTTGATCGACCAACTGTGGAATCGCGTTGACGTCCTGGATGGAGATACAGAGCCGCTGCCTGGAATTCGCTGTGTTCCGATGCCGGGCCACACTCCCGGACATCAGGCTATCTATGTCGCGACGCAGTCTGGAACTTCGATCATCTGCGGCGACGCAGCCATGAATGTCGCCTCGAACGTCGACAAATTGGTGGCGCCGGGATTTCTGGACAACATGGCAGACACCATGAAAGGCCTCAGGAAATTGAAGCGCGAGGGCACCCACATTCTGCCGACTCACGATCCGGATGTCTATTCCAAACATCCAAAGGGGATTCAGTAACTATGACAAGTCTCACCGTGCCTGACGCCAGCCGAATTGTAGGCGCCAGCCAGGCATACGATGCCGCTCTCGACACCGACGCCTTTGTGGCTCTCCTCACGCCCGATGTGAGATTTCGTTTCGGGAGTTCCGCAGAGTTGCACGGGCGGGAGGCCGTCCACGCATCGGTGCAGAAACTCTTCGATTCTATGACCCACATTCAGCACACGACCCGCAAGCTTCTGGTGGATGCAACTCAGATCTTCTTGCAGGCTGACGTCGAGTTTACCCCTAAACAAGGCGCTCCCCTCACGTTCCCTTATGTGAATGTGTTGACTGTAGAACCGGCCGGACTCATCAGCGAGTACCTAATTCATATCGACATTTCGCCGCTCACGGGACGGCGCGGTTAGGCAGCCATGATCAGAGCCTTGTTTCTCACCGAGGATCTAGCCGCCAGAGCGCTGGGAGCCATTTTGGCGCGCGGAGTAACTTCAGATGACGTGACCATTCTCAAGTCACAACCGGCTAGCTGGCCGAAGACTAACTCCCATCGAGTTGAGACAGCGCTCTGGGCGGTAGGTACGCCGCTCTTATCGATCGTTGTCTTGACTGTTCCAGGGGCGGCATATGCACTGGCGCTGCTGGCGGTGGTCGTCGCCATTTTCGTCAAGCCACTTGATGCGGAGCATTGGTTGCAGGTGCGAGATGAGGTTTACGCGAATGGTGGGGCGGTTCTTGAGATCGCCCACTTTCGGTATCACGATCAGCGGTTGATGAATGCGTTGCGCGCAGCAGGCGCGGTTGACGTGCGTTTGGAGGAAACCGTTTAATGGAATTAACCGCTCTGTTTCTGTCCCGGCTGCAATTTGCATTTACAGTTGCGTTCCACATCATTTTTCCCTCAATGTCCATTGGTCTGGCTGCGTTTCTTGCCGTGATCGAGTTGTTGTACCTCCGAACCCGGGAAGAACTCTATCTCAGAATCTACCGCTTTTGGCTCGTTGTCTTCGCTCTGGGTTTCGGCATGGGCGTTGTCACGGGCCTGGTGATGTCTTTCCAGTTCGGGACCAATTTCAGTCGCTTCGCACAAGCCGTCGGACCAGTGATTGGACCCATTATTGGGTTAGAAGTTGTGTCGGCTTTCTTCCTGGAAGCAGGTTTTCTGGGTATCATGCTTTTCGGCTGGGGACGCGTGACGGAGAAGATGCATTTCGCCGCCACATGCTTTGTAAGTCTGGGAACCACCGTTTCGGCCAGTTTAATTATGGCTGCAAATTCCTGGATGCATACACCAACCGGGGTTAGCTTCGATGGTCATAGATTCACGGTTTTGAACTGGTGGGCGGTGATTTTCAATCCCTGTTACCCGTACCGCCTTCTGCATATGTTGATGGCGGCGTGGATCACAGCATCCTTTCTTGTTTGCGGTATTTCTTCGTGGTACTTGCTCCGACGTCAGCATTTGGATTTCGCCCGCCGCTGCTTCTCGGTCTCGCTTATCGCCGCCAGCTTCTTGATGCCCTTGCAATTGTTTCTGGGCGACGTGCTGGCCCTGGATGTGATGGCGCCGCATCAGATTGCCAAAATCGAAGCAATGGAGGGGTATTGGGATACAGCTCCCAACGCAGCCTGGAACGTCATTGTTGTCCCGGACCAGGAACATCAACGGAACCGCGTCCAGCTAGGCGTTCCCTATTTGGGCAGCATCCTGGTAGGAAAGAATCTGACAACTTCGATTCCCGGTTTGAAGGGAACTCCGCGTGATAAACAGCCGCGCATGTGGGTGGTCTTCTATGGCTTCCGACTTATGTATCTGCTGGGCACGCTCATGTTTTGCGCTGCGGTCTATAGCGTTTGGCTCCGTTGGCGTCGTCGTCTCTATGAATCTCGCGGCTTTCAGCGCCTCATGGTCTGGCTGGCGCCGTCTGGATTTCTTTGCGTTTTGGGGGGCTGGATCACTTCGGAAACCGGGCGGCAACCTTACACAGTGTACGGATATTTAACAACTGCCGATTCGTTGTCGCCGCTGACCTCCGGTTCAGTAATCACTTCCTTTGCGTTGGTGCTTGCAGTTTACGGCACTCTACTTACGAGCTTCTTGGTCCTTTTACGGCGCACGTTGCTGCGGGGACCGGTGGACCGGCCCTTGGCAACGCACCCTAGCGGCACCGTACGTAGGGTATACATCCCGGAGCAAGAAGGAGTTTTGCGATGAACTTCGATCTACCGTTCCTTTGGGCGCTCGTGGTCGGCTTTGCGTTGGCCATGTACATAATCTTGGATGGATTCGATCTCGGCGTTGGCATTCTGCTTCTCACCGCCAAGAGCGAAACGGAGCGGGATCTGATGGTTCAATCCATAGCACCTGTCTGGGACGGCAATGAGACATGGCTCGTGATGGTTGGCGTTGGATTGTTGGGTGGCTTCCCGTTGGCCTACGGGATCTTACTGCCGGCCTTTTACCTCCCCGCGTTTTGCATGTTGATGTGCCTGGCGTTCCGCGGAGTGTCCTTTGAGTTCCGTTTCCAGGCAGGCGCAACCCGCCGGATCTGGGACTATGCGTTCGCAGCCGGCTCTGTCGGAGCGGCGGTCTGTCAAGGCCTTGTCGTCGGCGGCATGATTCAAGGCGTGCACGTAGCCAACAACTCTTTCACTGGCGGAGCGCTGGATTTCGTGAGCCCATTCTCAATCCTGACTGGACTGACCCTGCCACTTGGCTACGCGTACATTGGCGCCTCATGGCTGGCCTTCCGCACCGAAAACGCACTGGCTGAGCGGAGCCGCGGGCAGGCGCTCGCACATCTGGCAGCGTTTGTGGTGGTGGTGATGGCAGTTGTCCTGTGGGCGGGAAGGGAGCAGCCCCAACTGGGCAGCGGCCTGGACGCGAGTTCCCGCGCCAGGGGCCCATGGTGGAATACAGGGTTGTTTTTGGCTGCTGCGATGGCAAGCGCAATAGCACTCTTCCAGCGTGCCGGGGCCTGGATGTTTGTCACCTCCGTAGGTGTATTCCTTGTAACATTTGGCGGTTTAGAGCTGGCCCTTTATCCGTACATCGTGCCTTTCCGCCTCACTGTCTGGCAGGCGGCTTCTGCCGAGACGTCGCAACAGTTTCTGTTAATCGCCATCGCCCTGCTAATGCCGGTGGTGCTTTGCTATAGCGCCTATTCGTACTACGTCTTCCGGGGCAAAGTGCGCACAAACGCACCAGATGAAGAGCCCGCGAAAGATTCGTTGGTAAAAGCATGACCTCAAAGAAGCCTATTTTCTGGTTCGTTACGATTTACGGTTTGTCAGTGATCGCGATGGCTGTCATCAGTTTATTGCTCCGCTGGTTTTTGGGTTTGGCTCGTTAGCTCACTTTCGGTGCGTGGTGCGCCAGCAAAGCAGCGGCGTATCCGAAGCCTTGCAGGCGCGCCGCATATAACGCCCCCACCGACGCAGCGGTCTCGTTCGCCCAATTATTCTGCAGCTCGGCAATCACCATGTTTGTGTTGGCAATCTTCACACCTGCCTGGGCCATGCGATGCATTGATGCGTGCAAGGCATGCTCTGTGACGGTGCCGGAGGCATCCATAACTGCATAAACGTCATAACCGGCCCCCACGGCACTCACCGCCGGAAAAGTTAAGCAAACATCCGCCGTTACCCCTGCCATAATCAGCTTCTTGCGGCCCGTTTTTTCTACTTCGGCAACAAAAGCCGGATCGGTCCAGGCGTTGATAATGATTCGATCAATCACGGGCGCAGCGGGTAGCGCGGCCACCAATTCAGGAAACAGCGGGCCGTTGGCTCCATTGGGATTGCTGGTAGTAAGGATGACGGGTAAGCCAAAGACCTTGGCGGCTTCAGCCAGCCACAGTGTGTTGTTCTTGAGAATCACCGGCTCAAGATCCCTTATTCCAAAATTCATCGTGCCAACCTGGTGATCGATCAGCAGCATAGCGGCGTTACCAGGCGTCAGTTGTTCGAACAAATAGTTGTTCATGGTGCTCCTGGCAGACAGCTTAGTCCGCTTGAGCTCGCCGTTAATACAGATTTCTTGCCTTTGCTGTCGACATCCTGCGCTCTCTCACCGTTGCTCAATCCACCCGGACAAAGCCACGCTGAATGGCGAGTACCACGGCCTCCGTTCGCGAACTCACCCCAAGTTTTGCCGAAACATTTTCCACGTGTGTCCTCGCGGTGGCCTCCGTGACGCCTAACTCCCGGCCAATCTCCTTATTGCGTAGTCCGCGAGCCATCAATGCCAGCACCTCTTTCTCCCGTTCGGTCAGGTCGATCCGCGGACCATGTTCCACCAGCTTCATAGCTATCTCGCTAGGCAGATAACGCCGGCCCTCGTGAATGGTGCGAATGGCAGTGAACAGGCGGTCATCAGCTGTGTCCTTGATCAGGTAGCCTCGGGCCCCGGCTTCCAGCGCCCGGTGAATGTTTTCGTCTCCCCCGTAGGTGGTGAGAACCAGGATTCGCGCTTTCGACCACTCCCGGCAGATTGCTCTTATCGCGTCAATGCCGTCCTCCGCGCCCTGCAGCCTAAGGTCCATCAGAACTACGTCGGGGTGGTGCTGGCGATAGACTCGAATCGCCTCTTCTGTGCAAGACGCTTCGGCCACGAGTTCAAATTCGGAATTCGTGGCTAGCATGGCGGCGATACCTCTGCGGGCGATCACATGGTCGTCGACCGAAACAACCCTGATGGGCCGCTTCGGGTGAGAAGTCTCTTGCATTAGCTGTCCCCCTTTACTACCGGGATCTCCATAGCCGGGTATTCAATCAAGACCGCAGTGCCACCGGCCGGTCGAGGGCTGATGTCCAGCGTTGCGCGAATCTGACGAGCCCTTTCCCGCATTCCGGCGATACCGAAACTGTCAGGTCTGGCCAGCGCCTCTTCGAGGTTGAAACCGCAACCGTTATCCTCCAAAAGAATTCTTACGGTCTCGTCTCTACAGGAGAGAGAAATACGAACCGTTGATGCGCTCGAATGGTGCACCGCGTTGTGCAAAGCCTCCTGCGCAATGCGCAGCAGATCTTTCGCCACAAACGCCGCCAGCTCTGGTGCCTTGCCGCTTTCGCTGAACTGAAAGTCGACGCTATCTGGTGAAGAGCGATTCCCAGCTAACCTGCTTGGCGATTGCGCGCGTTCGGTCTCAATCATGCTTCGCAAAGCCTTAGAGAGTTCGATCCGCTCGGGAACTCGAATACCGCTTACAGCTCGGCGAGCCGATTGAACGGCCTCGGTGGCTTGTTGTTCGATGGAAGCCAGTAGAGCAAGCGACGATTCGTCCAGACCAGAGCGGCGGCCCATGGCGCGAAGCTGAAGCGTAATGCCGGTGAAGCTCTGCAGCAATGTGTCGTGCAGCTCTCTTGCCAGCGCCGCTCGCTCTTCGCTTGCCGCTTTGGCCGCGGCCTCCTGCTGAGCCTCAATAGCGAGTTCTGTGAGACGGATGGCAAGTGTACCCTGATGCGCCAGGGACTGAGCTAATTCCACCTGCTCCTGCGGAGGCACCTTATCTACTTTCAAACGAATCTTCAAGGCACCAATCAGTTCGTCGCCGAGTACCAGCGGGACAGTCAATTGGCCTTTTACACCCTGCTTCTGGAAAGATTCTTCGGCCTTTGGTGAGAGTACGTTGCATTGCGATAATGCCGCGAATTCCGGCCTGCCCTGGACGAGATATTCTACGAGGCCTGGTTCGGCTATCTCGGCCTCTAAAGACGAATTCCCGCGGGTGATTGCCGCGAGAAGTTGCCGGTCGCGCACCGCCAGGCCCACGGAGACTGCCTCCATCGTGTCGCGGAGAACGCCCAGGATGCCTTGAAGCAACATGGGGCCTGATCTGGCCGTAGCGAGCGAATCAACGGCAGCTTTTAGGGCCCGGTTCGCCCTGCCGAGCTCCGCTACCCGCAGTTCGGCGGCAATTTCACGCTCTCGGGCTACGGCCACCTTCCTGGCCTCGTCCGCCAAGCGCGTAATCTCCAGGGCAAGAACGGCCTGATTAGCCAGTGAGTGCGCCAGTTCTAACTCATCCCGGTTCAGGTGACAGTCAGTCGTGAAGCGCAGAGACAGGGCTCCTCGATAGGACTCGCCGAGGAACATCGGCACCATCATGAGTGTGCGAATGCGGTTACGAATCAGCCACTCCCGGTAAGGCATCAGGTGCGGCAAGGTACAAATCTCATTCCAGCCGTAAACAACAATCTCGCCCCGAAGCATGGCTGGAGTGTCGTCAATCCGATCGTCGCTCCCGGCCTCACGGCCGGGGTGATCCATTTGTTCACCAGTAATTAGTTTGCCGTTCTCGAGAGTCAAGAGAAGCCTGGGTCCCCGACCGGATTGTTGCACCCAGACTCCACCCCCGGCTGCGCCAAACTGTTCGGCGCCGATCGCTAGGACATGGCCCAGAAACGCATCAATATCGGGCTGTTCGGCCAAGCGGGCGAGCGTTGCCTGACTCGCTTCCGAAATTTTGGCGAGTCCCTCCGCGCGAGTCACGGCGGCCCTTTCGCGTTCACCCGCTACGGCCACCTGTTTTGCTTCTTCCGCAAGCTTTGCGAACTGCACGGCGAGCCCCAGTTGCGTCGCCAGAGATTCTGCCAGCGCCACCTCCGGGAGGGTAAATGGATTCGCTCTACCGCGATAAATACACAGAGTCGTAGCCCGAATCCCGCCCGCGCCAACACCGATATTGAGTTCCAGTTCCCAGCCAGTGCCGATCGCGAACTTGTCGAACTCCGGGACAGCAGTCCCGCGTACATGATCCAGCACTGTCGTCCCAACCATATTTGTGGGGATCCCGAGATACATATCCGGCGCTTCGAATCCTTCCGCTAATTGCCGAACCAGCCCGAACTTCTCCAGGTCCAGACCCATCAGTTCATCCGGCGTTAGAGTCCTGCCTTCCACGCTCCAGTAACGCAACCAGACCCTACCCGAGTGATCGTTCTCGAAGACCGCGCAGGAAGCGGCATGGAACGTTTCCGCCACAATTTCTAGCACCCGAGGCACGATCCGGTCAAGATTCCGCGACTCGCCTAATGCGTCAATGGTCGCCTGCAAAGCAGCGTTGGCGCGGGCTAAGCCCGCTGTACGCTCCCGTTCCTTAGCCGACTCCTGAGCTTCTGCGGCTAGTCTCGACATCTCGATCATCAGCCCCATCTGCTGTGCGAGCGCTGTAAGATTTTCGATCAGAGCGGGACTTCCGTCGCGCGGCTCTCGAAACGCGAGGCCCAGGGTGGCCACCAGCTCACCCTTGACCACACAGGGCACATTCCAAGCTTCGACATGTCCATGACGGGCATGAAAATTGGCGGCAGCCGGCCAGAATTGCTTAGCCCACTCCAACGACTCACGAGTATACGGAGCAGAAAGAAGGCGAGAAGTGAAGCCGTCTGGGTCCTTACTAATCACAGTGGGAATCTCCTGAAAGAATGGGTCCGCTTCCCATTCCTCACGCGGTAGCATGAGGCCGTCCTGGGCCACGCATTTTGTCCTCGGGTAATGCCCCTGGTCCCAAATTGTGATAGATCCGCCGGCGGCTCCCATCACGCTCATCGCCTCGAGCAATGCGGCTTCTAGCAGCGAATCGAAACGGCCACTCTCGGCGAATCTTTCGACGCTGCGCCGCAAAGCGATGTTCGACCGCTTGAGAAAAGCAATCTGGTCTTCAGAGCTCAGTTGCGCCTCAGCCGGGCTAGCAATTCTTTCGTCACGCAGTTCCATTTTTCCTTACCGCTGGCGCCCTCCCTAATCGCTTATGGGCTTGTCTCTAAGGGTACGCTTGTGAGACCAAGATTGCTCTCCCCATTTCTCCGTAGATTCAAGCCGGTATTCAGGTGGATTCTTTGCCGAACGCATTTGCGGACGCCGAATCGGGGTTTTCGGCGGATTCCAGTTTGGTCGATCCCTTCTATGCTTGCTCTTGCCTTTCGCAAGTAAGCAAGTTCAGGAGCCTGTTTCGTCATGCAAATGCAATGGAATCATTCGAACGAATCGGCGGGAATCTCCTCCGACCCCGTACTCGCCACGCTAGAGGGCCTGCTACGCGATGAAGAAGCCTTGCGTAATTCATCCAGGTACGCGGAAGCTTTGCGGGCGGCTGTTCAAGCGCGGCGCGAATGGAATCAGTCCGTCGCGGGCGAATTGCAAACCGCGATCGCGCCGTATCGTCTGCGGCGTGCCAAAGAGTATCTTGAAGAGAATCTTTGCAATGATATTCGCCTTGATGACGTTGCCGCCGCGGCAGGTCTCAGTGCCTTCCACTTTTGTAGGCAATTCAAGCAAGCAACGGGTTTCAGTCCGCTTCGCTATGTACTGGAGAGGCGCGTTGAGCGGGCAAAAAAACTGATGATCGATAGCGAATACCCCCTTGTCGACATCTCACTGCAGTTGGGCTTCTCAAGCCAAAGCCATTTCACTGCCATATTCCGCAAACTAACCGGTTTCACGCCCCGCCGCTACCGGGAACTTTGCCGCCAATGACGGTCAACTCAGTCGTCTGAGATCTCCCACCGCTCCAAACCAAGAAACGTCTTGGTTTTTTGGAAAAGTGCATCAAGAAATACGAAACAAAGCAAAGCAGCGAGTGCGCAAACCAGCCAAAGCGGAATCTCAGGAACATTGTTTAGCGGTTTGCTTCTTGGCCCAGATGCCATAGCATCATCCGATCTCGACCAGGCCTTCTTCTACAACGCGATCGCCACTTCGTGGAAGGCTTGGGCGGCAAGAATCGCGTCTCTGGCAGCGTAAATAGGGCGCCCGACCACAACATCTTCCACCCCCCACAACGCCACCATTCGGAGCTCTTCAGTACTGTCGCAGCTATCCAAAAACACCGGCACATCAATGTCGGTAATCTGTCGCATTTCCTCGGACGAGAGACCTAGGCCATGCAGTGGAGCGCATTTATGCACTACGCCACTGACACCGATTAAGGTTAGCTCCGCAGCCCTTTGCACCGGGTTCCGAACGCCAATAAGGTTTGCAAATATTCTCCTCTTATGGCGCGTCGCAAATTCAACAGCGGCCCGGATATCTTCGTCTGCCGCAATAGCCAAAATTGTGGAGACATCCGCCTGAGCGCCAAAGGCTAATTCGGCCTCCAGACCGCCGTCATGAGTAGACCTCATGTCAGCCACAATTGGCTTATGGCAAAAAGAGGTTTTGAAGGCCTCGACGGCCCTTAGCCCCTCGTTCTTAAGGAGCGTCGGCCCCAGCCACATCGAGTCGACGTGATCGCAGACCGACTCCGCCAACTCCAAAGCTGGCCCGAGGGCGATCAAGTCTACGGCCAAGTGTATTCTCATATTGCTCGTCTTCGCTACCCGCTGCGTAATCAGCCCGCTTCCACTGTACCCGGAACCATCGAAAATCCGCTAGCGCTCAATTGCTTTTCATATGCGAGGTTTGCGGGTTCGAGCGCATCGCAGGATTCCGACAAGGATGGCAAACAGCTTGAAGAAAGGAAGCGCATTCTGACCGTAAACTCATCCAAGAGGTTCAACAACTGTGAATCTTCGTGAATGGGCTAGGAGACCGATGTACTTTCTAAAGCTGGAGGTCTGCGCGGTGGAAGAACATGACGATTTGGTGCGCGCGCAAACCGCGCGGCGCGCTTTCGAGCTATACGAGGCCCAACACATGCGCCACGGGAACGATCTTGATCATTGGTTCACTGCGGAGCAAGAAGTCCGTTCTAGAATTTGCCCAGAAATCATTACCAGCGAGGGCAATCTGGTGTTGCGGTTGCCACTCGGACAGGTTCATCCAAATGACCTGGTGGTTAGCATCTCCCCGAAGAGCATTGTGTTGCTAAAGCTGCTTCACGCAGAAGCAGGGGGCGCTTTCGACAGAGATCTGATAACCATCGTTCCACTTCCAGCGCCAATTCTACCCAGCAGCGTCGAGGCTGAACTGGCAGATTCTCATATTGTGATTAGGGCGGTGTTGTCGCAGGAACCAGCCGCCATTGCTGCCTCCGCATAGATGCGTCGCTCATAGTTACTGTGGGCAAGTGGCCGTCATCAACAATATGCGAGACTGATTTCACCAGCCAATGCGATGGACAATTCCGCCCTGTGCTGTTCTGCTAGCAGTTTCACTTGCCTGCTGTCGGATTAGCGCCGAAACGACCCCAATCCCTTCCAAACCTTCCTACTCCTATACCCAAACTGTGGTGAACAGGGCGTCGGGTCTGCCAGTGAATGAGATTCGCAAGGTGCTTTTCACCCGCCGGGGCCTGGTCTACTTCGCCACTGAAGTGGGCCTTGTCCGTTGGGATGGCGCGAACGCCACGATTTTTAATCACACCAATTCTCCAGACATGCAGACCGATCGCGTAACCTCGATCGCCGAAGATAACGACGGGAGCATCTGGTTTGGCACGCCCAAAGGGCTTTTCCGCCTTCAGAATGAAATTGTGTCTGCCATGCCCTTGTGGAAGGACTCTCAGCAGACCTGGATCACCGACCTGGGTGCGTCAGCCGACGGAACTATTTGGATCGGTACTTCGAACGGGATTACTCGCTGGCGTAAGGGCGTCGTCCGCGAATTCCGAAAGTCGGATGGCATTTGCAAGAACCGCTCCGAGCGGCTGATTGTGGATCAGCTGGGCCGGGTTTGGTCCGGCGACAGAAAGTGGCTCAGTGTGTTGTCCCCCGGTTCCGGCGACCGCTTTACATGCTACATGGAACCCGATTTACGATCAGGCATCCGCATGCTGGCACGGAGTGAGGGCAAGCAGATTTGGGTTGGATCTTATAAGGATCTGTACACATTTGATGGAGAGAAATGGACACCTCACCCCGAAATAACGGAGCCGCGAGCGCTTTATCAGGATGGCGCGCGGATTTGGACCGGTTCTGCCAGTACCGGGCTCTGGCTGTCGGAGCCGGGCCGTCCGGTTCGAAACCTTA
>Ga0182012_10005808_pt1 | contig 12694 bp, 7 predicted proteins | sample 612S2SmetaG_FD_120486 | JGI IMG/M metagenome (GOLD analysis project Ga0182012, IMG submission 120486) | Permafrost microbial communities from Stordalen Mire, Sweden - 612S2S metaG | ecosystem: Environmental > Terrestrial > Soil > Wetlands > Permafrost | place: Sweden: Stordalen | collected...
CGGAACGGTCAGACGCTCGCTCTGTTCCGCCGCCTCGATGGCGATGGCGGCGAGGCGGGCGATGTTCGTCCTCCCGGCATTGGTCCGCTCGGTCAACACCGGCAGCATCGCCGCAACACCGAGCTCGGTGGCTTTCTGCACCACCAGGTCGGTCGCATCGCGCTTCAGCAAGGCGAACACCAGCCAGAGATCAGGCTCCTCCGCCTGTGGCCGCAGCGGGGAGAGGGCGACGATCGTCGCCTTGTCGCGGCGCAGCGTTGCAATCCGCCCCTGCCACTCGCCGTCGCGTCCGTTGAACAGGCGCACCGGGTCATCCGCGCCGCGGCGCATGACTGTGCCGAGATAGTGCGCCTGATCCGCGGTCACTGCGATCGCGGCGCCGGCGGCGAGAGGCGTTTCGACGAACAGGCGGATTGACCCGGACATGGCAGGGGTGAAACTAGCACCCATGGCGCACACCGACATCGTCGCGACCGGCCTAGCCGCCCGGCTGCCAGGCCGGTTGCGGCCTTACTTCCTGCTGGCGCGGCTCGATCGCCCGATCGGGACCTGGCTGCTGTTTCTGCCCGGGCTGTGGGGCATCCTGCTGGCCGGTCCGCCGCCTGGAGAGGCACTGCGCCTGCTGGTGCTGTTCGGTATCGGCAGCTTGATGATGCGTGCCGCCGGCTGCGTGGTGAACGACTGGTGGGATCGCGACATCGACCGCAAGGTGGCGCGCACAGCCGGGCGCCCGCTCGCCTCTGGCGCGATCAGCCCCCGGCAGGCGCTGGTGTTCCTGTTCTTTCTGCTGCTGTGCGCCCTGCTTGTGCTGCTGCAGCTCAACCTGCTGTGCTGGGCGCTGGGAGTGAGTTCCCTGCTTCTGGTCGCACTATACCCGCTGGCCAAGCGGGTGACGTGGTGGCCGCAGCTCGCCATGGGGTTCACCTTCGGCTTCGGCGCGCCGATGGGCTACGCCGCCGGAACCGGCCGGCTCGACGCCGCCTGGGCGGCGATCTACGGCGCGGCGATTCTGTGGGATCTCGGCTTCGACACGATCTACGGCCACCAGGACCGCGAGGACGATGCGCTGGTCGGCGTCAGGTCCACGTCGCGGCTGTTCGGCGATCGCACCGCGCCGTTCCTGACGGCATGCTACGCCGGAACGGTGGCGATGCTGGCTCTGGCCGGCTGGCTGCGCGGGTTGGGCTGGGGGTTCTACCCGATGCTTGCGCTGCCGGCAGGGCTGCTGGCCGTCCAGGTGGTAACGCTTGACATCCACGACCCGGCCAAGTGCCTGCGCTTGTTTCGTGCCAACCGCGAGGTCGGCCTCGCGGTCGGGCTGGCGATTCTGGCCGGCTGGCTGTGACCGGCCATGGCGTGGGACGCACGGTGGACCAGCGAAGCGCGGTCCGTGCCCATCGGACAGCCAAGCTCGTATAACGCGCGCTGACGGCCGGACGACCGGCTGGCTTCGGGTGCTGGTGGATCAGACGGAAACGGCGACCCGCAAGACGCCGGAGGCAAAGAGATCGAGGCTCTCCAGACAGCGCGTCGAACACCGATTCGCCCGGATGCAGCCAGATCGCGTCGGCTCGGGGCGCGATCAGGCGGTCGCGCGCTTCGGACGCGTAGGTCTCGACTTCCGGCGATCCTTGGTTCCCCGTTATCTCCCCCGGGTTGACCAGAGCAATGTGGGATGAAGCCTGCCGCAGGCGAAATCTAATTTCGTAGGCCCCACGCAAAAAAACCTGTGCTGGCCTGCAACAGCACTGCTGGTCGTCCATCGGACTTGGCCCTATCGCTCGACCTGCGACGTCGGCTCCTGCCCTCGGGATCGCCGGGGCGGCCAGAGCACAGCTGGTAGCCTGTCTCAATTCGCCTTCGTACAGGCACGGATAGAACGACTTGGCCAGCCGAAACTCATTCCGCATGGTGGTCGTACACGTTGCGTTCATGAACGTTGCGTGGGCGTCGGGCGGCGCCTTCGTTGGCGCCTACCTGCTGCGCCTCGGTTTCAGCCTGCCCCAGGCCATCGCCTCCTACGCCGGGATCGTGTGCTTTCGATTCATCGTCCGCTTTGCGTGGATCGAGGTCATCCGCCGCCTCGGCTTCAGAAGGGGGCTGGTGCTCGGAACGCTGCTTTGTGCGCTGGAATTCCCGATCCTGCTGGGCGTGGACAACCCATGGGGTCTCGCGGGGTGGATCGTGGTGGCGGCCGCGGCCGAATCGCTTTACTGGCCGCTGCATCACGCCATTACGGCGGTGGCGTGCAACGATGCTGCCAGGGGACGCCAACTCGGTCTGCGCCAGGCGGTGCTGGCGATCACGTCAGTGATCGGACCGTTGGCGGGCGGGCTCGTGATCACCCACCTCGGCGCGAAGGCAGTTTTCGCCGCCTCGGCCGTCATGTGCCTCGCGGGCATTCTGCCAATCCTGTTGATGGACGACATCCGGGCGGGCACCGTGCCGTCCCTGCGCCGCGCGCTAGGCGGAGCAGACCGGCGCTCGCTCGCCGCGTTCGCCGCCGACGGCTGGATCTGCTCCGGCTATATCACCGCATGGGGTCTGGTGCTGTTTTCCACGCTCGGGAACTATGAAACCTTCGGTTGGGTCGCATCGATGGCCGCGCTTGCCTCGGCGGCGGCATCATTTGCCTGTGGCAGAGCGCTGGATCGAGGCAATCGTCATCGCTACCTGAAGCTCGCCTCCGCGGTCACCGCGGGCAGCGTCCTGCTCCGCGCATTCTCGTTCGGCTCGCCGACCCTTTCCGTGGTGGCGAGCGTGTCCGGGGCGGCCGTGTCTGCGCTGTACGCGCCGGTTGTCATGAGCGTGATCTACGCCCGGGCGAAATCATCGGGAGAGCCATACCGGTTTCATTTGGCGCTCGAGCCTGCGTGGGACATCGGCATGATCGGCGGCTGCGCGGTCGCGGCATGCGTTGCCGCCTGGTCCCCCGTTCCGTCGTTGTGCGTTCTGCCCTCCGTGCTTGGCGTCGCGGTCGTGTATCTGTCCATCGCAAGCATCCGCCCAGCCCGCAAAACGGCGATATCCGGTCATGCTCTGTGCGAGGCTCCGGCCGGACCGTGACGCGCTGAGCGACCCGGCCCAAGTACCGCCGTCCGGCGCTGCCAGCTTCGACTTTGCCGCCGAAACTTGCTTTCCTGGCAGCCCGCCAACCGCGGCGCCGCGGCTCGGTCATGGTTGTTTGACCGTTCCAGGCCGACGCTGCCGCCCGCAAGCGTGATCCGGACACGGAAGGCATGACAGTGCACCCAACGGCGGCCGGCGCCAGTCCGGCGATGGCCCAATGGTTCGCCATGAAGGCGGAGAACCCGGACGCGCTCCTGTTCTTCCGCATGGGCGATTTCTACGAGCTGTTCTTTGCCGACGCGGAGGCCGCGGCCGCGGCGCTGGACATCGCGCTGACCGCGCGCGGCGAGCATGCCGGCGCGCCGATTCCCATGTGCGGCGTGCCCCACCACGCGGCGGAATCGTACCTCGCGCGGCTGATCCGCCGCGGCTTCCGCGTCGCCGTCGCCGAGCAGATGGAGGACCCCAAGGCCCGGACCGGCAAGGCGCCGATCCGCCGCGCGGTGGTGCGGCTGGTCACGCCCGGCACGATCACCGAGGAGGCCCTGCTGGAAGGCGGTCGCGCCAACCTCCTGCTGGCGCTGGCGCAAGATCGCGACGGCATCGGCGCCGCCTGGCTCGACGTATCCACCGGACTGTTCGAGACCAGCAGCCTGACCCAAGCCGAACTGCCGGCGCTGCTCGGACGGCTGGAACCGGCGGAAATCCTGGCGCCGGCCGCGCTGCCCCTGGGCGATTGGGACGGGAAACGCGCGCCGGAATCGGTGCCCTCGCCGCCGCTGGTGTCGCGCCGGCGGCTCGCCGAGGCGTTCGGCGCCGCGAGCCTCGATGCGTTCGGCAGCTTCTGCGACGCGGAGGCGGTCGCCGCGGCGCAGGCGCTGGAGTATGTCCGTTCCACCCAGGGGGGCACATTGCCGCGGCTCGCGCGGCCGGCGCCGCAAGGCCGTGCCGGCGTGCTGGCGATGGACGCCGCCACGCGCGCCAGCCTGGAGATCACCCGCGCCCGCGATGGCGGCGCGCAGCACACGCTGCTGTCGGTCGTGCAGCGGACGCTCACGCCGGCGGGCGGGCGCCTGCTCGCCGCCTGGCTGTCCGCGCCGCTGACCGACCCCACCGCAATCGCGGCGCGACAGGATGCCTGGTCCTGGATGCTCGCCCAGCCCGAAGCCACGAGGACCCTGCGCACCACGTTGCGCACAGCCCCCGACATTGCCCGCGCCCTGGCCCGGCTGTCGCTGAACCGTGGAGGACCGCGCGACCTGGCCGCGCTGCGAGACGGGCTCACCGCGGCGGCCGCTGCGCGTGACGCGCTGGAGGGGCCGCTGGTCCCTGCCCTCACCGCCGCACGCGACGCGCTGGGGGGAGACCGGGACCTTGCGCGGCTGCTCGGCGAAGCCCTGGCCGATCCCGTGCCGCACCGGATCGAGGACGGCAGCGTCATCCGTCCCGGCTTCGATGCCGAGCTGGACGCCGAACGCGCCCTGCGCGACGACAGCCGCCGGGTGCTCGCCTCGCTGCAGCTCGACTATGCGCAGCGCTATGGGGTCGCCAGCCTGAAGATCCGCCACCACGCGCAGCTCGGCTACGTGCTGGAGGTGCCGGCGGCGGCGGTGGAGGCGTTGCGCGCGCGTCCCGAGCTGACGCTGCGCCAGGGCATGGCAAACGGCGCCCGCTTCACCACTGGCGAATTGTCCGATCTCGACCGCCGCATTTCGGAAGCCGGCGAGCGCGCCGCCGCCCGCGAGCGCGCCGTGTTCGCGCGTCTGGTGCGCGGGGCGCTGGCGGGCGCCGACGCCCTCGCCGCCTGCGCCGATGCGCTCGCCCTGCTGGACGCCGCTCAGTCCGCCGCGAAGCTGGCCGAATCCGGAACGTGGTGCCGCCCGTTCGTAACGGACGGCGATGCGTTCGTGGTAAAGTCCGGCCGCCACCCGGTGGTGGAAGCGGCGCTGGCCGGAAGCGGCGCCTTCGTGCCCAACCACTGCGACCTGTCCCGCGAGCGCGGCGTGCTGCTGCTGACCGGCCCGAACATGGCTGGCAAATCCACCTTTCTGCGCCAGAACGCGCTGGTCGTCGTGCTCGCCCAGGCCGGGCTGCCGGTGCCGGCCGAGAGCGCGGATATCGGTATCGTGGACCGGCTGTTCAGCCGCGTCGGCGCGGCCGACGATCTGGCGCGCGGCCGCTCCACGTTCATGGTGGAGATGACCGAGACCGCCGCCATCCTGCATCAGGCCGGGCCGCGCTCGCTGGTGGTGGTGGACGAGATCGGCCGCGGCACCGCCACGCTGGATGGGCTGGCGATCGCCTGGGCGGTGCTGGAGGCGCTGCATACGGCGATCCGCAGCCGGACCATCTTCGCAACACATTTCCATGAGCTTGCCAATCTGGCGGACTGCATGCCGCGGCTTAGACCCCACACGATGCGGGTGAAGGAGTGGAAGGGTAGCGTGGTGTTCCTGCACGAAGTCGCCGAGGGTGCCGCCGGCCGTTCCTGGGGGGTTCACGTCGCCGAACTCGCCGGCGTGCCGGCGCCGGTCGTGCGCCGTGCCGCATCGCTGCTGGCTTCGCTGGAAAAGCATGGCAGCCCGCTCGCTGCCGGCGCCCTGCTCGGCGCACTGCCGCTGTTCGCTGCGACGGGCTCGCAACCGGCGGCGGACACCCCACCTGTTTCCGCGGCGATTGACCCGCTGGAAAGCGCCGTGGCGGCCCTGGATCCCGACCGGATGACCCCGCGCGAGGCGCTTGATACGCTTTATCGGCTCAAAGCGCTGGTTGCTGTTCCCGCCGTTGACGAGAAATAGTACGGTCTTGTTATGCTGACGCCGATCCCCTTCCAGGCTCCCGACTCTGCCGCTGCGATCCTGACCAGCGCCCTGGCGGCGCTCGCCGAGGAACGGCACGGCGCGGTTCCGCGCGACGCGGCCCTGGTGGCCTTTCGCCGCCACCTCAACCGCATCCAGCACCACGTACAGAACGCCTTCGAACAGGACGGATTAAGCGGCCTGCATGCGGGTCGGCTGCTCGGCGCGCTGACCGACGGGCTGATTCAGGCGCTGTATGAGCACGCGACGACCAATACCGGGCTCGATGCACCTGACAATCTCTCGATCGCCGCGACCGGCGGCTACGGCCGCGGCCTGCTCGCCCCGTTCAGCGACATCGACCTGCTGTTCCTGACCCCCGACGAGCCCTCGCCGCGCACGCTGCAGGTCGTCGAGTACATGCTGTATTTCCTGTGGGATCTCGGCCTGAAGGTCGGCCATGCGACGCGCACGATCGAAGACTGCCTGGTCGAGGGCGCCAAGGACATCACGATCCGCACCTCGCTGCTGGATGCCCGTCACCTGGCAGGCGATGCGGCGCTGTTCGAGGCGTTCCATGACAAGTTCCGCGGCGCCTGCCGGGAGGCGGGGGCCGCCGACTACGTCGCGGCGAAGCAGGCTGAGCGCACCAGTCGCCATCGCCGCTACGGCGACAGCCCCTTCGTGGTCGAGCCCAACGTGAAGGAAGGCCGCGGCGGGCTGCGTGACCTGCAGACGCTGTACTGGATTGCGCGCTACGTGTTCGACGTCCAGACCATGAACGAGATGGCGGAGCTGGGCGGCATCCTGACGGAGCAGCAGGCCCGCCACGGCCGGCGCGCCTGGGAGTTCTTCTGGACCGTCCGTTTCCATCTGCACTACGTTGCCGGCCGCGCCGAGGAGCGGCTGACCTTCGATCTGCAACCGGTGGTAGGCGCCCGTATGGGCTATACGCGGCGCGGCCGCCAGGACGGCGTCGAACGTTTCATGCGCCACTATTTCCTGACGGCGCGGGAGGTCTCCCGGCTGACCCGGATCATCGAGCCGGCGGTGCTGCGGGCCGCGCTTGGCCCGCCGGCGGCGGCGCAGGAGACCGACCAGGCCCTGATCGACGCGGGGTTCGTGCTCGCCGACGGCAAGCTGCACGCCCTGCACAGCCGCGCCTTCGCCGACGAACCGATCCAGATGCTGCGCATTCTGAAAACGGCGCGAGACCGCAACTTCGAACTGCACCCGCTCGCGATCCGATGTTTGATCCAGAACGATCGCCGTGCCGTCTCGCTGCGCGGCAATCCGGAAGCTGCGGACCTGTTCATGGACCTGCTGTGCGGCAAGCCGCCGCAACGCGGCGCCGAGGCGGATTCCAAGGACCCGGACGGCGCATTTTGGATGGGCATACTGAACGAGACCGGCTTCCTCGGCCGCTACCTGCCCGATTGGGCGCGCATCGTCGGACAGATGCAGTTCGATACCTACCACATCTACACCGTGGACGAGCACACGGTCGAAGCGCTCAAGGTGCTCAACGCCCTGGAGCGCGGCGACCTGGCCCAGGTCGCGCCGGTGGCGTCGGCCGTGGTGGACCACCTGCAGTCGCGCGAGTCGCGCCGTGCGCTCTATCTCGGCCTCATGCTGCACGACATCGCCAAGGGCCGCGGGGGCGACCATTCGCGGATCGGCGCCGAAGTCGCGATGGAAGTGGGACCCGCGCTCGGCCTGTCGGCGGAGGAGACCGAGACCGTCTCCTGGCTGGTGTTGTACCACCTGGTCCTGAGCGAGACGGCGTTCCGGCGCGACATCGACGATCCGAAAACCATCCTGGACCTCGCCGACACGATCCAGTCGCCGGAGCGGCTGCGCCTGTTGTACGTGCTCACCGTTTCGGACATGCGCGCGGTTTCGTCCAAGGTCTGGAACGGATGGAAGGCGACGCTGCTGCGCGAGCTGTATAACCGGGTGGCAGAGGTGCTCGCCGGCGGACTGTCGACGCCCGAGCGCGATGTCCGCGTGGAGCGCGCCAAGGAGGCGGCAGCCAATCTGCTGGCCGACTGGACGGACGAACAGATCGCGCATTTCACCTCGCTCGGCTACGCCGGCTATTGGCTTTCATTCGATCCCGAGACGCATGCACGCCATGCCAGCCTGGTCCGCGAAGCAGAATTGCATTCAGCGCCGCTGACGGTGGACACACGCCCGCTGCCGGCGCGCGCCGTGACCGAGGTTACCGTGTACTGCGCCGACCATGCCGGGCTGTTCAGCAAGATCTCGGGAGCGCTCGCGGTGGCCGGCGCCTCGATCGTCGATGCCCGAATCCACACCATGACCAATGGCATGGCGCTGGACACATTCTGGATCCAGGACGCCGCCGGCGGGGCGTTCGACGCACCGCACCGGTTGGCCCGGCTGTCGGTATTGATCGAACAGGCGCTGTCCGGGCGGCTGCGCATCAATGCGGAGATCCGCAAGCTGTCGCAGGCGCTGCTCGGGCGGCGGTTGAATGCGATCAACGTGCCGCCGCGCGTGGTGGTCGATAACCACGCGTCGAACACGCACACGGTGCTGGAGGTGAACGGCCGTGACCGGCCGGGCCTGCTGCATGACGTGACGGCGGCGATCAGCGAACAGGGCCTGCAGATAGCGTCGGCCCACGTCACCACGTACGGCGTGCGGGCGGTGGACGTGTTCTACGTCAAGGACGTGTTCGGCCTGAAGGTCGAGAACGAGCGCAAGCTGCAGCAATTGCGTCAAGCGATGCTGGAGGCGCTCGGCCCGCCGGAGGAGCGGCCGCGGCGGAAGTCCGGGCGCGTGCAGGACCCGGCAGCCGTGCCCGGTCAGGCTGGTCAGGCAGCGGCACTGGGTCAGGCCGCCCCAGGTCAGGCAGCCGCGCCGGCCTGACCGTTACTCCCGCTCTGCGCCATCGGATGTCGTTGGATGTGAAATGGAAGTCCGCGATTGCGGGTGGGCGCATATTGGTCATAGAGTGAATTTCGTGAGCGCTCTACGCGGTGTGCTTGATGTTGCGCATGCTGCTGTCGCGAAGCGAACCGATAGCTCGACATCTGATCAGGGGAGTGGATGGACGTGCTGCAAGGAAAAGTACTGGTGGCCCAGGGCGGCGGCCCGACCGCGGTCATCAACCAGTCGCTCGTCGGCGCGGTGCTGGAATCGCGAAAATTCCGTAATGTTAACCTTGTCTACGGTGCGCTGCACGGCGTACGTGGGATTGTGGACGAAGATTTCGTCGATCTCACCCAGGAAACGACCCATAATCTGGAGATGGTAGCCGAGACACCGTCTTCGGCTCTGGGTTCGACCCGGGACAAGCCGGACCTGAAATATTGCCATGAGATTTTCGAGGTCCTGAAGGCGCACGAGATCCGATATTTCTTCTATATCGGCGGCAATGATTCGTCCGATACTGTCCGCATCGTCGCGGAAGAGGCTCGCAAGGCGAACCACCCGATCCGCTGCATGCATATTCCGAAGACGATCGACAACGATGTGGTTCTCAATGACCACACGCCGGGCTTTCCCTCGGCCGCGCGGTTCGTCGTGCAGGCGTTCCTGGGCGCCAATCTCGACAACCGGTCGCTTCCCGGCGTCTATATCGGCGTGATCATGGGCCGCCACGCCGGGTTCCTGACCGCCGCCGCGGCACTCGGCAAGAAGTTTCCCGACGACGGACCGCACATGATCTACGTGCCGGAGCGCACCTTCCGGATCGACAGCTTCCTTGCTGACGTGAAGCGCACCGTCGATCAGTTCGGCCGCTGCGTGGTCGCCGTGTCGGAGGGCATTCACGACGACTCCGGCAAGCCGATCATTACCCAGTTGGCCAAGAAGATCGAGCACGACGCCCACGGCAACGTTCAGCTCTCCGGCACCGGCGAACTCGCCGGGCTGTTGTGCGACGAGGTCAAGGAGAAGCTCGGCCTCAGCCGCGTGCGCGGCGACACGTTCGGCTATCTGCAGCGGTCCTTCGTCGGCTGCGTCTCCGACGTTGACCAGCGCGAGGCGCGCGAGGTCGGCGAAAAGGCGGTGCAATTCGCCATGTGGGGCGACTCGGGCGGCTCGGTGACGATCGAGCGTACCGGCTACTACTCCGTGGATTACCGGCTTATGCCGCTGGAAGCCGTTGGCGGCAAAACCCGTACCATGCCGGACGAATTCATCGCGGCGAGCGGCACGGACATTACTGATGCGTATCGTCTCTATCTCCGCCCGCTGCTCGGCAAGTCCATGCCGGACGCATACCGCTTGCGCCAAAACAAGGTGGCAAGGATTTTGAAATGAAGGGTTCGCGACAGACCGGCTGACCGGTCGGTTAAAGCGATAAGCGAAGCGCGATCCGTCATTGCCGCCAGCCGCACCGCAGCGGCGGATGGCGCTGCGCTTATCCGCCCTGCCGGTCATCGAAACAGGGACCGGCATCGTTTGGTTCGCGCAGCGGCCCACGGTGCTTACGATGATCCTCGACCATCGCTGTCGTCAGCCGGCCCGCTCAGGCGTGCCGCTCCAACATCGGAGCCCTTCCAACAGCCGCTGGACCCCGTGCGAGACGTCACCGGTTATCACGTCCCGTGCGCTGATCGCCACCCGCAATCCCCCGAAGCGGCCCAACCCGACCGGTTGCCCCACCAGCACGCCGGCGCGCGCAAGGCGCCGATACAAGGGGTGAAGCGCCTCGGCCGTCAGCAAGCGACCCGGTTCAGCGGGATCGTCGATGGCAAACGTCACGATGCTCGTGGGCCATTCGCGCGCGGTGGGCATCGACGGCGGGGAGCCGGAGACGAGCGTCACGTTGGGAAGCTGCGACAGCGCGCCTTCGACCTCTCTCACCAGCCGCGCGATCGTGGCAGGCACGGACAAGCCGGCTTTCGCCAGGTCCGAGAGACTGTCGAGTGCGGAGACCCAGCGGAGCAAAGGGCCGACCGCCACATCGGTGTCGCCAGCAAAAATCCCGCCGTTTGCTGCGTGCCAGGCACGCAGTCCCCTGTCGCGGACGCGCGCGAAGCGTCCTCGCGGCAGCAACACGGCACCCGAAAACGCCGGCCCGCCGAGGAATTTCGACCCTGTGACGATGACCGGCCAGCCGCGGCGCAAGTAGCGTCTCGCCACTGGCGGGGCGATCCGCATCTGGCAGGCATCGACGACCACATCCGCGCCCGGCGGCACTTCCAGCGGAGCCACAAGGTCCGTCTTGCTGCCATGCGTCAAGTAGATGACGCGGCGCCCCCGCGCCGCGGCGGCCGCGGCCGCAAACGCCGCACACAGCTCCCCATCGTCGCGCGGATCGCCGTTAATCGTGCGCAACGGCACTTCGATCCAAGTAACGTTCCCATCGACGAGCGGCGCATCGCGAAGATGCCGAGGATCGAAGGTCCGGCAGGTCGCTGCGCGCGGAATGCCCGTCCCGGTTTCCGCCAGCGACGGCAGGATCGCAGTGGTCGGCCAATCGCCGCTTTCGAGCACCAGCATCGACGCAATCAGCAGGACCGCATCCGTTCCAGACGGCAGCAAGATGACCTCGGCCAGCGCCTCTGCCCCGAAATATGCCAGCAGCCCGGCCTCGACGTCGGCATGATATCGCGCAAGGCACGAAGCTGTCGCGGCCGGCGAGCCGGCTTCGGTGACCTCTCGATAGCAAGCCGATGCGGCCGCAAAGCCTGCCGCCGAGATCGGCGAGGCGGTGCACGATGCCAGACAGGCGATCCCAGGGGCGGGCTCCGGTGGACAGAAATACCTGTTCACGCCGGTGGCCTGATCGACGGCCACACGGCTGTCGCCGCCGGACAGCAGCGCCGAGACGAATTGGCGGTCGCGATCGCGCCATTCCGGCGGCGCGGCCCGTCGCAGGACCCCAGGCGGCAACCAGTGCATGACGTCAGTTCCGTCGCGTGTAGAGCGGAGAGCCTGGTCGGCCTGCCTCGCTGAAGGCGCTACCCGCCGCGATAGAGCTATCTCGCGTTCGTCTTAACAAACTCCGTAGTGGCGCTGAGCGACAGCTTCGCCAAACATTTGACGCGCTAAGAGCTACCGCTGGACAACCACCTGGCGACGATGCCGATCGCAATCAGCAGCAGAGCCGCTGCCGTCAGAAACAGCGCCGACTGGTCAAGCCAGGCGATGGCCGGCACCGAGAGCGCGAGAAAGGCACCGACCGCTGAGATCCGCCAGACCCGACTCTGCAGCCCGGCGACGAACGTCCCGAGCGCCAACAGGGTCAGCAACTCCAGCCCGCTGGCGTTGTCGTTGATCACTGCGCGCACGTCGGGCAGTTCGATTAGGAACATGGCCACGAGAACCGCAGCCCAACCAAGCGCCTGGGTAAAAACCAGCCGCAAGCGCTCGGCCGGTGCGCCGCAGTGCCGCCATCCCTCAGCGACACAGATCGCAGCGAACACGGGCACCATGAACACCCAGTAGGCCGCCGCGGGATGGTCGGTGAATGTAGCCCAGGAAACGCCGCCCACCGCCAAGAGCATCATGGTGACGTAGGGCCAGTCGTTCAGGGCCCAGCGCACAAGAGCGCGACGCTGCCGGGACGGATCTCTTACCTCGGCTCCGAACAGCGGATCGGCGTGGAGCGGCTTACTCATGAGCGTGCGTCCCAATGCTGATGAGAGGTCGTGATCTCTGCGACGTATCGCCATTGCGCCGCGCGCAGAGACTTTGCCAGTTACCCGACGCCTTCCGACCATGGACGGAACGTGTCAACGAGTTTGATACAGCCGGGGTCGGAATTTAGGCCTGGAGTTTAGGCGCGGTCCTTCGTGCGTGGTGAATGTAAGGCTGGGCCGGGCCTCGCCGCCAGGCGGGGAGGTTGA
>Ga0182012_10005811_pt1 | contig 12691 bp, 9 predicted proteins | sample 612S2SmetaG_FD_120486 | JGI IMG/M metagenome (GOLD analysis project Ga0182012, IMG submission 120486) | Permafrost microbial communities from Stordalen Mire, Sweden - 612S2S metaG | ecosystem: Environmental > Terrestrial > Soil > Wetlands > Permafrost | place: Sweden: Stordalen | collected...
ACCGAACTGGATCTCCGCGATCCCTACTCCGTCAACGCCTTCTTCGCTCAAGAAAAACCCGAATTTGTCTTCCTCGCCGCCGCTAAAGTCGGTGGCATTCTCGCCAATTCCACCTATCCTGCTGATTTCATTCGAGATAACCTCGCCCTCCAAAACAACGTCATCGATTCCGCCTATCGCCACGGCGTAAACAAGCTCCAGTTCCTCGGCTCATCCTGCATCTATCCCAAGCTCGCCCCCCAGCCCCTCAAAGAAGAATATCTGCTCACAGGCCCGCTCGAACCCACCAACGAGTGGTACGACATCGCCAACATCGCCATCATCAAGATCTGCGAAGCCTATCGTCAGCAATACGGCTTCAACGCTAGCTCCTTGATGCCGACCAACTTATACGGCCCCGGCGACAATTTCGATCTCCAAACCTCGCATGTTTTGCCGGCTTTGATCCGCAAATTCCACGAAGCCAAGCTTTCCCATGCCTCCGAAGTAGTCCTGTGGGGCACCGGCACTCCCCGCCGCGAATTCCTGCATTCCGACGATTTCGCTTCGGCCGCCGTCTTTCTCATGCAGAATTACCAGGAGAAGCAATTCATCAATGTCGGGGCGGGCGAAGATATCTCCATCAAATCGCTGGCCGAAATCGTTGCATCCATCGTCGGCTTTTCTGGTATACTAGTATTCGATAGTACTAAACCGGATGGCACTCCGCGTAAGCTCATGGACGTATCCCGTCTCCATTCTTTGGGCTGGCGGCACAGGATTTCTTTGGAAGAAGGTATCCATTCCACCTACCTGTCTTTTATAGGCGGTACTAATTGATTGCATGAAACTTTTCGTGCTTTTTATTCCCGCCTTCTTGAGTGCCAATACGCCGTGTCAGCTAATAGGCACAGTGCCTCTGGCCAATACAGCCATCAATTTTACCGTGCCCGCTCCGTCCGCCACCATGCTCGGTCCGGGTGACACTTTAGTCAAAACACCGTCATTTTGCCGCATTGGAGGCGTAATTAGGCCTTCAAATGATTCCGAAATCCACTTTGAAGTCTGGCTCCCTGATTCCGCTTGGAATGGTAGATTTCGCGGCGTCGGCAACGGCGGATTCGCCGGTTCGCTCAACTATTCTGAAATGGCCGCCGCCCTCCATGACGGCTACGCCACCGCTTCCACCGACACGGGTCATCGCGCCGATGGCATTGATGCCGATTGGGCTCTCGGCCACCCCGAAAAGATCACCGACTTTGGCTATCGCGCCATTCACGAAATGACGCTCAAAGCCAAAGCCATCATTCAATCTTTTTACGGCGAAGCGCCAAAGCATTCATTCTTCGCGAGTTGTTCGAACGGCGGCCGCCAAGCTCTGATGGAAGCTCAGCGCTTCCCCGATGATTACGATGGCATCCTCGCCGGCGCTCCCGCCAACTTTTGGACCCATCTTCTGGTCGCCAATTTCTACACGTCCGGCGTCCCCATGCTGGAAAATCCTGCCCGCTATCTCCCGAAAGAAAAGATTCCGGCTATCGCCAAAGCCGTTTTAGCCGCCTGCGATGCGTCCGACGGCCTCAAAGACGGCATCATCACCGATCCGACGTCCTGCCATTTCGACCCGAATGCCATTCTTTGCAAGGGTTTGGAGACGAATAACTGCCTCACCCGGCCGCAAATTGCCACCCTAAAAGCCGTTTACCAGGGCGCTCCCGGCGTCTATCCTGGCTACGAACCCGGCGGTGAAGACGGCCCTGGCGGCTGGTCCGCGTGGATCACCGGCTCCAAACCCGGTTCAAGCGCCGGCGCGCTGTTCAGCACCGGTTTTCTACGGAACATGGTCTTCAACGACGCCAAATGGACCTACAAAGGCACCAATCTCGCAGATACCCTCGCCACCGCCGACGCCAAGATGGGACCAATTCTCAACTCCGTCGACCCCAACCTCAAACCTTTTGCCGACCGTGGCGGCAAGCTGATTATGTATCACGGCTGGAGCGACGCCGCGATCCCGCCTCTCAACGCCATCGACTACTACAAGTCAATTGGCGTGAATAACTTGCAGGAGTTTTCCCGTCTGTACATGTTGCCTGGCGTGCAGCATTGCTTTGGCGGTCCCGGACCTAGCTCCTATAGCGAAATGTTCACCTCGCTCGTCGCCTGGGTCGAAAAGGATGCCGCGCCCAGCTCCATCGTCGCCACCAAATTTAAGAACGACGACCCCTCGCAGCCCATTGAAATGAAGAGACCTATGTGTCCCTACCCGCTTGAGCCTACCTACGACGGCAAAGGCGATCCCAAAGATGCCAGCAGCTTCTCCTGTGCCGCTCACTAGCGTTGAATTATACGAACCGGTCATCGGCCTCGAAGTTCACGTGCAGCTTGGCACGAAAACCAAGATTTTCTGCAGCTGCCCGGTGGCGTTCGGCTCTGCCCCCAACACCAACATTTGTCCTGTTTGCTTAGGTTTACCCGGCGCTTTGCCGGTCCTCAGCCGGCAAGCCGTGGAGCTTGCCATCAGTGCTTCTCTAGCCCTTCACTGCCAGATTAATCCGTTTTCGCGCTTCGCCCGCAAAAACTACTTTTACCCCGATCTGCCCAAGGGTTACCAGATCTCGCAGTATGACCAACCTTTGGCCGAACACGGTTATCTCGACATCGTCACCGAGGCAGGGAAGAAGCGCATTGGCGTGACCCGCGTGCATATGGAAGACGACGCCGGCAAGAGCATCCACGACGGCTTCCGCGATTCCGACAAATTCACCTACGTCGATCTAAACCGCTCCGGCACGCCGCTCATCGAGATCGTCAGCCAACCCGACATGCGTTCGGCCGATGAAGCCCACGCCTATCTAACGGAAATTAAGCAAGTTATCCAATTCATTGGGGTGTCCGATTGCGACATGGAAAAGGGCCAATTGCGCTGCGACGCCAACGTTTCCGTGCGCCTCAAGGGTGCCCCGAAGTTCGGCACCAAAGTGGAAGTCAAGAACGTCAACTCCTTTCGCTTCGTCAAACAAGCCATCGAGTACGAAATCGAACGGCAGGTGGAAATCATTGAAAACGGGGGTAAAATCGACCAGGAAAGCCGCCTATATGACGCTAACAGCGGCGTCACCGTCGGCATGCGCAGCAAGGAACACGCGCACGATTACCGCTACTTCCCTGAGCCGGATCTGGTTCCTTTGCGCGTCAGCGAGCACTGGCTGCACGAAGTCAAGTCGCGGCTTCCCGAGTTGCCCGCGGAGCGGCGCGATCGCTTTGTGAGCGAATACGGCCTGCGCGAATACGATGCCCAAGTTTTGAGCCTTACCCGCGCTACCGGCGACTATTTCGAAGTTGCCGCCAAAGCCAGCGGCGATGGCCGAACCACGGCAAATTGGGTGGTGGGCGATCTGATGGGCCTGCTCAACGCCGCCGGAAAAGATATTGAAAATTCACCAGTATCCGCCGCGCATCTTGGTGAATTGGTCGCGCTTATCAACAAAGGTGAACTCTCCGGTAAACTTGCCAAGGATATTTTGCCGAAGATGTTCGAAACGGGCGATCCCCCCTCCGCGATTATGGAGCGCGAGGGCCTGAAACAGATTTCCGACACTGGCGCGCTCGAAAAAATCGCCGACGAAGTCATCGCCGGCAATCCCAAACAGGTGGAACAGTATAAATCCGGAAAAACCGCCTTGCTTGGCTTTTTGGTGGGCCAAGTCATGAAAGCCAGCCGTGGACAGGCCAATCCGGCGGCAGTCAACGAAGTTTTGAAAAAGAAACTCGATTAGCTCTGTTGTATTGCCACAGCCTGCGTGCGTTCTTCGTTGTGATGGCGCACGTCAATGCCCTTCACCAGGAACAGCACGTCCTCGGCAATGTTCGTGGAGTGATCGGCAATGCGCTCAAGATTCCGCACCACTGATAGCAAATAAAGGGCTTGGCCAATCTGCGATGGGTTATTTTCCATGAAGCTGATCAACTCGTGATAGCTGGCCGTGCGCATATTGTCCACTGCGTCGTCAGACGCCAGCACGCTGCGGGCTAAATCGGCATCGCGATTGACAAAGGCATCGAGCGCTTTGCGCACCATGCTTTGCGCCAAGCCGGCAATATGCGGAATGTCAATCAAAGGCCGGATGACCGGCTCCTTCATCAACGCCATAGCGCTTTGCGCGATACTCACCGAGAGATCACCCATGCGCTCCAGGTCGTTGTTGATTTTGATTGCGGCCGTTACGAGCCGTAAATCCGCTGCCAATGGGGCCTGCAGGGCCAATAGGCTGATCGCAAGCTCGTCGATTTCGATCTCGAGCTCGTTGATCCGCCCTTCGTTCTTGAGCACCTCCTGGGCCAGTTCCTCGTTCTTTTCGACTACGCCCTGGACGCTGCGATAGACGGCGCTCTCCACCAGCGCACTCATCTCGAGCAGCTTGGACTTCAGTTTTTCTAACTCTTGTTCGAAATGGCGCACATTTTCCTCGTCAGCCGAAACGGCCGGTTACGTAATCTTCGGTCTCTTTCTTGCCCGGGTTTTGAAAGATCTTCTTAGTATCGTCGATCTCAACCAATTTCCCCATCAGGAAGAAACCAGTAAAATCAGCCAAGCGCGCGGCCTGCTGCATGTTGTGAGTTACGATGACGATCGTAGTAATATCCTTGATCTGAAATAGCAGTTCTTCGATCTTCAGCGTGGCAATCGGATCGAGCGCCGAACAAGGCTCATCCAGCAGCAGAACCTCCGGTTCTACCGCTAACGCGCGCGCTATGCACAAACGCTGCTGCTGGCCGCCGGACAGCGCAGAAGCCGGTTTGTGCAGTTTGTCCTTCACTTCACCCCACAATGCGGCGTGAGCCAGGCTCTTTTCCACCGCTTCGGCTACCACCGACTTCTTCTTGATTCCATTGACGCGCAGTCCATAGGCTACGTTGTCAAAAATCGATTTGGGGAATGGGTTCGATTTTTGGAAAACCATGCCCACACGCCGGCGGACGTCGGTTACGTCCATCCCCATCAGATCTTCGCCATCCAGTTTGAGATCGCCTTCCATGCGAGTATTGCGCAGGGTTTCATTCATGCGGTTCATGGTGCGCAGGAAGGTTGATTTCCCACAGCCGGAGGGTCCGATGAATGCGGTGACTTTATTAGTTGGGATGTCGAGACTGATGCCGTGCAGGGCCTGGAACTGGCCGTAGTAGAAATTGATGCTCCTGGCGGTCAGCTTCAGGTTCGAATCGGTTTTTGACATAACCGGCTTAGCGCCCGAGGCCACCGTTGCGTCCCTAATTGTCTGCTGCTGTTGAGGCGTTGCCACTATTAATTATCTCCTTTGCGCCGCCGGCCCTCGGGCGATGATGAGGCGCGCCGTCACGTTGATGACGAGCACCAGGGTTAATAGCACGAAGCCGGCCGCCCATGCTTGTTGGTGCAGATCGTCTTCCGGCGCAATTGCGTAGTTGTAGATCATGACGGGCAAAGTGGCAATCGGCGCCAAGTAACCGCTGCTCCAGTATTGATTGCCGAGTGCGGTGAACAGCAAAGGGGCGGTTTCACCGGCGACACGCGCCAAGTTCAGCATCATACCGGACGTAAGGCCCGAGATGGCCGCTGGGATCACCACGGTGTAGATAGTGGTTGCCTTGGTGGCTCCGAGGGCCATGGCGCCCTCGCGAATATTATTTGGTATGGCGCGTAGAAACTCTTCAGTGGTTCGCACGGCAATCGGAATCATCATGATGCCCAACGCCACGCCGCCCGCCAGCGCGGAGAAATGCCGCATGGGACGCACCACCAAAGCGTAAGCAACGATGCCGATCACGATGGAAGGAACACCGTTGAGCAAGTCAACCACGTAGCGGATGGTGAATGCGAATGTTTTGCCGCTATATTCCGCCAGGTAAACCCCGGCTAAAAAGCCAATCGGAACGCCGATGAGGGCGGCCAATAACAAAATTTTGCCGCTGCCTACGATTGCATTGGCCATGCCGCCGCCCGTCTCGCCGGAAGGTTTCGGCAGCTTGGTGAAGAAATCCCAGTTTAAGGAGGAAACGCCATGGAGCAAAAGATAGCCGAGGATAAAGAAAAGTACGCCCACAACGAACACGGTACAGACGCCGGAAAGCGTGAGCATGACGCTATTGACGATCCGCCGGCTGGCGGAGATTTCCATCATCATGGTTAACCTCCCTTGCCTTGCGTGGTCATGATGAAGATGCGCGCCACTGCGTTGATTACGATAGTTAAGCCGAATAGTACCAGCGCCATGAAAATCAGGGAAGAGATGTACAAGTCGCCGTTGGCTTCAGCAAATTCGTTAGCGATCACGGCGGCGATGGAATAGCCCGGCGATAATAACGAAGCCGAGATTTTTGGTGTATTACCGATGACCATAGTAACGGCCATCGTCTCGCCAAGAGCGCGCGCTAAGGCTAGAAATATCGAGCCGAAAATACCGGTACTGGCGTTGGGCAACACAATATCCCAAGTAGTTTCCCATTTGGTTGCGCCGACGGCGAGCGCGGCCTCGCGCTGCTCTCTGGGCACAGCCATCAAGACTTCGCGCGAAACAGAAATGATGAACGGCACGACCATCACCGATAAAACGATGCCGGCGGATAAAAAACTCAGGCCGTAAAACGTACCCTCGAAGATGGGCAAATAGCCGAACGCGCTCTTTAGGGGCGGCACCAAATAGGTTCTAATAGCTGGCACCAAAACGAAGATGCCGATTAGGCCGTAAATGACGCTGGGAACCGCTGCCAACAACTCAATCAAAAACGTCAGGATGTTGGAAAGCTGGGGAGGCGCCATTTCTGCTAAGAAGATAGAGGCTGCTACGCCTAGCGGCACGGCGATGAGCATGGCGATAAAAGACGTAACGCAAGTGCCGTAAATAAACGGCAAAGCACCGTATTTATCGGCGTTGGGATCCCAGGCGGAACTCGTCAAAAATCCGAAGCCAAAAGCGTGAAAGGTGGCCCGGGAGTTGAACCAGAGTTCAAAAACGATTACGCCGACGATCAACAAAATCGAGATCGTACAGGCCAGCGTAATCAGATAAGACAGTTCATCGCCGCCGCGGAGCCGCGCAAAGAACCCACTCTTCGCACGGCGGTGCAATGTTTCGGCGATATGGCTAGTGCTGGTGGCCACAATGTTACTTGATGAGAGAAATGCGTTTTTCCACTTCTTGCGCTACTGCGATGGGAAGCCGGGCATAGTCCAGGGATTCGGCTTGCTCTTGTCCCTTGGTAACGGCCCATTTTAGGAATCCTTTGATAGCCTCGGCCTTTTGGGAATCTTTGAAGGTGTCGGGCACTAATAACCAGGTGAAAGTCGAGATGGGGTAAACGCCCTTGCCAACCGCATCGGTGATAGACAGTTGGGTATCGGCGCTGGGTCCTTTCGCGGCGGCAGCGGCGGCGGAAACCGTTTTCAAATCCGCTTTCATGAATTCGCCGCTCTTATTCTGCACCTTGCCATAAGGCAGATGATTCTTAACGGCGTAGATCAATTCGATATAACCCAACGCGCCGGTTTGCTGCTTCAGCAGGCCTGCCACACCATCGTTGCCTTTGGCGCCCAGCCCAACCGGCCAGCTAACGGAAGCGTTGCGACCCACGCTCTTTTCCCACTCTGCGCTCGCCTTCGAAAGATAATCGGTGAAGCAGAAAGTCGTGCCACTGCCATCGGAGCGATGGGCGACAACGATATCCAAGTCGGGCAGTTTGACGCCGGCGTTTACCTTCACGAGCGCCGGGTCGTTCCATTTCTTGATTTTGCCGAGAAATATATCGGCCAATACGGGTCCAGTAAAATTCAACTCGGCGGTTATGCCAGGGACGTTATAGCTGGGAACAACCGCGCCCAAGACGGTGGGAAAAGTAAGCAGCCCATGGCCGCCATTCTTGCTCTTGAAGGCTTCCAATTGCTCTTTGCTGAGGATGGCATCGCTCGCGCCAAAATCCACCGTACCTTCCGTGACACCTTTGATGCCGCCACCTGAGCCGTTGGCTTGGTAGTTTATCTGGACGTTGCCGATGGACTGGTAATCGTTGAACCACTTTTGATAAATGGGCGCTGGAAACGTGGCTCCCGCGCCAGTCATTTGAATCGGCTGGTTTGCCGCCCCAAGTATGGCGGCAAACACAAAAGAAGCGATGGCAACGGAACCTGCTGCCTTCCGTAACATTTGAGATCTCATTAGTATTCCTTTTCGACTGGTTAGCTCGGGAGCGGGCGAACATTCCCCCTACGCCACGCGCCTAAACTAGCGGTTCTGTACCTACCTAGTATCGATAAGGTGTCATAAACAGAATATGAACAATTTGTTACAAAAACATGACTGTAGTGTAAGTGTTTGATTCTGCGCGACTATTTAGCACGATCATTACGGTAGACGTTACCGTCTTTCATCACGAAAAAGACACTTTGAGTGACTTTTATATCGGAGATCGGATTGCCGGGGACGGCAACGACATCGGCTAGTTTGCCGGATTCGAGCGTGCCGAGCTTATTGGCTAAGCCCAAAAGGTCAGCGGCAACGGAAGTGCCGGCGCGGAGAGCTTGGGCGGGAGGCATGCCGTCGGCGGTCAGCAAAACGAACTCCAAGGCATTGTCGCCGTGGGGATAGACCGCGGCGTCGGTGCCCAAGGCGATCTTAACGCCCAGATTCAACGCGCGTCGCACCAGCGAATCTTGCGCTTTCATTGCCATGTCCGCTTTTTCTCTAACGAGAGGGGGGAATTTTGCCTCGGCAATGCCGCTGCGCACAGAAAGTGTGGGAACGAGGTAAGTGCCTTTTTCGCGCATGAGGCGCAAGGTTTCGTCGTTCAAGAACGTGCCGTGTTCAATGGAATCAATGCCGGCGAGTATGGCGCGTTTGGCGCCTTCGGAGCCGTGCGCGTGCGCCGCCGTTTTGCGGCGCAATTCATGAGCGGCCGCGACCATGGCATCGAGTTCGCCTTGCGAGAGCTGCGGCACGTCTACATCATCGGTAGGGGAAAGAACGCCGCCGGTGGCGCAAGTCTTAATTACGTCGGCGCCGTATTTGATATTCCAGCGGACGGCGAAGCGGGCATCATCCGGTGAATTAATGACGCCGTCCATGGGACCGGCTTCGTGATTGAGCAGGCCGAACTTGAAACCCGCGCCGTCGTCGCAGTGGCCGCCGGTTCCGCCGAGCGCATGGACGGAGACGAGCATGCGAGGGCCAGGGACAACGCCGTCGTTAATAGAATTGCGCAACGCGACGTCGAGAAAGTCCTGCGAGCCGACATCGCGCACGGTGGTGAAGCCGGCCATGAGCGTTTTGCGGGCGTTGACGGTGGCGTGAATGGCTTGTTCGCCCGTGGTGCGGTTGAGCATCTTCAGGCGCGCGGCGTTGTAATCGAGATCGAAATCCATAGTGAGGTGTGTGTGTGCGTCGATGAAGCCCGGAAGAATGGTGGCGTCGCCGAGATCGATCACTTTTGCGCCCAAGGGTGCACTGCCACCGACGGATTGAATGCGATTGCCCGATATGACAATGAGGCCGGGCTCCACGAGGCGGTCGGACTTGCCGTCGAACATGCGTGCGGATTTGATGACTGTGGTGGGAGATTGGGCGGTTAGGCTCAATGTGGAGAAGAGAAGGATGAGAGTGAGTGAGATGGGGCGCATAAAAGGTTGAGGATAGCAGTAGCTCTTTGCGGATGCTCAGACTGGTCACGGCGCGCGGGACGCCCGCCGCGGGAGCGGATAAAAACATGGCTTCTCCGTGGGGCTTTCGGTGAATCGGAGAGCGCAAACTGGGTACATGCACCTGTATCCACAGAGCAGTGTCTCGGACAGGTTGGATTTAAGGCGTGGGACACAGGAGTGCACTGCGTCCCCACTTTGCTTTCGGCGATCCGGGAGCTAAGACCTTGAATGCGCGGAGCTTACTTGGGATTGTTTTCCAAGGAGCCGGCCGCATGCGCTCTGTTTGTTGGTTAAGGCGATCTGTGGGTAACCCGGCAGATAGGACAAAGCGCGCCGCTTGAGGCTACGCGCCTTTGAGCAAGATAGTGAACTTCGCGCCGCGGCCGAGAACGCTTTCCACACTGACTGAGCCGCCCATCTGTTCCACGACTTGTTTTACGATGGGCAGGCCGAGCCCGGTGCCGCCGACGGGCCGGCTGCGCGCTTTGTCGACGCGGTAGAAGCGCTCAAAAACGCGTTTGATGTCTTCACTCGGAATGCCCATGCCGGTATCGGCTACAGAGATCCGCACTTGGCCATCGGGCGTTGCGCCACACTCGACGGCCACTTCGCCATTGACCTTATTGAATTTCACGGCGTTGTCGAGCAGGTTGACCATCACCTGTTCCAAGCGGAAGCGGTACCCCACTACCCAACATTCCCGGCACTGTTCGCGCACCATGCGAATCGATTTGCCGGCGGCCGCGCGCTCGACAGTGTTGAAGGCGGCCTCCACCACTTCGTGCAGCGCGATAAGTTCGGGAGGCGCGGCCGGACCGGAATTGGAATCGAGCTCGGAGATGACCAGCAAATCGGACGCGATGTTATTCAAACGAATAGCATTTTGCAGAATGACTTCCACAAATTTTCGTTTGTTAGCTTCGTCTTCCAAGCCGCCGTCCAAGAGCGTTTCGGCATAGCCGCGGATAGCGGCCAGGGGGGTGCGCAGTTCATGCGAGACATCGGCCACGAATTGTTTGCGCGTCTGCTCTTGACGCTCGATATCGGTGACATCGCGCAGGGCGATCATGGCGCCGCGACGGGCTTCGTCGCCTAAGGGCAATGAACGCGCCTCAAACCAGCGGCCGGCGGCGCTGGGCAGACGGAACATATCTTTTTCAGGCACGCCGGTTTTAGCCACGCGTTCGAGAATGTCGCGCAGCACCGGCTCGCGCACGACCTCGTACAAAGTTCGGCCTTCACTTTCCGGAACGCGCGTGCTAAAGGCTTCGGCAAAGGCAGTATTGCAGAAATTGACCCGCAAGTTCTTATCGACGGCCAAGACGCCTTCCGCCATGCAAGCCATGATGGTTTCGCGGCGAGAGAGTTCCAGATTGGCCTTTTCGACGAGTTGCTGCACGCGCCTCGCCATGCGGCGCATCGCTTTGGCGAGGCTCTGTAATTCGTCGGGACCCCCTTCGGGCAGATTGCTCGCGTTGCCAGGCAGAGAGTCGGCGAAGTTCTCGAGAAGTTCGGTTCGTTGGGCCCAGCGCTTTGATACCGCATAAGTGAAGACCAGGCCGGTAGCGCCGACCACAGCGAGCAGCACGAACAGCTTGATGAGTACTTCGCCCCTATGACCGGGGATGATGGCCGGCCACAGCCACCAATATGCGACGGGTAGCGAAAGGATAAGGGCGCACCACGCCCCCAGCAGTTTGGTTAGCGTGTTCTGCATGATTGCGAGCTATCTTCAGGCCTCGTGCTTCATGAACCATTCTTGCGCGTTGTTGAGGGGCTTCTTTCCGTGTTTGGCAATTTGCCGGATGAAAGTTCCATCGGGCTGCATGATGCGCGCGCCAGCCTGGTCAGCCAGGTATTTCTCCAGAATCTTATCGCGGATGCGGCGCACAATGCGCGTGCTTTCGATAGGGAACAGCACCTCGACGCGGCGGTTGAGATTACGCGGCATCAAGTCGGCGCTGCCCGCATAAACTTTTTCTTCACCGCCATTGTGGAAATAATAAATGCGGCTGTGCTCCAAAAAACGCCCGATGACGCTGCGAACCGTGATGTTTTCGCTGACGCCCGGCACGTCGGGCCGCAAGGAGCAGACGCCGCGCACAATGAGATCGACTTTGACACCGGCGCGCGAAGCCTCATAGAGCAGGCGGATCATGCCGGCATCTTCGAGCGCGTTCATTTTGAAGATGAGATGGCCGTCGCCATGCAGCGCGTGCCGCTCCATCTCCGCCCGCACCAGCTTTTCCAAGCCGCTACGAATGCTATTCGGAGCGACGAGCAACTGGCGGTATGCTTTCTTGGCGGAATAGCCAGTGAGGTGATTGAATAAATCGCTCACGTCGGCGCCAATTTCCTCATTACAAGTGAACAATCCCAGATCGGTATAGAGGCGCGCCGTGCCGGGATTGTAGTTACCCGTACCCAGGTGCAGGTAGCGGCGAATTTTCTCGCCTTCACGCCGCACCACCATGGCCATCTTGCAATGTACCTTCACATTCGGCAAGCCGTAAACGACATGCACCCCCTCACGCTCGAGCTTTTGCGCCCATTCGATGTTGCTTTCTTCATCGAAGCGCGCTTTTAGCTCGACCAGGACCGCCACTTGCTTGCCGTTCTGGCTGGCGTCGAGCAGCGCTTCGACAATGGGCGAATTGCGGCCTACGCGGTAGAGCGTCATTTTGATGGCGAGTACGTCGGGGTCCTCGGCGGCAGCACGCAGAAAGTCGACAATCGGCTGGAAGGATTCGTAAGGGTGATGCAATAAAACATCGCCTTCATGAATTGTTTTAAAGATTTCGCTGCGCGATCCGGCAAAGCCTTTGGGCGTGGAAGGCATGAAGGGTTTATCGAAAAGCGTGGGACGATCAATGCTCAAGAGGGCTTTGACGCGGCCGATATCGACGGGCCCTTCTACGCGGTAAACGTCGTTTTGATCGAGTTCCAGGTTGCTGGTCAACAGATCCACCAAGGCTTGGGAAGTGCTGGCTTCCACCTGCAAGCGCACGGCGTCGCGAAACCGGCGACGCCAGACGGCTTCCT
>Ga0182012_10005812_pt1 | contig 12689 bp, 10 predicted proteins | sample 612S2SmetaG_FD_120486 | JGI IMG/M metagenome (GOLD analysis project Ga0182012, IMG submission 120486) | Permafrost microbial communities from Stordalen Mire, Sweden - 612S2S metaG | ecosystem: Environmental > Terrestrial > Soil > Wetlands > Permafrost | place: Sweden: Stordalen | collected...
CACCTTCCGTACTCGCGAGGCCTGTCATGGAATGGTCGCTCTGTGCCGACCTCGAACGCATCCCCGGCAAGGTGTCCGGCGCCTGGCTGGTCGCCGGCACGCGCATCCTCGCCTTCGCGCGGGAACATGCTGCGAGGGAGGTGGCAGCATGGGCGGCCTCTACGACACAGACATCCCGCTCTTGTCAGAGCAGCAGGCCGGACTGCTGCGCCGGCTGGCGGCGGGCGAGCAAATCTACGAGTCAGCCGACTGGCAGAATCTTGCCGAGGCGATCGAGGCCGTGGGGGAAAGTCAGTCGCGCGAACTGGCCAGCCGGATTGCCACGGTGCTGGAACACCTGATCAAGCTGCAGGCCTCGCCGGCGCCCGACCCGCGGGCAGGCTGGCGCAGCACCATCCGCCGCGAGCGCCGCGAGGTCGAGCGTCTGTTGGCAGACGCACAGAGCCTTTGGCCGACTATGCCGGCGGTGATCCTTGAGGAACTGACAGGCGCGCGGGGGTCGGTCCGGGACGATCTGGCCGATCGCGGGGAAACGCCGCGCACGGATCCGGCCGCGCTGTCCTGCACGGCCGGGCAGGTGCTCGGCACCAGGCCTCCGGACTGAGCGCGCAAAGCGAACATCGCGCCCACCGAACCTGCAGCAGAAGGACGATCATGGCAGGTCTGTCACGGATTCTGGCCATTTCGTTACGGCGGTGCCCCCTGCCGGACAGCCAAGCCCACAAGGAGAACCCGGCAGCCATGGTGGTGTGTCTCCCCCAGCGCTGCGATTTAATACGGTCGCGTATTGCATGCCATGTTCAAACGCCAAAAATCGAACGTTACGGAACAAAGCATCAGCTTCCGGCCCGAAGGGTTCCGCCGCCGCCCCGCACCCTTTATACACCCAGCGACGCCACTGAAAGGTCCGCCCCATGGACTTCGCTCTGTCCGACACGCAGCAACAGATCCGCGACCAGGTCCTGCGCATCTGCGCGCGCTTCGATGACACCTACTGGCTGGAACATGACCGCACCGCCACCTTCCCCGACGCCTTCTTCGCCGCCATGGCCGAGGGCAACTGGTTCGGCATTGCCATGCCCGAGGCATATGGCGGTGCCGGTCTCGGCATCACCGAGGCCGCGGTGTTGATGCAGGCCGTCGCCGAATCAGGTGCCGCGATGAGCGGCGCCAGCGCCATCCACATCAACATTTTCGGCCTCAACCCCGTCGTGGTGTACGGCACCGAAGAGCAGAAGCGCCGCATGTTGCCGCCGCTGATCGAAGGCCGCGACAAAGCCGCCTTCGGCGTCACCGAACCCAATGCCGGCCTCAACACGACGGAAATCACCCTCAGAGCGGACCGGCACGGCGATCATTACAGGATCAACGGGACTAAGATCTGGACCTCGACGGCGCAGGAGGCAAACAAGATCCTGCTGCTCGCGCGGACGACGCCCTTGGACCAGGTGAAGCGCAAGTCGCACGGGATGACGTTGTTCTACACCGACCTCGACCGCGCGCATGTCGAAATCCGGCTGATCCACAAGATGGGCCGTCACGCCGTCGATTCGAATATGCTGTTCTTCGAGGATCTGCCCGTCCCGGTCGAGGACCGCATCGGCGAGGAAGGCGAGGGTTTCCGGGCCCTGATCCATGGCCTGAACCCCGAACGGGTCCTGGTCGCCGCGGAAGCCGTCGGCATCGGCCGCGCCGCGCTTAGCAGAGCAGCACGCTATGCGCGGGAGCGGGTGGTGTTCGGGCGGCCGATCGGGCAGAATCAGGGGATTCAGCACCCTCTGGCGAAGAACTGGGCAGAGCTGGAAGCCGCCAACCTGATGGTCTTCAAGGCTGCCTGGCTCTACGACCAGGGGCGAGAGTGCGGGGCCGAAGCCAATGCGGCGAAATACCTGGCCGCCGAGGCCGGCTACCACGCCTGCGAGCAGGCAGTGATGACCCATGGCGGCATGGGGTATGCGCAGGAATACCACGTCGAGCGGCTGTTCCGCGAAAGCCTGATCCCGCGCATCGCACCGGTCAGCCGGGAGCTGATCCTGAGCTATCTGGCCGAACGGGTGCTGGATTTGCCGAAGTCTTACTGACGACGCCGCCCCCTACCCCATGGCCTGCACCGCCAAGGGCTCGATCTCGTAGATCGTCCGTACGTCCTTCTCGTTGTGCCAGGGGTAAACGTCCTTCCCGAGGTACTTCTTCGCCAAGCTGTCGATATGCGCCACACCACCGGACTCGGTGACGTGGACGACCTTGCCACGGACTTGCAGGTAGCGGTACGGGTTATCCGGATCGAGGATCGACAGCGCGACCCGTGATCCCTCCGCCATGTTGCGCGCCTTGACCCGGCCCTTGGCGGTGTTCACCCGGATGTGGCCGTTGGTGTAGTCGAACCACACCGGCGTTACCTGCGGCGACCCGTCGGGCATGATCGTGGCCAGGTTCGCGAAGGCCTTCTTGGTGGTGAGCAGGTCCTGATAGGCGTCGGGAATGGCGACCATGAGAAGCGTCCTCGGTTGATGGTCGCACAGACATAGGGCGGTTCGGCGCACCGGCAAGGCGGATCGATGCCGGCGCCTGGGGCCGGGTGCGCGCGGATCCCGTTTCACACATCCTTCAAGTTGTAGAATCTTGCGGCGGTTCCGTGGAACAAGGCTGCCTTTTCGTCCGCAGAACAGGCAGCGGCGATGCGTTTGAAGGCATTCCACAAAACCGGGTAGCTGCACATGCCCTTGTCCACCGGGAAATTGCTTTCGAACAGGCAGCGCTCCACCCCGAAGGCCTCGATCGCGGTTTCCATCCAGGGCCGCCAGGCGCCCGCCATTTCGCCCGAGGACGGCGGCACCACCTGATGGTCATAGCCGAACCCGTTCACGTTCATCGCCAGCCCGCCCAGCTTGATGAACAGGTTGGGGCTTTTTGCGAGTTCACGGATATGGCTGCGCCACGCGGCGAAGACCTCGGCCTGCTGGCCCGCGTAGGGACCCACGCCGAGGGGACCGCCGAGGTGGTTCAGCACGATTTGTTGATCGGGGTGGGCGTGCAGAAGATCGATCAGGTCGGGCAGTTGCGGGTGGTACAGCCATGCCTCGAAGGTCAGCCCAAGACCCGCGAGACGGGCGAAGCCGCGGCGGAAATCGGGGTCGCGGTAAAGGCCGGGCGGTGCGCCGGGGGGCGCGGTCGGCGCGATGGCTGGATCGTAGGTGCCGCTATGGCGGATGCCCTTGAACCGGCCACCGCCGGCCTCGATATGGGCCTCCAACACCGGAACGATCCGGTCCCCCAGCCGGCAATCGGCGTGGCCGACGATCCCCGGGCAGGCCCTGAACGCGCCATAGGCACCGGTCTCGGTCGCGGCTGCGACGGTGGCCACGAATTCGGTTTCGCCAACCGGACGCAGTTCCACCGGACCATCCTGCCGGTAGGCGGAGCCGCACTGGATGAACACCGTTGCCAGCACGTTGTGACCGGACCCGGTATCGCCAACCAGGTCCTCCAGCAGATAGCGGTCCGGGCGGGCGCGCCACAGATGGTGGTGCGGGTCGATGATGGGCAGGCCGGGTTCCAGGATGTCCTCGCGCAGCTTCGCCAGCCACTCGGGTCGCACGCGCGGATGTGGATACGGGGCTCGGCCCGCGGTGGCTTCGGTCATGCTGCGTCAACTCCCCCAAACCGGGCGGTATCCAGCCACGCGGCGGCACGAAGTGCAATGCGTTCGGGTCGGGTAGGTGCTACGCCGCGGCAACCAACCGCTTGGCCGGCTCTGGCTGCATCGCACGCAGCAGCGAGTCGTGCAGCGCCGCCGGCATGAACCGTTCGCGCGCATAATCGATCTGCGCTGAGCAACGCTGTTCCCACAGCGCATCCTTCAGCAACAATTCACAGACTGAAACGGCGAAACGACTGGGTTCGTTGACCACGGGAACGATCGCCTCGAGCCCGAGCAGGCCCTGCGCCCCGGTCGGCGTCACCACCAGCGGCACGCCTTCCCGCAGCGCCTCCACCGTCTTCAGCTTCACCCCGGCGCCGCAGCGCAGCGGCACGACCGCGACACGCGCGCGCCGGTACCACGCCGCCAGTTCCGCATCCGAGACATCGGCGAACACTTGCACCACGTTTCCCGCCAGCGCTCGCACCCGTGAAGTCGGGTTCGAGCCGACCACGGCCAGGCTGGCATCCGGCACGCAGGCCACGATCAGCGGCAGAATGGCTTGCACGAACCAACATACCGCGTCCTCGTTCGGCGCATGGCCGAAGCCGGCGACGAACAGGATTTCGCGGCGGGGCGGGGCGGCGCGCGGCAGACCGAAGCTGTCGAAGCACCACGGCACGACGGCCCGCACGCTGGCCGCGGGCTGCATGCAGCGCACGATCTCGGCTTCTTCCTCCGATGGGTACAGCACCGCATCGACCCCGCACCAGACCGCGGTTTCCCGCTCCTCCATCCGGTCCGCGGTCCGCAGTAAACGTTCCTCGCCCAGCATCTCGCCTTGCAGGCGCAGCCGGCGGAAATGCAGGTCGTGGCCGTAATAGCTTATGCGGGCCCGGCTGTGCTGGCGCACCACCGGCAGGCAGCTCTCGGCGACGTCCGGGCGGGACAGCAGCACGTGATCCAGCGACGCGCCATGGGTCCGCATCCAGCTCTGGAACGTTTCATGGTTGGCGCCGTGGAACACCTCCACCCCCATATGCTGCAGCGCCTCGGTATAGCCTGGCGTGTAGAACAGGTTGTGCGGCCAGAATTTCACCACCATGCCCGCGTCGCGGAGCGCGCGCATGAAGTCGAGCATGGTGCGCGAGCCAGCGTCGCGGTCCGGGGTCGGCACCATATGGTCCACCACCAGCACCACCGAACGATGGCGGGCCCGGTCGCGCGCGCGCAGCACGTTCGCGCCGTTCGGGAAGTGGTCGTGTTGCAGCACTTCGCCCCAGGCGCGCAGGAAGGTCTTGCGGTTGGTGACCTGATGGGATTTGACCCCGACCGCGACGTCGCGGCCATGCGACACGCCTTCGAAATGCACGATGCGCGACTGCGGCTGGTAAAGGGTTTTCAGTCCTGCCGACCGCAGCCGGAAACACAGGTCGGAGTCCTCGAAATAGGCCGGTGCATAGCGTTCGTCGAAGCGGCCGATCCGGTCAAACACCGCGTGCGGCACCAGCAGGGCGGCGCCGGAACAGTAATCGACCTCGCGCACATAGTTGAAGACCGGGCGGTCGGGGTCCTCGTGCCGGCCGAAATTCCAGCCGGTACCATCGCGCCAGATGATGCCGCCGGCTTCCTGCAAGCGGCCATTAGGATAAAGCAATTTGGCGCCGACCGCGCCCACGTCCGGATACGCCGCGAACAGCGCCAGCATCGGGTCCAGCCAATCCGGCAATACCTGGGTATCATTGTTTAAAAATAACAGATACTGTCCCACCGCCAGGCGCGAGGCGACGTTGCACGAATGCAGGTAGCCGATATTCGCATGGTTGCGCAGCAGCCGGATGCCCTGCACCTGCGCCAGGCACGCGACCTCCGGATCCGGCGAGGCGTCGTCCACCACGATGATCTCGATCGGCACCACCGGTGGATAGGCCGCGATCGAGGCCAGGCATCGCAACGTGAAATCCGTCTTGCCGTAGGTCGGGATGATCACCGACACTTGCGGGGCATCCGATGTGGGCAGCACCAACCTGGCCGGATCGACGGATTCGATCAGGATGAAGGGCGCCACCGGCGGATTAGCCGCGCGCTGCCGGCGCGCTCGCAGCCAGAAGCCAAGCTGGGCAAACAACTGCAAGGTGCAGGTCCACCAGACCACCAGCACGGCCTTGCGCAGCAGTGCCCCCGAACGGGGCCAGCGAAGGCGCAGCCGGTTCGCGACGATCAAGGTCCGCCACAACGCGGTGTCCAGCCACGCCTGGGGCTGGCGGTACCATGCGCGGATCGACTGGCTCATCGGCGGGCCTCCGTGGGACGACGGAGGCCCTGATTAAGGTCAAAAGGTTAACGCGGGCTTAACGGCACGACACTATCGCGCCTGGAAGTCCGGCAACCGGCGTTCGCCCATCGCCTTGATGCCCTCCTTGAAGTCGGCGGTCTTACGCAGCCAGTCCTGTTCTTCGTACTCGCGTTCGGTCGCCCGAGCGACCGCATCGGCCAGGCCGCGGCGGAGCGTTTCGCGCGTGGCGACGATCGCCAGCGGGCCGGATTGCGCGATTTCCGTTGCGAGTTCGGCGGCTTTCGTCCGCACCTGGTCCGCCGGCACGCAATAGTCGGCGAGGCCGATCGCCAGCGCCTCCTCGCCGGTCAGGCGGCGGCCGGTGTACATCAGCAGCGCGGCCTGTTGCGCGCCGATCAGAAGCGGCAGGGTGGCGGTGAGGCCGAAACCGGGATGGTAGTTCATCCGGGTGAAGTTGGTGGAGAAACGGGCCTCCGGGCAGGTCACGCGGAAGTCGGCGGCGACGGCCAGGCCCACCCCGGCACCGATGGCCGCCCCGTGGACCGCGGCGACGATGGGCTTGGTGGTGCGCCACAGGCGCTGGGCTTCCTTGTAGAGATGCCGCCCGCGCTTAGTGCCCTGCGCGAGGCCGTCGGGGCCGCGGCTGCCGAAATCGGCGCCGGCGCAGAAGTGTTTTCCATCAGCGCACAGCACGATCGCGCGCACCGTGGGGACGCGGTCGTACACCTCCAGCGCGTCGGCGATTTCGCCCACCATGTCGGTGTCGACGAAGTTGTTCGGGCCGCGGCGGACCTCGATCGTGGCGATAAGGCCCGATTCCGAGACCGCGATATGGTCGTAGGTGCCGTGTTGCATGGGTGGTTTCCTGCCCGGTTGTATGTCGGAGCGGAGTTTATGGGCAGACGGGGCTGGGGACAATGCGGCGGGGTCAGTCCGGCCAGAAGGTATCGTCCATGATCTGGTCGAAGGTGAAAGGGCTATCGGGCGGAAAGGTCTCTTCCAGCCGTCCCGTTTCGCGCTCGGCTTCAATCAACGCGTCGCCATAAGCATCCATGATAGCCTCGTCCAGCATGGAGCGCAGGCTTGGGTTGTCGCGTAGATGCCGGGCGAGCCGTCGCCGTTGCTCCTTGATTGTCAGCGTCCAGCTTCGGCTGCGAAAGCCCGGCTGATAGTGCCATTTCAGCAAATGCAACAGCAAAACCGCAAGGCGGTTGACCAGTTCGCGCTTTTCGCTGCGGCCCATGCTTTCGATCTCTTCAGCGATGTTTTCAATGTCGGCCGCGTCAAGCCGCCCTGCACGCAACAGAGCGGCCTGCTCATTGGCCCAGGCATAGAAATCGCGCTCATACAGCGTGTTCGACATCGGAACCTCCGCGACGCCCCATTTCTACCAAATCCCCCGCCCATATGGCCATCCCAATCGCCCCGCGATAGGCTCGCCCTGTCGCTCGCAGGGGCCAACAGGGAACGATCCGATGAACTTCGACTTCTCCGAGGAGCTGATCCAGCTTCGCGACCAGGCGCGCCGCTTCCTCGCGGACCGCTGCCCGCCCGCCGTGCCGCGCCGCATCCTGGAGGGACCGGAACCTTTCGCCGCCGAACTCTGGCAGGCGATCGCCGAAATGGGCTGGACCGGCGCCGCCATCCCCGAGGCATACGGCGGCGTCGGTCTCGGCCGCCTTGCGGTCTGCGTGCTGGCGGAAGAACTGGGACGAGCGGTGGCGCCGGTGCCCTTCGCGTCCTCGGTGTATCTCGCAACCGAGGCGATCCTGCTGTTCGGGTCGGAGGACCAGAAACAGGCCTGGCTGCCGAAACTCGCGGCCGGCGAGATCATCGGCACATTGGCGATGGCCGAACGGCCCGGCACGTCGGACCCGCGGAAGCTGACCGCTTCGGTCGCGGGCGGGCGGCTCACCGGCACGAAACTGGCTGTGCCCGACGGCGACGTTGCCGATTTTGCTGTCGTCGCCGTGCACGGCGGCAACGGTCCCTGGCTGCACCTGGTGGACCTGCACGATGAAGCTGTCAGCCGCGAGACCGTCACGACGATCGACCCCACCCGTTCGCACGCCCGCATCAGTTTCACCTCCGCACCCGTGGACCCGTTGCCGGGTGCGACCGAACCGGAGTCGGTTCGAAAACTGCTGGACTACGCCGCGGTGCCGATGGCCTTCGAGCAGGTGGGCGGCGCGCAGGCCGCGCTGGATATGGCCAACGCCTATGCGAAGGAACGTTTCGCTTTCGGCCGGCCGATCGGGTCGTTCCAGGCCATCAAACACAAGCTCGCCGATATGTATATCCAGCTCGAGCTGGCGCGGTCCAATGCCTGGTACGGCGCCTGGGCGGTGCATACCGATGCCGCGGAACTGCCGATCGCCGCCGCGGTCGCGCGCATCGCGGCGTGTGAGGCGGGCTGGTTCTGCACCAAGGAAAACATCCAGACCCATGGCGGCATGGGCTTTACCTGGCAGATGGATTGCCATCTGTATTACCGGCGCGCCAAGCTGCTGGGCCTCGCTTTGGGCGGCGCACGCGAATGGAAGCAGCGGCTGGTCGCCGAACTGCGCACCCGCAATACGCTGGATTTGCAGGCGGCATAAGGGAGAAACGATCATGGACTTCGAAGACACACCTGCCGAAGCTGCCTTCCGAGCCGAAGCTCGGGCGTTTCTGGACGTGAACGCGGAACGGCGGAAACCGGGCGCGGTGGAAGGCTACCGCCGCGGCCAGGACGCACCGGGAGCGATGGAACGCGCCAAGGACTTCCAGCGCCGCAAATACGCGGCCGGCTTCGTCGGCATCCACTGGCCGGTGGAATGGGGCGGCCGCGGCGGCAGCCAGATCCAGAACGTGATCTACAACCAGGAAGAAGCCAAATACGACGTCCTGAGCAGCATCTTCGGCATCGGGATCAACCTGGCGATGCCGACAATCTGCACCTGGGGCACCCAGGAACAGCGCGATACGTTCCTGCACCGTACCATGCGCGCCGAAATCGTCTGGTGCCAGTTGTTCTCCGAACCCGGTGGCGGGTCGGACCTGGCCGCATTGCGCACGCGGGCCGAGAAAGACGGCGATGACTGGGTGATCAACGGCCAGAAAATCTGGAACTCCGGCGCGCATTACAGCGATTTCGGCATCCTGGTCGCACGCAGCAATCCCGATGTCGCCAAGCACGCCGGGCTGTCGTTTTTCATTCTGGACATGAAAGCGCCCGGCGTGGAAATCCGCCCGATCCGCCAGGTCTCCGGCTCCTCGCACTTCAACGAGGTGTTCTTCACCAACGTCCGCATCCCCGATCACCGCCGCGTCGGACCCGAGGGCGCCGGCTGGAAAGTCGCACTGACCACCCTGATGAACGAGCGTCATGGCATGCGCGACGCGCCCGGCCCCGACGTCACCGAATTGTTCCGCCTGGCGCAGGAAGTGGAACTGGAGGACGGACCCGCGATCGACAACGCGGCGGTGCAGGAAAAACTGGCGGAGTTTTATACGCGCTCGCAAGGCCTGAAATACACCAAGTTCCGCGGCATGACGGCTTTGTCGCGCGGGCAGACGCCGGGCCCGGAATCCTCGATCATCAAGGTGGTGGCGGCGAACAAGCTGCAGGACATCCTGTCGTATGGACTCGATCTGATCGGCATGGCCGGGGCCACGATGGGCGAGCAGATGCCGGTTGCCGGCATTTTCGAGGAAGCCTTGCTCTATTCCCCCGCCTTGCGGCTGGCGGGCGGCACAGACGAGATCATGAAGAACATCATCGCCGAACGCGTGCTGGGCCTGCCGCAGGACCCGCGCGCCGACAAAGGCGTCGCCTTCCGCGACATTCCGACCGGAACGCGGCGATGACCCACAAGCTGCAAAGTTTTTTCTGGCCCGAATCGATCGCGGTGTTGGGCGCCTCGCCCGATCTGCACCGCATCCGCGGCCGCCTGCTGCACCAGTTGCGCGAAAACGGTTTTCCCGGGCGCATCCTGCCGATCAACCCGTCCTATCAAGACATCGGCGGGCTGCCATGCTTTCCCTCGATCGGGGCTGTTGATGGGCCGGTCGATCTGGCGTTGGTGGCGATCCCCGCGCCCGCGGTCGCGGCGGCGGTGGAGGAATGCGCCAAGGCCGGCGTGAAAAACACCTTGATCATCAGTTCCGGTTTCGCCGAGGAAGGCGGTGCCGCCGGCGACATGCAGGCCGCTTTGATCGAGGTCACAAAACGTTACGGCATTCGCGCCTGCGGCCCCAACTGCGAGGGCTACTACAACGCGCTGGGCCGGATCGCGACCACTTTCAGCCCGACCGTGGAAACACGGGAAGACGACAGCCAGGTCCTGGTCAGCGACCGTCGCATCGGGGTGATCGCGCAATCCGGCGGCATCGGTTTTGCCTTGTTCAACCGTGGCAAGGCGGCGGGGCTGGGCTTCACCTATGTGATCTCCACGGGCAACGAAGCCGATCTGACCATGGCGGACTTTCTCGACTACATGGTGGAGGACGAACGCACCCATGCGGTGATGCTGTTCTGCGAGGCGGTGCGCAACGGGCCCGGTTTTGTTGCGGCCTTGGCGAAGGCGCGCCGCCTGGGCAAACCGGTGATCGCGATCAAGGTCGGGCGGTCGGATGCCGGCACCAGGGCCTCCGCGTCCCATACGGCCTCGCTGTCGGGATCGTACACCGCGTATCATGCCGTGTTCGAACGCTACGGCGTCATCGAGGCGGAAGACGCCGATGAGGCCGTGGCGATCGCCGGTGTCGTGCTGTCCTGCCCGTTGCCGAAGGGAAGGCGCGCCGGCATCGTCACGGTGTCGGGCGGCGGCGGCGCCTGGATGGCCGATACGCTGTCCGCGCATGGGCTGATCGTGCCGGTCCTGTCGGCGGCGATGCAGGCGAGCCTGCGGCCGTTGATGCCGTCCTATGGCGCGTCGGGCAACCCGGTCGATGTCACCGCGCAAGGGTCGAACACCGGCCCGGCGATGATGACTGTCATGGAACATCTGGCCGAGTCCGACGAAATCGACATGCTCGTCCTGGTCAGTTCGCTCGCCAGCGAAAGCCGAGCCTCTCTTGATGCCGGTCGGATCAGGGCGACGGCGGAAAAATGCGGCAAGCCGATGACGGTGTGGAGCTATACCATTCCGTCTGCGTTCGGACGTGATGCGTCGTCCGGCTGCGGTCTGTTCCTGCACACGAACCTGCGCAACGCCGGCGTCGCGATGGGCAGGCTCGCTGGCTACGCCGAGGTCCTGCGGCGGCCGTTGCCGGAGCCGTTCGAACCGGTGTCGGGCCGGCTCTATCCCGGTTTGCCCCGCGTCGTGCCGGAGTATCTGGCGAAGCAGGTGCTGGCGGCCTGGCTGCCGGAGGCGGCCGAACGCCTGGTCCAGTCCGCCGAAGCCGCCGCCCAGGCCGCCGCGACCCTGGGCTTTCCCGTCGCCCTGAAAGTGCAATCGCCGGACCTGCCGCACAAAACCGAGGCCGGCGGCGTGCGGCTGAACCTGGCCGACCCGGACGCGGTGGCCGCTGCTTACGCCGCCATGCTGGGCGACGTCGCCCGATACGCCCCGGAGGCGAAAATCGATGGCGTGCTGGTGCAGAAAATGGCGCCGAAAGGCCATGAACTCGTCATCGGGATGGTCAACGATGCCACCTTCGGCCCGATCATGATGGTGGGTTACGGCGGCACCACGGTGGAACTGTTCGCCGACGTGGCACACAGCCCCGCGCCGGTGGACGAAGCGGAAGCCAAACGGATGATCCGGTCCCTGCGTTCGGCGAAACTGCTGTCCGGATTCCGCGGTGCCGCGCCGATCGACCTGGCACCTGTGGCAAAGCTGCTCGCCGCTTTGTCGCGCGCGGCGCTGACCCTGGCGGCGCAGGTGGCGGAATTCGAACTGAACCCGGTCATTTTGCATGCCGATGGATCGGGGCTGACGGTGGCCGACGCCCTGCTGACGATGAAAGCCTGACAGGATTGCCCAACGATGCCGTCCGACACAATGAACGAACCGGACTCGGTTGCCAGCGAAGCGCCGGTGCCCTGGACCACACTCGGCCTGGTGGGGCTGATCAGCTTCATCTTCGTGATCCAGGGCGCCGCTGCCTATATCCCCGGCTGGGACTTTCAGGTCCCGGACCTGCTCGCGTTCGGCGCGCTCAATCCGGACCTGGTGGAAATTTGCGGCGAGTGGTGGCGGCTGGTGACGGCGCCGCTGCTGCACGCCAATCCGATGCACCTGCTGATGAACGCGATCGCCCTGTTTTTCGCTGGCCGCTTTATCGAGATGCATCTGGGCGGCATCATCCTGGCCGGCATGCTGGCGGTGGGTGCGGTCGCCGGCGCCGCGGCGTCGATGCTGTGGGGCGACGCAAGGCTGGTGTCGGTCGGCGCATCGGGTGGGATCATGACTCTGCTGGCCGCTGCCTTGTTTCTTTGCTACACCTTGCCCGCGGCGGCGGATACCATCAGCGGCCGGTCGTTGTTTCTGCGCATTCTGGTGCCGTCGATGATACCGACCCATGACGGCGTGGACTATGCCGCGCATTTCGGCGGCGCGGTTGCCGGACTCCTGATCGTCGCCGCGATCAGTGCCCTGGACACCCGCGCGCGGTTCAGCCGCGGCCTGGCGCTGCTTGTCGCGGCCGCCTATGTCTGTGTCGCCGTCTTCGGCACAACCCGCCTGATGGCGGCCGCCGCGAGCCAGTCGCATGCGCCCGCCGAACTGCCGCTGAACGCCACCCCGGGTCTGCTGGCGACGAGCGAAG
>Ga0182012_10005815_pt1 | contig 12684 bp, 11 predicted proteins | sample 612S2SmetaG_FD_120486 | JGI IMG/M metagenome (GOLD analysis project Ga0182012, IMG submission 120486) | Permafrost microbial communities from Stordalen Mire, Sweden - 612S2S metaG | ecosystem: Environmental > Terrestrial > Soil > Wetlands > Permafrost | place: Sweden: Stordalen | collected...
CATCGGCGTGGGTGTGGCCGGCTTGCAAGCCATCGCCACGGCCAAGCGCCTGGGTGCCAAAGTCACGGCCTATGACACGCGGCCCGTGGTCGAGGAACAAGTCAAATCCCTCGGCGCGCAATTTCTCAAGATCGACATCGGCGAAACCGGCCAGACGAAGGACGGCTATGCCAAGGCGCTCACCGAGGAACTGATTCAAAAGCAACGCGACGCCATGAAGAAGACATGCGCGGATTCCGACGTGGTGATTTCCGCCGCCCAAGTGTTCGGCCGCAAAGCGCCCGTGCTCGTTACCACCGAAATGCTCAATGCCCTGCGGCCCGGCGCCGTGGTGGTGGATCTCGCGGTGGAAACCGGCGGGAACGTCGAAGGCGTCGTCTATGATCAAGTCACCGACCGCAACGGCGTGAAGATCGTGGGCATCGCGAATCTCCCCGGCCGCGTGCCGCTGCACGCCAGCCAGGTGTATGCCGCCAACCTCGTGGCGCTGGTCGAGGAATTCTGGGACAAGAAAGAAAAGACCTTTGTCCTTAAACTTGACGACGACATCATCAAGAGCTGCCTGGTGACCCACGGCGGCAAAGTGGTGAATGAAAAACTGCTTCCCAAAACCAATTAACCTTTTATGGATTCCAACATTTCTGACGTCATCTTCATCTTTGTCCTGTCCATCTTTGTGGGCATTGAGGTCATCTCCAAGGTGCCCTCCATGCTGCACACACCGCTGATGTCCGGCACAAACGCGATTCACGGCATCATTCTCTTCGGCGGCATTCTCGTGCTGGCCGACGCTACCACGCCGCTGGCCCAGATTCTGGGATTTGTCGCGGTGGTCTTTGGTTCCGCCAATGTGTTGGGCGGCTTCATGGTCACCGACCGCATGTTGCAAATGTTTAAGAAAAAGAAAAAATGAGCTCGACCATCGCACCGTACATTATTATTGGGGTTTCCGTTTTATTCATCCTCGGCATCAAGCTGCTGGCGTCGCCGAAATCGGCCCGCATTGGCAACCAGGTGGCCGCCGTGGGCATGGTGGTCGGCTTCCTGAGCTTGGCCAAGACGGATCACACGCTGGTCTGGGGCCAGGGCTGGAGTTTTAACTACACGCTGATCGCCATTGGCATTGTGATCGGCCTGATCATCGGGGCGATCGGCGCCTACTCGGTAAAAATGACCGCCATGCCGCAAATGGTTGCCCTGTTCAACGGGCTCGGCGGCGGTGCGGCGGCGCTGGTCGCCAGTCTGGAATTCATTAATGGCAATAACACCCTGGCATTCATCACCGCTTCCATGTTGTTTGCCACGCTGATCGGCTCGCTTTCCTTTTCGGGCAGCATTATCGCCTACCTCAAGCTCGAGGGTAAGTTTGAAAAGCCCATGACTTTTCCCGGCCAGAATCTGGTGAATGGCTTGATCCTGGTGGTCATTCTGGGGCTGTGCGGCTGGCTGACTTACAATGGCACCGGCGGCGACGGCACCAAGGCGTTCATTGTCATGTTTGTGCTCGCACTGTTCTTCGGCGTGGCCATGGTGATGCCGATTGGCGGCGCGGACATGCCGGTCGTGATTTCGCTGCTGAATTCGTTCACCGGTCTGGCGGTGGCGGCGGATGGCTTTGCGATTCACAACAACGCCATGATTGTGGCGGGCACGCTGGTCGGTTCCTCGGGCACGCTCCTGACCTTGCTCATGTGCAACGCCATGAACCGGCCCGTGAGCAACGTACTCTTCGGCGCCTTCGGTTCGGGCGCGACCGGGGCGGGTGGCGCGGCCGGTGACCTCGCGGGCAAAACGGTGAAACCCATCCAGGCGGATGAGGTGGCCGTCCTGCTGGCCTATGCGCAACAAGTCGTCATTGTGCCCGGGTACGGCATGGCCGTGGCGCAGGCGCAACACCAAGTGCGCGAACTTTCCGACGAACTCGGCAAACGCGGTGTGGAAGTGCGGTTCGCGATTCATCCTGTGGCCGGTCGCATGCCCGGCCATATGAACGTGCTGCTGGCCGAGGCGAATGTGCCGTACGACCAGTTGTGCGAAATGGAAGCGATCAACCCCACGATGGACCGCGTGGATGTCTGCCTGGTCATCGGGGCGAACGACGTGGTGAACCCCGCCGCCCGCGAGGATAAATCCAGCCCCATCTACGGCATGCCGATCATTGACGCCGATCATTGCAAAACCTGTATCGTCATGAAGCGCTCCATGGCCGCCGGATTCGCGGGCATTGAGAATCTGCTGTTCTACAAGGACAACACGCGCATGTTGTTTGGCGATGCCAAAGCCTCGTTGAACGCGCTGGTTGCCCAGGTCAAAGCCAGTTAAAAACCGCCGGTTGGAATCTATATGAAACAAAACATTGCCACCCTGGCCGCGCAGCCTTTCCTGCACGGGATGAGCGAGGCCCACCTCGAACTACTGGCGGCCGATTCCCTGCCGGCGGAATTTCAAGCGGGCGAGCGCATCTTGAATGAGGATGGACCGGCCAACCGGTTTTACCTCATCCTGGAGGGCAGGGTGGAAATTGAATCGCCCTTGCTGGACGCCGACCCGCGGTCCATTCAAACGCTGGGGGCGGGCGACCTGCTGGGCTGGTCCTGGCTCTTTCCCCCCTATTGCTGGCACTTTGACGCCCGGGCGGTCACGCCGGTGAAGGCCATTTGCTTTTATGGGAAGCATGTGCGCGAAGTCTGCGACGCCAATCATGACCTCGGCTATGAATTGATGAAGCGCGTCTCGGGCACGCTCATCCAGCGCCTGCAATCCACCCGCCGCGAACTGGCGCAGCAACGCTACCCGGCTCACGGGAGTTGATGTTTACCGCCGCAGAAATACCACTCGATCAGTCCAATCCCATTTCCCTGATTCCCGCGCCAGTTGGTGCAGCGCCCGAACCAAACCTCCCATATCCGAGGCTGGAATCGTCTTCTCGTCCACAAAAATCACCCCGCCGTGCGCTCGGCCGGATTCAGCCCACACTTTGAGCAGTGGCGGGATGGTTCGCCGATCGTAGGTGACAAGCGTCCATTGTTCATTCGCGGCCTCCTGCAGAATCAGATCGTCGGACTGGCCCAAGAATCGTCCCGCCTCCCAATTGGGCAACGCCAGAATCTTCGGGCAAGCTTTGACTTGGCGAAGTCCCACGGCCACCTCGGGCGAAATGTGCTCGTCCAGCAGCAGCTTGAGCATATTACCGTTTGGGCTTGGGCTCCGTAACCACAAATTCCGTCGCCTGTGGGATCATTTGGGATAGGGCGGCGAAATCCGTTGCCTGTAGTTCCGCCAGCGCGCTCTGAATTTCCGCCGGGTACGCTTTGGCGTAATTGAGCGCCGCCTGAACTTTGGCTGCCGGCCAGCCCAGATGCCGGGACACCTTCACCGCGTCATTTTTGTAGTCTTGGGCCAGCATCACCACTTCCCAGACCGCCAGAGAAGTGCCTTGGATGCAAGCTTGCCGTCCCGCGGCGGAATCCCGGAAATCAAGGTGGGCAAATTCCATCCGACGCAGGCATTCCTCCACCAGCCGGGCGCTGGTGTCACTGGAGGTCCAGCCATGCAGGCTGGCGAGGCGTCGCAGGCGTTCACCGGTTTTCACCGGCAGGCGCATGCTGATGACCATTGTCTTGTTGCTGCTCATAGTGAATAGTTACACTGTAACTAGTGTAACTTAACGCTTGGTTCAAGTCAATTGGACAACATGCTTCAGGTTCATGGAATCCACATCAGCATCCAACATTCTTTGGGGCGCTTGTCAACTCCACCTTCAAAGCCGCTAGAAACCCCGCCGCCTTCGCCAGCGTTTCCTCATATTCCGCCGCCGGAATGGAATCCGCCACAATCCCCGCGCCCGCATGGAAATACGCCTGTCCCTCCCGACATACCGCCGTGCGGATGCTGATGCTCAACTGGCTCTCGCGATTGAAGCCCAAGTAGCCGTGGCAACCCGTGTAAGGCCCGCGCGCCACCGGTTCCAGTTCATCAATGATTTCCATGGCGCGAAATTTCGGCGCGCCCGTGATGCTCCCGCCGGGAAAGCTGGCGGCCAGCGCCGCGAAATGCGTCACCTCCCGGCGCAGGCGGCCCTCCACGGTGGACACCAGATGCTGCACCTGCGCAAAGCGTTCCAACCGCGCCAAATCCGGCACCTGCACCGAGCCAAATTCACACACTTTACCCAGGTCATTGCGCAACAGATCGGTGATCATCACCAGCTCGGCGAGTTCCTTGGCGCTGGTCTGGAGTTCATAGGCGAGCTGGGCGTCGCGCGTGGGATCGGGATCGCGCGGGCGCGTGCCCTTGATCGGCCGGGTGAGCATGTGCGAGCCGCTCAGGCGCAGAAACAATTCCGGCGAGGACGACGCGATTTGAAAATCGCCACAATTAAGATACGCGGCAAACGGCGATGGCGACACCGCCGCCAGCCGCTGAAATAATTCCCAGCCGGAGACGGGGCAGGGGGCTGTCAGCCGTTGGGAGAGGTTGACCTGGTAAATGTCGCCGGCCCGGATGTAAGCTTGCGCCTGCTCGACGGCGGACAAAAATTCCACGCGGGTAAGATTTGAGACCACCGCGCCGGCATCCGCCGGGCCTGCCTGGCGGGCGGGCGAGGGAGTGGCTGACGGCTCCGTTTGCAGGGCAGTCTGCCAAAATTCCAATGCGGCCAGCGCCTGGCCTTCGCTGCGCGACCCATCGGCGCACACGCCAGTGGCGACCACGGCAACCCGGCCCAGTTGATGGTCGAACACCACCAGACTGTCATAAAAACCCACCTGGCAGTCCGGCAACTCAAGGTCGTTGACGGCGCGGTGCGGCAGCTTGGGCTCGTTGAAGTGTTTGAGGTCGTAGCCCCAGTAGCCGAAACAGCCACCCAGCGGGAACGGCAGGTCTATTTCATCCAGCACCTCGCACCGCGCCATGAGGGCGTCGAGGATTTTCCAAGGATTGCCGAATTGGACCTGGGGATTTTGGCTGGGTTGCGCCTTTTCCCCCTCACCCCGGCCCTCTCCCTTGGGAGAGGGGGAATAGTCCGCAGCGCCAGCATCATCCTGAATGGGCAGTAATGGGTACGTTCCCTGATAAATCTCGCAGCGCGGGCCAAGGGAGCGGAAGACCAGGAATGGATTGGCCGTCACCAGTGAATAGCGCGCCGCTGGCGAATCAAACGCCGACGTGCGCAGCAGCACCACTCCGGGCCCGGCGCCCAGATGCTCGACCAGCGACTCGGGGGTGTGGGCCGTGGGGCATTTCTGGATGAGCGGGCGCATGGGTTAACGAAACGCCGCCGCCGGCAGTTCCGGCGGGCTTACCTTGCGCTGGTATTCCAGCACGCAATCAATGACCTGCTGGGGGGAGTCGGCGAAATGGACCAGTTCCAAGTCGCCGGGGCTGATCAAACCGTCCTTTTCCAAATGGCTTTTCATCCAGGCGAAGAGGCCTTTCCAGTGCTCGGTGCCATAGAGAATCAAGGGCATGGCCGGAATGCGCTGGGTTTGCACCAGCGTGAGCACTTCGAAAAATTCATCCAGCGTGCCAAAGCCGCCCGGCATGAAAACGAAGGCAAAGCTGTATTTCACGAAGCACACTTTGCGCGAGAAGAAGTAGTGGAAGCGCACCGGTATATTGGCGAAACGGTTGCCCGTCTGCTCGTGCGGCAGTTCAATGTTCAGGCCCACGGATTTGCCGCCGCCCTGCGCCGCGCCCTGATTGGCCGCCGCCATGATGCCCGGCCCGCCACCGGTGACCACGGCGATTTTATGTTTGGCGAGGCCTTTGGCAATGTCATGCGCGGCGTGGTAATTCGGGCTATCTGACGGCGTGCGTGCCGAGCCGAAAATAGTTACGGCCGGGCCGACTTGGGACATCGTTTGGAACGAGTCCACAAACTCGGCCATGATGCGAAAAATACGCCAGGGGTCTTCGCGGATGAAATTATTGGGCTCACTCATGGCCGGAACATAATGCCAGACCAGCAGAGAAACAAGGCGGGAGCTATGGGGAAATGCCGGGATAAATGGCGGATTGCCTGAATCATTATTCTTTGCTAAATTAAAGACGATGAGCAAAGACGCTTTGATTGCCAAATATGAAGCCCTTCCCGCCGCTTCTCAAAAGCAGGTTGAGGCGTTCATTGAATTTCTTTCGGCCCGGTTTTCTTCCGGATCAAATCGACCGGTTGGACCGCGCTTCAATTTTGGCTGGGCCGGCGGTTTGGCCGACTTGCAGAACCAGTTTACGGCTGTTGAATTGCAGCATCATATCAATGAACTGCGATGAATTACCTGGTTGATACCAACATTTTCGGTTCAAAGAACTTAATAAACTGTTGAATAGATATTTAGGAAGTGATTGGCCAAGATATATGGATACACATATTTCCATGCAAAAGAGGGAATCCAAGCCGGAGAAGTAATGGAATTGTGTATTTTTTGAGTTGGGTGTCTTCCCTTGCTTTCTTAACACGATCACAAAGATTAGAAAGCCGGAGAACGTTTGTTCTCCGGCTTGACGTTTTAATTATACGAATTAGGCCGGGCTTACGAGCAGCCGAGGCTTTCGCCGCAGTTCAGGCACTTGTAGCAGGCGCCGTTCCGCACGGCCACGTGACCGCAGTTCGGACAGGTCGGCGCGTCACCCTGATTTTGGAACGTGGACGTCAGGTTCAGCTTCCCTTGACCGGGCTTGAGCAGGGCTACCTTGGGCTTGTGGGCGTTGCCGGGGGCCGCCTCCAGCAGGGTGGTGTCCTCGCTCAGGGGCAGCTCAGGCACCGGCCGGTTTATTTTTTTTTTAATTTCCTCAGCCAGTCCGGGAATGGCGAGCTCGGTCTGGTTGCGCACTTCGGTTGCATTTTCCCGATAGCCGGGGATGAACTGGAAGGCCATCCAGCGGAACACGTAGTCGGTGATCGAAGACGCGTTGCGAATCTCGGGATTCTTGGTGAAACCACTCGGCTCGAAGCGCTGGTGGGCAAACTTCTTCACGAGCGCTTCCAAGGGCACGCCGTATTGCAGCGCCAGGCTGGTGAGCGTGCCGATGCTGTCCATCAAACCGCCGATGGTGGAACCTTCCTTGGCCATGGTGATAAACAGTTCGCCGGGGCGGCCGTCCTCGTACGTGCCCACCGTGAGGTAACCCTCATGGCCGGCGATGTCGAATTTGTGGGTGACGGCTGTGCGGGTGTCTGAGAGCCGACGGCGCAACGGTTTGCCGGATTCATCGGTCAACCGGGCGACCTCGGCCTCCAGTTCCTGCAACCGGGTGGTGAGCGCGGCGGCGTCGGCCACCTTGTCCCCGCCGTCGTTGGTCTTCTTGGTGTTCAGCGGCTGCGAACGCTTGGAGCCGTCACGGTAAATAGCCACGCATTTCAAACCCATTTTCCAGGCCTCGACATAGGTGTGGCGAACTTCCTCGATCGTGCTATTGGCGGGCATGTTGACGGTTTTGGAAATGGCTCCGCTAATAAACGGCTGGGCTGCCGCCATCATTTTCAAGTGAGCCAGGTAGCCAATGCTGCGTTTGCCGCGATGGGCCTTGAAGGCGCAATCGAACACCGGCAGGTCCTTCGTCTTCAGCCCGCTGGGGATGATCTGGCCCGTCGCCTCATCCGTGACATCCTCAATGGTGTCGTGTTTCTCGATGTGGGCGATGATGGCCTTGATTTCCGGCTCGGCATAACCGAGACGGCGCAGGGCGTCCGGCACGCCGCGATTGACGATCTTCAACATGCCGCCGCCGGCCAGAAGTTTGTATTTCACCAGCGCGATGTCCGGCTCCACGCCGGTGGTGTCGCAATCCATCAGAAAGGCGATGGTGCCGGTCGGGGCGAGCACCGTGACCTGCGCGTTGCGATACCCATGCTGGCGGCCCTTGGCCAGGGCGCCGTCCCATGTCTTGCGGGCCTCTTCCTTGAGGTAATTGAATTCCGCGCTGGGCTGGATGGCTTCGACCGCGTCGCGATGCTGCTGGATCACGCCGAGCATGGATTCCACATTATCTTTCGCAATTGGAGTCTGCACGTGCGAGCAACGGGCGTCGCGGTAACCGGCGAACGGTCCCACACTGGCGGCGATTTCCGCGCTTTGTTCGTAAGCGTGGCCGGTCATGATGGCGGTGATGGCACCGGCCAGGGCGCGGCCCTCGTCCGAGTCATACGGCAGGCCGTAGCTCATGCAGAGCGAACCGAGATTGGCGAACCCGAGGCCAAGGGTGCGAAAAATGTGCGAATTCTCGGCGATTTCCTTGGTGGGATAGCTGGCGTTGTCCACCAGGATTTCCTGCGCGGTGATGAAGATGCGCGCGGCGGCTTTGAAGCGTTCCACGTCGAACTTGCTGTCCTCGCGCTTGAACTTCATCAAGTTCAGGGAGGCCAGGTTGCAAGCCGTGTTGTTGATGAACACGTACTCGCTGCACGGATTGGTGGAGTGAATCGGCTCGGTGCCCTTGCAGGTGTGCCACTTTTGGATGGCCCCGTCGTACTGCATGCCGGGATCGCCGCAGATGTGCGTGCCCTCGGCGATTTTGTACAGCAACTTGGCCGCGTCCTTCTTCTCAATGGGCTTGCCCGAGGTCGAGGCGCGCGTCCACCATTCCTTGCCGTCCAGCGCGGCCTGCATGAACCCGTCGCTCACGCGCACCGAGAGGTTTTCGTTCTGGTACATCACGCTGCCGTAGGCGTCGCCATTGTAGGAGCCGTCGTAGCCCTGTTCGATCAAGGCCCAGGCTTTCTTCTCCTCTTTCTGCTTGGCATCAATGAATTCCTCGATGTCCGCGTGCCAGTCGCGCAGGGTGTTCATCTTGGCGGCGCGGCGGGTTTTGCCGCCGGACTTCACCACGCTGGCCACCTGGTCATACACCTTGAGAAAGCTCATGGGACCGCTGGGCCGCCCGCCGCCGCTCAGCTTCTCGCGGCTGGAACGGATGGGGGAAAGGTCGGTGCCGGTGCCGGAACCGTACTTGAAGAGCATCGCCTCGCTGTACGCCAGGCGCATGATGTCCTCCATGTTGTCGGCCACGGACTGGATGAAACACGCGCTGCCCTGCGGGTATTCATACTGCGTCGGGGCGCGCTCGGCCTGCTTGTGCTCGCGGTGGTAGTACCAGTTGCCCTGGCCGGAGTTTTTGCCGACGCCGTACTGGTGGTACAGGCCCACGTTGAACCAGACCGGGGAGTTGAAGGCGCCATACTGGTTGACGCACAGCCAGGTCAACTCGTCATAAAACACCTCGCCATCGGCCTTGGAGAAATAGCCGTCGGCAATCCCCCAGTCCGCAATCGTGCGCGAAATGCGATGGATGAGTTGCTTGACGGAAAATTCGCGCTCCGAGGTTTTCTGTTCGCCGTAAAAATATTTGGACACCACCACCTTCGTGGCGAGCTGTGACCAGGAGGCGGGCACTTCCACGTTTTCCTGTTTGAAAATGACCTTGTTGGCGTCATCCGTGATTTCCGCCGTGCGGCGTTCCCATTCGATCTGGTCGAAGGGTTTGACTTTGGCATCGCTGAACACGCGGTCGAGGCGGAGCGATTTGCCGGTGGCTGATTTGCTGGTTTTCACCGCGCGCCCGGCGGAGACTTTGGTGGAACGGCGGCTGGCGGGCTTGGCAGTCGGCGACACTACTTCCTCACGTGCATCAATCATGGCAGTAATCCGATTTGAATTTTATTAATATTTACAGGCCGGAAGGTGAGGAAAACGACACATTAAAGCTTTATCCTTACGCAATCCTCGAGAAACCGGCTATCAATCAAGGGTCTCTGTAACCCCATTAGTGGGGGAACGAGATGTATTGTTACACTACAGGTTGTATGTTTCAAGAAATTTTTGAAAAAATGTTACGCAAACGTTAATGCTTGAGGTTTTTTGCATAAACTTCCTTATCGCTGGCGGTAACACGCAACGAATTACCCCCACGACCAAGGCAAAATGGTCGGCTTACGCCTTTACCGTTTTGGCTCCCGACGCGGGTCCGGGGCCGCTGGCCAGCAGGGAACCCAGCACTTCCCGACCCGGTGGAATCAGGGTAATGCGGGCCTCGCCGGAGACGATGTTCTGCACTTCCAGCACGTCAAACAGCGCCCGGCAGACAATCGGGTCCTGGGAAATTTCCATCAGTGCCTCGCCCACAATGTGCGGGCGCATGGCCGCCGCCTTGGCGAATTCAATCGCCGCCTGGCGTTCCGCCGTGCTGGTGATGATGCTGACCTGGTTGGCACCGGCTTGTTTGATGGCCGAGGTCACCTGGCGCAGGCGGTTGACCACCTTGGCCTCGATCTGGCTGATCATGCCGGCATCGCGGAAATGGACCTTGCGAATGTACACGGACCCGAGTTGGTAACCCCATTCGTTGGACTTGGGCGACACTTCGTCGCGCACGGTCTGGCTCATGGCATGGCGGTTCTCGAGCATTTTATCCAGCGGCATGTTGCTCAGGCAGCGGACGGTGGAATTGCTCACGTTGGCGGCCAGCGAGCCACGCGGATCGGCGTTTTTAAAGAGGTAAGAAATCGGGTCGCTGATGAACATTTCGTACCAGATGCCGATGCCCATGGGCGCACCCTCCTCGGAATTAACCGGCTGGCTGCGGAGATATTCCTGGTCCAGGCGCAGGTCCAGGTCGTGGCACTGGCCGAGCCAGTTGACGATGAAGGCCTTGGGCCCCAGCTTGACGGGCAGGAAATGCAGGCCCGGCTCATTGATCACGGCCACGACTTTGCCGAAGAGCATGTAAACTTTGCAGCGGCTTTCATTGACGATCGTGTACCAGCCCAGCGTCCGAGCCAGCCCCAACGCCACCGGCACAATGATGCTGCACGCGATGAAGGTGATTACCACGGCGACGAAAAAGTGGCCAATCGGGCCCAGGTTGAAATTAGCGGGGTCAATATTCATTGTTTGGCCTCCAGGATGACGGTTTGCGCCTGGCTGTAGAGCGAGAGCCGGACATTGCGGACGTACGTGTCCAGCGCGCCGGAGCCGTGCTGGTTCAAGTCCGCCAGTTGCGCCGTGAGCTGGCGCAGCGGCTCGACTTCGGCTTGCGCCTTGAGCGTTTCAATCTCCACGGCGCGTTTCGATTGCTCGATTTTTTGGTCCGCCCCGGCCTGCGCCAGGCTGATGTCCGAGGACACCTGATTGTGGGCTGTATTGATGGCCGCGAGCGCGGATTCCACCTCCTGCGGCGGGTCAATCCCCGTGATGAGCGAGGCGTCGAAGACGATCCCGTAGCGGGCGGCGGAGGTGATGCATTCGCGGTCCATGCGCTCGTTGAGTTCCCGCAGGTTTTTGCGCAAATCGTTGATGGAAATGCCAATCACCGCGCTGGCCGCCACCACATCGCCCTCAGGCACCGGCGTTTTGGGCGCCTCGAAATTGGCAATCCGCTCCCGCAGTACCGAGACAAAATAGCCCATCACATGGGAAATGGGCCGCTTCACCCCGAACAGATAGGCGTAAAGGTTGCGTTCGGAAACCCGGTAGCGCAACTGCCCCGTCAGCCCCGTGTTAAGCTGATCCTTTGTCACCGCCTCCAAAATTTGCCCGGAATCATTCGCCGAGGCGTTTTCCGGATCATACGCCATGCTCAGGGTCTGGGTGGCCACCGAGACTTTGTACACTTTCTCCCACGGCCATTTGAAATACGGTCCGCCGGGCGGGATGACCCGCACCTGGGGGTAATTATAGCGTTCGCGCTCGTCGGCTGTGAGGCCCTCGGAGATGGGGTCGTTGAGTGTCGTCTGACCGGCAATGCGGACCGCGCGGCCGAAGCTCGTTTTAACCGCGCGTTCATTTTGATCCACGGTGTACAGGCCCCCCGCCAGATAGCGGGTGAGGAACCAAATGACAAAGCCGACGACACAGCCAAAGAAGATGGTCATAAGTTAGGGGAGGTTAAGCGGATTGCAGGCAACGGTCATGGATACGATTGAACAACATTTTCGCCGCCCGGCAAGAAAAATCCGGCGGGGGTTGGGACTCTGGCCATTCAAGTTTTACATCATCTCCTCGTTGAAGCGGGTTGACTGGACGCACAATGCCGCTACGCTTCGCAGGATTATGCCTGATTCCGCATCCGCTCAAACGGATTCTGCCCCCGCGCGTTCGCCGCTGCCGCTGCTGTTGCCGCTGTTTTTTGGCGGCGGTTGCGCCGCGCTCATTTATGAAATCGTCTGGTTCCAGACGCTGCAACTGGTCATCGGTTCCACGGCCGTCTCGCTGGGCGTGCTGTTGGGAACGTACATGGGCGGGATGTGCCTGGGCAGCCTGTTGCTGCCGCGTCTGGTCTCCGCGCAACGCCATCCACTGCGGGTGTACGCGCTGCTGGAGGCCGGCATTGGTCTTTGCGGAGTGCTGATCTGGTTCGGCCTGCCGCCGGCGGCCTGGATCTACGCGGCGCACACGGGCGGCGGGTTCGCGGGCGTGCTGGAGCGCGGTTTGCTCGCCGCCGCCTTCCTCCTGCCCCCCACGATTTTGATGGGTGCGACCTTGCCGGCGATCTCGCGCTGGGTGGAGGCCACGCCCCGTGGCATTGCGTGGCTTGGCTTTTTTTACGGCGGCAACATCGCCGGCGGTGTCTTCGGCTGCCTGCTCGCCGGGTTTTACCTGCTGCGCGTGCATGACTCCGCGACCACCACGTTCGTGGCGGCGGCCATCAATGGCTCCGTCGCGCTCGCCGCCTTGCTGCTGGCGGCCCGCA
>Ga0182012_10005816_pt1 | contig 12684 bp, 6 predicted proteins | sample 612S2SmetaG_FD_120486 | JGI IMG/M metagenome (GOLD analysis project Ga0182012, IMG submission 120486) | Permafrost microbial communities from Stordalen Mire, Sweden - 612S2S metaG | ecosystem: Environmental > Terrestrial > Soil > Wetlands > Permafrost | place: Sweden: Stordalen | collected...
CGGACGCAGGTCAAGGAAGGGTTTCTCATGAAAAAAAACATCGTCAAAGTGGCGTGGCTGAGTTGTATGGCCCTGGCTCTCATTCTGGGTGGGTCGGCAGCAGTGGCACAGACAATCACCGGCTCGGTGCGTGGAACAGTAACCGATCCCAGCGGCGCAGCGATACCTGGAGCGAGAGTCGTTGTCACAAACACAGCCACCGGCGTTACCACGCAAACCGTCTCCGACCAGAGCGGCCTGTATAACGTGGGATTCCTGGTGATCGGCAATTACACGGTTACCGTAACGGCGCCTCGATTTGAAACCGCTTCAGTCGGGCCGTTTGCCGTGCAGATTGACCAGATCGTAACAGCAGATGCCAGGCTCGAGGTGGGCAAAGCCTCGACGACGGTCAATGTTGTAGGGGATCAGGCGCTGCTGCTCAACACTGAGAACGCCACCATCAGCACCTCGATCAGCTCGAGCACCCTTGAAAGCATGCCTTTGGATGGCCTGAATGTTCAAACTGCCACCCTCTACATGCCGGGGTCAGTCAATCCGAATTCCGCTCTGATGGGTGGAACCCAGGGTACAGAGCGCGATGCCTACACCGTGCATGAGGGTTCGCCGTCTGACGTTCAGCCATCGTTCAACGGTAATCGCCAGCAGTCGAACAGCTACATTCTCGACGGCGTCGATATAAATGAAACTCTGCAAAACGCGCTCGGCTACAATCCATCTCCCTACTCCATTCAGGAAGTCCACGTCATCACGGGAAACGCCGATGCCGAGTTTGGAAACGTAAACGGCGGCGAAGTCGTGATGGTCACGAAGAATGGAACCAATCAGTTCCATGGCAGCGGCTTTGAATTTCATGAAGACGGCGGACTTACCGCCAATACCTGGGCAAACAAGAATGTCGGCGCGGGTAGGGCAAGTTACACGCAAAATCAGTTTGGCGCGGCGGCCGGCGGCCCAATCTTCAAAAACAAGCTGTTCTTCTTCGGTAACTATGAAGGGTTCCGCAATAACTCGACGGGCCAAGGATTTGGGAGCGTCCCCACCTCGGCTATGCGCGGCCTTTCCACCTCGTCCGGGGCTTATGACACGGCGTCAACATGTCCCTCTGGCTATGGGGACTTTACCGCGGCAGTGGCGTATTATGGCTTGACCGGCTTGTGGAACACCACCAACGGATACAACAACGAAACCCTGTATCCGGCCCAGGGTTCAGCTCCTGCTGGCGTCTGCGTACCGATCAATCCAAGCAATCAGTTGTTCGCGTTTCTGATGAGCAACCCGAGTGCCTTTCCTCTGCCCAACCATGCGCCATCACCCGGCGCTCTGCTTGCCGGAAACTATCAAGGCATCAGTTCCACCACGACGCATAACGACCAGGGCGATATCCGCCTGGACTATACCGTCAATACCAAAGACACATTGATGGCCAAGTTCAGCTACGGCGATGCATGGGACCTTCCGCTTCAGGTTCCGGTGACGGCGGTAATCCCGTTTACCGACGACTACCCTTTCACCAACGTCGCAGCCGCATGGACGCACATTTTCACCCCGACGATCGTCAACAACGCTCGCGCTGGATTTACCCGCATCTCTCTCGACGCCAGTGTTCCCAGGGATCTATCGGGACTCTTCGGCACGAACGGGAACAACAAGGCCGGCATCGGCATTCCTTCAAACTTTAGCCAGACAAGTGCCGGCTTTGCTTATATCGATGTGAGCAGCGGCGAAGGCTGGGATATTAATAATTTTGGCTCCGAGCCTCCGATTCAAGGCTTCGCCGTCGATAACAATTTCGATTACAACGATGTGCTTAACTGGGAACACGGAAAGCACATTACGAAGTTTGGCGTCGAATTCCTCCGCTATCAGCAGGACTACTACAGTTCGAGCGATACCGGCGGCGCCGACGGATACTTCGGCTACAACGGCAACGATACGGCTAACTGGAGCTGCGTTACTATCTGCGACGAAGGCTACGGGTTCGCTGAGTTTCTTCTCAACACCGCGTCCAAAGCTCAAATTTCCGACATCCACGGCCCGTTTGGCCAACGCCAGTGGCGCGATGCAGTCTACGCCCAGGATGACTGGAAGGTGCTTCCGAATCTGACCGTGAATATAGGCCTGCGCTATTCCTACGAGCAGCCCAATTATGAAGTGAACAACAAGATGGTGAATGTGAATCTGTCCTACGCGAAGGGAAAGCCGGCCGGCACTCCGGTCAATTCCATGTTGTTGTTCGCGGGACAAAAGAATCCAATCACCGGCGCGACCAACAGCCGGGCACTGATCAATCCCTATCGTCTCGGCTTTATGCCGCGTGTTGGCTTTGCCTATACGGTGATGCCGAAACTGGTGGTTCGCGGCGGATACGGAAGCACCGACGAGTTGGAATCCACGGGCTCCTCGCTGCGCATGACGCAGAACGTGCAATTCCAGCCAGCGATTACAAACATCTCGTCAGGGCCCACTGGAACCACGTCGGGAAATACCTACCAGCTGAGTAATGGCCTGGTGGGTACTCCAGCCACAGCCGCCGGCGCAGGCGCTCAGTATTATGCATGGGATCCGAATATGCGTCCGGCCGTGATTCAGCAATTCAACCTGGGAGTCCAATACCAGATTGGTGAACATACGTCGGTACAGGCAGGCTATGTTGGGCAGACCGGCCAGCACCTGGCTGTTCCGTTGTGGGCCAATCAATACACCACTGACGATACCTGCGCAGGCCTCGGTTCCGCTCCGGCGATCGACAGTTGCTACCAGACGATCGAACCTTACTTCGCGCTGGTTGGCAACCCGAACAGCCCTGACAATCCGGGCAGCGACATTCTCAAAGAAACTGTATCTCGCGGCATTTCAAACTATCATTCGCTCCAGGCCACGCTGCAGCATCGTCAATCCAAGGGCCTGGAATTTCTGGTCAACTACACATTCGGCAAGTCGCTCACCAATAACCCGGGGTATTTCGGCACCGACAATTACAACGATGACGACTCCTATTGGCAGGATATCCATAATCCGCGGATAGACTACGGTCCGTCAACGTTTGACGCGCGACAGGTGGTATCGGGAATCTTGGTCTACCAACTTCCGTTCGGCCGTGGGAAACAATTAGGCTCATCCTGGAACCGGGCGGCGGATGAAGCATTCGGGGGATGGAAGCTCTCATCCAACGTGCAGCTCAATTCGGGCTATCCACTCACCATGCATCAAGGCGCCGATTATGTGTGCAATAACAATTGTTCGCAGAATCTGAGCGAGGATTATTTTGAATTTGCAAATCACTACGGCCCGCTGAAGATTGTCCACCGGGGAAAGGGCTCGGACGGCATATTCAGGTGGTTTGGCTACGATCCTTCGGCTATGCCATGCACTTCGCCGCGTGACACCCAAAACGGAACCGACTGCGCTTATGGCCGCACCGCACACGACGTCGGCAGCACTCGCGTTGGTACAGAGCGTGGCCCTGGATTCCAGAACTACGATCTGTCCCTCTCCAAGGACTTTGCAACAATCAGGGAAGAGAGTCTGAAGATTCGAGTAGACGCCTTCAACGCATTCAACATTTCCAGCTACGGAACACCCAACAGCTACATCGGCAGCAACGCGTCAACGGCCTGGGGTGTGGTCGGCGGGACAGCCTCCGCGCCACGGAAGATCCAGTTATCCGCGGTTTACCAGTTCTAGCCTAACGTTCATTGAATAGAAAGGCGCTCAGGCCGATTGTCCTCTCGACAATCGGCCTGAGCACTGTAGGGCGGGATTATCCTGCTGAAGCGGCGCAAGAGCCTACAATGAGGCTCGCGAAACAATCAGGTGGATCGAGATTATGACGATAAATCGGCGGAACTTTATTGGCGCAGCAATTGCCATGGCTGCAGCCTCACGACTTGCGAATGGCATGCCGATAGCAGGTTCTGATTCAGCTGCTCCGGGCCAGGGCTGGATGAGACAGGGCCTGATTGATGCGGGTGGTTCGCATGAACCTTACATCTTCATCGTTCGTCGCGGAGGACAGCGCATTGATGCTCGGCAAGTGTGCGATGCCCAGCAAAGCGAAAAGCTGATTCGGCAGCTTCACGATGCCGGCGTTGAGGTGTTTCATACGCACCTGTACAAGGGTTTCGGCATGGAGGCCGAACAGGAGGAAATGGAAGAGACGCGCAAAGCAGTGGCGATTGCGCACCAGCTCGGCATGAAGGCCGATACCTATATTCAGTGGAACAGCATGATGTATGAAACCTTCTTCGCAGAAGAACCAAAGGCTGCGGACTGGATACAACGCGATGTAGCCGGCCTTCCTATTCTTCTCGAGTACGGATACCAGCAATCGTTCCGCTATCGACCGTGCTTCAGCAATCAGGACTACCTGGATTACCTGAAGAAAGTGGTTCGATACGCGATCGTCGAAGCGAAGACTGACTTTATCCACTTTGATAACTTCGACCTGAATGCCGAGCCGGATTCGTGCCATTGTGCTGCATGCAAGGAAGGCTTCAGGAAGCGTCTCAGAGCCAAATACAGTAGCGCGCAACTCCGCGAGAGGTTCGGCTTTGAGCGAGTGGATTTTGTAAATCCTCCTCAATGGAACCGGGATAATTTGCCCGGCGGAATGCAGATCATCTTCGATCCCGCAATCCAGGAGTGGATTGACTATCGCTGTCAGTCAATGGCGGATGCGCTTGAGCAGATGCACGATTATGCGATGTCGCTGAACCCTGAAGTTGCCCTGGAAATCAATCCGGGCGGGATAACCGGCAACAACCGTGCATGGGAATCGGCAGTCGATCATGCGAGGCTGCTGAAATTTACAAAGGCGTTCTGGAGCGAAGAGGACGAGGTAATTGGCTATCACTCTGACGGGCGGTTAGTGACGAGAATTCGCAGTTACAAGCTGGCCAGGGCTTTCTCGAATGTCTTGCTGGCTTACCTTCAGGACAATGCGCTGGCACTTTCAGAAGCTCTCGCATTCAATCAAACGCTGGGATGTCTGGGTGTATATCCGATCTCGCAAGTGACAGGGGAATATCTGGAGTTCTATCGGCAGAACCGGGAAATGTATGTGGACAGTGTGGACATGGCCAATGTGGGCCTGCTGCGCTCGTACGCGTCATTGACTTATAACAACGCGGAGGTGCAGCTTTCTACGGAGCTTGCAGAGCAAGCCCTGATAGAAGCGGGCATTCCATTTGACCTGGTGTTCGACGACGGGCTGCGGGATCTTTCGAAATACAAGACTCTGATTCTCCCCAATTGCGAATGTCTTTCCGACGCCCAGATATCGCTGCTGCGCGGTTACGTTGAACGCGGAGGTGGGTTGATCGTGATCGGCCAGTCCGGGCTCTACGACGAATGGAGGCGCGTCCGCACTACACCTGGCCTGGCAGGAATGGTTGGCAGTCAGGAGAGCGCGAAGGAGTACCAGCAGGAGGTAGTTTCCGGTGCGGAGCCGTTGGGAACTACGACCAGGATGAAGCTTGGTCAAGGCCGCGTGGCGTACCTTCCGGCGATGGAGTTCGACGGCGCACTCCCGCCAATGCAGCCATACTTCCCAATCGGGGAGGAGTTCTGGAAGCGGCCGAAGAACTGGAAGGAATTTGTCGAGCTGGTGAATTGGGCAACTGACGATCAGGCGCTCGTCCGTCTGAATGCGCCGAGGGGAATCGTAATTAACTACACAAGCCAGCCCATGAAGCAGCGCGTGTTCATTCATGTGGTGAACTATGAAGTTTCGAACGCGCCAAATTCCAAAGCGATTGAGGTTGGTGTCCGCATACCTGAGAATCGCGAGCCGCTCAAGGTTACAGTTCACGCTCCCGGAACCAATGCCGAGCAGCAAATCAAATTTGCCAGGACCGGGGCTTATGCGACCTTCACGCTCTCAGAAGTGCAATCTTATTGCGCCGTCAAGATCGAATGGTAACAATTCGAGTCGAGCCGAAGTTGCCGAGACCTTGCGTGAAGCGGATCAACCTTGCCAGACGGACGCGGTGTACAAAGTTCTTTGCCGGGATTTGGCCAGTTCGCCCCAGGATTTGCCCAAGTTCGCCCCAAACGCAGAAAAACTCCCGAACCTGTGTCGGAAGCCGCTTAGAATCAATAGTTTTTGGTTGCGGGGGCTGGATTTGAACCAGCGACCTTTGGGTTATGAGTTCTTAAATCTAGCAATATCATAGAGTTAGCAGGCATGGTTGGTTAACGTAAGTAGTTTTGGGGAATCAGCAGTAATCTGAAGGAGTTTGGCGGATGGGTTGAGCTTGGGTTGAAACTCCAACTCCAGAACTAGCGTAAATTCATCCCAAGCTCCAGCCCTCGCTCATACTGTCAAACCGCGGTCACCCGATGTTCGCGAATGCGAAGACGGGTGACCCGCCCGCATCTGCTGCGTTCTCAGCCGTTCCTAATTGTTGGCTGATCACCGGCCCTAGACCGACGGCCATAGAAGGTCAATGAGCGCGTTACCCTGCTATCGCCATTCCAGGATCACGGCGAATCGCACTCCTAACAAGTCATGGAGTTGAGATACGCGAAGCAGCGGTGTCGCAGATGAGATCCCGAAGGCGTTGCTTGAGCCAGCCGAAGCTGATGTACTCCTGCTCGAGCCGTAATCCGAGCCGGATCGAGTTGTCGCGCAGACCGTGATAAAGAGTTCGCTCCTCTTGTGTCAGCCTAAGCAGGTTCGCTCGTAGAGGCGAATCCTCGACTCCCCAGAACAGTCTGTGCGTGTCGAGTGTCGCTCTGTCCATTAGAAACGAATCGGCATGATCGAAGTGAGCTCGTAACTGGTCCAGTATTCCAAATCCATGGGTATCGATGTCTCCCCAATAGTGAATTGAACACTGATGCAGCCAACGGCATCGGCCCAGAGCCTCCCATCCGTAGCCAGCTCCAAAAACGACGATAGAACCGCTCACTCGCGGGAATGCCAGAAAGTTGATTTCGTTTTCTGTAATAAAGACCCGCTTGGCGCCGATGCATAACCGACCGAAGGATTCTGCGTCCAGTGCGATGTCTGGACAGAGCGGACCGAGCCCCCACTTGATCTCTGGATCAAGCACCCTGAAGCGAATAAGGATAGGCCTATCCAGGAACCCATAGCGAGCGGCGAATTGGCGCGAGCCGCTCTTGGTGTTATCCACAACTTCCGAAGGTAGAGCCAGATCGAGCAATTCTGCCAAAACACCGCGATGCGCCTCGATGAACTTCGTATGCAAACCCGGAAGGTCGACCTGCCGCAGGTAGATGTTGGGGCGTGGATTGTTGATTAGCCAAGTCGCCACAGTCAAGAGCCGAGGCCAATCCTCCGCCAATTCCAGAGCAGCCAGAGGGTGCTTATCCAGCCAAGGCAGCAAGCCAGGAAGAGAATGCCGAGTGGTTTCGACCATGCCCAAGAAGCTGTTCCATTCATCGCGCTTGTCGAGCCAGCTCAGAGCACCCTCCAACGAGTCGACCCACGCGCTCGTCGGCAATCGTTGCGCGCCTTGAACGCGGTGCTGAACCTCCCTGAACTCCAGACGCAGAACAGGATTTCCTGTCAGTTCGGCAACCCACGAACGCACTGCGTCGAAATGACTTGATAGGTCGGAAGAGTCTGGAGCTTTCAGTGATAGGCGTAAAGGAAAGCGGTGGTTGTCGGCCAAGGCTTCACGCAGAAGATCTCCGCTTTGCCAAAACCGCATCAGCTTCGCTTTCAGATCCGCCGTTCTGCTCCAGTTCACTGCGCCACTTCCTGTGTGGGTTGCGGCACACTCGCCTTTTTCTGCTCGCGGTATTCCTCGATAGACAGGTTCCGGAGCTTTGAATCTTTACCTCCCTCATTGTGAACAAATCCAACACTGGAGACGAAGGGTTCGATGATGTGGATTTTCTGCAGTGGCGTGACAATCATTAGTTGCAAATTGAGTTGCCTAAATAGTTTCAAACCATACTGCGCGGATTCATCCGTCCCTCGGCCAAAGGCCTCGTCGATCACGACGAAACGGAAGGAGCGCGAACGCTCCGCCCCCCATTCAAGACCGAATTGATAGGCGAGACTGGCAGCAAGAATCGTGTAAGCCAGCTTTTCCTTCTGCCCGCCAGATTTGCCACCCGAATCGGAGTAGTGCTCGTATTCGCTGTCGTCCGCCCGCCAGCGTTCACTCGCAGCAAAAAGAAACCAGTTGCGGACATCGCTGACCTTCTCCGTCCAACGCCGGTCAAGCTCTGTCAAACCTTCCCGCCCGCGGAAGCGATCAATAATGGCCTTGACCTGAAGAAACTTTGCATCGGAGTATTGCACGTCGTCCGACCCGGTTACCGCCCCTTCAGTACAGGTGCGTAAGTCCTGCTGAAAATCCCGAATCTCGGCGTCTGGGCTGGATTGTAATTCCAGCACAATATAGCGGCCGGGATTGTAGTCAATTCCAGAAAGAGATTGGTTGATCTGCGCGATTCGATCTTTGATGGTTTCACGCTGGCGCGCCAATTGCCCGTTGAAGTTGGCGATTTCATTGATCGTGTTGACGTTGAGCAGTTCCTTAAAGCGCGCCTGAAAGCGCGGCAGGTCATCCTGGTTCAGACGGGTTAGCAGGTTGTCATATTCGAAAGCCGCTTCCAAGTTGGCATCAATTTCCGCCGTATCAAGTTTGAACTCCTCCTTGAATGAAACCATGGCCTTGATGATTCGTTCCGCCAGTAGCTTGATCTTTCTGTCCTCGGCATCTATCCGCGCCTGCAACCAATTACGCACATCTTGCTGGCGAGGTTCGCAGGATTCCACAGTGAGTTGGTGCTCACCCAAGGCCTCGGCGCGCATTGCTTCCAGCTTTGACGATAGAGCTTCATTCATGGCCACGCCAGACAGCGTCTCAGCCTCAGTTCGTTGCTCCAATGCGACTCTTCGGCGTTCCTCGGCCGTTGTTCTCCTCGCCCGCGCTGCTAGCAGTTCGGACTCTGTTTTCTTGCGCGCTTCCAGGCGCTCCCGCAATTGTTCATTCAGCTGCCCGAGTGCGTCCGAGGCCGCTTCCAGCCTCTTTCGCTCGTCTGTGAGCCGGGTTATTTCGGAGGCAACACTAGCCCAGTCCAGTTCTTCGAAATTGTCCAACTCATCAAGACGCGTAAGCGCATCCAGTCGGCTCGCGAGCGCCTTCCGTTCCTTCAGCGTTTCGTTTCTCGCGTCCATCACTGTGCCCATCCGGGTTCCGAGATGGCTAAGTTTGACCTCCAATGCCGTGATCTTCTCGCTGTTATTCCAGCCGAGCACATAGCGGCTGCGATCATCGATGTTGTAGCGGTCGTCCTTTTCGTGCCGACCACTCGGATCTTTGATCTGCCCAGCCCGCGTGATGGCACGTGGTTCACGCTGGAACTGCTCCTGCGTCACGCAGCAGGCGACGTTGAAGCGGTGGGCAAGTTCGCGCTCCACCCAGTCGTAATAGCGCGAATCCGATTTAAGTAGTAGCTTATGTACCACGGAGTTGCGGTGTTGTTCCGGTAAATTGCCTGCCTTGCGCGCCTGCACATGGAAGTACACCAGGCGACCTCGGAGTTGATGACTATCCACCCATTCCGCGACCGCTGCGTAATGTGAATTGGGTACAAGCAATGTGAGCGCGAAGCTCCGCAACAACCTCTCGATAGCGCCTTCCCAAGCCTTCTCGTCGTCGCGAATCTGGATCAATTCGCCAGCGAACGGCATTTCGTCAGCATTGAATCCCAGTGCAGTGCAGAGAGCATCGCGTATCTGAATCTGCCGCGCTTCGATATTACTGCGGCGACCTTTCAGGCTGTAGATTTCCGCCGACAGTTCATCGTGCTCCTGCTTTCCTTGTCGAAGAGTCACGTCATGCTCGGTCAGGGAATTTTGCAGATCCGCATCGCGTTCGCGATCCTCTTCACGCCAAAATTGAAACCGACTGCGTTGGTCGGCAAAGGCCGTCGCGTCCGCGGCAATGGACTCATTTAGGATGGCTGCCAATTTGCCATAGCGCTCCGATCTATTCTGGCGCGCCTCTCGCACCTGCTCCTTCTTCCGAATCTCCGCCGCAAGCTGTTCAAGGCGATCTCCACCATTGTTGTTGATCGCCTGCTTGAGTTCATCAACTTGATTGTTCTTCTCGGTCAGTTCTGCATCCAGGCGCCGCACCTGTCCGTCTGCCCGATTCCATTCTTCCGCAATCAGTTCCAGGCGCTTGCCGAGAAGTTCAAGCTTCAAGTTTGCGAAGTGAGCGCGCAGTCCTTCGCGGCATTGCCGCAAGTCGTCTACCTCGGTGGACAGTGTTCTGTGGCGGTCGCAGTCGGTCACAAGCGGCATAAGTATCTCAACTTGCCGCTTAGCTTTCAGCACAGCCTCGTGGGCGCGATTGAGGTCGTCGAAATGGCTGATCAACGCTTGGATGCGCGGCGCCACGTCAAACGGCTCCAGCATATGACCACGAACAAAATCAGTGAGATTCCCTACCGATTTCATTGACACTGTTTGATGAAACAGCTCCAGCGCTTGGTCATTCTCGATTCCAAAACGGCGCCTGAACCAGGCTCCATAGGGTGGGAAGCTGTCGAATATCTCGTCACCCATTCCGCGCAGCTTTTTGCGGAGTTGCGCAATATCCGAGCCGAAATTGGCGAAGTCGGAGGCAATCGATAGATCCCGATCCGCGCCCACGAAAAAGCGCGCAGGCTGGCCGTGCGGCTCCTTCATCCAGAATACTTGGGCCAAGGTCACCGTCTGGTCATAGCCGACGTTATGAAAGACGCCGACAATGACCGAATAGCTGTTGTGGTTACGCAAAGGAACAGGCTTAGCCGCCCCCGTAATTTCGTTGCGCTCCGATTTATAGTAGCCGAGTACATAGGAGCGCAAGGACCGCTCCTTGCTGTCAGCTCCTGCGGCCTTGTTGTACGCGATACGCTGAGCCGGCACGAGCAGGGTTGTGATGGCATCGACGAGCGTGGATTTTCCCGAGCCAATATCTCCAGTCAGCAGGCCATTCTGGCCGTTGAGGTGGAGCGCCCACACTTGACTATCGAATGTGCCCCAATTGAAGATTTCCAAGCGTCGGAGGCGGAATCCAGATAGCGCCCCTTCCGTTGGGAACTCAAGGTCAAGCGTCTGCGAATCATCCATGCTGCCTCTCATCTTCCCCGGGGGAACCGTCTGCTAATTGCGCACGATAGACTCCCAGTCGCGCATCAAATTCTCCGAGCCACTGTGCATCCACGAAAGCCCTTAGAATTCGCCGCACCTCGTAGTTGGCTCCGGCCGCCAAAGCACCTCCTTCAGCTGGCTTTAGCTTGCGCAGAAAGCCAAGTTCAACGACTTTATTGATTTGAATCTCGAACTGATCCGTGAACTTCGCCTCATTGGTGGCACTCGGCATGAACACGCGGATCAACTCGATCATTTCATCGCGACTCATAACCAGCCGCGTATCACCACCTCGCGTGTCGAATTCAGCCAGCTTCTTTCGCAGCAGTGCCAACAGCAGGCTGACCGGGAAAGAGAGCTGCCGGCGCACTACCAAACGCGGAAGTGAGGTCGTTTGTCCCTCGTCTTTTGGTTCCGGACGGCTTTTCAAGAAGGCATAGCCTTCAGCCTCATCCAACACCAGTTCTAGATAAAGCATTGTCACGTAATCGCGTACCCGCGCCTGCAAATTGAGCAGCGCACCCCAAAGGCGCTCATCGCTGTCGCGGTAAAGTACACCTTTTAGCAAACTGATCAGCAGAGCTGACAAATCCGCTGCCGGAATCGTGATTGGTGTCGTGTTGGAGAGACCGCTTACCATTTTTCGCCATCACCACGTTTCTAGTTAACGCACAAAGATCACCTGCGGCAGCCGAGCGCTGCGCAGCAACTTCTCGCCGAAAAGTGCGGTGGCTTCCCAGTGTATAAACTCCTTTCGGCTCTCGTCGACAACAATTCTGAACACATCACAGCCGAGTTGCAGGTAAGCAATCAATTCCGCCAATCCCTGCTGTAATGGCTCAGTTTCCAGCAATTCGCTCAGGGAAACCCGCGATCTGTCTTGCAAGGCATGGCGGATATGGCGAGTCAGGCGTGCTTTATCCACAACGACCTGATTAAAAAGCGCCTGATCGTCAATTAGTTCGTTGCCATATTGCAGGCAGAGACTGTCAATAACCGGCTTCAGAGGCGGGGTGAATAACGGACGCTCCATCGGCAGCGTAATCTCCGGATGAGGCTCCGCCAACTCGATTACAGTGCCTGTTGGCTGATCATTTCGTAGAGCTAGAGCATTACGCTCGATGCTGCGCAGGATATCCATAATGCGCTTATTTTCCAGCCAGGCTTGGTCGTCCAGAAAACGTCGCAACTGTTCGGATAACTGGGCCACAGTGCGCTGCGTATGCTCTCCTGCTTCCAACCAGTCATAGTGGACTCGTCGGAGACGGGCATCAGGTTCCAATGCTTCAACGGCAGGTAATGCCATCACACAATCCAGGAGTTCAGAAAGCTCTTCCTGGCGGCTGCTGGACAGCAGAAACTCCCAAAATGCCCGGAAGCTCCGACCCTGATCGGAATCGGTGATGGTATCGCGCTCCCCTAGCACCTCTTCCAATAATTTGCCTTTGCTGCCCTCCCATATGGCTATGTGTTCACGCACCCGGCGATCAAGCTGACGGAAGTTGGCCTCAACCTCTCGAAAGTCGGTGAGCAATTCACGGGCCCCCTGCATGAATTGC
>Ga0182012_10005817_pt1 | contig 12679 bp, 8 predicted proteins | sample 612S2SmetaG_FD_120486 | JGI IMG/M metagenome (GOLD analysis project Ga0182012, IMG submission 120486) | Permafrost microbial communities from Stordalen Mire, Sweden - 612S2S metaG | ecosystem: Environmental > Terrestrial > Soil > Wetlands > Permafrost | place: Sweden: Stordalen | collected...
GGCTTACCAGGTCTCGGTTCAACAGCAGTTACCCGGAAACACGTTTCTCGAAGTCGCCTATGTCGGCGATCATGGCGTCAAGCTGCCGGCACTCGACGACTTTAACCAGGCCCGAACCTGCACTGCTGCCGAGGTCGCCGCAAATAACTGCGCCTCACTTCAGGCTCGTCGTCCCATTCCCACCTTTACCAACATCCTCACTGAAACCAACTATGGATTCCTTGGTTACAACTCTCTGCAGACGCGCCTCGAGCATCGCTTCTCGCAGGGCCTGTTTCTCATGAACTCCTTCACCTGGTCACGAGGCATCAACAACACATCCGCTGACCTCGAAGCCCCTCCGGGTGATGGTGCGGTCGTGAATATCGCAAACATCAAAGGCGACCGTGGCCCGTCAGCTTACAATCAGCCTTACAACGACACGCTTTCCATCGTGGGTGACCTGCCCTTTGGCCACAATCATCTCTTCCTCAAAGATATGAAGGGCTGGCAGGAAGAAGTGCTTGGCGGATGGCAGTTGACGGCTATCAATGTCGTCACCAGCGGCCTCCCCATCAACGTTGGTTATGCCGCGTCCTCAAAGTATGTGGTCTCCACCACAAGTTCCGCCTATCCTGTACGCCCAAGCCAGGTCGGCTCTAACTCAGCTAGCTACGGTTCTGCGTTCACCAAAACAAAGGCCGGCTTCTATGGCTATCTCGCCGGCTCTAACTTCACCATTCCGGCTGGGAATGTTCTCTTCGGCAACACCAGCCGCAACTCGCTCCGCGGCCCAGGCTTCGGTCAACTCGATCTCGGCCTGCACAAAAACTTCCCCCTCGGCGGAGAGACCCGCAGCCTCCAGTTCCGAATCGAAGCCTTCAACGTGCTCAACGCCACCAACTACCTCATTCCCGACACCACTGTCACCGATGGCGCGAACTTCGGCTTCTTCGGCAGCGGTCTCAACTACGAAACACCAGCACGCCAGGTCCAGGGAGCACTCCGCTTGGCCTTCTAGCCTCGCACTCGCACACAGAACCCCACCCCACAAAAAAGCCCCGGGAGCCAAAACGGCTACCGGGGCTTTCGTTTCCTGTTGTGTAATTCGCATGCCCACTAGGATCCAGAGACCCCCTTGTGCTGTAGCTCCGATCTCAAGTTCCCCGAGTGCCCTTTTACAAACCTCAACGAGACCAGATCCAGACCCTGGACTCCTCACCAGATTCTTTGACTCCTCATCGCTGGTAATCCAGCACGGCGACTCATCCTGGCGAGCGAAGAATCCACGAGCAGCCGTTTTCAGCCCTCTTCTGACTCTCGTAACTTCGCAATCACCGTGAAGTCTTCCAGCGTCGTCGTGTCGCCCTTGATCTCCCCATGCGTTGCCAGCTCCCGCAGCAGCCGCCGCATGATCTTTCCCGAACGCGTCTTCGGCAGCGCCTCGGTGAATCGAATATCGTCCGGCCGCGCCAGCGATCCAATCTCTTTCGAAACCCACTTCCGCAGCTCGTCCTTCAACTGCTCGCTCGGATAGTTCCCGCTCTCCAGCGACACAAACGCTGAAATGGCCTGCCCCTTCAGCTCATCCGGCCGGCCCACCACCGCAGCCTCCGCCACCTTTGGATGCGCCACCAGCGCGCTCTCCACTTCCATCGTCCCCAGCCTGTGCCCGCTTACGTTGATCACGTCGTCCACGCGCCCCATCAGCCAGAAATATCCATCCGCATCCTGCCGCGCGCCGTCGCCGGTAAAGTAGCTCCCCGGCACATCGCTCCAGTAGGTCTTCTGGTAGCGTTCCGGATCGCCGTACACCGTCCGCGCCATCGAGGGCCACGGCTTCCGCACCACTAGCAGCCCGCCGCTCCCCGCAGGAACCGGGTGCCCGTCCTTGCTCACCACCTCCGGCTGAATCCCAAAGAACGGCCGCGTCGCCGACCCCGGCTTGGTCGGCACCGACCCCGGTATCGGCGCAATCAATATCGCTCCCGTCTCTGTCTGCCACCACGTATCCACAATCGGGCACTTGTTGTGGCCAATCTTTTCCCGGTACCACATCCAAGCCTCGGGATTGATCGGTTCGCCCACTGTTCCCAGCAGCCTGAGCGACGAAAGGTCGTGCTTCTCCACGTGCTGATCGCCCCACTTGATAAACGCGCGAATCGCCGTCGGCGCTGTATAGAAAATCGTCACCTTGTGGTCTTCCACAATCTTCCAGAAGCGCGAGAAGTCCGGCCAGTTTGGCGCGCCCTCATACATCAGCACAGTCGCCCCGTTCTGTAGCGGCCCGTACACCACATACGAGTGCCCCGTCACCCAGCCTATATCCGCTGTGCACCAGTAGATGTCGTGCTCCTGCAGATCAAACACATACTTCGACGTCAGGTACGTCTGCACCGCGTAGCCGCCCGTCGTATGCACCAGCCCCTTCGGCTTGCCCGTCGTCCCACTCGTGTACAGAATGTAAAGCGGATCTTCCGAGTCCTGCTCCGCCGCCGGGCAATCCGCTGACGCGGTCTCCATCAAATCCTGCCACCAGTGGTCGCGCCCCTCCACCATGGTGATCGGCGACCCCGTCCGCTTGTAGACCACCACATGCTTCACCGTCGGGCAGGCCTTCATCGCTTCGTCCACCGTCTGCTTCAGCTTGATCTCGCCGCCGCGCCTGTAGCTCCCATCCTGCGTCAGAATCGCCACACACGTTGAATCGTTCACGCGATCCGCAATCGCCGTCGCCGCAAACCCGCCAAAGATCACCGAGTGCACCGCCCCAATGCGCGCGCACGCCAGCAGCGCAATCGCAAGCTCCGGCGTCATCCCCATGTACACCGCCACGCGGTCGCCCTTCTTGATCCCCAGCTCCTTCAGCGCATTGGCAAACTTCTGAACCTCCACATGCAGCTCGGCATAGGTCATCCGCCGAATCTCGCCCGGCTCGCCCTCCCAGATGATCGCCGTCTTCTGTGCCCGCTCCCCCAGCGCATGACGATCCACACAGTTGTAGCTCAGATTTATCTTGCCGCCCACAAACCACTTTGCCCATGGCAGATTCCAGTCCAGCACCTTGTCCCACCGCTTGAACCAGTGCAGGTCCATCGCTGCCTGAGACCAGAAGCTCTCTGGATCCTCAATCGACTTCTTGTACAACGCCTCATACTCTTCCAGGCTCTTGATGTGCGCCTTGGCCGCGAACTCCGCCGGCGGCGGAAATACGCGGTTCTCGCGCAAAGTCGAGTCGATGTCTTGATTTGCATTTGCAGTCGCAAGGTTGGCGGCAGGAACAGGTACGGATGACATGAGAGCGACCCTTCTTTTGTATGAATTCCGGCGAAACAGCCGCACCTCAGGCGCAGCTAAATCTCTCTGCGCAGAATTGGTGCGTGGCAGCAACTTTAACGGCTTTCATGCACACTCGGCAAGCGGATACCGGGCGCAGCCAAAGGAATCAAATCCCGATCTCATCAGGAACCAATCCAGCACCCGTGCCGTATCCTTCTCCAGTTCCATTTCGATATCACTCGTCAATCTCACCGGACAATCCCTGAAGCCGATTTTCATGGAGCATAATCAATGACTGCGTACGATAGCGTCCACTCGCAACGCGCATGGGCTCGAGTCGCCGGCCTCACGTACTGGATCGTCCTCATCGTCGACCTGACCGGCATGAACCTCCATCCCTCCAGCCTGCGCGGTTCGCTCATGCTCTCGGGTTCCCTGTTCACTGTTCTCCTCGCGCTTGGGCTTTACTTCGCCGTCAAGCCAGTTCAGGCAACATGGGCCCTCGCCGCCCTCTTCTGCCGCCTGGTCGAAGCGGCCCTGGGTGTGGTCTCATGCGTTGCCGGTTTCCCTTCCATTCACCCCCGCCTCGAGGCTTCAAGTTTCGGGGCGTCCCTACTCCAACTCGCCGGTTGGGGCGACTCCACCAACTTTGCCGCCTTCATCTTCACCATCGGTTCCACTATCTTCTTCGCCCTCTTCCTCAAGGCCCGCTCCATCCCACGAATCTTCGCCATCTGGGGACTCTTCGCTTCGCTCCTCGCCTTCTCAGCCTGCTTCGGCCATCTGGTCAGCCATTCCTTCTCCTCCATGGTCATGTGGGCCTGGATTCCCATGCTCATCGCCGAAACCTCCACCGGCCTCTGGCTCCTCATCATGTCCGTCAAGGGCCAACCGCCCTCCGCGCCCTAACTCGTTTTCCAGTCATCCCCGCACCTGCGCACCAAAACATCACGGCCCGGCTTGCGCCGGGCCGTATCGCTTCCGCCCCAAATAAAACCGCTAGTGGCCAACCGGTCCCGTCCCCGCCTCGTTCCAGATCAGTGTGCCGTGCGTCTCCTTCAGGAAGATCATCCCAACAACCAACGTCAGTGCCGCCACCGCAATCGGATAGTAGAGCCCTGCGTAGATGTTCCCCGTAGAGGCGCACAGTCCCAGTCCGATCAGCGGCAGCAAACCGCCAAACACCCCGTTGCCAATGTGGTAGGGCAGCGATACCGACGTGTACCTCACCTTGGCCGGGAACGCCTCCACCAGGTAAGCGGCGATCGGCCCGTAGATCATGCACACCAGGATCACCTGCAGCCACACATAGAGAACCAGCAGCGGCTGGTTGGCATTCACCGCTTCCTTGGCCGGAACCATCTTGCTGGTCACCGGGTCCATGGTCTGCGGAGTCAACTTGTAGGCTCCAGTCACCTTGTCCTTGACCGAACTGACGTAGGTGACGTTGTTGCCAGCTGCCGCCTGCATCCCTTTGTAGATAGGAATGTAGAAAATTACCGACAGCAGCAGCGCCGTCATCATCAGCTTTTTGCGCCCGATCCGGTCGCTCAGCGAGCCAAAAACCGTGAAGAACGGCATCGCCAGGAGCAGCGCGATCGCCACATCGATGTTTGCCGTCTTCGTGTTCAGCTTCAGCACCGTTTGCAGATAAAACAACGCGTAAAATTGCCCCGTGTACCACACCACACCCTGCCCGGCCGTTGCGCCCAGCAGCGATATCAACACCAGCTTCAGATTCGGCCAGTGGAATAGCGCGTCCGTCAAGGGCTTTACTGAGCTCATCCCCGCTGCTTTGATCTGCGAATAAATCGGCGACTCTTTCATCCGCCATCGAATGTAGAGCGACACGCCCACCAGCACAATCGACAGCAGGAACGGTAGCCGCCATCCCCAGTCCAGGAACGTCGCTGGGGCCATGCTCTGCTGCGTGGCCACAATCACCGCCAGTGAAACAAACAACCCCAGCGTTGCCGTGATCTGAATGAAGCTGGTGTAGTAACCACGCTTGTTATCAGGCACGTGCTCCGCCACAAACACCGCCGCGCCTCCGTACTCGCCGCCCAGCGCCAAGCCCTGCAGCACCCTGATCAGGATCAGAACAATCGGTGCGAACCACCCCGCGGTCTTGTACGTTGGCAACAGTCCAATCGACGCGGTCGCGAAGCCCATGATCGTAAGCGTGATGATGAACGCAATCCTGCGCCCAAGCAGATCGCCCAACCGCCCAAAAAACAGTGCGCCAAACGGCCTAACCAGGAATCCCACTGCAAACGTTGCCAGGTAGGCAATAAGCGCGAATGTATCGTTGCCCGGCGGATAGAACTTCGACGCGAGCACTGTCGCCAGCGAACCGAAGATGTAGAAGTCGTACCACTCGATCATCGTGCCCGTAGCCGAGCCGACAATCACTTGAATTATGGAATTCGGAACCGCCACGGTAGTGCCGATTGCAGATTGGGATGCCATCGTTTCAACAACCTCGAGCAGTCTTGCGCGCAACTAGGACTAGCTTTGCGGCGCAGGATGGAATGGTGGGTTTCTGCCCACTAACGTTGCCGGGTCTGCCGAATGAATGTCAAGTGAAATCGTGGCGACGATCGCAAGAACGACCTTCTCATCGCACCGCCCTCTCAAGCAGCTGGCCTCGATCCTTACGCGTACCGCTTCTGGTGCCAAACCCACGCCGTCCGCACTATCGCATCCAGATCGGTGTACTTCGGCTTCCAGCCCAGTTCCGCCGCCGACTTTTCTGAGCTGGCCACCAGCACCGCCGGATCGCCCGGCCTGCGAGGATGCAGCTCCGCCGGAATCGCATGCCCCGTCACCCGCCGCACACTCTCAATCACTTCCTGCACGCTGAAGCCTTTTCCATTGCCAAGGTTCAAAATCAGCTTGTCACGCGTCTCCAGCGCCTCCAGCGCCAGCAGGTGAGCCTCGGCCAGATCGGCCACATGAATGTAGTCGCGAATGCACGTGCCATCCGGCGTCGGATAGTCGTTCCCATAAATCCTGATCGACTTTCTTCGCCCCCGCGCCACATCCAGTACCAGAGGAATCAGGTGCGACTCCGGCTCGTGCGCCTCGCCCCGCGTGATCCCCTCGGGTCCTTCCGGCGCGCCGGCCACATTGAAATAACGCAGCGAGGCATACCTGAGCCCGTGAATCTGGTTCAGCCAGCCGAGCATGTACTCCACCAGCAGCTTCGACTCCCCATATGCATTGGTTGGTCTCAGTCGCGCATCTTCGGGAATCGGTGCTTGCTCCGGTTCACCATAAACCGCCGCCGTCGACGAAAACACAATCCGCCGTGGCCCCTTGGCCAGCATTGCCTCCAGCAGCGACAAGGTCGACGCCGTGTTGTTGCGAAAAAACGTCTCCGGCCGGACCATCGACTCGCCCGCCTCGATCAGTGCCGCAAAATGCATTACAGCGTCGAAAGGCTCTCCCACTTTTGTTGCAGAATCGAACACCGTTTCGAGTAGGGCCCGATCCCCAAGTTCTCCCTCAACAACTGCCACTCCCCCTGGAAGAAGTTCTCGCCGCCCATGGCTGAAGTTGTCGAAAATCACCGGCTTGTGACCTTTTTGGGAAAGGAGCCCGGCCACTGTACCACCTATATACCCCGCACCGCCGGTAACCAGTATCTTCACAAAAAGTCTGTCCTTTCCCGGGCACTTTGGTTTACCTTGAGTCTATTACAGGAGGGCGGCACTGGGAGGACCTCCCGATGTTCCCTATAGACCGCCAAAAAAGCGGCTCCCACGATAGAATGGGAGTGGGTAACAGAAGGCGTCGTTTTCCTCGTTTTCGTGACGTCACTTTGCCCGTAAGTGCCTTCATTTTTTGCGTCTCTCGCTGGGTTGCCATTGTGTTTGGCTCAGTCATTAGGCCGCAAATTGGAACGTCTGCTGGCGAAGGTCAATTGAACTGGCAACCTCAAGAATGCGAGTAGGCAAAGACCTTTCCTGTTCGCTGCTTCACCGGTCTTACTTGATCTGGCGCAAATCATCATGATTCGAGCATCCCAGGATTCCCCCACCGGACCTGCATGGGCACTCTATAAATCGGGTCTCGCCTGCGCGCCCCTCCCATCGGGTCTCGGAGTTTCACGACCTTCTGCCAACTTGCATGGAGCCTCCAATACACACGAATTCTGGAGTTCACCTTCCCAGCGCTCCAATCCTGACACAGTTCTCATGCAAAGTACCGAAACAGGCCGCAGGTTGCTTCAATCACCGAAAAAACTCGCAAAACCAGTTCCTTCCGCAACCGATAATTCAAGTGTTGACTCTAGCTTCGCGCCCGCCGGTTTGCAGCCCTTTAACGTACGCATACGAGGATTCAAGACATGGCAGTAAATTACACTCCCGGACGAACCAACTTTGGATTGCTTCCCGAGCCCGAGAGAAGTGCTAGCTCTTTCATCGCCAGCATGTTCGTGAACGCCACCATCCTTGGCCTCGCCATCGTCGTCGGCGCAACGGCCAAAAAGGCAATTGAGGCACATCGTTATGAAGAGACCATCCTCATCGTGCCCAATACGCCCCCGCCGCCTCCGCCGCCCAAGGTCAAAATGCCCGACCCCCCGAAGATCGATCCGGTCGAGCAGCCCAAGCTCCCTGAGGTCAAGCTCGAGCAGCCAAAAATCAACGTGCCCAAACCTGAGCCTAAGCCCGACCTGAAGCCCATTGAAATGGAAGCCAAGGTCTCAGTGCCGGAGATGAAGCCGGTCAAGCCTCAGGTCGTTCTTGCCCCACAGCCCAAGGCTGCTCTCAGCCCCAGCCCCATGCCCGCGCAATCCAACACGGTCAAGCCTTCTGCCGCGCCGGTCCACCTCGGCGATACCTTCGGCGTCACGCCCAATCCCAACGCCACCCGCCCTGCACAGATCGCGGCCATCGGCAACCCCTACGGCGGCCAAAACGGACCGTCCGTTGCCCCCCATGGCGTGGTAGGCTCAACCGGAATTGGCGGTACTGGCAAGCCCGGTTCCAACGGAGCATACTCGGGCGTCAAGGTCGCCGCAGCCGCCATCCCTAACCAAGTGGCTGCAACTACCGTCCAACAACAGCAGGCGGTGGCGATGACCACCCCCATCGAAGTCATCTCCAAACCCGCCGTGCAGTACACCGCTGAGGCCCGACAGCTCAGAATCGAAGGCGACGTGGTCCTCCGCGTCACCTTCACCGCTAACGGACAGGTGATCGTCCAGAATGTTGTTCAGGGACTCGGTCACGGACTTGATGAAGAAGCCCGGCGCGTTGCCCAGTTGATCCGGTTCCACCCGGCCACCCGCAACGGTCAGCCGGTCGATTCAACCACCACCATTAGAATTACTTTCCAGCTGGCGTAGTAGCATCAAGAGTGCATCATAAGTAGGAGCCGCATCAGCGCCTGACCCCTCACCGGCGGTCGCCGGCGGCGCAACACCCCGAAGAATCCAAGCTAGGAGCTTTGCATGAAGTTTCGGAAGATCGCCCTCGCCTTCCTGGTTACATCCTTGAGTGCGGCTTGTGCATTTGCCAAGAACGAGCCCAAGTACGAGCCGGTCCACCCGCTCACTCCTGAGCAGTCGGCCCTCGTCGATAAGGCCATCGTGCACGAGAAAGAGGTGATCAAGTCCATCCAGAAGCGGACACCCTTGGTGGAAACTTACATCCAAAACACCCGGCCTGACCTCAAACTTTACGAAGTCCCCGTGGATGACCAGTACATCCTCAGCCGCGTTGACTTCGGCAAAGGTTTCTTCGATAAGGAATTCGACAGGCGGGCTGCTACACCCACCAAAGGCGCAAAGGGATTCTTCAAAGGCTCGCTCGCTGCCATCACCGGCCTCACCAAGGCCCTCGGCCTGGAAAAGTTCAACTTCACATACAATCCCAACGGCTTCATGCAGATGATGTTCCTCGACCCGACCGGCTTCGACAAGAATCATTATGTCTTCGGCTTCGTCCGCCGCGAGTTTCTAGGCTCAGTCCGATGCGCTGTCTTCGACGTCCACCCCAAGGTCTCCGGCATGGGCCGCTTCTTCGGCCGCGTCTGGATTGAGGATCAGGACGGCAACGTTGTCCGCTTCAACGGCACCTACACGCCGCCCACCCAGGAAGATTCCTCCAAGTACTACTTCCACTTTGACAGTTGGCGCATGAATGTTCAGCCCGACGTGTGGCTGCCCGTCGCCATCTATGTTGAAGAGTCCACCCGCATCGAGGGCATCAAGACCGTAGGCCTCAAGGCCCAGACCCACTTCTGGGGCTATTCGCTCAAGCTTCCCACCCGCGACAGTGAAAACGTCAGCGTGAAGGTTGAAGACGCTACCGACACCAGTACCGACTCGCAGGACGTCGGCCCGCTCCAGGCCACTCGCGCCTGGGTTACGCAGGCCGAGAACAACGTGATCGACCGCCTCGTCGAGGCCGGCCTCGTAGCTCCCCTCAATCCTGGCGGCTATGAGAACAAGGTCCTCGACCAGATCGTCGTCAATCTGATCGTGCCCAATAACCTCGCCTTCAGCGACCAGATCCATACCCGCATCCTGCTCTCCACCACCATCGAAACCACCACCGTTGGAAACACCATCCTCATTAGCCGTGGCCTCATCGACAGCCTCCCCAATGAGGAATCCATCGCTTCGGTCGTAGCCATGGAACTCGCCCACATCGCCATGGGCCACCATATCGATACGCGCTACGCATTCAACGACCGCCTGATGTTCCCTGATCAATCCACTTTCACGCGCATCGACATGTTCCACTCCGACCGCGACAACGCCGAAGCAGCCAAAGAAGCCATCAAATACCTCAGCAACTCCATGTACAAAGACAAGATGGCCTCCGCTGGCCTCTTCTACGCGCAACTTGTCGATCGTGAGAAGGCACTCAAGGGCCTCACTTCTCCCAAGCTGGGTGACTCCTTGCTCAAGCCGGATGGCACCGCCTGGATGGCCGACCTGCAAAAAATGGCGCCCAAACTCAACTGGGACGACATGAATCAGACCGCTGCCCTCCCTCTGGGAAGCTGGATCAAGACCGATCCGTGGGATGACAAGGTCCACATGCTCAACGCCAAGCGCTATGCCCCAATGAACGCCCGTGACAAGATGCCTTTCGAAGTCACGCCGCTCTTCTTCCGGCTGCAGCGCTACGACGCCGCCCAACTAAGTGCGCCGGCAGCTCCGGGCGCCGCTCCTGCCGCTGGTTCGACTGCTGCTCCAGCCCAGCCTGCATCCGATCCGGCCGCCGGCCAGCCAGCCGCCGCTCCCGATTCCACAACCCCGGCAACACCGCCCCCTTCGGGCTCCACCCAGCCATCCCCCACGGCTTCGGTGAACTAGCAGGACCCTGCGCTCTGTGTGCGCTTTCCGGCCTTCTTCAGATTCCCGGAACTCGCTCGCCGGACGTGATTGTTGTTCTCCGCATTCGCCCTCGTGCTGGGGCTTATGCCTAACTCAATTGCCTCGAAGTCGCGTTCCCTCCGCGCACGAAGGAGGGACGGCCCATGGCGCGATCCGCTTCACCAGCAGCCCGATTCGGGTGCTGAGGATTTAGACCGCACTTCCGGCCTCGCAGAATCCCCTTTCTAAGGGTGTCTGCCTCGCGATTGGCTTTTGGATTGGATGGAAGACGTCTTGATGGCTAAATTGTTCGCGAAACGACTGCTCCTGATTTCGTTCACCATTGGGCTTGCCGCCTCATCGCCGGCCCTTGCACAGACCGTTCCTGCCGCCACCGGAAGCGGTTTCCAACTCTCCGCCGGCGCTCTCGGCTCCATCCTCCAGCCCGACTTCTCCTACTCTAACGGCGTTGGCATCAGCCCCAATCGCGTCTATGGCGTAGCTGGCTATGCCGACTTCCGCTTCTCCCGCTGGATTCAGCCCGAAGCCGAATTCCGCTTCTCCCGCTTCAACATCAACGGCGAAGGAAACTCCGAAGACACCTACCTTTTCGGTCCCCGCATCCCCATCCACATCTTCCATAAAATGCACGCCACCCCCTACGGAAAGTTCCTCGTCGGGTGGGGCCGCGGCAGCGGCTTCCTCACCCCGCCCAGCACCTTAGCTCTGGCCTATGGCGGCGGACTCGACCTGCGCATGACAAAGCACTTCACCTTCCGCGCCTTCGACTTCGAATATCAGCAGTGGCGCGTCGCCCCAACGCTCTACCCCTACGAAGGCAGCGTCGGCCTGAGCTACCGCATCTTCTAGCGTTCTAGGTCAAACTTCGTAGTGCAAATGCGCTGTCATCCTGAGCGGAGTTTGGCTCGTCTTTTGAGCCAAACGTAGTCGAAGGACCTGCGGTTGCTCTTGATCGCCCCTCAACGAATTTCTAATTCCAAGCACAAGAGAGTTCTGTATTAGGGCAGGACTTCAGTTATGCCGCAATTGCCTTAGAATCGACGCGGGCTTTCGCACCTGAGGCATCGCATTCGACGTGAATTTCAGCGAATGAAGACCAGGTCAGTTCCACCCAAAGACCCTAATAGACTGCGCTGACATCCGTGACTTTCCACGCCGCCCCCTGGCGTCGGAAGGTCATCCACACTGGTCCGTCAGCACCATGTTGGCCGTTCGAGGTCCGCTTTACCCAAATTCGATAGCCCACAGAATCTGCGCCCGATTCCGTCCCCGTAAGTTTCCAGGAGACAATCTTGAGGCGGTTCTCTCTATGGCCGTGCCGAGCCCAGCATTTCCCAACCGCCTGTGTTCGGTACCAGCGACAAAAAGGCCGCTCCGAAGAGCGGCCCCTATAACTGTGAACTACGAACTGTGAACTGCCCCTACGCCGGACTAGGTGACCCTTCCGGGAACCCAGGTCCGCTGCGCGGCTCAGGCTTCAGCACCTGCTGCGGCGTGCCGCTGCCCGTGTCGCTCGGCGTTGCCAGGTTCGACCGCATTGGCGGCAGTTCCTTGCCCTCGATCAGCATCTTCACTTCTTCGGCATCGATCGTCTCGCGCTCCAGCAAAGCCGCGGCCAGACGATGCATCGGACCCGAGTTGGCCTCTACCAGCGTGTGCGCTCCCTGGTAAGCCTCATCGATCAGACGGCGCACTTCCAGATCGATCTGCCGGGCAGTCTCTTCGGAAAAGTCGCGATGCTGTGCAATCTCGCGCCCCAGGAAGATCTGCTCTTCCTTCTTGCCAAACGTCAGCGGGCCAAGCCGGCTCATGCCGTACTCGCACACCATCGCCCGCGCCATCTCCGTTGCGCGCTCAATATCGCTGCCCGCGCCCGTCGACATCTGGTTCAGGTAAATCTCCTCCGCCACGCGCCCGCCATAGAGCGTCGCCAGTCGCGTTTCAAGATACTCCCGCGTGTAGTTGTGCCGGTCGTCGGGCAGATAAATCGTAACGCCCAGCGCCATGCCGCGCGGAATGATGGTCACCTTGTGAATCGGATCGGAGTGGTCGCGCAGGAACGAA
>Ga0182012_10005818_pt1 | contig 12677 bp, 10 predicted proteins | sample 612S2SmetaG_FD_120486 | JGI IMG/M metagenome (GOLD analysis project Ga0182012, IMG submission 120486) | Permafrost microbial communities from Stordalen Mire, Sweden - 612S2S metaG | ecosystem: Environmental > Terrestrial > Soil > Wetlands > Permafrost | place: Sweden: Stordalen | collected...
ACGCCCTCCATCTTGCGGCCGGAGGTGTAGATTTCGGCGGGTGCGTCGAGGCCGATGACGCTGCTGCAGCTTGAGAAGGGCGGCACGTTCTCGGTGGTGATGCCGAGGGTGGAGCCGGCCATGCGCGACTGGGTGACGAGCTGGCAGGTGGAGTAGGTTTTTCCCTTGGCGGGGCGACGGAGGCCGGGGACGGCTTCCAGCTCGGCGACATCGGCGAACAGCTTCATGCCGATGGGGAAGGTGCGCAGGCAGAGGATCTGGTTCAGTTGTTCGGCGAGTCGGCGATGGTTTTGCCGTCAAGCGGGGCCTCAGTGGTGGGCATGTCATTCATGGTTGGTCTCCTCCTGGCGGCGAGTCTGGCATGGCGCGGGGAAACCCGGAAGGGTCAGGCGTGAACGATGTCCAGGCGGCGTTCGATGCGATCGAGGCGCAGATCGATGCGACCGATGCGTTCGGACTGGGCGACGAAATCGCCGTGCAGCAGGGCGACCTTGGTTTCGAGGGAGGTCACGCGGCAGCCGAGGTCGGCGACGTTATCGGCGAGGCGATCAGGCTTTTCGTCGATGCGGCGGAGGTACACCAGCATCAGGCTGTCGGGGCCGTCGCTCATTTTTCGTTCCAACTTCGAAGGACGTGTTGTTACCACACGTGCCGAGGGTCGGAATAATATATCACATGCCGTGGCGGACCGGGCGGCGGCGGAAAGTGCCGATGAAGCGGCGCAGGCCGGCGATTTGTTGCTGGAGGTAGGTTCCGGTGGCGAGGGCTTCCTCGGCGGAGGGGTCGCCGGTGCGGACATAGTCGCGGGTGAAGTCGGCGGTGCCGAACAGCAGGTCCCACCACGGCAGTACCGCACCATAGTTGCAGCTTGTATCCCCCGCCGCTCGGATTCCGTGATGGGCGCGATGGAAGCGGGGGGAGATCAGCAGGCGGTCGCCCAGCCAGCCGAAGGAAAGGCGGACGTTGGCGTGAGACAGGGATTCGAGGAAGCGCAGGACCAGAACCAGCAACGGGAACTGCAACGGGGGCACGCCGATCAGCAAGGCGATGGCGCCGAACCACAGGAACGCGATGACGTCGTCCAGGATGTGGTTACGGTCATCCGACCAGAATGTCATCTGCCGCTGGGCGTGGTGCAGCGCGTGCAGCGCCCACCACCAACGGAACTGATGAGCGAGCCAGTGGCGTCCGTAATCGGCAAAATCCAGGACGATGGCATACAGAATAAAGGTGACGACCTGCTGCCCAAGCAGAATTGGAAAAATGCCTTCGAGGGTGGGCGAGACCCAGCCTTGGTCGGCCATCCATCCGGTGACCACCACCTGGGTGTGATAGAACAGCACGTAGGTGACCAGCGGCAGCACGCCCACCCGCGACAGCACGGTGTAGAGCACGTCGACCCAAACGGCGTTGCTGTCGGGCCAGCGCTCGACCGGACGCCAGCGCTCCAGCGGCAGGCAGACCGCGAAGGTGACGACGACCTGCGCCACGCCGTAGAGCGCGACCAGAGCCCAGTTGTAGGTCACATCCTCCCAGTTCATCAGGCCGAACTGATAGAGGATGGGAAGCAGGACGTATTCCTGCAGCCAGCCGGCGGCGAGGTCGAATGGATCGCCCATTTAGCGGAGGCTGACCACCGCGGGGGACGGCGCTTTGGGGTTCAGGAACAGGCCGTGCGGGGAACGGCCGACCTCGATCGTTTCGAACTTGCCGGTGGCGGGGTCGAGCACCGCGACGGATTCGGCGAAGCGGCGGGTGATCCAGATCTTGCCGTCGGGCGCGAAGTCCATGTCGTCGGGTCCGCCGGGGATCGCGTAGCTGCGGATGAGCTTCAGGGTGGTGGCGTCGACGGCGGCGGTGGTGCCGCCCTCCCGGTTGTTGACCCACAGGATCTTGTGATCGGGGGAGAGGAACAGGTTATGGGCGCCGCGACCGGTCTGGATCGTTGCGATCACCTTGCCGGTGGCGGGATCGACTTGCGCGAGGTGATCGGTACCCATGTCGGCGACCAGCACCGTGCCGTTCAGCCAGAGCACGCCGGCGGGGGTCTTGCCGACGGGGACGGTCCATTTCTCGGTCATGGTGTTGAGATCGAACGCGACCAGTTTGTCGCTGTCCTGCAGGCTGACGAAGACGGTCGAGGAGTCCGGCGAATAGGCCAGGTGGCTTGGCGTCGCGACCACCGGGAAGCGCTTGATCAGTTTCATTGTGGCGGCGTCGTAAACGTCCACCTGGTTGCGCGCCAAGCCGTTCACCACGAGGAATTTATCGTTCGGGCTGAAGGCGAACTGGTAGGGGTCGGAGATCGGCACACGCTTCTGCACCGCGCCGGTGTTGGGATCGACGAACAGCATCTGGTTGCCGGCGGTGTCGCCGATCATCAGGCTGGCGTGGTCGGGCGTGAGCATCAGGTGGTGCGGTTCGCGCAGGGCGGGAATGCGGCGGACCTCCTTCTGGGTCGTCATGTCGACGATGCTGACGGACGGGCCGCGCGAATTGATGATGAAGGCGATGCCGCCGGCGCGCGCCGCGGTGGCGAATGAAGCGGTCACGAATGACAGGAATAACAAAACGGTAAGGCGCCGCATGGCCTGGTATGCTCCGGCTGACTGGCGGTGTTCCCTACGCCACTCGGCTGGAATCGGGCAAGGCTATTCGCGGCTGGCGGAGGCGGTTGGGCGGCTCCGGCCGGGCGAAGACGGCGGTTACGAAGGCGAACATGACGCAGGCGGGGGTGGAGATCAGCACGTTGTCGGTCGCCGCGTGCCCGGCATAGGCAATGAACGCCAGCCGCATGATCCGCCGCTCAGCGGGGCGCAACGCGCGTGTATGGACGAAAACCCATCCGGCAAACAGCGCGAGCAGCAGCGTGCGGCCAAACAACCCGCCCTCGACGGCAATCCGCAGATATTCGTTGTGTGCGGCCCAGGTGTGCAACTGCTGGACGATCGCACTGGTGGGCGGGATGACGGCGTTGCCGGCTCCGACGCCCCAGCCGAACCAGGGTGATGCGGCGGCGGCGTCCTCGAAGGCGGGCCAGAGCAGGGTGCGGCCGCTGAGGTTGTCAGCCTCGTTGACGACGACGTTGAAGAGCCGGACCTGATCGAGCTGGACGGCGAGAATGGCCAGAACCGGCAGCAGGGCGAGCGCGCTCAGGACCAGGATGAGTCGGTCGCGGGTGGCGAAGACGGTCGAGTGGATCGAAAGCAGACTGAGGCCGGTCACCGTCACGGCGTAGAACAGGGGGGCTCGTGCGCCGGTCAATGCCAGGATCAGACCGTTGGTAATGAGCAAAAACAGGTCGCCCCGGCGGCCTTCGCGGTAAAGTTGGATCAGGCAGGCATAGATGGCGGGCAGGCAGACATTGGCGAGAAAGGCCGGGTGGCCGAGCCCGGCTAGGCGGGCGCCGCCGCTGTCCACGAAATAGGGCCGGATGCCGGTGACGGCGAACGGGAAGCAGGCGAGCAGGGCGACGAGGGGGGTCCATTTGACGGCGCGGATGATGGCGTCTGCCCAGTCGCGGGGGACGCGGCAGAAGCAGAACATGAACGGGGTGACGGAGCCGATGACCGAGCGAAGGCTGTCGGTGGGAGTCAGGCCGGGATAGAGGCCGTGGATCAGCCCGATCGCCAGCATTGCGACGAAGGCCCAGGCGGGGCAGAGCGGGTCCAGCTTGAGGCCGTAGCGGAGGATGCAGAGGACTCCGAGACCGATCTCGATGCCTTTCATGATGGCGATGATGCGCGGGTATAATTCGTCGCCGAGGATATCGGCGAAGGCCATCTCGACACTCATGCCGGTGACCATGAGCCAGACCACGCAAAAAGCGACGGGAAAGCAGAGGGCGAGGAAGGCGACGCCGGCGGCGACGGACGCTGCCAGCAACAGGGTGAAAAGCGGCGGGATGAGCAGGCCGGTGGCGAGGGCCGCCGCGAGGAGAGCGGCCGCGGCGCCGAGGACCGCGGTGTCGGGGTGGCTAAGGAGCGCGCGCATCGGACACCGGTATGCCGGTGAAAGGTGAATAAAAGGTTGACGGGGCGGCGGCGCGGCAGGGGCGGTGTTTCCGAGCGGTTCGGAACCTGGCTATGGTGATGGCAACAGAGGGGAGAACGCCATGAGCGAGATACGCGTGATTGCCACGGGGCTGCGCTTTCCGGAGGGGCCGGTGGCGATGAAGGACGGTACGGTGGTGCTGGTCGAGATCGAGCGGCAGACAGTGACCCGGGTGTATCCGGACGGGCGGACCGAGGTGGTTGCTCGCACCGGGGGCGGGCCGAACGGTCTGGCGGTGGGACCGGACGGGGCGTTCTACGTGTGCAACAATGGCGGGTTCCAGTGGCGGACGGAGCTGAACCTGCTGCGTCCGGCGGGGCCGGCGTCGGATTACACGGGCGGGCGAATCGAGCGGATCGATCCGGCCTCCGGCGCTGTGACGGTGCTGTATGACCGGTGCGGCGCTCACAAGTTGGTGGGGCCAAACGACATCGTATTCGACGGGCTGGGCGGGTTCTACTTCACCGACCTGGGCAAGGCTCGGGCGCGCGACCGGGACTGGGGCGGGGTGTATTACGCGCTGGCCGATGGATCGCGGATCACCGAAGTGGTGCATCCGATCCTGACGCCGAACGGGATCGGCCTGTCGCCGGACGGCAAGACTCTGTACGTGGCGGAAACCGAGACGGCGCGGCTTTGGGCGTGGGATGGGCTGGCGCCGGGCGTGGTGGGGAAGGCTCCGTTTCCGTCGCCGCATGGCGGGCGGCTGATGGTCGGGCTGGGCGGCTTCCAGCGGTTCGACAGCCTGGCGGTGGATGGCGCCGGGAATGTGTGTGTGGCGACGCTGGTCAACGGGTCGGTCAGCGTGGTGGCACCGAGCGGTGGGCTGTTGCGGCAGATTGCGATGCCGGACATGTTCTGCACCAACATCTGCTTCGGCGGGGCCGACCTGCGGACGGCATTCTTGACGCTATCGGGAAGCGGGCAGCTTGTGGCGATGGCGTGGGACGGGCCGGGGCTGCGGCTGGCGCATGAGGCGTGACGGCGCTGGCTTGGCGATGGGGGATGGTTCCGCAGGGGCGGCGGCGATAGCGTCGGGGGCGGGTGAATTTCTAGGCGAAGGACGTTGGGATGGCAGACCATGACCTGGTGACCTTGTGGGAGGCGCATTGCCGCTACGAGTTCGAGACACGTGATGTCGATGCCACAATGGCGACGATGGTGGCGCAGCCGTATGTCAACCACATCCCGACGATGACCGGCGGGGTTGGGCATGACGCGTTGAAGCGGTTCTATGCGGAGCATTTCATCGGGGCGAACCCGCCGGATTTCACGATGATTCCGGTGAGCCGGACGGTGGGGACGGACCGGGTGGTGGATGAGTTCGTGCTGCATTTCACCCACACGACGGAAATCGACTGGATGCTGCCGGGGGTGGCGCCGACCGGGCGGCGGGTGGAAATCCCGATGATCGCGATCGTGCAGTTTGAGGGCGACAAGCTGGTGCACGAGCACATTTACTGGGATCAGGCGTCGGTGCTGGTGCAGATCGGGCTGCTGGACGCGACGGGGCTGCCGGTGGTGGGGGCGGACCAGGCTCGGAAGGTGATCGACAAGACGCTGCCGAGCAACACGTTGATGCGCAAGGCGTAGCGGCTGGGTGACGGCGGCGGATCGTTGCTCCGGCGGCGGGGATGGCTGCGTCTGGGCTGATTTGTGCTGACGGCGCGGGAGCGCGGCGTTTCGATGGTGCGGAAGGCGTCACGTCGGTGCGGAGAGGCGGTTTGATCGGCATCATGTTGGCGTGGCCGATCGGCGCGGGATGGCCGGCGGTATTTTCTGTTATCGGTTGGGGTTAGATCGGTCGGCGCGACCACGCCGTACGGTATCACTGCGACTGATTTCGTGACGGTGGACAAAGGATTTATGAGACGTTCATTTCGCTCCAGCGAACTGCGTGTCGTGCTGGCGTTGGCGTGTCGGCGCAGCCGGCTTCGGTGCGGTTCCGTTGGCGAGATGTCGGATTTTCCCCTACAAAATTTTCTTGTTGTACGTCATCATCGTATTCGAAAATGTAAGCGTTCGCTGGTATATCTCGCCGTAAAGGGAGCCGGAGCGATGCTGCTGCGTGACAATATCTACCGTGCGATTCGAAGCGCGATCCTGACTTGCGAGCTCCAGCCCGGGCAAGAACTGCGCGAGCAGATACTGGCCGAGCGGTATCATGTCAGTCGATCGCCGATCCGCGATTCGTTGCTTCGACTGGAGTACGAACATCTGGTGACCGTATTGCCTCGGCAAGGATACCGGGTGAATCCGATCGCCGTGTCGGATGTCGAGGACATCACTGGGCTGCGCATGCTGATCGAGCCGGCCTGCGCTGCCGCCGCGGCGCGGCGCGACGATGACGCCGTTACTATTTTGGACCGTTTTCGAGACTATCATGACAATGAGGCGGTGTACAATACATTTCTTGAGTATAATTGCGGCTTTCACCGAGCGGTGGCGGACTTGTCAGGCAACCCCCGCATGGCGGCGGTGATGCATGATCTGCTTGAACAGTTCGATCGTCTGGTGCGGTTCAGTTTACCTAACTATATGCAGTTGGATATTCATGTCGTGATGGAGAACCATCGCGCGATCATCGATGCGATCCAGGCGCATGACGCCGACCGCGCGTCTCAGCTTGCCCGCCATCATGTCGAGGGAGGGCGTGCGCGGCTCCTCGAATCCCTGCGCCAGGCCGCAACCGAACGATCGGAGGCCACGGCGGCGTGAGCGGGGGCGGTTGGTCATCGAAACAATCGGGTTGTCAAGCAGATCGGCCGGTTCGTGATGATCGGCGGCAGTCCCACGGTTCGATCCGCAACGTGCGAGGCGCCGGTGTCGATGGCGGGGTTGGGTGGTCAACTTGTCGGGCGAAGCACCGGCGGCATGGACGTGCCGGTTTCGGGTGATGGGGCCGGCTGGCGGATTGTGGTCCGATGATCATACGGAATGATCCGCGCTGATTACTTGGGTATGTTCGCCCGGATCAGTGAAATGACGGCAGGGGCACAGTTGTCAACCCTTCGTTCATAAATACACGGCTTAATGAAAAAGCCGGCGGGATTTCCCCGCCGGCTTAACACTTGGAGGTCGCTAGTGTGGAAATCTCTCAACCTCCTGGCGCCTACTGTGGTGATCGTGACGATTAAAGTCAAGATCATCGTGAGAAAGCGGTAGGGGAACGGACCGGTCCCGGATGGGGCCGGTCCACCCCAGGTGACGATCAACTTACAGCCCGCGCTCGATCTGGACTTTGCCTGCTGCTCCCGATGCGCGATCGGTCGCCGCGTTGGTCGAGACCGCTAGCTGCCGCCCATCGTCAGCACCATCCGAAACCGGGCATCGCCACGCATCATCTTGGCGTAGGCCGCGGGGGCTTGCTCCAATGGCGCCGTCTCGATCATCGGCCGCACGCCGGACATGGCGGAGAAGCGCAGCGTGTCCTCACTCTCGATCGATGTGCCGGCCGCGTGACCAACGATGCTGGCGCTCTGGCCGACCATGGTGAAGCTCGGGGTTTCGATTGGTTCGGGGGAGACGCCGACAATGACCAGCTTGCCGCGCACGCCCAGGCCGCCGATCAAGGGCGAGACCGCCTTACCGCTGGGCACCGTGGCGAGGATCGTCTGGGCGCCACCAAGTGCCTGGAGCGCGGCGGCCGGGTCTTCGGCGCCGCTGTCGATGTAGTGCGCAGCACCGAGTTTCAGGGCTAATTCCTGCTTGTCGCCACCGCGGCCGACCGCGACGGTGCGGAAGCCCATTTTGGCCGCGAACTGGATGCCGAGATGGCCCAAGCCGCCGACGCCCAGTATGGCGACCAGGTCGCCCGGCAGCGCGCCCGAGTGGCGCAGCGCGTTGAACGTCGTTATGCCGGCGCAGAGCAGCGGCGCCGCCTCGGCGGCGTCAAGATCGTCCGGTATGGCGGCGAGGGCGTCGGCCGGGCAGACCAGCGCTTCGGCGTAGCCGCCGTCATACGAAATGCCGGGAATGCGCAGATTGCGGCAGTCGATCATGTGGCCGCGGCGGCAAGGCTCGCAGCGATAACAGGCGCCGCCGAACCAACCGACGCCAACGCGCTTGCCGACGGTCCAGCCCTGGACGCCATCACCCACCGCGTCGATCCGGCCCGCGATCTCGTGCCCGGGGACGCGCGGATAGACCGAGTTCGGGAATATGCCTTCGACCGTCAGGCTGTCGCTGTGGCAGATGCCGCAAGCCTCGATCTTCACCCGTACCTCACCTGGCCCTGGCTCCGGCATGTCCCGCTCGGCGAGGTGCAAAGGGCCGTTCTTTTCGGCGACCTGAACGACACGCATTTTCATCAGAAAAGGCTCCCCGGTGTTTCTGCGCGGCGTCCTGCTCAGGCGCCGACGCGTCGATACCGTAGGGTAAGCGGGCATCCCCGCCTTGGATGAATACCTTGTCTCGCGATCACGTGAATGGCGGCCCGATATTGAGCCTGGCGCACACCGCCCCGTCAGCCGCCCGACGCTCGCGCGCAACGGCACCGGTCACCGACGCTTCACGCGCCGGGACCGGTCCGGTGGGTGTCAGGCAGCCTTGGCCATGCCGCGGAGCACGTATTGCAGGATGCCGCCGTGCTGGTAGTAGGCGACCTCGTCCACGGTATCGATGCGGCAGGTCACGGGCACCGTATCGGTGGTACCGTTGGCGCGGTGGATGACGAGGCTGAGGTCCATGCGCGGCGTGATGGTGTCGAGGCCGGTGATGTCGATGATCTCGTCGCCGGTGATGTTGAGAGACTTGCGGTCGGTGCCTTCCTTGAACACCAGCGGCAGGACGCCCATGCCGACGAGGTTGGAGCGGTGAATGCGTTCAAAACTTTCGACGATGACGGCTTTCACGCCCAGCAGCATGGTGCCTTTGGCGGCCCAGTCACGGGAGGAGCCGGTGCCGTATTCCTTGCCGCCAAAGATGACCAGCGGGACGCCTTCCTTCTTGTAGAGCATGGCGGCGTCGTAGATCGGCATCTCCTTGCCGTCCGGCAGATGTTTGGTCATGCCGCCTTCGACATTCTTCAGCATCTCGTTACGGATGCGGATATTCGCGAAGGTGCCGCGCATCATGACTTCATGATTGCCGCGGCGGGCGCCGTAGCTGTTGAAGTTGGCCTGGGTGACCTGCCGCTCCAGCAGATATTCGCCGGCCGGTGAGGTCTTGCGGATCGAGCCGGCGGGGCTGATGTGGTCTGTGGTGATGCTGTCGCCGAGTTCGGCGAGGATGCGGGCGCCGGTGATGTTGCCGACTGGGGCCGGTTCCATGGTAATGCCGTCGAAGTAAGGGGGGTTCTTGACGTAGGTGGAGCCGTCGGACCAGCGGTAGGTGGCGTTGTCGCCGTCGACCTCGATCGCCTGCCACTGTTTCGGGCCTTTGAAGACCTCGCCGTAGCGCTTGAGGAACTGGTCGCGGGAGAGGCTGGTGGCGATGACGTCGGCGATCTCCTTGTTGGTCGGCCAGACGTCCTTCAGGTAGACGGGCTGGCCGTCGGTGCCGATGCCGAGCGGTTCGGTGGTGATGTCCTGGGTGACATTGCCGAGGAGGGCGTAGGCGACGACGAGCGGCGGGGAGGCCAGGTAGTTGGCGCGGACGTTGGCGTGGACCCGGCCCTCGAAGTTGCGGTTGCCGGAGATGACGGCGGCGCCGACGAGCTTGTTGTCCTCGATGGCGTCGACGATGGCGTCGTCCAAGGGACCGGAGTTGCCGATGCAGGTGGTGCAGCCGTAACCGACGGTCTCGAAGCCGATGGCGTCGAGGTCGGCGCTGAGGCCGGATTTGTCGAGGTATTCGGTGACGACCTGGGAGCCGGGGGCGAGCGAGGTTTTAACCCAGGGTTTTGGCAGCAGGCCCTTGGCGTGGGCCTTGCGGGCGACGAGGCCGGCGGCGACGAGCACGGAGGGGTTGGAGGTGTTGGTGCAGGAGGTGATGGCTGCGATGACCACGTCGCCGTGGGTGAGCTCGTAGTTCTTGCCCTCGACCTTGACCGATGTGGTGGCTTCATTGGCGGGGACGCCGAGGCCCTTGGTCAGGTCGGCTTTGAAGCTGGAAGAAATGTCCTTGAGGAGGACGCGGTCCTGCGGGCGCTTTGGGCCGGCCATGCTGGGCTGGACGGTGGACAGGTCGAGCTCGAGTGTGTCGGTGAAGACCGGGTCGGGTTTGCCGGGCTCGTGGAACATGCCCTGGGCCTTGAGGTAGGCTTCCACCAAGGCGATGCGGTGGGTGTCGCGGCCGGAAAGTCGCAAATAATCGAGGGCGATCTTGTCCACCGGGAAGAAGCCGCAGGTGGCACCGTATTCCGGGGCCATGTTGCCGATGGTGGCGCGGTCGGGCAGGCCGAGGGAGTCGAGGCCGGGGCCGTAGAATTCGACGAACTTGCCGACGACTCCCTTCTTGCGCAGCATCTGGGTGACGGTGAGGACGAGGTCGGTGGCAGTGACGCCCTCCGCCGTTTTGCCGGTGAGTTTGAAGCCGATGACGTCGGGGATCAGCATGGCGATGGGCTGGCCGAGCATGGCGGCCTCGGCTTCGATCCCGCCGACGCCCCAGCCGAGGATGCCGAGGCCGTTGACCATCGTGGTGTGGCTGTCAGTGCCGTAGAGCGTGTCGGGGTAGGCGAAGGTGGTGCCGCCGTTGGTGGAGGTCCAGACGCACTGGCCGAGGTATTCCAGGTTGACCTGGTGGCAGATGCCGGTGCCGGGCGGGACGACGCGGAAATTCGCAAAGGCGTCCTGGCCCCAGCGGAGGAACTTGTAGCGTTCCTCGTTGCGTTCGAACTCGATATCGACGTTCTTTTGCAGGGCATCCTTGGTGCCGAAGACGTCGACCATGACCGAATGGTCGATGACGAGGTCGACGGGGACGAGCGGATTCACCTTCTGTGGGTTGCCGCCGAGCTTCGTCAATCCGTCGCGCATGGCGGCCAGGTCGACCACCGCGGGGACGCCGGTGAAGTCTTGCAGCAGGATGCGGGCGGGCTTGAAGGGGACCTCCTTGGTGGAGGAGGCGTTTTCCAGCCAGCCGACGACTGCCTTTGCGTCATCGGTTTTGTAGCTACGGCCGTCCTCGAAGCGCAGCACGTTCTCGAGCAGGACTTTCAGGCTGACGGGGAGGCGTGAAATGTCGCCGAGGGTTTTGGCGGCCTCGGGCAGCGAGAAATACTCGTAAGGCTTGCCTTCAACGGTCAAGGTCCGGCGCGTATTGAGGGAATCGTGGCCGATAGCGGTCATTGCCCATTCGCCCCGGTTCGCGGGGTGCCTTCCGTTAAGGCGGCGTGGGGGTGGGAAACACGCCGCGGATGAAATATTCACGACGGCGGGCTTTAACCACACAAAGCCGGTGATCGTCCACCGGGCGAAACGCAGGGGATGAATGTGCTGGCGGTCGAGGACGTGGCGGTGTTCCGTGGCGAGAGGCTAGTGTTCCGGGACATCGGGTTCCGGGTGCCGGTTGGGGGGGCGCTGGTGTTGGCCGGGCCGAACGGATCGGGCAAGTCAACATTGCTGCGGCTGCTGGCGGGGCTGGTGCGGCCGGCGGCCGGGCGGGTGCTGTGGGACGGCGTCGACGCTCTGGCTGATCTGGCCGGGCATGGGCGGCGGGTGGCGTATCTGGGGCATCAGGATGCGGTAAAGCCGGGGCTGACGGTTGCGGAGAATTTGCGGTTTGCCGCCGCGGTGTCAGGGCGTTCCATTGGGGCGGCGTTGGCGGCGGTGGGGCTGGAGGCGCTGGCGGACCTGCCGGCGAGGATGCTGTCGGCGGGGCAGAAGCGGCGGCTGGCGCTGTCCCGGCTGGTGCTGTCGGCGGCGCCGCTGTGGCTGCTGGATGAGCCGACGCTGGGGCTGGATACCGGGTCGATCGAGCGGTTCGGGGTGTTGCTGGCGGCGCATCGAGCGGGCGGCGGGATGGTGGTGGCGGCGACTCATGTGCCATTGCCGCTGCCGGACGCGGACGGATTGCGGCTTTCGTGATGCAGGTGTTTTGGGCGGTGCTGGCGCGCGACCTGCGGCTTTCGTTGCGGCACGGGGCGGATACGCTGGCGGCGCTGCTGTTCTTTCTGGTGACGGCGTCGCTGTTTCCGCTGGCGATCGGTCCGGCGCCGGACCGGCTGGGGCAGATCGCGCCGGGGATCGTATGGGTGTGCGCGCTGCTGGCGGCGCTGCTGCCGCTGGACCGGCTGTTCGGGGCGGATCTGGAGGACGGCTCGCTGGATCTGCTGCTGCTGTCGGGGCTGCCGGCGTTCGGGATCGCGGCGGCGAAGGCATTTTCGCATTGGCTGGTTACGGGTGTGCCGCTGCTGGTCGCGGCGGGTCCGGTGGCGGTGATGCTGCGGATGCCGGATGAGGGGATCCCGGCGCTGCTGCTGGGGCTGCTGCTGGGGAGTCTGTTGCTGTCGCTGTTCGGCACGATGGGGGCGTCGATCGTGCTGGGGGCCAGGCGGGGGGGCGTGCTGCTGCCGCTGCTAGTGCTGCCGCTGGTGACTCCGGTGCTGATTTTCGGGGCGGCGGCGGCGGATGCGGCGGCGGGCGGGTTTTCGCCGCGGCCGCATCTGCTGCTGCTGGGGGCGATGCTTGCGGCGGCGCTGCCGCTGTGCCCGGTGGCGGCTGGGGCGGGGTTACGGGCGG
>Ga0182012_10005822_pt1 | contig 12672 bp, 9 predicted proteins | sample 612S2SmetaG_FD_120486 | JGI IMG/M metagenome (GOLD analysis project Ga0182012, IMG submission 120486) | Permafrost microbial communities from Stordalen Mire, Sweden - 612S2S metaG | ecosystem: Environmental > Terrestrial > Soil > Wetlands > Permafrost | place: Sweden: Stordalen | collected...
CCAGCTTTTAACCCAAGGCCCACGCACCGGGACGGTGCCTGAACCCGCAGCCGAGGACGGCTGCGCCACATTGGGCTATCGGGGGCAGTGTCGAGATGCGCCCGTTTAGAAAGGGATCCTCACGGCGGGCTTGATGAACCCGTTGGGGGCGGGTAGACTGACGGCGAATTTCATAATAGGTTTAAACATTGGCGACTGTATCTTTTATGCACATACCCACATTTCGACCGGTTCTGCTCAATTTGACCCTCACACTCGCGCTCGGCCTGGTTGGCAGTCTCCGCGCGGACGACCTGCCGGCCCCGCTGACGCCCCCGGCATCGCCCGCGCCGCGCATCAATGGTCCGGAAGTGTTTGGCGTGCGCCCGGGCTCGGTATTTCTCTACACCATCCCGGCCACCGGCGACCGGCCCATCCGGTTTGGCGCGGACGCGTTGCCGGCCGGGTTAACGCTGGACCCGCAGTCCGGCCGCATTACGGGCGAGCTCGAAAACAAGGGGACTTATGCCGTTGTGCTGCGCGCCACCAATGCCTTGGGCGTGGCACAAAAGCCTTTCCGCATCGAGGTGGGCGACCAAATCGCGCTGACCCCGCCCATGGGCTGGAACAGTTGGAATTGCTGGGCCGAGTCCGTGGACCAGGAAAAAGTGCTGCGCTCGGCCCGGGCGCTGGTTTCCTCGGGATTGATCAACCACGGCTGGACTTATGTGAATATTGACGACACGTGGCAGGGCCAGCGCGGCGGCCCGTTCAACGCCATCCAGCCGAATGCGAAATTTCCGGACATGAAATCGCTCTGCACCCAGATTCATGAACTGGGGCTCAAGGCGGGCATTTATTCCACCCCGTGGATCACCTCCTATGCGCATTACGCGGGCGGCAGCAGCGATGATCCGGCCGGGGCGTGGTCGAAAACCCTGGCCACGACGAGATATTGGCGGCTGGGTAAATATTACTTCGCCACCAATGATGCGGACCAATACGCGGACTGGGGATTCGATTATTTGAAGTTTGACTGGAATCCGAATGACGTGCCGCACACGGCGGAAATGTCCCAGGCCTTGCACAAAACCAAGCGGGACATCGTGTTCAGCCTCTCGAACACGGCGCCGATTGGCCACGCCGCCGACTGGGCCGGCCTGGCCAATAGCTGGCGCACGACCTCGGATATTTACGATGGCTGGGCGCAGAACGACCGCGCCGGATATAATTACGGCGTTTCAGAAATTGGTTTTGCCCAAGATCAATGGGCGTCCTACGCGGGCCCGGGCCATTGGAACGATCCGGACATGCTGGTGGTCGGCCACGTCGGCTGGGGTGCCAACCTGCATGCGACCCATCTGACCCCGGATGAACAATACACGCATGTCAGCTTGTGGTGCCTGCTCTCGGCTCCGCTCCTCATTGGCTGCGACTTGGAGCAATTGGATGCGTTCACGCTGGGGCTGTTGAGCAATGATGAAGTGCTCGCGCTGGACCAGGATTCCCTGGGCAAGCCCGCGCTGCGGGCGGCGACCGTCGGGCCGGTGGATGTTTATATGAAGGAACTGGCGGATGGTTCCCGCGCCCTGGGCTTCTTCAATCGTGGCGACACCGAGGCGAAAATGAATTTTAACAAGTTGAATTACCTCGGCCTGGGCGGCACGCGGCACGTGCGGGACCTCTGGCGGCAGGTGGATTTGCCCGACACGCGGGGATCGCTCCGGCTCACCATTCCCGCGCACGGCGTGATGCTCGTCAAGGTCAGCCGATAAGCGCCAGGGCAGCCTACTAACCAACGCGGTTTGATCCGGGAACTAACTCGGAAAACACCGACCAAAGGCCAGCAGCCATTTGGGGTTGCCCTGCAAACGGATGCGGCGGGTGAGCAACGCCCAGAGGAGGTTTCTTTCTTTGGCCAGAAAACCAAGCCAGGTTTCGGAGTCCGCAGTGACCCGGAGGTTGGGCTGGCCAGTGAGACCGGGTTGGACCTGCATTTTACCGGCGTTAATGGTCACGGTGGCCTGGGCGGGTTCCTTGCCCGTAAAGGTGAAATGGTAGGTGGCCGCCAGATCGCGGGCGGCGCCGGGTTGGAACGTGAGGGGCAGGCCCTGAAGGAGGTTACGAATGCTGCGGGGGCGCAGGGAGCCGTGGACCGGGCGAATGGTTTTGTGCGGGTACCGCTTTTTCACGAAAGCCTCGGCGTCCGAACCAGGGATGACATAGATGGGCTCACGTTTTTCCTGCAACGGTTTTACCACTTCCATGAGATGCTGCTTTTTGTTGGCTTGATATATACTGATGAGATCCTCACCCGCCGGGCAGACGGCCATGCAATAGGCGGCTTTGTAGTTGGGGCCGTAGGCGAGGCTCTGCCATTTGGAGATGGTTTCGGATTCATTCACCCGGCGGCGGTAGTCCAGGCCGTTGCGGCTGTCGGCGATGGTTTCGACCCAGTTGGAGAAACCGCCCATGAATTCCTGATAATTGTGGGTGTAGCAGGCGGAGAAATTGAAGGCACCGTCCGCGCCAATCGCGCCCACGGGGCAGGCGGCGACGCAGAGTTTGCACTCCACACAAGGATTGTAATCCAACGGACGGCCATACGCGCTGATTTCCGCGTCCAACATAACAGTCCCGAGCAGGATGAAATTGCCAAAGCGCGGATGGATGACGTTGCGGTGAATGCCCATGTGGCCCAGGCCCGCGGCGACGGCCACAGGTTTGTGCGACACGGTCCACATGCGCTCCGTGCCCCATTTATCCGCCTCCATGGGGAACGCCATGGGGGGATTAAGGACGCGGATGCCTTCACGCTGAAGCCGGGCGGCAAGGCGGCGGGCGATGTGGTCCACGTCATCACCGGTGTGGTGGAACTCGGAATTGGCCACGGAGCGGGCGGGGCTGCGGACATTCTCGAAATTCATCCGCACGACAAAACTGATTAAGCTGCGGGCGCGCGGGAAGGCGGACTTCAGGTGCGGGCTTTCGCCGGCCAGCGTGGGGCGGTCCACTTCCACAAAGCCCGCGTCATCCGCCCCGGCGGCGAGGCACAGTTCGCGCAGCCAGGCGGCGTCCAGCGGGCGGGGTTGTTCCCGGACGACCATGACGGGGTCAATGGTAGAGGTGAGGCTCATATTAAAACGTATGTTTTATTTTAATCAAAAAAATTATTGGTGGAGTCCCGCCATCGCCTGGTCAATGACGGCGGGGATGCGGGCTTTGTGGCGGTCGGTGCGGGCGTAGAAGGTCAGGCCCTGGACGACGCAGCCCAGGTAAGCGGCGAGCGAACGCGGATCGCGACCAGCGGGCAGATCGCCGTCAGCCTGGGCGGCGGTGATGCAATTTTCCAGCAATTGGTGAATCTGGCGGACCAGCTCATCCACCTTGCGCAGGACCGTCTCGGGGGTCTGGTTGCGGCCGGCGAGGTTGTTCAGAAAAATGCAACCACAATAGTCTTTGCCCGCCGCGTATTCGGCCATTTTGCCAAGGTACAGCTTAAGCGCGACCAGACCTGGCTGCTTGCGCATGGGTTCGAGCATGGGGGCGTAAATTACTTGATAGGCGGTATCCAAAACGGCGCAGTAAAATTCTTCCTTGCCGCCGAACTCTTGATACATGCTGGCGGTGTTCAGTCCGGTGGCCTTGACGACCTGCGCCATGGAGGTGCCGGCCAGGCCATGGGTCCAGAAGACCCGCACGGCCTTGCGGAGGACCGTGTCCCGATCATATTCTTTTGTGCGCGGCATATTTCTTTTTCTAAAGTAGATAATAAAACCTGCGTTTTAATATGTCAAGTGCGGAGTTCTTTCGCGCCGAAGGCATCGCGGCATCGCATCCTGGAACAGGGCTGCCCTCAGGCATTTTTGCCGGGGGGAGAGGCAATTATCGGCGATTGTCAGCAGGCCTTCGATTATGTCAGGATGCCGGTCATCGGGATTGAAATTTGGCCCGCAAAATGAGCTCAACGAACGAATTTTTACAGGAACGCTATACGGGGCTCTGGAATGGTGCCATCGGCGAGATTCGCGCGGGCAGGGTGATGATGGATCCGTTGCTCGCCAGTCGCGAACCGGACCGGCGGCGCTGCGTTACCGTGCTGGCCAGGCCATCCGCAGCCATTCAACACTCCGTGTCAGAATTTCTGGACGAGCTTCGCGTCGTTAATCCGGAGCAATATTACTATGACCCGGCTGAACTGCACTTGACCGTGCTGTCGTTATTCACGGCCACGCTGGAGCATGAACGCTATCTGGAACGGTATGCAGAATATCTGGCGGCGGTAAAGGCTGCGCTGGCGAATGCAGTATCCTTTGCGGTTGATTTTTCCGGGGTTACGCTGACGCGTGAAGCCGTCATGATCCAAGGATTTCCCATGACCACAACCTTGAATAACCTACGGGAGGTCTTGCGCAACGAATTACGGGCAAGGCACTTAACGGAGGGATTGGACGGCCGTTATATTCTGCAAACGGCTCATATGACGGCAGTTAGATTTCGCGCTCCACTGCGGGAGAACGCGCATTTTGCCGAGGTTTTAGAGCGCTATCGCGACCGCCCGTTTGGCCGGATGCAGGTTCAGGAGCTTAATTTGGTCCGGAATGACTGGTACATGTCGCGATCCTCGGTAGCGGTGTTGGAGCGATTTCAACTCTCATCCAGCTCCGCTCCGCAGGGTTCACAGCCAGTCTGATCGGCCTTGGATTGAGCGATACCATTCGCGGCGGTTTCTGATTGGCCATAGCGCTTCAGCCAAATCATGAGAATACTAATATCGGACGGGGTCACGCCGGAGATGCGGGCGGCCTGGCCGATGGTGGCGGGGCGGATTTTGGTCAGCTTTTGGCGGGCCTCCGGTTTCATGCTCGGCACGGTGGAGAAATCAAAGCCAGCGGGAATAGCCTTGTCTTCCAAGACCTTGAATTTCTCGACCTCGACTTCCTGCCGTTCAATGTAGCCCGCATATTTAATGGTGATCTCGATTTGCTGGATGACTTCCGCAGAGAGATTGTCCAAGCGCTTGGGCAGGTCCTGGTACAGCATTTCGGGGCGGGACAGGATTTTGGCCAGGGAATCGGAGACGTGAAAGGTTTTGTGGAGGCGGTTGATCTCGTCTTCGATGGCCTGGCGCTTGGCGACGAAGGTTCGGTAATGGCGGTCGGGCAGAAGGCCGATGTCGTGCCCGATATCGGACAGGCGCAGGTCGGCGTTGTCCTGGCGAAGCAGGAGGCGGTACTCGGCCCGAGAGGTGAACATGCGATACGGCTCTGAGGTGCCCTTGGTGATGAGGTCGTCAATCAACACCCCGATGTAGGCTTGGTCGCGGCGGAGGCTGATGGCGGGGCGGTTTTGGACCTTGCGCGCGGCGTTGATGCCGGCGATCAGTCCTTGGGCGCCAGCTTCCTCATAGCCGGAGGTGCCGTTAATCTGGCCGGCGAGGAAGAGATTCTCGCAGACTTTGGTTTCCAGCGAGGGTTGGAGCTGGGTGGGGAAGGCAAAATCATACTCCACGGCATAGGCCGGGCGCATGATTTCGGCATTTTCGCAGCCAATGATGGTTTTGATCAAATCCACCTGGACTTCGTACGGCAGGCAGGTGGAGAAGCCATTCACGTAAAACTCGTCGGTTTCGATGCCTTCGGGTTCGAGGAAGATTTGGTGACGTTCTTTCTCGGGAAACTTCACGATCTTATCCTCGATGGAGGGACAATAGCGGGGGCCGATGCCTTCGATCACGCCGGAATACATCGGGGACTTGTGGATGTTTTCGCGGATGACCCGGGCGGTTTCGGCGGTGGTGAAGGTGATATGGCAAGGCAACTGGCCATTGATGCGGCTGAGAATGGAGCCGGGCGGGTATTTGCCGGAGGATTGTTCCACGTGGAACATTTTGGGGGCGTTGGCGGGATTTTGTTCCACGTGGAACAAATCATCCTTCCAAAAGGTGAAATACGGAACGGGTTCATCGCCGAACTGGGGCTCGGTCTTGGAGAAATCAATGGAACGGCGCAGGAGCCGGGGGGGAGTGCCGGTTTTGAGGCGGCCCAATTCGAGTCCGGATTCCTTCAAGGAAGCGGAGAGATTCATGGCGGCGACATCCCCGGCGCGGCCGCCGGACTGCTGGTTCGCGCCGATGTGCATCAGGCCGCGCAGGAAGGTGCCGGTGGTGATTACCACCGTTTTGCCCATGTATTGCACTTGGAGGGCCGTCTCCACGCCGGTGACGGCACCGGCTTTGAGGACGAGACCGGTGGTCTGGCCTTGCTTGACATCTAGATTGGGTTCGGATTCGCAGACGCGTTTGAGGCGGAATTGGTAGGCTTTTTTATCGCACTGAGCGCGCGGCGCCCAGACGGCGGGGCCTTTTTTGGTGTTCAACATGCGGAACTGGAGGCCGGTCCTGTCGGTGGCCCGGCCCATTTCGCCGCCCAGGGCATCAATCTCGCGGGCGAGGTGGCCCTTGGCCAGGCCGCCGATGGCGGGGTTGCAGGACATTTGGCCGATGCTATCCGCGTTCATGGTGAGGAGCAGGGTCGAGCAACCCATGCGGGCGGCGGCCAGGGCGGCTTCCACCCCGGCATGGCCGGCTCCCACCACGATCACATCATATTGCTTCGGATAAACGAACATACGGGGGAAGGTAATGCACAAAGGGGAGATTGAGGAGGAAAATTCGCCAGGCCAATTTTAAAATCAGGTTGACGAATTTGGCCTTGCGCAACCGGTTTTCCACCTTAAGCTTTTTGTCATGAAGAACCTGCAATCAGTCGCCGGAGGGAGTTGGGCGGGCCTTTCGAGCTTTAAGCAATGGGGGATGATAGTCCTTGCCGCCGGTTGGATAACGACCAGTGCGGCCCAACCGGCAACCGGTATCAGCACCAATCATTCAGCAATGCTGGTCGGGGCACCAATCAATACTACCGTTACCCTACCCGCCTCCCCAGCAGTGTCATCTGCATCAGTAGATGGTTCCACCATGGCACTCGTGATGGAAAAGCAACTGCTCGATTTTCAAGGGATCATGGCCCAAAGCGAAAAGGACAGTCAGACATTTTTTCAGACGGAAGCAGAACGTCATCAAAAATTTTTGGAGTGGTATTATGAATTGTGCGTGAAAATCATCAGCGGGGGCATAGTTTTATTCGGAGCCCTCCTGGCATTTTTTCAGTTTAAGAGCATCCGGGAGATTAAAGATATTGTGAATGCGCGGATTGATTCGAAGTTTAACTCCGTAATGGAGGAGAAAATCCGGAGCATCGAAGCCACTTTCAAACAGCAAGCGCAGGTTTCCTTAACGAACTTCAATGGACATTTGGAAGACCACAAAAATATGGTGGCCACCAAGGTCAAGAACCTCGAATCAGAATTTAAGGGCGGCATCCAAAATTCCATAACCCTGGCCACCGCACTGGCACGGGCGTGCGCCCTTTTTAATCTGCCCTCCTCATCGAACACCGACCAAGAAAGACGGGACACGATTAAAAGCCTGGAAAAAATTCAAAAGGAATGGGCACCCACCAACCGCACCATTGCCGTTTTTATTGGCCGGTTGCATAAAACGCTTGGTGAGCTGGACCAGGCGGTGGCGGCTTTGGAAGCGGTGTTGAAGGAACGCGTCAAGCATGGGGAAGACCATGGCCGACATATTCAGGACCATGCGGACATTATGTATAACACGGCTTGTTACCTAAATATCATGGCAAACAACGCCAAGACAGGTTCGGAGACCATCCGGAAACAGGCTTGGGAAACGATCAAAAAATCCATCGAACTTTGGCCAGCCAACCTCGAAGAAGCCAGAAAAGACGAAGACTTTGACGGACTGACGAATGATGTGAGACGCTGGGACAAACTTCAGCCGGAGTGACAGGGAGAAAACAATCCGTCACCCAGTAACCTGACTCAGCCCTTTTTATCAAAATTCATAAACTTGGAATATACTGATTTAAAGTAATATTATATTGATTAAACACCCATCACCGCCAAATGTCAAGAGGCAAGGCTAATTCTGGATTTTATGGATACTAATTAGATAGTCCGCACCATTAATCCAAGCTTGAGCGCATTGCTAAAAACCGGCGGCACCGCACGGGGACCCTGCGGAAGGCACCACATCTTTTAATCAACGCTCCCACCTGACAAGAGTACATTACCAAACTATTTGCCTGACACAAGCCGATTTGGAAAATATTCCCAAGATTCTCCTCGTGGGGCGGGGGGAAACCCGGGCCTACAGCCCGAGTGGTAACATTTTCGTTTGGGAGTCCGAAGACAGAATCAGCGGGAAAAAACGATGTTTATTCAAAAATCCCAAACTTATTGGCTGCCAAGTTGGGGCCGGGAAGGTATTCCACCTCGCAGCCGTTGGCGGAGAGATGGCGGGCGACTTTGTAAACGGATTCAATGTCTTCCGGTTTACCAATGGCGGCGGCCAGTTCCTCGGCGGTGAAGCCCTTGAGTTGATTTTCCTCCAGGTATTTTAGCAATGCCCGTTGGATTTCGATGATGTTGCCAGCAGCCTTCTTGCCGGCTTCAACGCCGGGTTGATGGTAGGCATTGATATTGATGAGGGTGGCGTAAAACCCGACAGCGCGCTCGAACAAGGCGATCAACAGGCCGACTGAGAACGGCGAGACCTTGTCAATGGTGAGCGTGATGGATTCGCGACCGCTTTCAGCCAAGGCCTGGCGGGTACCCATAAAGAAACCGTGCAAAAAGTCGCCGGAGGTGGTGCTGGGTTCCACTTCCAAGGCCGCGCCGTCTTGATCGTGCAACACCTCGATGAAGGTGGCGAAGAAATCATTCAGCCCATCTCTAAGTTGTTGGATATAAGAATGTTGGTCGGTTGCGCCTTTATTACCCAGCACGGTTATGCCTTGGTGGACGACGTTTTTATCCAAATCCAAAGCCTTGCCGAGGGACTCCATGACCAGTTGTTGGAGGTACTTGGAAAACAGCTCTAAACGGTCTTTATAGGGCAACACAACCATGTTTTTGAGACCTTTACCGTTACCGGACTCATACCATGCCAGCGCGAGCAAGGCGGCCGGGTTGGTTTTGTAATCGGTGCTGCGGGTGACTTCGTCAATGGCCTTGGCACCGGCCAACATGCCCTCAATATCCAATCCCTGCAAAGCGGCGGGCAGCAGGCCCACGGGGGACAGCTCGCTGGTACGGCCGCCGACCCAATCCCACATGGGGAACCGTTCGAGCCAGCCTTCTTTCACGGCGACCTTGTCCAAATCGCTGCCGGTAGTGGTGATCGCGACGCAATGTTTGCCGAAATTGAGGCCGGCATTTTCGTAGGCCTCTTTGGCCACCAACATGCCATTCCGGGTTTCCTTGGTGCCGCCGGATTTGGAAATGACGATGGTCAGCGTGCGGTCCAAGTCCGCGCCAATGGTCGCGAGCACGCGATTCATGCCGTCGGGATCGGTGTTATCGAAGAAGAACGGCTTTAATTTATCCGTGTGGGGATCGCCCAGGGCGTTGGCGACGAATTGCGGGCCAAGAGCGGAGCCGCCAATGCCGACGAGCAGAAAGTTTTTGAACGGACCATCCGCGCCAGCGAGGGAGCCTTTGTGAATTTTATTGGCAAAAGCATGAATCTGGGCGATGGCGCGGGTGATTTCGCCGGCGATTTCCGGGGTGGGGGCCAGCGCGGGGTTGCGCAGCCAGTAATGGCCGACCATGCGGTTTTCATCGGGATTGGCGATGGCGCCATTCTCCAATGCGGCCATGAAGACAAAGGCTTTTTGAATGGCCGGCTCCATGGTGGCGAAAAAGGCGTCGTCCACATTCATGCGGCTCAGGTCCAGCGCCAGGCCAACGGACGGAAAAGCCGTGTGATATTTTTGGAAACGGTCCCACCATTGCAACTTGGAGTAATTCATAAAATAAGCGCGCAACCCGCGTTAGGGAGATAAACCGGACGGGGCAATCGTGCAAGCAAAGAAATGCGTGGTGGGAAGTTTCTGAAAATTTTATTCCCGGTTGGCGGCGCGCTTTGGCTAAATTAGGCGGGATGCCGAAGTGGATCAAATTTGTGCTGGCGCTGCTGTTGCTGCCGGTGGCGGTGGCCGAGACCATGGCCATGGCGCGGGTGCTGGCGGCGAGCGGCAGCGCGGACATCACGTGGATTCCGCTGCTGGCGGGTTTTGCGTGCTGGCTGGTGATTTTTTCGCTGCTGCCGAAGCCGATGTGGGTTTATGTGCTGGGACATGAATTAACCCATGCGCTATGGACGTGGCTCTTTGGCGGCAAGGTCAAAGGCATCATGGTCAGCTCCGAGGGCGGCCATGTGGTGGTAAGCAAACATAATTTTCTGATTGTGCTGGCGCCGTATTTTTTCCCGCTGTACGCCATTCTGGTGGTGCTCGGGTATTTGCTGGGGAACTGGCTGTGGGACTGGCAGCCGTACCGGGTGTGGTTTCACCTGGCGCTGGGGGCGGCGTATGCCTTTCATCTGACTCTGACCTGGCATGTGTTGCAGACGCAGCAGTCGGACATCACGTCGCAGGGCTGGATTTTCTCCGGCGTGATTATATTTCTGGGGAACCTCACCTGGCTGCTGCTGGGGGTGCCGTTGATCACGGGAAAACCCGGTTTGACGCAGGCGCTGGGCTGGTGGGGACAGGATTTGGGACTCCTGTTTCACTGGTTGCTGGCGGGGGGAAATTGGGCGCGCCTGAAAATGTTAACAATTCATTCTTGAATTGCGCCGCCAATCAGGTGAAATGCAGGGGTAACAAATTATGGACCTGGCTGACATTTTAACAAAAGCGCAAATCATCCCTGATTTGACCGCGGCCAATCGCTGGGATGCGATTGACGAACTGATTGGCAACCTCGTGACCACGGGCAAGATCCAGCCAGGCGACCGCGACGCGGTGACGGCCGCCGTGAAGAAGCGCGAGACCTCGATGAGCACGGGCATCGGCTTCGGCATCGGCATTCCGCATGCCTCGACCGATTTGATCTACGAAGTGGTGGGCGCGCTGGGCCGCTCCAAGACCGGGGTCAACTTCGAGGCCCTGGACAACCAGCCGGTCAAGCTCGTCATGCTTTTTCTCGTTCCCCAAGGTCAGTTTCAGAAACATCTCCACACCCTCGCCAATATCGCCAAATTGCTCCACAAAGTGGATTTCCGCCAGGCCCTGGAAAACGCGCCGGACGCGGAGTCCATGCTGAATATTATTCGGGAGTACGGGAAAAAGTAAGGCCCCGCAGGGGCGAAAGCTCCAAATTCCAAGCACCCATATCCATTGCCCGTGGATTCTATCGGCACCGAAGTTGTCAACTCTGCCACAGTTTTTCTCCGTGCCCCCGGCCGCCGGTTTGTGATTTAATAGCACCGTGCTGCCTTATTTATCCATTCAATCGCGCCTGCAAGCCGCCGCCCTCGCGGTGCTGCCCGATGCGGATGTCACTTCCGTGCTGGTTCGCCCCTGCCCCGATCCCAAGTTTGGCGATTACCAGAGCAATGCCCTCATGGCCCTGGCCAAGGCCCGGAAAATGAACCCTCGCCAGCTCGCCACCGACGTGGTGGCAAAGCTCGACGTGAGCGAATGGTGCGAGCCAGTGGAGATTGCCGGCGCGGGCTTCCTGAATTTCCGCCTCAAGCCCGCCGCGCTGGACGCCGCGCTGCAATCCGCCGCGCGCGGCGAGCATTTGTTTTTCGCGAAGGCCGCCCAGCCGCGCACCATCATCGTGGATTTCAGCTCGCCCAACGTCGCCAAACCCATGCACGTGGGGCACATTCGGTCCACAGGCATCGGCGACGCCTTGCAGCGCTCGCTACGGTTGCTCGGTCACAATGTCATCACGGACAATCACATTGGCGACTGGGGCACGGCTTTTGGCAAACTGCTGCTGGGCTGGAAGCAAATCCTGGATCGCCCGGCGCTCGAACGCGACGCCATTGCCGAACTGGAACGCCTGTACAAAATCATTAACACCGATTGCGATGCCCATGCCGCGCGGCTCGAGGAGGCCAAACAGGAGCTCGTGAAACTCCAGGCCGGCGATGCCGAAAACCTCGGCATCTGGCGCGAAATGACGGTGCTGTCGCAAAAACAATTCGATACCATCTACTCGCGGCTCGGCGTGAAATTCGACCACACCCTGGGCGAAAGTTTTTACAATCCCTGGCTCAATGATATCGTGGAAGACCTGTTGAAACGCGGCATCGCATGCGAAAGCGATGGCGCCGTGGCCGTGTTCAGCGATGGCTCCCTCCCTCCCAAGGAGGATCCGTTTCTGGTGAATCGCGACGGCGAGTGGATCGCCGATCCCGCGCTGGTGCGCAAGAGCGACGGCGGCTTCAACTACACCACCACCGACCTCGCCACGCTGGATTACCGGCTGAAAACGTGGTCGCCGGGCGAAATCTTGTATGTTGTAGACGACCGGCAGGCACCGCATTTCAAGAAACTGTTCCTCGCCTTCGCCCGGTGGCAGCCGGAGGCGGTCAAACAGGTGAAGCTCGTGCGTGTCGGCTTTGGCAAGATTCTTGGCGATGACGGGAAACCCTTCAAGACCCGCTCCGGCGACACGGTGAAACTGGGTGATTTGCTGGACGAGGCCGAGGAACGCAGTCTCAAACTTGTCACCGAAAAAAATCCCGACTTGTCGCCCGAGCACTGCCGCGAAATCGCGCGCGTCGTGGGTCTGGCCGCCGTGAAGTACGCCGAC
>Ga0182012_10005823_pt1 | contig 12671 bp, 10 predicted proteins | sample 612S2SmetaG_FD_120486 | JGI IMG/M metagenome (GOLD analysis project Ga0182012, IMG submission 120486) | Permafrost microbial communities from Stordalen Mire, Sweden - 612S2S metaG | ecosystem: Environmental > Terrestrial > Soil > Wetlands > Permafrost | place: Sweden: Stordalen | collected...
CACAGCCCATGACTCCCGAAGTCGTTCCATCTTGATCGAATCGAATGTCATGGCGGAATTCCCCCATCTCGCCCGGCAAGTCGGCCACGGAAGTGACAATGCCGGGACGCGATTGGCGGCCTACCAGGACGCGCCGACCTGGGCCGAAGCGAACTTTGGCCGTTTTCTCGATACGTATCACCTCCGGAAGGGCCTTCTTCGGGAAGGCTTCGTGTTCCCGAATCATTATCTCCAAATCGGTCCGGGCACGGGCAGCTACAGCATACATTCGCCGGTCAGCCTCTTCCGTCAGCATCGGGATTATGGCGCCGGGACGATCTCTGAATACTCTCCTTAATTTGATGCCCTCACCCTTTGTGAAGCCCTCGATCTTGGGCATGATAAAACCGGCGTCGGCTCGCGCGATGTGATCGTTGCGCTGCGTAATCAAAGCCACCCAGATGTTGAAGAGGCTACGGGCCAATTGCTCGGAGCACTCCATGCTCAGCCGGGCGATTGAGGCTTCTTGTTGGCCGCTGATAATGTTCGCCCCGCGGGTCAGTGCAGCATATTCAGACTTCGCGCTCCTGACGCTCTCCAGCGTCTGCGCCGAGACGCGTTCCATCTCCTTGCCGAACTTCAACTGAGCGATCACTTCAAGGTCTTCATACATTGGATTGCGCAGCCTAGACTGGGTCGTGGTAATGCATAAAATTGCTGCGATGTCTGGGATCGGGGTCGCATCTAGCGTCGCTTCCCGAGCTCGGGGAGGCCGCCTTGCACAAAATGTACGGAGCCCTTCTTCTTTTTCTTCTTGGCAATCTTGGCGTTAATCTCCCGCACAGACTGATATCCCACCTGAAAATCAGGGATCTCCGTCAAGACAGGTCTCCAAATGGTTGCAGCAACAGATCGCGCTTCGTCATTGGTCAAAATGACGGTGGATCTCTTAGGGGTAGCATCGCTTTGCGGTTCTCCCTTAGACTTCAACTTCGTGACCCCTTCCATCCGGTGGCTCGGGCGACAACGATCAAATTATCCGTATTCGATTACGTGTCATTAATTGACAGGCATCATAGCACCCTCGATGCCGCACGTCCAGTGGTGGGTGGCCATGGTCTCATTCCGTGCATTATCAAATTGAGGGTTAATTGGGGCCCGCTCCAGCAGGTTCATGTGCCCCTATTTCCTCCTTGACAATCAGATCAGTTGAAACCCGTGTAGCCGTTTTGCGGCATCTTCATCGAGGGTCAAGGTTGCCGAACACCCTCTCTAGGCGCCCAGAGAGCCGATCAAAGCATCTTCGAAGGTTCCAATCCCATTTCGGAGAGAAACAACGGCGAGATAAACCTCGGGGATTAGAGGGACATGATACCCATTCACAGCGATTTTAGCTGGCCAGTGGTCGGCATTTCGGTTGTCGGTTTGCGACCAGGAGCGCGACGTGCGATCTTGCGTCCCCGCGGTTTACAATTCAACGTCTGCTCGGCCAGTATATCGAGGTAGATTTCCTGGTCGCCATCTTGAAAAAAGATGGCATGGAGCCGATTCGATTGCCGTGTAACCGCTTGCTCTCACATCAATATGTCACCGTTCGCTCTCTTTACAATATGTCACCGTTCGGTTACTATCTCGATGTGCAAGAGTGGGGGTGTAAAGGATGCGTATCCGAACCGCTGCCGATCTGGGGGCCTTCATCCGGGAGCGCCGCGCCAAGCTCGGGATGGATCAAATTGCCTTGGCCAAGAAGGCCGGGACGAGCCGAAAATGGCTCGTCGAAGTCGAACAAGGCAAACCTGGCGCCGAAATTGGCCTGATCTTGCGTACACTGAAGAGCCTTGAAGTATCCATCGACCTGGAAGCGGACGCTTCGGTCGAAACTCGCTCGCAAGGCAATGCAAATGCGCCGGACATCAACAGCGTTCTTGACTCGTTGAAGAAGCGGCCCATGATGAAGCGGGATTAGAGGGACATGATACCTATTCGCAGCAATTCTAGCTGGTCAGTGGTCGGGATTTCGGTTGCCGGTCTGCGGCCCGGGGCACGACCTGCGATGTTGCGTCCATGCTGCCCCTATTTGCAATAGACAATTCGTATCCCTATCGAATATCATTCCCCTTCTTGTTGGACGGTCTGCAAGAATAGAGTCCAGGCATGCGCGCTTCGCTGTTCATCACCTGCTACAACGACACACTCTTCCCGGAGACCGGACGGGCCGTTGTGCGTGTGCTCGAGAATCTCGGCGTCGAAATCGGGTTCCGGCCCCAGCAGACCTGCTGCGGACAGATGCACGCCAACACCGGATTCCGGGGAGAAGCCTACTCGCAGGCCAAGCGCTTTGTTCGCCTCTACCAGGATGCCGAGACCGTCGTGATTCCTTCCTCGTCGTGCGTGGCCATGATCCGCGACCAATACCCCGGGCTGTTTGAGGAACTGGGCAACGAAGCGCTGCGCAAGGAGCTTGCCGCGCTGCTGCCCAGAGTATTCGAGATGAGCGAGTTTCTGGTTGACCGGCTGGGCGTGGAAGATGTGGGCGCCAGCTTTCCTCATCGCGTCGTCTACCATGCCAGTTGCCACGGCCTCCGCGCACTGCACCTGGGCGACAGGCCCTACCGCCTGCTGGCCAAGGTTCGCGGGCTCAGCCAGGCGCCGCTCCCCAACACCGACCGCTGCTGCGGCTTTGGCGGGACATTTTCCGTGAAGAATGCCGAGGTCTCCTCGGCCATGCTGGCCGTCAAGCTGCAGGACATTGTCCAAACCGGCGCGGAATATTGCACCGCGCTCGACAACAGTTGCCTGATGCACCTTGGCGGGGCGATGCATCGCCAATACGCCGGGATGAAGACAATCCATCTGGCCGAGATACTGGCAAGCACGGACGCCTCATCAGCAGAGGCACTGGCATGAGCCAAACAGCCGCAGCCCATCCCCAGCTCGACCCCTTGCTGGCGCTGCCGTTCCCGCAGGCCGCGCTGCCGGTGCTGCGCAATCCGCAACTGCGCAAAAATGTGGCCCACGCCATCGATGTAATTCAGGCCAAGCGCGGCAAGCTGGTAGAAGAAAAGACCGATTGGCAGCAGCTTCGCCAGGCTGCATCGGCCATTCGGGCGCATGCGCTGGATAACCTGGCCTACTACCTGGAACAGTTTGAAACGCGCTGCTCTGCGGCCGGGGGAACGGTTCACTGGGCCGGGGATGCCGCCGAGGCGCGCCAGATCGTCCTCAACTTGCTCCGCGAGGAAAACGCTACCGAGGTCATCAAGATCAAGACCATGACTTCGGCTGAAATCCAGCTGAATCCCTCGCTGGAAGCCGCCGGCATCAGCGTCTTCGAGACCGATCTGGCCGAGCTTATCCTACAGCTCGGAAACGATGAGCCCTCGCACATTGTCGTCCCCGCCCTGCATGTGAACCGCAGCCAGGTGCGCGAGATTTTTGCGCGGCGCATGGGGCTCGAGAACCTCTCCGACGACCCGGAGGCGCTTACCGCCGCTGCGCGCACCTATCTTCGTCAGAAATTCCTCACCGTGCCCACGGCAATCGGCGGCGCAAACTTCCTGATCGCCGAAACCGGCTCGGTGGCCGTGGTCGAGTCTGAAGGCAATGGCCGGATGTGCCTGACGCTGCCCCGCACCCTGATTACGCTGGCCGGAATTGAAAAAGTGCTGCCGCGCTTTCAGAACCTCGAAGTCATGCTCCAGGTTCTTGCGCGCTCGGCCACCGGCGAACGGATGAATCCCTACACCTCGCTGTGGACCGGCGTCACTCCGGGCGACGGTCCCCAGCGCTTTCACGTTGTGCTGCTCGACAACCAGCGTTCCTCCATCCTCTCCAGGCCCATTGAGCGCCAGACCCTCAAGTGCATCCGTTGCGCTGCCTGCATGAACGCATGTCCCGTCTATCGCCAAACCGGAGGCCACGCCTACGGATCGGTATATCCAGGGCCCATCGGAGCCATTCTGACGCCGCAATTAATGCGGATGCAGCATTCCCAGTCGCTGCCCTATGCCTCATCGCTCTGCGGCGCATGCTACGAGGTCTGCCCGGTCAAGATCAATATTCCCGAGGTGCTTATCGACCTGCGCGCCCAGGTCACCGATCAGGAGCGGGGCCGCTTCAACCGCTTCCTCGATCCCATGTACCTGGGGATGAAGATTGCAAATTTCCTGTTTGCCAGCGCTTGGCGATTCCGGGCAGCTCAGCGCCTGGGGCGTATCGGTCTGTGGTTCTTCACCGCTGGCGATGGATGGATTCACTCTCTGCCCGGCATTGGCGCCAAATGGACCCAGACCCGCGACCTGCGCGGCTTGCCCTCGCAGACCTTCCGAAACTGGTGGGCGGCTCGGACCCCAGTTGGGGTGGAATTGAAAAGGCAAGCAAAATGAGCGCGCCTCCCACTTCCCGGCAACGGATTCTCGATCGAGTGCGCCTCGCGACCCACGCCTTGGCCGACCCAGGCTACAACTCCGAAACCGCCTACGCCGCATTGCCTTGCACATTCATCGTCCGCGGCCAACTCACCGCCGACGCCCGCATTCATCTTATGATCGAACGCCTTCGCGAGTACGGAGCGGAAGTCGTGGAGTGTTCGCCGGAAGACGTGGCAGCATCGATTGCCGCGCAACTGGCTGCCAGCGGGAAACATACCTTTGCCGCGCCGCCGGGACTTGCCGCGGAATGGCTCGCCGGCGGTTTCAACTGGAAGGTCGATGACGGCCTCCGCATCGAGGAGATCGAAGCAGTTGAAGGTGTCGTCACGGCGGCCTTCTGCGGCGTGGCCGATTCGGGAACCATTGCGCTCCATCACTCGCTAACGGAAGGCCGGCGGGTGCTTACCCTGCTGCCAGACTGGCATCTTTGCATTCTTCGCGCCAGTCAGGTGGTGGAAACTCTGCCCGAGTATTTTGAACGCTGCCAAGTGCCGCCCAATCTGGTTACCTGGATCTCCGGGCCCAGCGCTACGGCCGACATTGAAATGACGCGCATCAAAGGCGTACACGGACCGCGCTTTCTTCATGTAATTCTGGTGCGCGACCCGGTTTGATTTTTTGACGACGTGTAATCCGCAATGCATTCTTGATTTGCGATGAAGTGCGATGTTGAATACAGGGCCAATATCCCCTGCAAGGAAAACCGACCATGAGCGTCTTCGATTCAGCAACTTTCGACCAGGCAGCCCAGGTTCTCGACGCATTCCAAATCGAGATTCCTTCATGGGGATTCGCCAACACTGGCACCCGCTTCGGCAAATTCGTTCAGGCCGCGGCCGCTTCCACCATCGAGGAGAAATTCGCCGATGCCGCCGAAGTGAATCGCCTCACCGGAGTTACCCCTACGGTGGCGCTGCACGTGCTGTGGGATTTGCCAAACGGCCTTGCCGATGTGCCCGTCGTGGCCGGGCTGGAGCGAAGGTTTGGTGTTCGTGCCGGTTCCATCAACCCAAACCTTTTTCAGGATCGGCAATACAAATTCGGTTCCCTGTGCAATCCCGCGCCTGAAGTCCGCAAGCAGGCCCTCGACCACGTTCTCGATTCCATCGAGATCGCAAAGCAGCTTGGCTCCCGCGATATCTCCCTCTGGCTCGCCGACGGCTCCAACTACCCCGGCACCCAAAGCATCCGCAAGCGCATTGGCTGGCTTGAAGAAGCGCTCGGTGCCGCGCATACTCGGCTGGCTCCTGGGCAGCGCCTGCTCATCGAGTACAAGCCCTTTGAGCCGGCTTTTTATCACACCGATATCGCCGACTGGGGCATGTCGTCCCATCTGGCTCGCACGGCCGGACCCCAGGCACGCGTCCTGGTGGACACCGGCCACCACTATGCCGCGCAAAACATCGAGCAGATTGTGGCCTGGCTGCTTCACACCAGCCTGCTGGGCGGTTTCCACTTCAACGACCGGCGCTATGCCGACGACGACCTGACCCTCGGCTCCATCGATCCTTACCAGATCTTCCGCATTTTCCATGAGATCCAAACCGGAGCCAGGGAGGGGCACGCCGAGGATATCGCCTTCATGATCGACCAAAGTCACAACCTGAAAGGCAAGATCGAAGCCACCGTGCAATCCGTGGTCACCGCGCAGGAACTCATGCTGAAGGCCGCCCTCATCGATCGCGACGAACTCGCGCACCACCAGCAAACCTGCGATCTGGTGGCTGCGGAAGAACTGTTCCGAGGGGCATTCTGGACCGACGTGCGCCCACTCATTGCCGCCTGGAGGGTCGCCCGTGGCCTGCCTCCCGATCCCCTTGCCGCTCTGCGTTCCAGCGGTTACGTAGAGCGAATCGCCGAGGAACGGGGCAGCCGGCAATCCACTGTTAATAGTTACGCCTGAAACGAGTTATTCTGGTTTGTCGCCACCTTTTCAAGTGTCCGTCCGGATGGAGAAATACGCTTGCCCAGCTCCAAGATCAAACGCCTTTATCTGATTCCGATTCTCTCCAAGGCACTCGACGTGCTCGAGCTGCTGGAGCAGAATAATTCTCCTGTCACTCTGGAAGACGTGTACCAGAATACCCGGATCTCCAAGACCAGCGTCTACCGAATCCTCAAGACGCTGGTCCACCGCGGCTACGTCGCGCAGACGCAGAACGGCCTTTACCGGCTGGTATCGCGTCCGCGGCGGCTGCGGTTCGGCTTTGCCGCACAAAGCGCCGAGATGCCGTTCTCGGTCGCCGTGGCGCAAAGCGTCACCGCAGCGGCAGCCGCATCCGGCGTCGAATTGCTCATGCTCGACAACCACTATGACCCCGACGTTGCAATCCAGAACGCCGAAGAGTTTGTGGCCAGGCGCGTGGACCTGGCAATCGAGTTTCAGGTCGAGGAGCGCATAGCCCCGCGTGTGGCCCATATCTTCAAAAAAGCCGATATTCCCATGGTCGCCATCGACGTGCCGCACCCCAACGCCACCTACTTCGGCGTCGACAACTTCGAGGTCGGCTTCGAAGCCGGCTCACTGCTGGCAGGCCACGCCCTCCGCAAGTGGAAAGGCAAAATCGACTGGGTTTTGGGCATAGGATTCTCCGAGGCAGGCAGCTTCGTCCATAGCCGCATCACCGGCGCATTCGACGGCATCCGCGACCGCTTCCCCGGAATCCCACCGGAACACTTTATCCAGTTGGAAGGCCGCGGCATGCGTAAACCCAGCCAACTGGCCGTCGCCGAGTTTCTCCGCAACCTTCGCACGGGCGAACACATCCTGGTCGCCGCAGCCACCGACTCCAGCGCACTTGGCGTACTCGACGCAGCTCGTCAATTCAGCCGCGAGCAGGACTTTGCCATCGTCGGCCAGGACTGCATCCCAGAGGTCATTGAAGAGATGCGTTCCGGCAAGAGCGCCATGATCGGATCCATCTCGCATGAAGTCGAATCCTACGGTCCCCGTCTCATCCAACTCGGAATCGCGCTCCTCCGCGGCTACACCGTACCTCCGTACAATTATGTGCGCCACAAAGCCGTGACCCCTGAAACTCTAGGGGCTGAAGAATCGGTATCCTAGAGGAACCACAGACCGGAGAATCCATGAATCGATTTCGCAGGAAATTGGCGGCCGTCGTGGCCATCATCGTTATCTTTTTCTCCGCTCGCTCGGCATCTTCCCAGGCTCCTGTACCTCCCACGATTCTTCAGGCAAAGTTCGCGGTCAGCGTGAATTCCAAGTCGGCCTGGGCCGGCGATGTCATTGTGGCCAAGACGATTGCTCCGTCGGTATTGAAGGACGGCACCGAAGTTCCCACCGGGTCCAGGCTTATCGGCAAACTGACCACGGCTGAGTCCAAGGGAGAAGGAGGCGGCACTTCGACGCTAGCCATCAAGTTCGATCACGTCGAGGTTAAGGGCGAACTGCATCCGTTCCAGGGACAGATCGTCGCCATCAGTGTCGACCCCGAATTCCAGAAGGACACGGGGAACGAAGGACTTTTGTCCCGGGGTGGGGGGGATTCGTTGTCCAGCCACGGCACGGCACCCGGAACTAGCTTAAGCGGCCATGTGGATCAACGCGTTTATTACGGGAGTCAAATTAAGGGTGTGAGTCTCGATCAGGAACTGGACGACAATGGGGCCAGCGAAATTCACGGGCTGATGAAAGACGTGAAGCTCGAATCCACAATCTTTATCAAAGTCTGGCTGAAATAGGGAACCCGCCGATTGAGAATAGGCGACGCGAGAATCCGCCTTTGAAAGAGGGCGACTTGGGCCCCATGCCGTGTTGTCCAATTCGCGAGCGCCGGCGGAACAATTCCGCTGTGAAATAGATTCCCTATTGCTCTTAACTGTACAATCTTTACCAGGCTTCATTCATTCCTCGTAGAGTGGTGTATATGACCTTGGCATCTCTAGCAACTCCGACCCTCAAGTTCCTCGACGACCACTGGGACCCCAGCCTGGCCGCATCTCTCGACGAGCCCGAACTCCTGCGCTATCGCTCCAACTTGCTTGGATCCGACCTTCGCATTACCAATTTCGCCGGCGGAAACACGAGTTCGAAAGTCATTGAAACAGACCCTCTCACCGGCGAACCGGTCGAAGTCCTCTGGGTAAAAGGCTCCGGCGGCGATTTGGGCAGCATCAAGCGCGCCGGATTCGCAACCCTTTACCAGGAAAAGCTGCTCTCGCTGGAGCGAAGCTACAAAGGCGTCGACACCGAAGACGACATGGTCCCCATGTACGCCATCGCCGCCTTCCGCAACAACCCCGTAGCCGCCTCCATCGACACTCCGTTGCACGGTTTTGTTCCCTTCCCGCACGTCGATCACCTCCACCCCGACTGGGGCATCGCTCTAGCCGCCTCAGCCAACGGAAAGACCAAAATGGAGGAGTTCAACCGCGAATTCAACCACTCTCTGGTTTGGGTTCCCTGGCAGCGCCCCGGCTTTGAACTGGGCCTGATGATGCGCAGCGCGGTCCGCGACAATCCCGGCTGCGACGGCATTGTCCTCGGCGGCCACGGCCTGTTTACGTGGGGCCAAACCCAGCGCGAGTGCTACCTGAACACCCTCACCGTTATCGACCAGATCGGCCAGTTTATTCAGCGCCACGGAATCGCCAGGGGCACCAGCCGCTTCGGCGGTGAACATGTCCCCGCACGTGAGGACCGCCGCAACCTCGCCGTCCAGATCGCCCCTTATCTTCGCGGCCGCGTCAGCACCCTGAACCGTTGGATTTTAAGCTTCTCCGACGCCCCCGACGTCCTCCAATTCGTCAATTCGGTTCATGCAAAGGATCTTTCTTTCCTTGGCACCAGCTGTCCCGACCACTTCATCCGCACCAAGATCCGCCCGCTGTTCGTCCCTTGGCCTGAAGGCGCAGACCTCGCCGCCCTCCGCAATCAGATCGTCGCCTCCCTCGACGAATACCGCCAGCAGTATGCCGACTACTATCACTCCTTCGCCACTCCCGATTCTCCCGCGCTTCGCGACGCCAGCCCCACCATCGTGCTCATTCAGGGCCTCGGCATGTTCAGCTTTGGCAAGAACAAGACCGAGGCCCGCATCACAGGCGAGTTCTATACCAACGCCATTCATGTGATGGAAGGCGCAAGCCTGCTCTCCGAAGGCGAAGTTACCGGGGTTCCCGGCGACGGGTCTTCGTCGACGGGGTGGATTACCGGAACGCTGCCCCAGTGCGGCCCGGCCAACGACCCTGCCAGCTTCAAGGTCTTCACCAATTACGTCGCGCTACCGGCTATTGAGGCCTTCCGCATTGAATACTGGGCCATGGAAGAGGCTAAAATCCGCCGCCAGCCGCCCGAAAAGGAACTCAGCCGACGCATTGCGCTGGTTGTTGGCGGAGGCAGCGGAATTGGCCGCGAAGTCGCCCTCCTGGCCGCTGCCCGAGGCGCTCACGTTGTGGTAGCCGACCGCGACGAACCAGCCGCACAGCGCGTCGCCACCGAACTGGCTTCCATAACCTCGAAGGAATTCACCGCCGTCACCCCGGTCGACATCCGCAACCGCGAATCCATTTCGAAAGCCCTGCACGCAACCATCGCGGCCTTTGGCGGCGTCGACATCCTCATCAACACCGCGGCGCTCTTCCCATCTTCGCCAGACGGCGTCATTCCCGACGCCCTGTGGGCCACCACCCTCGATGTCAACGTCACCGCCAACTACCTGCTGGCCGACGAAGCCGCCAAACCGTTCAACGATCAGGCCCTCGACGCCTGCATCGTGCTCACCAGTTCCGCCAATGCCGTGGTTGCCAAACGCGGCAGCGAGGCCTACGACGTCAGCAAGGCCGCCCTCTCGCACCTAGTCCGCGAGTTGGCCGTCGCTCTTTCGCCGCGCATCCGGGTCAACGGCATCAGCCCCGCGACGGTTGTGAAGGGTTCCACCATGTTTCCGCGCGACCGCGTCCGCGCCTCGCTGACCAAGTACAATATTTCTTTCGAGGACTCGCTCAGCGACGACGAGTTGCGCAATCTGCTTGCCGGCTTTTATGCTCAGCGCACATTAACGCACCAGCCCATCGACCCGGCCGACTGCGCGGAAGCGATTCTCTTCCTGGCCAGTCCTCGCGCACGCTGTACCTCGGGTCACATAATTCCCGTGGACGGCGGTCTCCCCGAGGCATTTTTGCGTTGAGTCTGGTCTTTTCGCGCTATGCTTGAACAACTGCTGCGTTAAATCGGAATGGAGCCCCGCCCGGGCCATGGAAACACGCGCTCGAATTGCCGTCGATTTAGGCGCTGAAAGCTGCCGTGTCTCCCTGCTCCGCTGGACAGATGGCAAACCCACCATCGAGGTTGTTCATCGCATTCCAAACGGTCCGGTCCGCCACACCACTTCCCTGCACTGGCCGCTCGACTCCATCCTTGCCGGCCTTGAAGAAGGTCTCCGCAAAGCCGCACATGCTGCACCTGAGGGCATAGCCTCCATCGCCGTCGATAGCTGGGGCGTGGACTATGTTCGTCTCTCGCCTGACGGTCACCCAGTTCGCGACCCGTTCTGCTACCGCGACGAGCGTACCAACTCCAGCAAGCAGGCCGCCGATCTGCTTGTGCCGCCCTTCGAGCTTTACCAGCGCACCGGCGTGCTTCCCCTGCGCATCAACACGATCTACCAGTTGCTCGCCGACCCCAAAAGCGGCATTTCCCCGCTCGCTCCCTGGGTCACCATGCCGGAGTACGTCCTCCACTGGCTTGGCGCACCCCGCGTGGCCGAGTACACCCACGCCACCCACACCGGCCTCGTCAACCTGAAGACCCGCGACTGGGACCGCGACCTGTTCCGACTCCTCAATATTCCCGTCGAAGCGGCTCCGCCTATCGTCCCCGCCGGAACCATCCTCGGCCGCATCCAGGGCCCGCTGGCTGAGCTCGACGCTTTTCGCGAGACCCAGCTCATTGCACCGGCCTGCCACGACACAGCCTCCGCCATCGCGGGCATCCCCACCAGCCTCGCATCTACCCTTTACATCTGTTCCGGAACCTGGTCGCTGGTTGGCACGCTGACTTCAGAGCCGGTCACTACTCGCGAAGCCTTCGACGCGCGCTACACCAACCTCGGCGCGGCGACAGGTGACCTATGCTTCCACACCCTCGTCAACGGCATGTGGCTGCTGAAGCAGTGCATGGATGCCTGGGCCCTCGATGGCCGCGCATGGGACATTGAAGACCTGATCGCGCAGGCTGCCGGCGCTGGCTTTCCCGGCATCATCGACGTGGACGCCGAGCCCCTGCTGCTCGATTCCGACATGCCCGAGCGCATCAACCATGAGATGTGGCGGCGTCGCCTGAAGCCCATTCCAGACCTGGCCGGCAACGAGCCCGTCTTTGCCCGCGTCATCTTCGAGAGCCTTGCAAGCCGGTACGCCTCGGCCCTCGGCAGTTTGGAAGCCATGCTCGGCCGCAAGCTTCAGCGCATCCACATCCTGGGAGGCGCAAGCCGCAACAAGCTACTCACCGAGCTAACCGCGCAGCGCACCGGCTTGCCGGTCGAAACCGGGCAGACGGAAAGCTCCACCATTGGCAACCTCGCCGTCCAGTTAGCCGCCAGCGAAGCCGATGGCCAGGCCATCAGTGCGGAATCCGTTCGCCACTGGGCCCAGCGTCTTTGCAATTGTTAGCTGCTGCAATCATTCCCCTCCACGCCGCAAATCCTTCGCCAAATCGCTTCGCCGCCCCAAATAACCCACCTGCGATTAACAGAAAAATGAAGGAACCACCGAGCTGATTGGGACGTACCAACGTCTTAACGATGTATTCTCAACCAGTTCCATAAAACCACCGCTGGTCGCGTTTTGGGAAACAAGACTCCCGGCCACAAAAGAGGTCCGCCTTCATGATCAATTCCAGTGTTTTGCGCAGGATGAAACTTCGCAGCAAAAAAACGCTCAATCTGGCCGGTTCCGTGACGCTCGCCGCGTCTCTTGCAATTGGCCTTGTAAACGTCAATCAACTCCGCGCGCAGGCCACTGCGCCTAGCCCTGCGCCGGCCGCAGCGCCCCATCTCACGCAGGATATTGCGGACACCTGGCAGGGCACGCTCCACGCCGGCAAGGACCTGCGTGTGGTAGTCAAGATCTCAAAGGCGGACGGCGGCGGCTACAAGGGAGTCTTCCACGCCATCGACCAGCCTGTCCCGCCCCTTAACCTCACCACTGTCACGCTGCAGGGCACGACCATGAAGTTTACACTCAACCTGGCTGGTGTAACGTATGAAGGCAAATTGAGCGCGGACGGAAAGACGATCG
>Ga0182012_10005824_pt1 | contig 12667 bp, 11 predicted proteins | sample 612S2SmetaG_FD_120486 | JGI IMG/M metagenome (GOLD analysis project Ga0182012, IMG submission 120486) | Permafrost microbial communities from Stordalen Mire, Sweden - 612S2S metaG | ecosystem: Environmental > Terrestrial > Soil > Wetlands > Permafrost | place: Sweden: Stordalen | collected...
CCGCAGCGACCGGGGACCCGTTGGTTCTACCTTCATCCGTTTCCTTTCTTTTGAGGGTTAGTGGTTTGTGGATGAGGAACCGAGTCCATCCCTATTATGGGGGCAGTGTCAAGATGCGCCCGGTGGGAACCGGCGCAACTCGACACTTGCTGCCCCCGAAATGTGGCTTAGCGAGCCGCGAGGGGGCACCGACCAGGTGAGGCGGAAGGATAATTGCGACCTTGACCAGCAAGACAACACGCTGCGGGTCACAGACCCGCGCTCCGGCAGCACCTGCCGGCGCTTGAATTTCCGCGGTGCTCTGGTATGACTGGGGCCGTGACAATATGAACCATTTTGCCTATCACACCATTAGTCTCTGCTGGTTGATTTTTCTGTTATATTGGATAATCAGCGCCCGGGGTTTGAAGGCCAATGTGGAACAGCAAACCCGGCAGGAGGCGCTTGCCTACCGGCTGCCCTCGTTGCTGGGCGCGTTACTGATGTTGCGACCGGATTTTATTCCGGGGCTGGATCAGGTGCTTTATGGACGCCCGCCCTGGCTGCAACTACTGGCGGGGGCGGTTTGCGTGGGGGGACTGGCGGTGGCGATTTGGTCGCGCCGGACCCTGGCGGCCAACTGGAGCAGTGACGTGACTTTGAAACAGGGGCATGAACTCATTCAAACCGGACCTTACCAATGGGCGCGGCACCCCATTTACACAGGGATACTCCTGATGGCACTTGGAACGGCGCTTTTGGGCGCGAGGTTGGGCTCCTGGCTCGGTTTCCTCCTCATGGCGGCCGGCCTCGTGATTAAATTGAAGTATGAGGAGGCGTTGATGTTGCGGCATTTCCCGGAGACTTATCCTGTTTACCAAAAGCGGGTCAAGGCGCTGGTTCCGTATGTATTCTGAGATTTGCCGGTGGCGGTTGCCCGGCAAAACGCCTAAGCTGTAGTGATGCAACACGAGGCGGGTGCGAACCGCAAACTTCTGCGCAGCGGTGTGCTGTTCACCGCCATCAGTTTTATCACCGGGCTGGGTAATCTGGCTTTTCAAGCGGTGATGGGGCGGCATCTCCAGGGGGTGGGACAATTTGGCAATGCCAATTCGGTGATTGGGAGTTTTCTGCCGTTGCTCGGGCTGGTGCCGCAGATCGGCATTTTTGCGGTGACGCATTATATCGCGCACTTCAAGGCAAGCGGCGATCAGGCGCGGCTGCAGGGATTGCTGCGGGGATGCCGGCGATTCATTTTCTGGATTACGGTGGGCGGTTCGGTGCTGGTCCTCCTGGTGATCCGGCCGCTGAGCCATTACTTTAAATACGGCGAGACCTTGATGCTGATCACGCTGGGCTGCACGCTGCTCGGGCTTTGGGCGTCGTTCGCGACGATGTTGTGCCAGGGGCTGGCCTGGTTTCACCGGCTGGCGCTGATCGGCTTTCTGGGAGTGGTGTTGCGGGTGGCCTTCGGCTGGGGGGTGACATTTAAATGGCCATGCGCGGAAACGGCCGTTTTGGCGAGCGGGATGGCGTTGCTGGCGAATTTGATTTTATTGTGCTGGCGCAAGGAACTGGTGCTGACGGGCACGCCCGTTTCGCCGTGGAACCGCGAATTCGGCCATTATTTGATCATCAGCGCCGCCATGGTGGTGGGGAACTTCGGATTCTTCCAGGGAGATTTTTTGGTGGCCAAGAAGTTTTTCCTGCAACCGGGTGATCTGGACCACTATACGGCGGCTGGCAATCTGGCTCGCGCCTTGCCGCAGACCGTCGCGCCCTTACTGGCGGTGATGTTCACTTCCCGCTCGGGCTGGCGCCAAGGGGGAATCGTCTCGGGCCAGCTTAAATTGATCGCGCTATCCGGGCTGGGTCTGGTGGTGGGCGCGGTCGCTTTGATTGCTTTGCGGACGGTTGGCTTGGAGATTCTTGGCCGCAACACCCCGGCGGCTGCGGCGATGGTGGCCCCGTTTGCCATCACCATGGTCTTTGTGGGACTTCTGCAAGGACTGGCCTTTTGGTCGCTGGCCAGCCGGTGGTCAAAAATCACGCTGCTCTATGGCGCCCTAGGGGTGGTTTTCTGGCTGATATTATTCGCCCTGGGTAGATCGCCCGAGATGATCTTGCGGGTCATGCCCGTCGGGACCGGAGCGGCGCTAGTGGTACTCCTGAGTTTCTGGTGGCTGGCGTTGCGGCGGCAGCATCCCGGCAATGGACGTCGTGACACTAACGTTTCTGCGATTGAATCTGCGCCAGCAGGCTCCGGGCCCGGCTGACCCAGAGGCGCTCGCGACGGCGCTGGAAGGCGGGCGCGTGGGCGTCATCCGCAACGACCTCTTGCAACCCGGCGCGGGCAAGTTCGGGCTGCTGTTTGCGCAAGTACAGTTCAGCCAGTTGTACTTTGGCCCGGGGATAGGAGTGATTGGCGGTGACCTGAAGCCAGACGTTCAAGGCGGCGTCGGTTTCACCCAGCGCGGAAAGGGTTTCGGCCAGGGCCATGAGCGTGTGGCCATAATCATGCCGGGGATTTTGAGCGACGACCCCCTCCAGTAGCGGTCGGGCTTCCTGGGCACGCTGGAGTCGGAGCAGGCACTGGCCCAGATGGGCGCGGATGTCCAGATCCTGCGAATCACGTTCAAGCGCGGCATGATAGCCGGCCTCAGCCTCCTTGAGCCGGCCTTGTTGAAAATAAATGTCGGCGAGCTGCAGATGATGGTGGGCCTTGTCGAGATGATAAATTTGCGTTTTTAACTCCTGAATGCGCCGGCGGTTGTGCGCACCGGGAAGTTCAAAACCCGAGGTGGCGGAGGGGGTGGCGCGATAGACGAGGAAAAAGTACAAAATGGGGGTGATCCCCCAGCCGATGAACATAAACAGGACCCAAACCCATTCTTGATTGCGAATGGCATGGATGAGCATCCAGACATGGAATGCCATAAAAATCAGAAAGACCGGGTTGGTAACCCAGTTTCCGATCAAATTCACCCAGTCGGTTGCCATGGGAGAAGTTTACGAGGTGCCCTGTCTGGAGGCAAACGAAGTTTGCGGCCCGCCCGAAAGAAGACGGGCGCATTGAACTGGCGGCTTGTTTTTAGGTCTGCAGTTGTATAATTATCCGGTTCAACGTTTCAATGAATTCCAGTTTGATCATTGTGCCAACTTACAATGAGCGGGAAAACCTCCCGCGCATCGCGCAAAAACTGTTGTCATTACCGACGCCGGTGGACCTGCTGGTGGTGGATGGAAATTCGCCGGACGGAACGGGGCAGATTGGGGACGAACTCGCGGCAAAGCACCCCGAAATCCATATTCTGCACGAGACCGGCAAGAATGGGCTGGGCCGCGCCTACATCGCCGGGTTCAAATGGGCGCTCGAACGCCATTACGAGTTCATTTTTGAAATGGACAGCGATTTTCAGCACAACCCGGACGACATTCCCATTCTCCTCAAGGCGGCTGAACAGGCGGATGTCGTGCTCGGCTCCCGCTATGTGGGCGGCGTGCGGGTGATGAACTGGCCCTTGAGCCGGCTGTTGCTCAGCCGGTCGGCGGGCAAATATGTGGAACTGGTCACGGGAATGCCGTTCACCGATCCCACCGGAGGGTATAAATGTTTCCGTCGGCACGCCCTGGCCTCGCTCGATCTGGACGAGGTTCGCTCGAAGGACTATAGCTTTCAAATTGAAATGACCCACCGGCTGTGGCGCCAGGGGTTTAAAATCGTGGAAGTTCCGATCGTTTTTCTCCAGCGGACCCACGGCCAGTCCAAAATGTCGGGGGGCATCATTAACGAGGCGTTCTGGCTGGTCTGGCGGTTGTGGCTCCAGAATGGACTCCGCCGCTCGCCCCGCCGCCGACCCACCACCCGTAACTGATTTAACAACGTGGCTGTACAAATTGGCGATTTTATCACGCTGGAGGTTCAGGACATAGCCTTCGGTGGCGAGGGTGTTGGGCGGGTGGATGACTTTGTGGTGTTTGTGCCCTACGTGCTGACAGGGGAGCGGGTGGAGGTGAAAATTACGGAGGTGAAGAAAAATTTTGGGCGGGGCAAATTGCGGCGGGTGCTGCAGGCGTCACCGGACCGTGTGGACCCCGCCTGCGCCTATTTTGCCGCCTGCGGCGGCTGCCAGTACCAGCATATTGACTATCCCGCCCAATTGGAATTAAAGCACAAGCAGATCGCTGATTTGTTCGAGCGCATCGGAAAAATTTCCCGGGCGGCGATTGCTCCGGTGATTCCATGCCCGGTGCCTTATGGTTACCGCAACCGGATCATGATTCGGAGCCAGTGGAACAAACCCGAGCAGAAGTTGAACATCGGGTTTGTGCGCGCTGATTGCGGCTTGGTGGAGGACATCACTGAATGCAAAATAGCTGAACCAGCGTTGAATGAGGAGATCTCCCGGGTGCGGGCCAATCCGCCGCCGAAGGGTGGCATTAAAGTGGTTCTGCGCGTGCCCCCGGAAAACTGGGAGGTGCCGCCGAGTTCGTTTTTCCAGAATAACTTTTTTCTGCTGCCCCGGTTGATTGAGACGGTTCGCGGGTATTTGCAGGCGGCAGGCACGGCCCACCTGGTGGATTTATATTGCGGGGTCGGCTTTTTCGGGATTGAGCTGGCGGGCAGCGTGGCGTCCTTCACGGGAGTGGAACTGGACAAATTGGCGATTCAAGCGGCGCGGAAGAATGCCGAGCGACGGCAAATCATCAACGGCCGGTTCATCGCCGCTGCGGTGGAAGAAGTGTTACCGGAACTGGTTAAACAATTGTCGGCAGGTCAAACGACGGTGCTGCTGGACCCGCCGCGAAAAGGGTGCTGGCCGGCGACGCTGGAATTGCTGCGCCAAACCCGCCCGGCCCAGATCATCTATGTGTCGTGCCACCCCGCGACGATGGCGCGGGATTTGAACATCCTGTGCGAAGCGGGAGTATTTGAGCTGGCGGGAGTTACCCCGCTCGACATGTTTCCGCAAACCCAGCATGTGGAATGCGTCGCCGATTTGCGCCTCGGACAAGGCTTGCCAAGTGCGGCGGCATAGTTTCAACTAATCGCACCGAATGACGAAAGCAACCCGAAAAGATCCGCGAAAAAAATTTGTTCCGCGTCAATTGCCATGGCTGTTGGCGGGTCTACTGCTGGTCATTTACGGATTCACGCTCAATCGCTGGGTTTCTTTGGTCAATGTGGATTCGGTGGCGAAATTATCCGGCTGGACTTGGCAGCCCGAGGTCTACGGCCCGGTGAGCTTTCTCGTGACCTACCCATTGCGCTGGCTGCCGACGGCGCAAATTCCGCTGGCGTTGAATTGGTTCGCGGCGCTGCTGGCGTCGGTGGTGTTGGGCTTGCTGGCGCGTTCGGTGGCCCTGCTGCCGCAGGATCGCACCGAGGCACAACGCTTGCGCGAAACGAGTGATTTTTCCTTTTTAACCATTCCCAGCGCCTGGCTGCCACCGGTGCTGGCGGTTCTGGTATGCGGGCTGCAATTCACCTTCTGGGAATGCGCCACCAATTTCACGGGGGATTTAATTAATCTGCTCATCTTTGCCCTGATCGTGTGGAATCTGCTGGAATACCGTTTGGACGAGCGCGAGGGCCGGTTGTGGCTGGCCGGGGGGTTATTCGGGGCTGGCATGGCGCAGGATTATGGCTTGATGGGATTTTTTCCCCTGCTGCTGGCCGCCTTGGTGTGGATCCGCGGGTTGCGGTTCTTCAATGCCTCCTTCCTGGTGCGTTTGCTGGGCTGTGGACTGGCGGGCCTATCCCTTTATTTACTGCTGCCCACGGTGGCGGTGGTCGCCGGTAAAACGGCGGGGGGTACTTGGTGGCAAATTTTAAAATTTAACCTGACTCCGTCCTGGACTCTGGCCGGTTACTTCTTTCAGAACTCGGGATTTCGCCATGCCCTGGCGTTGATGTCGCTCACTTCGTTGCTGCCGGTGCTGATGATGGCCATCCGCTGGAAAGCCGCGTTTGGAGATCGCAGCCGGATCGGCACCCAAATCACTGGTTGGATGTTTCATTTTATTTACGCCGTTTTTTTGGGGATCGGTTTGTGGGTGGCGTTTGATCCCCCGTTCAGCCCGCGCCGCCAGGGATTTGGCCTGCCCTGTTTGACCTTCTATTATCTGGCCGCGCTCAGTGTGGGTTATTATTGCGGTTATTTTTTGTTGGTTTCCCGGGTGCTGATTCCCCGCCATTCCCGCCGGTCCCCGCCCCTGCTGCACCGGGCGTTGCAACCGGCCGCCGTGGTCACGCTGGCCGCGCTGACCTTGCTGGTCGCCACGGGGTTATGGGCGAAAAACGCCCGGATCATTCAGTCCATCAACAGCGGCGTGATTAAAAAATACGCCGAGCTGGCCGCCGCCAGCCTGCCGCGTTCGGGTGGGATTATGCTGGCGGACAGTGAAGCGGGTGAAGCGGATAATCCGCGCCGGTTATATTTTGTCCAGGAAGCCTTGCAGGCGGCGGGACGGGGCGGGGAATATGTGCCCGTGGACACGATGGCCTTGAAGTTGCCCGATTACCACCGGTTTCTGCACCAAAAATTCCCCCGCCAATGGCCCCTGGTCGTGGATGCAAAGAATGAAAACGTCCTGGACCCGCGGGGCTTGTTGGGTTTGATTAAACTGCTCGCCCAAACCAACAGTGTTTACTATCTGCATCCGAGTTTCGGATATTATTTCGAGGCGTTTTACCTCGAGCCACATGGGCTGGTGTACCAGTTGAAAAATCTGCCGGAGGCCACCCTGGTGCCGCGCCTGCCCGACCTTCAGCTCTGCCAGGAAAACGAAGCTTTTTGGACTCGGGCGGATCAGGAGGTCTTTGGTCCCATCCTCGAAGAGGTCGCCCCAAAAAAATTGTATGGTAAACCGTCCAGCCTAGGGCAGCGGCTGCTGGCCCGGCTGCATATGAATTCCGAAGTCAACTTCAATGCCCTGCTCGCGGGCGAATATTATTCCCGAAGCCTCAACTTTTGGGGGGTTGAGGCTCAGCGGTCCAAGTTGCTGGTTCAGGCGGGGAACCATTTTGAAACGGCCCAGAAACTGAATCCAGACAATCTCGTGGCTGGGATCAATCTGGCCTTCAATCGCGATCAGCGCGCCGGTCGTCCGGTGGTGCTGGACCTCTCGAAAACCGGCCCCGACAATTGGGGCCAATATCGTTCCTGGGAGCAACTGGTAACCGCCAATGGGCCCTTTGACGAACCCAGTTTCTGTTTCTCGGATGGATCAATTTATATGCAAGGCAGTTTGTTGTGCCAGGCGATTGCCTCCTATTCGCGGGTGCGGGATTTTCTGCCGGATAATCTACCCACCCTGCTTTCGCTCGGTGAACTATATGTGTTTTCCCACCGGCCCGAACTGGCCCTTGAAGCGCTGCGGAAACCGCTCTCCCAACCGGAACGGTTCGGTTTGAATGACACTAATTCCACCGAGTTAAACATTGTTGCCTCGGCGGCTTACCTCCAGCAAACCAACTTGGCGCGCGGCATTTCCCTGCTCGATCAAGAAATTACCCGTCACCCGGAAAACGCCGACTTGCTCACCACCGCCGCGAAGGTGTTTTTTACCCAGGGATTGTTGACCAACGCCCTGCGGGTGATTGATCTGAAACTGTCCCGCACCCCGGATGAACCGGACTGGCTGTTCTCCAAGGGGTTCACCCACCTGCGATTAAAACAATATCCGGAGGCGATTGCCAGTCTTTCGCGGTTGATCGCCCTGCAAACCAATAACTATGACGCGCTGTTCAACCGCGCGGTGGCTTATTTGGACAGCGGGGATCTCAAGTCGGCTGGCGGTGATTTCCGGCGTTTGGAACTCGCGTTCCCGAAGTCGTCCCAAGTGGCTTACGGACTGGGCGAGATCGCCTGGCGCCAGCATGACACCAACGCGGCCGTGCAGCACTATACCGTCTACCTTGCAAACGCTCCGACCAACACGGTGGAATATACCACGATACGGCAGCGCCAGGCCGGCCTGACCGCAAAATCCCCCTGACCGCGCCCATGCGCGTGACCCATGTCATTACCCGTTTGATCGTTGGTGGCGCGCAGGAAAACACCGTGTCCACGGTGCTGGGTTTGCGCACGAAACCCGGCTTGAAGGTGGACCTGATTCCGGTCCCACCACCGGGCCCGAGGGTTCTCTGGAAAAGGAACTGGCCTTTGATCCCGCGTTGTTAACTGTCATTCCCGAACTCATCCGGCCGGTGCGTCCGTTTCAGGACTGGCAGGCGTGGCGCCATCTCACGCAACAGTTCCGGCAGACACGACCGGACATCGTTCACACCCACAGTGGCAAGGCGGGTTTCATAGGCCGGCTGGCCGCCCGGAGCGCGGGGGTGCCGCTGATCATCCACGCCATTCACGGGCCGTCCTTTGGTTCCTTTCAAAGCGCGCCCGCCAATCTGGTGTTTCGCGCCGCCGAACGCCGCGCGGCCCGGTGCACCGATCATTTTACTGTGGTGGCGGATGCGATGCGGGACCAATACCTTGCGGCCGGCATTGGCCGGCCGGATCAATACACGAAAATTTTCAGTGGTTTCCGCCTCGAACCCTATCTCCACACCGTGAACGACCCCGCCCGCCGCGCCAAGTACGGGCTTCAGCCGGGCGATTTTGTGGTGGGCAAAATTGCGCGACTGTTTGAGTTGAAGGGGCATGATGACTTGTTTGCCACCGCCCCGGAATTAGTGCGGCGCTGTCCGCATATCAAATTTCTTCTCGTGGGCAACGGTCCCTGGCGTGCGCGGTTTGAGGACATGGCCCGGGCGGCGGGGCTGTCCAGGCATTTTATTTTCACTGGTCTGGTGCCGCCGTCCGAAGTGCCATCGTTGGTGGGTATCATGGATGCCCTGGTGCATCTGTCCCGGCGTGAAGGTCTGCCGCGAGCTCTACCGCAGGCGCTGGCCGCCGCCCGACCGGTGGTGGCCTATGATTGTGATGGCGCGCGCGAAGTGTGCCTGGATGGCCGCACCGGCTTCCTGCTGCCCCCCGGTGACCTGGCCGGTCTCACTGACCGGCTGTGCCGCCTGGCCGCGGATTCCGCCCTGCGCGCGGAACTGGGGGCCAATGGACAGCAGTATGTGCGGGAACATTTTGGAGTGGAAAAAATGGTGGACGACACTCATGCTTTGTACTTGAGGCTGGCGGCGGATCGCGGCCTGCGCATGTGAGCTTTCCCCTGAATTTTTATCTGGCCGCCTTCGCCGGTTCCCTGGTGACGGCGCTGCTGACCCTGCCGCTCTGGCGCGGGTGGTGCCGGCGCACCGGGCATGTGGATGATCCGGGGCACCGGAAAATTCACAACGCTCCCATCGCCCTGGCGGGCGGGCCGGCGGTGCTGACGGGCGTGCTGTTGCCGTTGCTGGCCGGGGCGGTTTCGTTGAAGCTGGGGATTGTCTCAATTGCCTCCACCGGGTTGATTGTGCATGGTGTGGACCGGCGCGCCCTGGAACTCGGGGTTATTGCGCTGGGCGCGGTGGCCATCACACTGCTGGGATGGCTGGATGACCGCGTGGAATTGAGCCCGCCGGTCAAATTTGCCGGGCAGTTTATAGTGGCCTTCGCGGTGGCCCTGGTGGCCAAGCGCATCACCCTCTTTGTCCCGAGTGAGTTTTTCAGTTATGCCATCACGGTGTTTTGGATTGTGACGGTGATCAATGCTTTTAACTTCATGGACAATATGAACGGCCTCTGTGCCGGGCTGGGGGTGATCGGGGCGCTGTTGTTCGGGGGCATCGCGGCCCGGGACGGGGAATATCTAGTGGCCTTGATCGCCTTTTTGACCAGTGGCGCGCTACTGGGGTTTCTTCCGGGGAATTTTCCAAAGGCAACGGCCTTTCTGGGAGATGCCGGCAGCCATCTGGTGGGATACCTGCTGGCGGTACTGGCCATGCTGCCCCACTTTTACACTAAAACCAATCCGCATCCGCTCGCCGTGCTCTCGCCATTACTCGTGCTGGCCGTGCCATTGGCGGACCTGGCGTGCATGGTGGTGATTCGCACTCGGGCCGGCCGGCCATTTTGGGTGGGGGACACTAATCACTTGTCACACCGGTTGGTGCGGGCGGGGCTGAGCCGGGTGCAGGCCGTGGTGGCGATCTGGGTACTGGCGGCGGCGATCGGGGCGCTGGCGCTCTGGCTTTAAAAGCATACCTTAGGTTATCTGCGCGGATTTCATTTTTGAGGTTTTTGGGGAGGGGATAAGGATTTGTTAAATATTGTTAAATTTTATCCTAAATCCGCAAAATTCACGGGGTTTTTGACGGGCGAACTTCGCGAAACTTGAAGATTTGGGGGGAATCCTGGGTTAAATGGTTATTTGGTTAATTTGGTTAATTCGTTAAATGTCTGAAATTCAGGTGGATGGGCTGGCGGTGGCCAGCGCCTTGCCGGTTCCGGCCGGGGGGCCGGGGATTTCAAAGATCGGCCTGGGGGACATAAATCCCGCAGGGGTTCGGACGGGGGTTTCCGAACTACTCAGATATTGTAGCATCGGTTGATGAGTTGTCAAAGGGAATTTTTTGGTGGCGATTGGCGGGTGGGACGGATGGAGGAAGAAGCTCCGCTTCAGAACCATTTGCGCTTTTTGAAATAGAGGATGGTGCCGAGGGTGCAGGCCAGCATGGCACTGGAGGCGATGACGTAACCGTGGCGCCAGCCCAACTCGGGCATGTCTTTGAAATTCATCCCGTACCAGGTGCCGATCATCATCAGCGGGGTGGTGATGACGGTGATCAGGGTGAGCAGTTTGACGACTTCGCCGGTCTGGTTGGAGGACATGTTCAGGTAGACTTGCAGGATGCCGGTCAGGGCATCGGCAAAGCTGTGGGCCTGGCTGTTAATCCGGTTGAAGGCGTCGTTGAGGTTCCGGTAATAGGGCACCTGGTTGGGCCGGATCAATTCGAACTCGCCGGCCGCGAGCCGCGCCACCACGGCGCATTGGGGGGCGATAATCTGCTGCAAATAGCGCACTTCCTTTTTGGACTGGAGGATTTGGTTCAAGGTGTCCGGATTGGGATGGCGCAAGGCGGCCGATTCCAGGTCGGCGATTTCCTGCTCCAGTTCATTGAGGGCGGGCGGGTAATTCTCGACAACCAGTTCCAGCAGGGTCTGGGCCACGCGGTCGGGCGAGCGGGCGACGGGGAGGGAGCCTTTCCCGGCGCGTTCCAGGGCGGTGGCGAGGCTGCGGAGGGGCGCATGGTGGCAGGTCACGAGGAAATTGGCGCCGAGGAAGAGGTCCAGTTCGCTGGTGGCAAACTGGCCGTCGGAGCGGTGGTAATCCACGGCATGAATCACGAGAAACAAATAGGGGGCGAACTGGTCCCCTTCCCCGGGTGAATATTCCTCCACCTTGGGCGCGGAATTGAAGGCCAGGCAATCCTCGATGCACAGCGGATGAAAGTGGAACACTTGTTCCAGCACGAGGCGGCCCTCCTCGGGCGTGGCGGCGGCCAGGTCCACCCAGAGAAAGAGGGAGCGGTCGGCCAGGAGCGCCGGCATGCGCGCCGGCTCAATGTCTTTGCTGTGCAAGCGGCCTTGATCGGTGTAGGCAAACGCGGAGATCATGGTTTATGGATTATCCACTGGGGCAAAGTTTAGGGTGCTTGCGGGCTGGCGCAAGGGCCAAGTCCGGCCAGACGACCCCTTTCGGGGAAGAATTCAACGCCAAGGCGCAAAGACGCGGAGGCGCAAAGTGGGAACCAAGGCAGGAAAATACGCAAAAAGACCGGGATGAATGGCCGCAAAAGAACGCAAGGAGCACAAGGAGGAGGGTGAATTGGTTAATCGCGAAATACGGGAAAGACGCGACAACAGACGGGGATTTAACCACAGACACGGTGGCACAGAGAAACACGGATTTTAACCGCGAATAACCACCATAACGGCCCGGTTGGCCGCCCGCAAAACTGACGTAAATCAACTGATAGCATTGGTGCGGAAGGCTGGCTTGGCTGGCACATTCGACGGCCAAGCCGGCTGCCAGCCGGCGATACAGCCGATTAACAATCGGCGCTACCGGGCCGGGAGCGGGCGGTTTAGACGTTTTGCACACGGTTGGAGTTCGGATGACCAAAGCCGGTTGCAAACCGGCGCTCCGCTCGAACGGCGGCGGCTAAAAGGGGAAATTGGGCACGAGGCGCGGGGCGGAAAGGGGCAACGCGGAAAGCGGGAAACGGGGGGCGATCTCAAATTGGAAATTGGAAATTTCAAAGGGGTAACGGGATCAAGCGTCGCTACGCGCAACGCAAAGGCAGTTTTTCCCTGTTTTGCGTGGGTTGAAACCCACACCTACCATCGGGAGGTCGCTACGCGACGCAACGTCAATCGCAGGAATGAAGCCGGGACACCCGACAGGGGCGAATGAAGGAGGCAACCACCCCATGCTCGCGCTAACGCGCTCGCAACGCCGGGTGGACATGGAAAGCATAGCGTATTTAAGGCTTAACTTATTGCAAGTAAAAATGGCATGCAAATCAGCCCTTATATACTTCGCACAACCCCCCTTATGTTTAATACACCTGTATACCAACCCCTAACCGAACCACCCTCAACCCTCCGGGAAGCGGTTTAATTATGAATAATCTAAGCGTCATCCTCCTGCTTTCGCGAGTTCCCTCGCAAAACCGCTGGGACAGAGCGATACTCAAGCCGGGACCGTAGATACCCCCGCGCGCTATTGA
>Ga0182012_10005826_pt1 | contig 12662 bp, 8 predicted proteins | sample 612S2SmetaG_FD_120486 | JGI IMG/M metagenome (GOLD analysis project Ga0182012, IMG submission 120486) | Permafrost microbial communities from Stordalen Mire, Sweden - 612S2S metaG | ecosystem: Environmental > Terrestrial > Soil > Wetlands > Permafrost | place: Sweden: Stordalen | collected...
AGCCCAAAACCAAGGAAGAGGCTGCGGCGCTGCTCGATGTGGATGACGCCGACAAGATACGCAGAGAGATGGAGAAGTCGGGTTCGAGGCTCCGCAAACCCGGGGATGACGAGTAGGTCTCTAACCGCGGGATTTCGTACATTGGGGTTTGTGGGATCCAGGTCTCAAACGCGGGATCCCCTTCGACTTCGCTCAAGGCAGGCTTTCGACAGGCTCAGGACAGGCTCTGGGGCACCCGGCATTTCCAGTCAAAATTAACAGGATTGAAACATATAAACCCTCATAATGGACTCCATTCTAGGGCCTTCCCTGACTGTTTCGACTGCCCGTTCGGCGGACGCATTTTCAACTTCCTGTAACCAAACAAGAGCCGGTTTTTAACACGGTCCACGTAGCCTTAGGTAATAGAAAAGCTCAAAGAATGAGCCTGATAAGGAGCTTGATCGATGGCCAGTGCCTGTCCATTTTCAACCGGATTTGTGTGGCTGACGGTGCGCTCAACGGCACGCGAAAACGCTTCCGATGCCATATTTACCGGGCCCCGTTTCGTCTCTATCGTTCTTTCCCGCTGAGCATTTACCACCATTTGGGGCGACCAATCCCTTCGGGAAATCGAGCCCTTTGATTTTGTTTCAATCATCTTGTTTCAATTCAGGGAAGATAACGAATGCCACTCATCCATTGATATTCCCAGCAACACTTCAGGAGACAGTGATCCATGCAAAAAATGATCGAAATTTCTCCCCAAAACGCTATGCGGCGGTGCCTCATCATGCTCGGGCTGCTGCTTGTGCTGACCTGCACCCAGGTTCGCGCGCAATCCACGCAGGGTTCCATTATCGGTTCAGTGAAGGACGCGGCGGGCGCGGTTGTCCCCGGCGCGCTGGTGACGCTGACTAATGCGGAGGAAGGTACGGTTCGAACCACGAAGTCCAACGGAATCGGCGATTACCATTTCGAGGACGTAAAGGCCGGCCATTACACGGTGCAGGTTGAAGCACCCAGCTTTGAGAAATGGGTTGCTACAGGGGTGGCGCTTGAGGTGCGGCAGGACCTGCGCCTGGACGCGAAACTGTCTGTCGGCGCCGTGCAGCAGGAAGTGCAGGTAACCGGGGACAACGTCAGTGCGATTGAGACGGACTCGGCCACCATCAGCGGCACGTTTACGACAGACGACGCCGTCAACCTGCCCGTTAATACACGCGCAAGCGCCAACGGCACCAGCGCGGCGAATATCTTCAGCGCGATGCCCGGTGTACAGGCGGATGGCGACAGTTCCGGCGTCTCGGTGCAAGGCGCACTGCCTTACCAGGTGGACGTGACAGTCGATGGAGTTACTACCAAGAGTGCGACCGGAGGCACGTACATCGGCGATGCGTTTCCTTCGACTGAGTCGATTTCGGAGATTCGCGCGGACGGTGTTCTGGCCAATGCCGAGTTTGGCGACCCGGGGCAGATTGTCATCACCACCAAGGGCGGCACCAACTCGATCCACGGTTCGGGATTCTGGTATTACCAGGACAACAAGTGGAATGCGATTCCGTATACCTATCCTACAACAACCACCAAGCCGCTTTATCACGGCGCAACATTTGGCGCCAGCGCGGGTGGGCCGGTGGTCATTCCTCACCTCTACAACGGTCACAACAAGAGCTTTTTCTTCGGCGCCTATGAGGGCTGGCGGTTTCCGTCGCAGACCACGATTAATGAAGTGGTCCCCAGCACGCTGATGAAGCAGGGAGACTTTTCCAAGTACACCGCGACCGGGTTTACGGGCTTGACCGATCCCTACACGGGCGGCAGTTATGGAACAGCAATTCCTTCAGGGGCGCTGAGCAAGATCGCCCTGGACACGTTGAAGCAGTTTTACCCCGATCCGAACGTCGGCGATCCGACGGCTTATACCGACAACGGGGTACCTAACTATCAGGCCAACGTGAATAACAGCAAACTTTCGGACCAGTTCGACATTCGCGGCGATCAGTATTTCGGATCGAACCAGAAATTCCTGCTGTGGGGCAGGTTTACATGGAAGAATTATCCGATCAATAGTCCGGAAGAATTGCTGGTCCCGTCGCAGTTGAACACCAGCCAGAACCGGGTATTGAAGGTCGATACAAACTGGACAATCAAGCCTAACCTGATCAACGAAGGCGGGTTCGGGTTTACACGCGTAATCACGGGAGCGACCGACAGCTTCAACGGTAATGCGTGGACCGTCGGCGAGGGCTGGCAGGGCCTGCAAAACCTGTTTTATAACGGCATTCCGGAGATGGACTTCAACAACATCAAAAGCCTGAACGCCGACCGACTGACGAGCTTGCAGAAGTCATTCACCTACGACTATAGCGACGTGCTGATCTGGACCAAAGGCAACCACACGGTCAAGATTGGCGGCGACGTCCAGCAATTGGAAGCGATCACGCCGCTGGGGTTCAACGGCTCGGACAACTACGGTACGTATCAGTTCAACACCAAGGGCAGCGCCGGCTTGTTCACGGGCGTCGACTTTGCCGACTTCCTGCTTGGCACCCCGTATCAAACGTTCTACGACGTGGTTCAGCAGGATAACGACGGCATTTCGCAGCACTACCACTTTTACGGCCAGGACGAATGGCGGGTCACGCCTCGGTTGACACTCTCCTACGGCCTGCGCTACGAGCTGCACCCCGGCTACTATGACAAGTACGGCGACATTGGCAACTTCGACCCCAGCGTGAGTCTTGCTGGACGCGTGATTTACCCAACCGGCAAGCAGAGCCTGCTGGCGCAGGGCTTCCTGGCCAGCGCCAATGCCTGCGATCCTGATGGCGTGACCACAACCAACTCCGCGACTGTCAACGGCGCGCCCTGCATGCAGGTGGTAGGCAATCAAGCGGCGAACTTTCCCTCGGGCTTGAAGATGTATCCCAAGAAGCGTTTCCTGCCGAGATTCGGATTCGCTTATCGTCCCTTTGACAACGACAAGTGGGTTATCCGCGGCGGAGCGGGCATCTACAACATCAACATGCTGGGCTCAAGCTTCTACTCGCTGACCGGCACGGTGCAGGCTTACACCCAGCAATTCCAAAACTCCTACAACCCGAACACGCACGCCATCGGCTACCAATGGCCGCAGATTTACGCTGGAGCAGGCAGCGGGGCCACCGCGGCGCCTGCTTATGGCTCCGACTACTTTGGAACCGCGAACAGCACTAACTGGAAAGACCCGTACACGGAGCAATGGTCGCTGAGCATCGATCACGATTTGGGATCGGGATATGCGGCGCGAATCTCGTATATCGGCTCGGAGACGCATCAACTCGTTTGGGCGCCGGATGAAAACACGCTGCCCTTTTCGAACACGGTTTCGGCCTTTAACAACTGCATCTGCAACCGGCTGTTCCCCAACTGGGGACGCATCAACACCCGAGCAACTGGGGCCAACAACAGCTACCACTCAGCGCAGGCAGAAGCCAGTCACCGCCTGCAGCATGGCCTGGAGTTTCAATCAGGGTTTACGTGGGCCAAGAACCTGGCCGACAACCAGGGGCCGAACAACACCGGGTTCGCGGGCGAGGGTGGTGGAGCACGTTCCACATCGATTCTCGACCGTCATGCGGACTTTGGCAACGTGGGCGGAACCCGCAGACTGCGCTGGAACACGTCGGCACTTTACGACCTTCCTGTAGGCCGCGGCAAAGCGTTTGGCGCCAACATGCCCAGGGTGGCCGACCTTGCAATTGGCGGGTGGCGCTTGTCGTCCATCCTCACGGTCCAGACGGGCCCATACTTAACGCCGTACTTCCCGGATGGACAAGGCGATCCTTCGGGTACCGGCTCGGGTCTGGACGGGTCTTTCGGAAACGGAACAGGCACCTTCGACGGTGGGCACCGCGCGCAGCATGCGGACTGGGTTCCCGGCCAGAGCGTAACGCCTCACGGGCAGAATCGCTTCAACTGGACCAACCCCGGCGCGTTTACCTGCCCTGGAGATTCTACCTGGACGGTTGGAACCGCCTGCGGTACCGGCGCTGGTTTCAATCCGGCAACTGGCGCAGCGCTCAGCGCGAATCCTCTGCCCATCGGCCGTTTCGGCAATGCCCCGGTCGGTTCGGTGCAGGGTCCCGGCTTCTTTAACCTGTCTTCGGGGTTGAGCAAGAACTTTGCCATCACCGAGCGCTTCCATGTCAGGGCGGAAGGCACGTTCACCAACGTTCTCAACCACACCAACCTGGGAGATCCGAATCTGAACCTGAGTTCGGGTAGCTTCGGGCTTATCACGGGAGTCGAAGGCGCGGGAAACAACAATCCCAACGACTTCGGCAGCGCTCGTACGTTGCAGGTTGCGGTGCGGGCCGAGTTCTAGGGCATAGAGTCTGAAACACGCAACACTAAACCGGCTGTCATCCTGAGCAAACGGGGCCCCAGGCGTTTTTCAGCCTGGGGGTGGTGAGTCGAAGGATCTGCTGTCGTTCTTCGATGCCCCTCCGACTCGCCGCACTTTCCACCCACTCCTTCAACCGCGGCGCGGGCCTTCGGGTTCGCGCTGCTGCATTTTGGTTGAAAAAGCATGTTGGAATGGATTCCTTTCTTTTGCGCTGAGCAATGCGGGTCACACGGCGGCGTACCATTGTTGTATCGTCTTCAACAGGAGCAGGTTGGCGATGCTCCACGGAACAGGTTACAACTTCAACCGCGGAATATGCGTCCAATGCGTTGGGACGGCGCCTACTTACTTCATGCTGAGCGTGCGTTGTCCTTCCGAGCCGGTGCGGCGATGGATTCCCCATTTGCTGCCAACCGGAGAATTTGCTACGCTCAGGGCAATCTTCAGGCTGGGCGAAAGGAGAGTTTTCATGACAGAAGATAACAGGATTCATCATCTGGGATGGTTTCTCGCAGGACTCGGCGTCGGCGCCGTAGTGGGGATTTTGTATGCTCCCAAGAGCGGCCGTGAGACCCGCGAAAGCATCGCCAACAGCGCTCGCGAGGGCACGGAATACGTGCGCGTCAAGAGCCAGCAGGCCGCCGAGCAGGTCGGCGCATTTGTCGACAAGAGCAAGGAACAGGTCAGCAACCTTGTGGACAAGAGCAAGGAGACGGTCGGCACCCTGGTGGACAGGAGCAAGGACCAGGTGGCCGAGTATGTGGATCGCAGCAAGGAAGTCGTAGATCGCGGTCGTGCACAGTGGGAAGAGTTTGTAGAGCGCGGCAAGACCCTGGTGAACGACCAGAGCACGCGCGTAAGCGCAGCCGTTGAAGCGGGACGCAACGCCTATCGTACGACCACCGTCGATCCGACGGAACTGTAGGCGAAACTGCTTTCCGGATGGCATTCTAAGCGGCCGTCTTTGTTTTTGAATCCCCAATTCGGAGCCGAGCGCGTGTGTCAGAGCCCGGCTCAAGCGCAGGCTCCGGAGAAGAACGCTTCCTTTTGGCCGGGGGAGCGTTGTACGATTTGCTGCACACCCGCACGAGAGCTGTGCGAGGTCACTCCGAGGCCAAACTATGAACCATGAAACCATTGAGTTGGCTTGCATCGCTTTAGGCGCGCTGGCTTTGTTAATTCAGTCGATTGTCCTGCTGGCGATTTTCCTTGGAATGGGCAAAGCCACAAAAAAGATGCAGGAAGAGATCGAGGACATACGCTCCTCGGTGATGCCTGTTGTGAAGGACACCAAGGAACTGGTGGAGAACGCGCGCGCGCTGTTTATCCGGCTGAGCCCCAAGGTGGAATCGACGGTGACGGACGTGGCCGAACTGACGCGCAGTTTCCGTGCGCAGGCGGCGGACGTGGAAGTCTCTATCGAAGAGATTCTGGGAAAAGCACGCAAGCAGGCCGGCCGCATCGATAGCATGGTTTCCGGTACGCTTGATGCGGTGGACAACGCGGCCGCATTTGTGACGGAAACCGTGAGCAAGCCGGTGCGCCAGCTTTCCGGGGTGCTGGCGGGCATCAAGGCCGCAGTCGAAAGTCTGAGCGCTCCCAACTCCCCTCCGAATTCCAGGATCCATGAGCCCAGAGTCCACGACGATAAGGATATGTTCGTCTAGGCTCTTTTTGGTCCAAATGCTCGCGCCCTTGTCTTAAGCTATGCTTATGCGAAGGCGCGGAATGACGACTCGATTTCTCGTTCTACTTCTGCTATCTATCTCGGGCGCGGCCGCAGCCCAATCCACTCCCAAAACCGCGTTGCTGGCGCTCTCGAAGCAGGATCACACACTGGCCATCGTCGATCCGGCCGATCTGCATATCGTCGCGACTGTCCCGGTGGGTGACGACCCGCATGAGGTGATTGCCTCGGCGGATGGAAAGACGGCCTATGTCTCCAACTATGGATTTGGGGCGTTTCACACGCTCTCACCGATCGACCTGCTCCGGCAAACTAGACAGGCAACCATAGATCTGGGCGCGCTGCGCGGCCCGCACGGGCTGGATTTCAAGCTGGGCAAGGTGTGGTTCACGGCCGAGGCCGCGAAGGCTATCGGCAGCTACGACCCGGCCGACGACAAGATCGACTGGATCATGGGAACGGGACAGGACCGGACACACATGATTTATGTGTTTGCCGATGGGAAGCGCATCCTCACTACCAACGTAAATTCAGCGACCGTGACCATCATGGAAAAGACAGAGGGCCGCTCAGGCGGGCCACCTCAGGGCATGGGGCCGGGAATGGGACAGGGTGGACCGCCGCCGGGCATGGGCGGACCGCCCCCTGGGATGCCGCCGGGACCACCGCCCGCACCGCCTGGCGGGGATTGGAAGCTGACGGTGATCCCTGTAGGTCGCGGGTCGGAGGGGTTCGATGTTTCTCCGGATGGCAAAGAGGCTTGGGTAGCGAACGCGCAGGACGGGACTATCTCGATCATCGACATTGCGCAAAAGAAGGTGACGGCGACACTCGCGGCAAACGTGCCGGGCGCGAATCGCCTGAAGTTTACGCCGGATGGGAAGCTGGTGTTGGTTACACCGGGGTCGGCGCTGGTGATTCTGGACGCGGCGACGCATAAGGAAGTGAAACGGCTGGCTACTGTCCACGGATCTGGCGGCATCCAGATGCAACCGGACGGCACGCGGGCTTACGTGGCCTGCGGGCGAGACAATTTCGTGGCAGTCATCGACCTGAAGACGCTGGAGATGGCGGGGAAGATCCCCATTGGCAGCCCTGACGGATTAGCGTGGGCGGTGCAGCCTTAGGCACTTTATGACTTGCCGGACTTCAGGTGTTCCGCATCCTCATCCAGAAGGGATCGGATCAGTTCCGGCGCTACGTAAAAACTGGTCTCCTGCAGCTTCGAAAGAGCCTCTGGCAAGTTTAGGAGCGAGGCCCGCGCTGCGTTGCGCAATACACCAAGCGTTCCGATGACCGATAGTTTCCGGCGAATCGCCCCGGTCCGAGCGAGCGTTTCATCCGCGATCAGCCGGTCCGCATGGAGTTCTTCCGCTAATGAGATTACTTCGCGTTCGCCTTTGTCCAGGAAATTGAGCGAAGGGTCGGTAGAGCCGAGCAGGGAGCGCACTTCCAGCCACGGTGGGCAATTCGCCACCCAGATTCGCACAACTGGTGGGGTATGAATGTCCTGCAACTCTTCCCAGACGGAAGGCGGAATCGCGACTGTCCCGTAGAAGTGAGGCAGGACCTCAATGTGCTCAATCAGAACCAGGTAATTGATCGGCGAGGTGTCTGCAACAACGATCACGCCGCGGACGAACTTCCTGCGTTGCCATTGGCTTCGAAGCTCCGAGAGGTTTCACGGTCCTGGTCAAGATCCGCGAGAGAGTAATGCAAATGAACCCCCCGCTGCTTCAAAAAAGCATGGACCTGAATCCGGGTGGAGAATCCCAGCATTTGTCGAAGTTGCCCTTCAGTGAGACGATTCGAACGGTACCCCTCGAGTGCCAGAGCTTCAACGACAGCACGCGGCAAATCGGCGTACTCGGATGAGAGTATGCGCGCAATATCGTCCGGAATTTGCAATTCCAGGTTCATGAATGCCCAGATTTCATTCTAGTCCGAAGTTCCGCGCACGGAAATCTAAATCAATCGCACAGTGACAGGAGAATTGGTTTAAGCGATTCAGCAGACGGTGAGAAATCTCCTACTCCTCGTCAACCTGAATCACTTGAATCGCGAGCCCTGGCACGGTGTGATGCAGATGGCTGCTCACTCCGTGCAAAGGAGTCTCCACAGGCACAATCTCCGTCGGCTTTTCCAGCGTGTTTGTCGCCTGCGTGTCATGCGCGCTCAGGCTGATCAGCGTGCCTGTTGCTGCCAGCTTCGCTCCATCGAAATCAATCTCAATCGGCTGCGGCGTTGTTGAAGCATTCACCAGTTTCAGATAGAGCCGCTTCTTCGCGGAGTCGCGTGTGATGGAGTAGAAGAACTTCGGGTTGGCGGGATCTAGCCCTGGGTCATCGAGTTTGGAACCTAGCGTTTCAGTGCCCAGGTATTTCGAGAACATGACCTGCGCGTAGTAGCTGGGGGAGCCGTAGCTGCGCATGGTGTCATAGCCGATCAGGTCGGTCTCCCACTGCATGCCGCCGGGGTTCACGTTGACCAGCAGCGGCGCGTAAGACGCCATGATGACGATGTCGCTGTTGCGCTCCAGGCCGGTCATCCAAGCCGCGTCGCCAAGAGCGGCGCCAAAGTTTGGAGTGGGCATGCCCTCGCGTGTGGCCCATTCGCCGACAAAGACCTTGGGGCCGTTGCGGTCGGCCTTGTCGTAGTGGCCTCCGTCCCAGTGCGAAGCTGAACTGGAAGCGGGCGGATCGTAGTGGGTGGCGTCGCGGAAGTTCTGTGTGGCGCGGACGTAGTAGTGCTCGTCGATCACGTCAGGCTTCACAGACTTGACAGGTGCGGTTGCGATGAGCTGCAGGTCAGGGTATTTCGCCTTGATGGCTTTATAGAACTGGGTGTAGCGGCCGTCATAACTCAAAGACCGGTCGAACCAGTCCTCATTGCCGATTTCGACATAATTGAGCTTGAACGGCTCGGGATGGCCGTTCTTCACGCGGACGGCGCCCCATTTTGTGTCGGCGCTGCCGGTTACATATTCGAGCTCGTCGAGGGCATCCTGAACGTATGGGTCGAGGTCGGGGCCGGGGGTTACGTGCTCCTGGGCCATCGAGTAGCCGGCATAAACGGCCAGCACCGGCTGCATCTTCAGGTCCTCGCACCACTCCAAAAACTCCAGAAAGCCGAGACCATCCGACGAGTGGTAATGCCACGGGCTGGGATGTGTTGGCCGGTCAACCATCGGACCAATTGTTTTCTTCCAGTCGTAGCGCTCTGCGATGTGGTCGCCTTCAAGGTAGTTGCCGCCGGGAAAGCGCAGGAAGGCAGGGTGCATGGCTGCCATCTTCTCCATGAGATCGATGCGATTGCCATTCACGCGGTCGTGATAAGTGGGTGGGAAGAGTGATACAAGGCTGAGCCAGAGGGTGCCGGGATGGCCGACAGTGATGACAAGGTGGTTGGCTGCGGAGGGCTCGATTGTGCCCGTCTTGAGCGTGAATTCGTATTGCTTCCAATCCGCTCCGATGCTGGAAACCTGCGCGGTCGCCACGGCTTTGCCACTCTGGTTGCCGACCAGGCTCACGGTTACCGCGCCGAGGTCGCCGGTGCCGGCCTTGGCGTAGAACGATCCCTTGTAGCTTGTATTGGGGCGGAGCGGCATGCCCCACCAGCCTTCATTCAGAACGCCGGCCTGGTTGTGCGCGTCGGCCTGCTTGATATAGAGCTTCAGGCTGGATTTGAGAGCGTCGCTGGGGCCGTTCTGCCGGTCGGCTGTCACGGTGGCCTGGGCGTCGCCGTCTTCGACCAGGTACCAATGCAGAATGCCGGACCAGTCGCCCCCGAAGGTACGATTGCGGACCATTTCCGCGTAGAGCCCGCCGTCGTAGGAGAAGTTGATCTCCTCGGTCATCAGGCCATAGAGAGTGGGGCTGACTTTGGAGGCGGGCTGATCGGCGTGAATGATCAACTTTGCGGTTGGGGCCTGGGCGAGGGTTGCGGCAGCGGCCATGATGGCGAGGGCGACAGTGGCAAGTTGAGCAAACGTTTTCTTGGACATCGAGATTTCTCCCTGATTTCGGTGCCGGGACAGTATAACGCGAATGGGGGGCTTGAGGAGGATGGTTGGCTGGGAGACGAAAAAACAGGTCCCTCGGTTCCCTACGCTTCGCTTCGGTCGCTCAGGATGACAAATTATAGGTTCATCAAGGGTTTGGAGCCGATGGCGGTTAGACTATCCAACCGCCGCCTACGACTTCGTCACTGTCGTAGAAGACAGCGGACTGGCCGGGGGTTACGGCGCGCTGGGGTTCGTCGAAGGTGGCGAGGATTTCTTCCTGGACCGACTTCGAGTCCCCGGTCCCCAACTGCGAGGGACCGGGGGCACCCAGTTCGGTGGCGGGTGCCGGCTCTAATGTGGCCCAGGCTGGGTCGTGGCGATGGCGGATCTTGATTTTTACGCGCATGGGGGCTGTCAGCGCAGGGATGCTGATCCAGTTGAGGCGGTTTGCGCGGAGGGTGCGGGTGGCTAACTCGGCATCTGCGCCTACGGTGACCCTGTGGCTGTCGGGGTGGATGTTGAGGACATAGAGCGGCGTGGGCGAACTGACGCCCAGGCCCTTGCGCTGGCCTACGGTGAAGTTGGAGATTCCGTCGTGGTGCCCGATTACTTCGCCATTGGAGGCGACGAGTTCACCTGCGGTCTCGGGAATCTGCTCGCCTTGCTCTTCGAGATAGGCGGTGAGGAACTCCTTGTAGTCGCCGCCGGGGATGAAGCAGATCTCCTGCGAGTCGGGTTTCTCGGCGAGAGCAAGACCGCGCCGGCGAGCCACTTCGCGCACTTCGGGCTTGGTGAGGCGGCCGAGGGGGAAGAGGGTGCGCGCGAGCTGCTCCTGGGTGAGGCCGAAGAGGAAGTAGGTCTGGTCTTTGGCCAGGTCGGCCGGCCGCTTGAGAATCCAGCGCTGGCGGGCGGGGTCGTATTCGTTGACGGCGTAATGGCCGGTGGCGACGCGCCCGGCGCCGATGGAACGGGCGGTCTGGATGAGGGCGTCGAACTTGAGGTGGTTGTTGCAGAGCGAACAGGGAATCGGCGTGCGGCCGTGGAGGTATTCGTCGACGAAGGGGCGGACGACATCGCGCTCGAAGCGGTCTTGCTGGTTGACTACGTAGTAGGGAATTCCCAGGTGCTCGGCGACGCGACGGGCGTCATACACATCATCCAGAGAACAGCAGCGGCCGGCCTTGGGAGCGTCGGGGATGCCGTGCTTGCCGGCCAGTCGGGTCTGGTCCCAGAGCTGAAGGGTGAGGCCGACTACCGTATCGCCCGATTGGGCGAGCATGGCCGCAACCGTCGAAGAGTCGACTCCTCCGGACATAGCTACGGCGATCGTGGTTGATTCGGTCATGGGTTACTCTTCGTCGGCGGTGGCTCTCCGGCCACAATTTGAAATGTCTCTGTGTCGGTACGTAGCCAAGCCTCCGGGGATGGAACTTCAAGGTAGACGGTGTACTTTCCGGCTACCTGAAGATCATAAAGGTATTTCAGCAGAAATTTGCGCGTGGTGCTTTCGCCCGGATCCAGAGGCCGCATGTTTGCAACCACCGTGCATTGAAGGCCCGCTTCTCCAGGCAGCAGTCGTCCGGTGTCATCCCGCTCTCGGAGCGTTGTCGGCGGTTCGCCGTTCTCCCCTTGGACCCACACCTTTGCACCTTGCGTGCAACCGTCGCCGGGGACACGGATGAGGCCGTCAGTCAGGTTCTTGATCGTCAGAAGTACCATGGGCGACTCACCGACGCGGACCTGCTTCTTTTCCATTGCGATAGTCAGGTAAAAGACATTGGATTTGTGCGCAGGTATGACTTCTTGCCCGACAAGACGAATGCAGGCAGAGACGAACACCGCTGCGAACACGCCAATCGAGATAAGAGCCCGAGCCGGACTCACGGCAGATACCTCACTAACGCTTCGCATCCGTCAGCCTAGCGTTCCGGCGGCTACTGGGGAAAGTGCGCGCAGATGCTCAACGGCTTCCGGGACTACGCGCAAAACGTGGTCGATATCGGCTTCAGTTACGGTTTTGAGGAGGCTGAAGCGGAGGCTGGCGCGGGCGCGGTTCTTGTCCAGGCCCATGGCCATCAGTACATGGCTTGGCTCGGTGGCTCCGGAATGGCAGGCTGAACCGCCCGAAACGGAAACGCCCTTCATGTCTAGCGCGATGACCAGCGCTTCGCCTTCCAACTGGTCGAACCATATGTTGGATGTGTTGGCGGCGCGGAGAACGGGTTTGCCGTCTTCAGATATACCGTTGACGCCGGTGCCGGGGATCTGGAGAATGGCTGCTTCGAGGCGGTCGCGCATGGCTGCCAGACGGTAAATGGTGCCGTCGTCGAGAGAGTGCATGGCGAGCTCGGCGGCCTTGGCCAGGCCTACGATGCCGGGCACATTCTCCGTGCCGGCGCGCTGGCGGCGTTCGTGGCTTCCGCCGACTAACAGAGGCTCGATGGGCGTGCCGCGGCGGACGAACATTGCGCCAATACCTTTGGGCCCGTGCATTTTGTGGGCACTGATCGAGAGCAAGTGGCAGCCAATGCGGCGCACATCGAACTCAATCTTGCCCGCGCCCTGCACCGCATCGATATGGAAGAAGATGCCGGTTTCATTGG
>Ga0182012_10005827_pt1 | contig 12661 bp, 11 predicted proteins | sample 612S2SmetaG_FD_120486 | JGI IMG/M metagenome (GOLD analysis project Ga0182012, IMG submission 120486) | Permafrost microbial communities from Stordalen Mire, Sweden - 612S2S metaG | ecosystem: Environmental > Terrestrial > Soil > Wetlands > Permafrost | place: Sweden: Stordalen | collected...
GCCGTCGGGCGTCTTGTTGCTGCAGCGGAAGGACGCGTGACATCGATGCCAGAACCCACGACAACGCCGGACGCCAGTGAGAAGCCCAGCGGGCCCAGGTCCCGCAAAGGGGTCGAGACACGGGCGCGGCTCTTGGCGGCGGCGAAGGAGGTCTTCGAGCAGGACGGGTTTCTCGACGCCCGGATCTCCGACATTGCAGAGCGAGCCGGCCTGTCGCACGGATCCTTCTACCACTACTTCGAATCGAAGGAGGAGGTCTTCCGAGAGGTAGCGGCCGAAGTGGAACAGCGACTCAGCGAACCGCTCTACAGCGTGATTCTGGACGCGCAATCCACCGCGTCGCCGTACGAGCGGATCCACGAAGGCATCCGGCGGAACTTCGAGAGCTACCGGGACGAGGCTCGCATCATGGGTGTGATTGAGCAGGTCTCGCGCTTCGACGAGAACCTCCGCGCCTTCCGCAACGAGCGGCACCACGTCTCATCGGCCCAGATCGCCGATTCGATACGTCGGCTGCAGCAACACGGACTTGCTGACAAGAGCCTCGACCCCGCCATCGCCGCCGCGGGGCTGGGAGCCATGACCTATCGCTTCCCCGAAATGTGGTTCGTGCAGGGCTTGGTGGATTGCGACTTCGACGTGGGCGTGGAGCAGCTGACACGGCTTTTCGTCAACGCGCTGGGCCTGCGGGACGCTCCGCCGGCCGACTGACGCAGATAGCGCAGTCAGCCCAGCGCCTCCGCCTTCCACTCCAAGAGTTGCGGAGCCAGGAGGGGCCATCGCGCGAACAGCCCCTGTTCTTGTGCTTCGCCGCGCTCGATCCATTCGCGGTCACCCCACGGCGGCTCGACCAGGCGCGCCCTGGGCAGAATTCCGGCCAAAGCCTCAGAGGTGGCCCTCGTGTGGTGCGGGTCGCTCACGCCGCTCCGGAAGACCAGAGTCGGAAGGTCGAGTGCCTCGGCGTCAGCTTGGGGCAGTCCCGGCACCGGTTCGTCGTCGCGCGGGCAGTAGGCCTGCATCCAGCGCTCCATCGTCGCAATGAAGGTGGCCCGGTCCTGAGCCAGGAACCGATCCCGGTTGGACGGATTCAGTTCCTGCACCTCGGCCCATTCGGGCAGGTCCGCCACGGCCTCCATGCCCTGGGTCCACGCCGCCTGCACCGACCCGCCGCAGTAGTGCGTCGCCAACGAGAGAAGGCCGTACACGCCCCCGCTGATCCACCAAATGGCCAGGGCGGCCGCAGTCTCGGGGTGCCGCGCCGCCGTGAGGAGCGAGACGCGGGCGCCACCGGACCCGCCGGCGATGATGGCGGGCGCCATCTCGAGGTGGGTGAGCAGCCCGGCCAGCGCGTCGGCCTGCATGGCGGATTCGGACGAGCCTTCGAAGCACACGTCCGACTCCCCGCAGTTGGGCCGGTCCCAGATCAGCACCTTGTTGCCGTGGTCGGCCAGCGCCACCGCCAGCTGGCGGACGCCGGGTGACTCCTTGGTGAAGCGGCCACCAGGGGTGATCACCCATGGCTGCCCGGAGTCCCCGACCACCTCGTACGCCAGGGAGAGTCCTTTGATGGTGGCGGTGGGCACAGTTGGACTACGCCGAGGTCGGGCGGCTGCGGGGTACTTCGCGGAAAGGAACATCCTTGTCCAGACGGCGCTCCCGCGGCATGCCCAGCACGCGCTCGCTGATCACGTTGCGCGCCATTTCGGTCGTCCCGCCACCGATGCTGCCCGCCTGGCGCATGAGGAAGCCGATGGCACTCGTGGAGGCGATGTCGTCCTCACTCCAGGCCGCCCCGGAGGGTCCGGCGGTATCGAAGGCCAGCGTGACGATGCGCGAGACCGAGGTGCCCTTGAACAACCGGACGGTCCCGGCCGCCTGATCGGACATGCGGCCCGTCCGAATGCCCTCACCGATGCGCTCTCCGAGCTGGTTGACCACGAGCTCGAGCATGCGCGCCTCACCGATGTTGGCGCGTACCGTGGCGTCGTCCAGGAGACCGTGCGCCTTGGCAATGTCGTAGACGATCTTCGTATCCTGGCTGCCGTGGGCCAGACCGACGGGCTCGGTCACGTAGGACGAGTTGTAGAGCATGCGCTCGTGGAACATCCAACGCGTGCCTACGGTCCAGCCCTCGTCAACCTCCCCGACGCGGTCAGCGTCGGGGACGATGACATCGGTCATGAACTCCTGGCAGAACTCCCGCGAGCCATTGTTCATCTCAATGCGGTGCACCTCGACATTGGGCTGGTGGATGGGCAGCATGAACACGGTCAGACCGCGGTGCTTCGGCTGGTCCCAGTTGGTCCGGGCCAGACAGAGCCCCCAGTCCGACCACCACGCCCCTGACGTCCACACTTTGGACCCGTTGAGGATCCACTGCTCACCGTCGCGCACGGCCGTGGTAAGTGCACCGGCCACGTCCGAGCCCCCACTCGGCTCGGAGAGAAACTGCATCCAGAGCTCCTCGCCCTTCAGGATGGCGGGAAGGTGGCGCAGCTTCTGCTCCTCCGTCCCGAATTCAAGAATGACGGCGGCGCACGGTGAAAGCGTCGGGATCTGCACTCGCAGCGGGTATTCGTAGCCCGCGAACTCCTCGTTCAGGACCTTCTGATGGTCGTACGTCAGGCCCTGACCGCCGTAGGCGCGCGGGAAGCAGATGCCGGCCAAATTGGCGTCGAACAGCATGCGCTGGATCTCACGGTCCCGAGTGACGGTGGCGAGCTCTGCCTCGTCGTCATTGCCGTTCCGCTCCCATCGCAACTCGTCAGGACTGACCTGCCGCAAGTTGGCCCGGATGAAGGACCGGGCTCTCTGCCGGAAGTCCTGGAGGCTCTCCATCTCTTCCGCCGTCTCCACTCGCAAGGCGCTCACGCCGCTGCCCCTTCCCGTGCGTCGACGAAGGCGGCGATCCGCTGGTGGTGGTCCGCCGGCGTACCAGCCAGAGCGCGATTGACCGTCACTCGGCGAAGGAACAGATGAAGATCGTGCTCGAACGTCACCCCGATGCCCCCATGCATCTGCGTGCAGTCCTGCACCAACTCGGCGCCGTACTCACCGATGTAGGCCTTGGCCGCGCTCACCAGCTCGGCTGCGTCCGGATCACCCGCGGCCACGGCGGCGCAAGAGGCGTCGCTCGTGGCGTTGCTCGACTGGAGCCACATGTACATGTCGGCGAACCGGTGCTTGAGGGCCTGGTACGACGCCAGCGGCCGCCCGAACGAGTAGCGGTCGAAGGCCCACTCGACGGTCATGTCGAAGGCCGCCTGCATGGCCCCGACCGACTCCGCATTCAGCAGGACGATGAGCAGTTCGAACTGACGGTGGACCTGGGCGCGGGCGTCGCCGGACGGTCCGATCGCCGCGGCCGCGGGAACCCGGACGTCGCCGAACGTCACAATACCGAAGCGCCGGGTGAGATCGACCGTCTCCATCGGTGCCGTCGTGACGCCCGGCGTGTTCGCCGGAACGAGCACCTGGGTGACGCCGACTTCGTCATTGCAGGTGACCAGCAGATGCTCCGCCTGTCCGGCCGACTCCACAATACGGGCCTCGCCGTTGAGGACGAGGTCGGCGCCGTCGCGGCGCACGGCGACTGTCGGCTCCCACCGTGTCGAACCGAACGGCGGGGCGCACCAGGTCGCGATGCTCTCTCCGGAGAGCAATCCTGCCAACACGTCGGGTGCCGCGTGTAGCTCGCTCAGCGTGGCCGCAACGACGTTGACCACGGCCAAGGGCCCGGGCGCGGCATGACGGCCGAACTCGTAGGCGACCAGGCTGGCATCGGCCAAGCCCGAGTCGCTGATGGTCCCGCCGCCGTTCTCCTCGCTCACCAGGAGCGAGGTCCACCCGAGCTCGGCCCCGCGGCGCCAGTAGGCGGTGTCGAACCCGATCGGGTCGGCGCGGAGAAGGCGCAGGGTGTCCGGCGGCGCCTGCTCGGTCAGGAAGCGGTCGGTGGTCTCGCGGAAGAACTGCTGTTCTTCGCTCAGGTTCAGGAGCATGGGGCTCCTCGATGCTCACTCACTGGGTTCTCTCGTCCTCTCGGGCGTGACTGCATGGGGATCGGTGCATGGGGATGGCTGACGTCGCGAGGCTAGACGGGGCTCACGATGCCGACGCCGGCCGCCTCGTTCCGCGTGCGCCACGCATCGCGCGACATCCGGGTGACATCGACGTCACGGGCTGCGTTCCGCAGGGCGCCCACTGTTGCCTGCTCCCTTGCCGTGTGTGTGAACGGGTCCCAGCCGTAGAAGCGGCAGGCGTTCTCCCAGGTGATTTTGTGGATCTCTTCGTCCCGGCACCCGGCGTCCTGAAATTCCTTCCAGGCGAACTCGGGAGACTCGGGCCACGTCGTGTCGGTGTGCGGGTAGTCACACTCCCATGCGATGCCGTCGATGCCGATGCGGTCCCGCAGCAACAGGCCCGACGGGTCTGTGATGTAACACGCCAGGATGTGATCGCGGAAGACCTCCGAGGGGAGCTTGCCCCCGAAATCGGCGTGCAGCCACTCCTGGTTGGTGAAGTGGCGGTCGATCCGGTCGAAGTAGAAGGGGATCCAGCCGATCCCGCCTTCGGAGAGAGCGACCTTGAGGTCGGGGAAACGCCGCAGCGTCGGCCCGAACAGGAGGTCCTGGGCGGTGATGGCGCTGATCTGGCAGGCCAGCACCATCAGGTGGTCGACCGGCGCCTCTTCGGGCCTCTGAATGACAGCGAAGCCGGCGCCGATGTGGAGGGAGAGCACCATGTTCTCCTCGCTCAACGCGGCGAGCATGGGGTCCCAGTAGCCGGAGAGGAAGCTCGGGAAACCCTGGACGTGCGGAGTCTCGAGGAAGCTGATCGACCGGCAGCCCTTCTTGGCGATACGCCGCACCTCAGCCACCGCCGCGTTGACGTCCCACATGGGGACGATGCCGAGTGGAATGAAGCGCCCCGGATACTCCCCGCACCACTCGTCGATCGCCCAGTCGTTGTAGGCCTGGAGCATGACCAGCGCGATCTCCTTGTCGCCCGCCTCGGCGAAGGTCCGGGCATTCCACCCCGCCATGGTCGGGAAGCACATCGACCCCAGCACGCCGTTGGCGTTCATGTCGCGCACCCGCTCGTGGACGTCGAAGCACCCGGGGCGCAACTCCGTGTAGGTGCCGGGGTTGAAGCCCCACTCACTCGAGGGCCAGCCCACCGTCGCCGCCATGCCGAAGGACGTGCTGGTCTTCTCGCCCTGGAAGACCCAGCGGTCGATGCCATCCTCGTGCACGACCTTGGGGGCGTCGTTGCGCCATTTCTTCGGCACGTGGTTCTCAAACATGTTCGGCGGTTCGATCATGTGGTCGTCGATGCTGACCAGAATCATGTCCTCGAGGTTCATGGTGTGCTCCTCTCCCGAAGCAAGTGTGCGGGCCGCATCACGCCATGCGCACCGGATACGGATCGGCGTCAACGTCGAAGTCGTAAGGGTCGTCGTAAATGTCCTGGCCCTGGTTACTGGCGACTGTCACGCCGATGCCGGACCCGTGCTCAGGCTGCGGGCCAGGCCAGTGACTTGATCTCAAGGTACTGCTCGAACCCAGCCGTGCCGTTCTGGCGGCCGATGCCGCTGTGCTTGTAACCGCCGAATGGCAAGTCCGGCCCGTACGGCGCGCCACCGTTGATGCTCAGTCCGCCGGTGCGGATGCGCCGGGCCACCGCCAGCGACTTCTCCACCGATCCGGAGAACACACCACCTGACAGCCCGTACTTGGAATCGTTGGCGATGCGGACGGCGTCGTCCTCGTCCTCGAACGGAATGACGACCAGGACCGGCCCGAAGATCTCCTGCTGGGCGATGGTCATGGAGTTGTCGACGTCGGTGAACAGCGTCGGCTCGACCCACCAGCCCTTGGCGAACTCGTCGCCCGAGGGCCGGCCGCCGCCGACAGCCAGCGTGGCACCTTCGGCCTTCCCCTTCTCAATCAGAGCGAGGACGCGCTCACGCTGCTTGGACGAAATGACCGGGCCCATAATGACGTCGGGTCGCTGCGGGTCGCCGTAGGGCACTGCGGCGAACAATCCCTTGAGCAGCTCGACACCTTCTTCGTAGCGGGAACGAGGCAGCAGCATGCGAGTCTGAATGGCACATCCCTGTCCGGCATGGAAGCAGGCACCCATGCCCATGAGGGTGGCGAAGCCGAGATCGGCGTCCTCCAACACGATGGTCGCCGACTTGCCACCCAGCTCCAAAAAGGTGCGCTTCATGGTGGCAGCCCCCTTCTCCATGATCCGCTGGCCCACCGCCGTCGAGCCCGTGAACGAAATCATGTCGACCTTGGGCGACAGCGTGAGCTCCTCGCCGATCATGTGGTCAGACGAAGTGACGATGCTGACCACACCCGGCGGGATGTCGGTCTGCTCGGCAATGAGGCGCCCGAGCAACGTTGCGTTCCACGGCGTGTCCGGGGCGGGCTTGAGCACGACGGTGTTGCCAGTGGCCAGTGCCTGGCCCAACTTGTGCGAGGTCACCTCGAAGGGGAAGTTCCACGGCACAATGGCGCCGACGACGCCGACCGGCTCGCGCCAGATCCGCCGCGAGTCGATCGTGCCCTGAATGCTGGTCGCATCCGGGAGCACGGTTTCCCATGCGAACTCGTCGATCAGCTGGGCCGGGTACGCGAAGGCATCGGACATGGGCGCGTCGAGCTGCGGACCCTGCGTTGTCATGCGTGGGCAACCGACCTCGAGGATGAGTTGCTCGCGCAACTCCTCGTGCTCGGCCTCCAGTGCGGTGTTGAGCTGCTGGAGACACAGTTTGCGGAATGCGTGGTTCGTCGACCAGTCGGTCTCGTCGAAGGCCCGTCGTGCACCGTCGATCGCCCGCTGCATTTCGGCGGTGGATCCGTCGGCCACCTGGCCGATGACCTCCTCGGTCGCTGGGTTGACGTTGTCAAAGGTCTTGCCCGAATCGGCATCGACGAGCTTGCCGTCGATCAACATCCTCTGTTCGGGATTGACTTTCACTGATTCAGGCACGGTGCTGTTCCTCTCGTCGTCCGGATCTACCCAGGTCACGGCGACGGGCAACGCCCGGCAACGGCACGGGATTTGTGCCTGGGAAGCCTCTTCTCGGGAGGGTATCTGACTTTGACGTCGCCGTCAAAAATGACTCTATGATCCCCGGTTTTGGCCACTCCGGCAGGCCGGTAATGAGACAGTGGTGGGCTGCCGGCCCCTGAGGAGGATGGAGACCCCGATGTCCACCATTGCTGCGTTCGTCAATGCCCTGTCGCTCGAGGAAATCGGTACAGACCGCTACGTGGCAAGCAGCCTGCACTCCGCCCACGGCGTGGTCTTCGGTGGGCAGCTGCTGGCCCAGTCCATCATGGCGGGGTTGGTTGGCCAGGAGGGGAAGTCGGTCAAGACGCTCCACACCGTGTTCGCCCGAGGAGCGTCGCCCGACGCACCACTTGAGATCGCGGTCGATCGGATGCACAGCGGGCGCTCCGTCGCCAGCTCCACAGTGACCATCAGCCAGGGTGACACGCTGGTCACCCGTTCGCTCGTCCTGCTCAGCGCCGACGAGTCGGACGTGATCCGACACGCCGACACGCGCCGCTCAGACTCCACTCCGGACACCGCGGCCGGGACCGTGCGCGGCGAGGGTGCGTGGGAGATCCTCATTGTCGGCGACGTGGACATCAACGATCCCGATCTGGTCGGGCCGCCCGAACTCGATGCCTGGGTCCGCTTCGTGGGCGCGCCCGACGACCCCGCCACTGATCAGGCCCTCGTCGCCTACTCGACGGACGGCTTCCTCATCGGGACGGCCATGCGCCCGCATGCCGGTGTCGGCCAGGCCCAGGCGCACCGGACCCTCTCGACCGGCGTCCTCAGCCACACGCTCACGTTCCACGAGCCATGCCCGGCGGCGCAGTGGCACTTGCTGCAGCAGCGCAGCACGTACGCCGGGCATGGGCGCAGCTACGGGCAGGGCGACATCTTCCGCGGCGACGGGCAACTTGCTGCTTCCTTCGTCCAGGACGCCATGATCCGGGCCCGGTCGGGAGGCGCCGGCGCATTGTGAGCACTCCCGGCGCGCCAATGTCCGCTCCTCTTGATCAGCCCTCGCTGGGCCGGGCGAGCTGGCGGGCCACCCAGTCGTCCATACAGTGCAGGGCCGACTGCACGGCGGCCGCGCCGGGCACGAGCTGGTACCCGTGGGGCAGCCCGGCAATGACGTGGAGTTCGCAGGCCACCCCGGCCTGGTTGAGCCGCTGGGCGTAGTCGACGTCCTCGTCGCGGAAGCCGTCGATGGAGCCGACGACGACACACGTCGGTGGGAGCCCGGTGAGGTCTGCCGCTCGGGCGGGCACGGCGTAGGCCGGGACCTCGTCGGAGCCGTAGAGCTCACCGAGATACGAGCGCCAACCGAACTCATTGGATCCCGATCCCCACACGTAGAGTCCTTCGGCATTGATGGAAGCGGTGCGTTGTCGATCGTCAAGCATGGGGCAGTCGAGCAGCACGAACGCCAACGGGACCTCACCGCGGTCCCGGGCGAGGAGCGCCAGAGCAGCGGCCAGCCCTCCCCCGGCGCTGAGCCCGTAAATGCCGATGCGCTCCTTGTCGATGCCGAGCTCGTGCGCATTGTCGTAGGTCCAGCGCAGCGCGGCGTAGCAATCCTCGAGTGGTCCGGGATAGCTGGTCTCGGGCGCGAGGCGGTACTCGACGGATACGCCGACCACCCCGAGGCTCTGGCACCAGCGATTGAGCAGAGGGCTGTCCATGTCGTACGACCCGATGATGTAGCCGCCTCCGTGGATTGTGACGATGGCGGGGAGGATCCCTTCGACATCCTTCGGGCGGTGCACCCGCACGGGCACCGACGGGTCTCCGGGAACCTCGTGGTCCGAGCGCGTCACCGCATCGGAGAGATCCGAGGAGGCGAAGGACGCTCCCCGCATGGCCTCCACACCCTCGGCGTCCATCGACGGGAGCTCGAACGAGCCGAGCACGGGCTGCAGCTCGGGATCGAGCAGGGTTTTGACGTTGACCTTCTCCGTCGAGCTCATGTCAGCACTCCCCCTCCTCCACGGATGGCTGCGACCAGGCCGCCGTCCACGGGGAGATCGATCCCGCTGATGAAACTTGCTTCATCGGAGAGGAGGAACACCGCTCCGGCCGCCACCTCCCCGGGGAACCCTTCCCGGTGGATGGGCGACATGTCGACCAGCATGGCGCTGGTGTCACGGGCCTCCGCCTCCTGGCGTCCCATCGGCGTGTCGATCATGCCGGGGGTGACCGAACAGATGCGCGCACCCGCCCGGCCGAAGCGCACGGCCTGCCGGCGCACCAGGCGGTGCACGCCGCGCTTGCTCCACGTGTAGGCCATCCCGGGGTCCTCGATGTCCGGACCGACCGCCTCGTGGATCCTCTCGAGGAACCCGGCGGCGAGCGGATCGTCGAGAACGGAGTCAGGTGGAAGGTCTCCCTGGTCCAGGGCGAGCAACGCCGCAACCGACGCGAAGCAGACAACAGCAGTGCCCTTCACCGCCAACACACGGCAGGCCTCGACGAGACGCGCCGTGCCGATCAGGTTGACGGTGAGGATCTCCCGCCAGTCCGCCATGGTGGGCGAAATGCCGGCCGCGTGCGCCATCGCCCGCAACGGACCGAGCTCAGCCACCCTGGCTGCAAGACGGGTGACGCCGCCGGCATCCTTCACGTCGAGGACAAAAGGTTCCAGCTGCGCGCGATGGCCGGCGGCCGCCAGCATGTCGGCCTGGGTAGCCAGGAGCACCTCGTCCCGATCGACCAGCACAAGCACGTCGACCATGTCGGCCATGCGCTCGGCGCACGCCGCGCCCATGCCCCGGGCCGCTCCCGTCACGATGCCGACTGTCATGTGCTGCTCCCGTCGTTCTCTGAATGATCGACCCGGACGTTACTGCGGCCTCAGCGCTCGTCGACCGGGAGACGCCGGACTGCAATTCGAGAACCTGATTGTTGGGAGCGAGCGCACGGAACGACCGGTAGTGTCCGACGCCACCGACCCATGAAGGAGGATCGCGTGTCTGAGGAACTCGGCGCCGCGGGGCTGCGCTTCGAACGCGAGGGTGCGGTGGCCTGGTGCATCATCGACCGGCCCGAGGCCAGGAACGCGTTCACGCCGGCCATGTATTTCGGCATAAAGCGAGCCGTCGGCATCGTCAACGATGATCCGGACCTGGCTGCACTCATCATCACCGGCACCGGCGATGTCTTCGCCCCCGGAGGTGACCTGGGCGGGCGATCAGATCCGGGCGACGAGCCGACGCCGGACATCGGTCACGACATACTGCCCTTCCTCACCATCCGGGACAGTCGGGCGCCGGTAGTGGCTGCCGTGAACGGGATCTGCCAGGCGGGTGGGTTGCTGATCGCCATGCTGGCCGACATCGCCGTGGCCAGTGACCGCGCCACCTTCCGCGTGCCCGAGCTCCTGCGCGGCATTCCCGATGCCACCTACGCCGCCGTGCTGCCCGCCCACGTCGGCCTCGCCGTGGCGCGCGATCTGCTGCTGTCGGCCCGGCGCTTCGACGCCGCCGAGGCGCAGCGCCTGGGTGTGATCTCACGCCTGGTGCCGCACGAGGAACTGCTGGACGCGGCGAAGCAGGCGGTCAGGGAGATCCTGCAGACGCCCCCCATGGCCCGCATGCATGTGAAGCGGATGCTGAACGAGCGCTACGGGCTCATCGACTACCAGACGATGTTCTGGGCCCTCGCCGAGTCACCCGAACCGCGCGAGGGCATGCAGGCCTTCATGGAGAAGCGGGCACCCAGTTGGGTCCCCGAGGAGTTCGCCTAACCCGAGGAGTTCGCCTAACCCGAGGAGTTCGCCTCACGAGTTCGCCTGAGAGGAAGGTTCAGCGCGTCGCCGCACCGAGGCAGAAGGTGGTGACGCGTTCGACCTCGGCCCGGGTCGGCTGCACCTGCTGCCAGAGGCAGTCCGAGAGCATGCCCAGCGTGGCGTGCGTGGCGAGCGTGGCGTCGAGTTCCGGCGAAGTGCTGCCGAGGGCGGCGAACGGCTCGTGGAGCAGCGGCGACAGGGGGGCGCTGGCGAAGTGCCGTCCCGCCGCCGGTCCCCCGCCGAGCGCGCTGGCATTCCAGAGCACCGCCAGGGTCGTCGCTGCGATGTCCTTGTCGGCCTGGGCCAGAACCCCACGGACCCAGCGCCGCACCTGGCCCTCGGGCGATGGCTCCTTGGCCATTTGGTGGGCCAGATAGCCCTGCAGCCGCTCGCCCCCGTCCTCCAGAATGGCCGTGACCAGGGCGTCCTTGGAGCGGAAATGACGGTAGAAGGCCTCGTTGGAGAGGCCGGCCTCGGCCACGATGTCGGCCACCCGCGGGCGCGAGGACGTGCCACAGCGGCGGATGACCTCCAGCGCGGCATCGAGCAGGCGCCGGACTTCGCTGGCGTACTGGTCTTCGCGCTTGGCCAGGGTGCGCCGCACAATCCGACCTGCCACGTCGTCGGGCTGTGCTGACTCGGGCTGAGAGGTTGGTATTGCGTTCTTGATAGTCAGAATCATATTCTGAATCCCGACCGAGGGAGGGTTGCACATGGCGTGGGACTTCGAAACCGATCCTGAGTACCAGGAGAAGCTCGACTGGGTGGACCAGTTCGTCCGCGAGGAAGTCGAGCCACTCGACCTGGCGTTCCCGCACCTGCAATTCGTGCCGCTGGAGGGAAAGCGCCGGGAAGCGATCGACCCGCTGAAAGAAGAGGTGCGGCGCCAGGGCCTTTGGGCCACCCACCTTGGGCCCGAGTTGGGGGGACAGGGCTTCGGCCAACTGAAGCTGGCCCTGCTCAACGAAATCCTGGGCCGCTCGCAATGGGCTTCGGTGGTGTTCGGGTGCCAGGCCCCCGACACCGGCAACGCGGAGATCATCGCCCACTACGGCACCGACGAGCAGAAGGAGCGTTACCTCATGCCCCTGCTCAACGGCGAGTGCTTCTCGAGTTACTCCATGACGGAGCCGCACGCCGGCTCCGACCCGACCATGTTCAAGACGCAGGCCGTCAAGGACGGCGACGAATGGGTCATCAACGGATGGAAGTACTTCTCGTCCAACGCCAAGACGGCCTCCTTCCTCATCGTCATGGCGGTGACCAACACGGACGTGAGCCCCTACAAGGGGATGTCGATGTTCCTGGTACCGACCGACGCGCCGGGTGTGAACATTGTGCGCAACGTCGGGCTCTTCGGTGAGCCGGTCAACGAGGGCTCGCACGCCCTGATTCACTACGAGGACGTGCGCGTCCCCGAGGAAGCGCTGCTGGGCGGCGAGGGCCAGGCCTTCGTCATCGCCCAGACCCGCCTCGGCGGGGGGAGAATCCACCACGCCATGCGCACCATCGGCATGGCGCAAAAGGCCATCGACATGATGTGCGAGCGGGCGCTGAGCCGGGAGACCGCGGGCAGCAAGTTGGCCGACAAGCAGTTCGTGCAGGGCTACATCGCCGACTCCTACGCCCAGCTGATCCAGTTCCGCCTCTTCGTGCTGTACACGGCCTGGGAGATCGACAAGTACAACGACTACAAGCGGGTGCGCAAGGACATCGCCACGGCCAAGGTGGTCATGCCGACGGTGCTCCACGACATCGCCTGGCGGGCCATGCAGGTGCACGGCGCCCTCGGCACCACGAACGAGA
>Ga0182012_10005829_pt1 | contig 12659 bp, 9 predicted proteins | sample 612S2SmetaG_FD_120486 | JGI IMG/M metagenome (GOLD analysis project Ga0182012, IMG submission 120486) | Permafrost microbial communities from Stordalen Mire, Sweden - 612S2S metaG | ecosystem: Environmental > Terrestrial > Soil > Wetlands > Permafrost | place: Sweden: Stordalen | collected...
AAGTACATATTCGTTCACGGTGAAAGTGGTGGACAGCACAACGCCGACCGCGCAGAGCGCGACGCAAGCGTTCACAAATTTCACGGTGGCTGCGGCAGCACTAACTTTGACGTGTTCGTTGCCAACGAACGCGCAGGTGGGCGTGGCATATAGTGGCAGTTGCACTGGGAGTGGTGGCACGACGCCATACACTTACTCGATCAGTGCGGGAACTTTGCCCGGCGGATTAACTTTGAACACAAGCACCGGCGCGATCACCGGTACGCCGACGACGGCGGGTAACTCCTATTCGTTTACGGTGAAGGTCGTGGATAGCACAACGCCGACGGCGCAGAGCGCTACCCAGGCTGTTACAAATTTCACTGTGGCGGCGGCAGCACTAACACTGACGTGTTCGCTGCCAACGAACGCGCAGGTAGGTGTGGCATATAGCGGCAGTTGCACTGGCAGTGGTGGCACGACACCATACACCTATTCGATCAGTGCGGGAACATTGCCCGGCGGATTAACTTTGAACACAAGCACCGGCGCGATCACCGGTACGCCGACGACCGCCGGCAGCACATATGCGTTCACGGTGAAGGTCGTAGATAGCACGACGCCGACGGCTCAGAGCGCAACGCAGCCGTTTACGAATTTCGTGGTGTCAGCGGCGACACTAACACTGACCTGTTCTTTGCCTGGCAACGCCCAGGTAGGCGTCTCGTACAGCGGCGGTTGTAGCGGTGGTGGCGGGACCACTCCTTATACGTATTCGATCAGTTCTGGAACATTGCCGAGTGGATTGAGTTTGAACATGAGTACGGGTGCGATTACTGGTATTCCCGGGTCAGCGGGGAGCACATCATTCACCGTAAAAGTTGTCGATAGTGGTATTCCCATTCAAAATGCCACCCAGGCGGTAAGCAATTTTGTGGTTGCGCCTGCGACCTTGACTTTGACTTGCAGCTCGGCGGGGCAAGGTATCGTTGGCACAGCGTATAGCGGCGTGAACTGCAACGGCGCTGGTGGAACTGGGTCTTATACCTATTCGGTGGGCTCTGGTGCGTTACCTGGTGGCTTGAGTTTGAGCGCAACCAGCGGTGCGATCACTGGTACTCCAAGTGCGGCCGGCACGTTTACCTTTTCCGTGAAGGTAACAGATAGCGGAAACCCGGCACAGACTGCGTCACAGTCGCTGGCGATTTCGGTGATTGCAGCACTTCAAATCACTACAACATCTTTGCCGAGCGGCATTGTTGGGCTCGCCTATTCAGGCACTTGCAGTGCGACTGGTGGAACAGCGCCCTACACGTTTTCAGCTGTGGGCAACCTGCCGACCGGATTGAGTTTGAATCCGTCTACATGCGCCATTACAGGAGCGCCTACGGGGAGTGGCACGACAACCATTTCAATCAAAGTAACGGATTCTGGAAGTCCGCAACAGACGTTTACTACGCAGGCGCTAAGCATAATTGTGAACCCGGCTCTCACAATTATTTCCACCACTGTGCCTCCAAACGGATCGGTGAATTTGGCATATTCGTATACCTTGGCGGCGCAGAACGGGACCACTCCCTATACGTGGTCAGTTAGTTCAGGTTCGCTCCCTGCCGGTCTGAGTTTGAACACAACTTCGGGTGTGATCAGTGGCACTCCAACCACAGCTAGCAGCTATTCGTTTACCGTGAAGGTGACGGACAGCGGTACTCCCGTGCAGCTTGCTACGCAGGCTTTCACGGTGTCGATTGCAGCTGGATTGACGATCACCACTACTTCCGTGACGAATGGCGTGGTGAGCACGTCCTACTCTGCTACGCTGTCGGCACAGAACGGCCAGACTCCATACACATGGATAGTCACCAGTGGAACTCTACCGGGCGGACTGAGCCTGAGTAGCGCGGGGGTGATTTCTGGTAGCCCGACGAGTGCCGGGACTTTTCCGTTCACCGTCAAAGTAACGGACAGTACGATGCCCACAGCGCAGGTGACTACACAGGCGCTCAGCATCACGATTTCCACTGGGCTGAGCATAACCACGACCAGTACGCTTCCAACCGGCATTGCGGGAGTTGCTTACCCGTCAACTACTTTGTCCGCGGCGGGCGGAACGTCCCCATATGTTTGGAGCCTCGCTCAAGGTTCTTTTTTGCCTGCGGGCCTGGGATTGAGCTCAAGCGGGACAATTAGCGGGACTCCAACGGGAACCGGAACCTTTGGATTTAGCTTGACGGTAACAGATAGTGGAACTCCGACACAGCACGCGTCGCAAGCGTTTTTGCTAGCCGTCAACCCTGCACTTTTGATTACTTCTACAACGCCGCCGAACGGCTTCACGGGGCAAGCGTATTCCACCTTCACCTTTGCCGCGACAAACGGGACAGCGCCATTCACCTGGAGTCTGAGTGGCACGCCGCCGCCCGGGTTGAGCTTGAACCCATCTACCGGCACCCTTTCCGGGACGCCCAGCGCCGCTGGGACTTACTCCTTCACAGTAACTGCAACAGACAGCACGAAGCCCACTGCCCAGACCGCGAGCAAGAGCTATAGCGTGTCGATCAGTTCTGGTTTGGGAATTACTACTACGTCGTTGAACCCGGCGACGCAGGGGTCAGCGTACACAGCAACATTAATTGCCGTGAATGGAACAAGCCCCTACTCATGGGTATTGAGTTCAGGCGCGCTGCCAAGCGGCGTTACATTGAATGGTTCGACTGGCGTGGTTGGCGGAACGCCTACCGTGACAGGGACCTTCTCTTTTAGCGTTAAGGTTACGGATAGCACAACGCCGACTGCACAGAGTTTCACTCAGGCTTTGAGTCTCGTGGTAAGTGCACCCACGCTTACCCTAAATTGTAGTTTGAACTCCAGCGCGCAGGTCGGAGTTTTATATGCCGGTGGGAATTGTTCGGCGAGCGGTGGGACATCACCGTTTACTTATATCGTTAGTTCGGGACCGTTTCCGAGCGGATTGTCATTGAATCCCAACACGGGCGCGATTACCGGAACGCCAACTTCGGCACAAACGTATTCGTTTACTATCAGTGCGACCGATAGTAGCAACCCCAAGCAGAGCACGAGTCAGGCGTTGGTTTTGGTAGTGACTCCTGCGAGTGCGCCGAGCACTCCCTCATTCACTTTCAATGGATTGCCGACAACCCAGGCGCCAGGCCAATCCATTCCCGCGTCGACGATCGCAGTAAGTCCGGCAAGTTCCACCGCATGGCCGATCACGGTTACTTTGACATTCACTCCGAATGCGGCGGGCGTGTCGGCGGGTTACATCGATCCCGCGCTGCAGTTTATTAGCAGCAGCGGCAGTAAGATTGGTACAACTTACAGTACGACCATCGCGGCGCTTGCGACTTCAGTTGCTTTGCCAGAAATTGCGGCGGGCAGTGTCGAGGGACAAATTTCACTGACACTCACGGTGACCGGCGAGACCGGAGCGAGTTCGTCGATTTCTGTTCCAGCGTCTGCGCCCATCATTACGCCTGGGAGCGTACAAATATTAAACGTTACGTCAACTGGCTTCGATGTGGAATTGGTGGCAAACTCTTCGCCCCGCGATTTGAAGACAGCCACGTTTACCTTCGGCGCAGCAGCCGGAACTCAGATTTCTGGCGCCACCACCTTCAGCGTTGATGTTTCATCTCTGCTGACCACTTGGTTCGCGAGTGCAAATAGTCAGCAATACGGCAGCGAATTCTCGTTAACTGTCCCATTTACTTTTAGCGGAAGTTCGTCGGCAATCGGATCTGTGTCTGTAACGCTGACCAATTCTGTTGGGACGTCAACGGCGGTCACGGGTGTGAACTAATTATCGTCTGAGTAGACCGGCAGCGTCGTGAAGTTCGTAGCGGACTTCACGTGGCAGGAAAGTAAAGCAAAAGCTTGGGATGAGGTCGGCGAATCGGCTTGGTGTCAAGATACCCGAGAAGCGACCACTCTTGTAAACGGATGCACCCACCGCTTTAAGTTGGGTGAGCGAGCCGCGTGTGTTGATTACGGCGCGATGATCCACCGACGAGAAGGCGTCTGTCGGGAAACCAAATAGAGCTTGGATGACGGGTTTACGAAGGTCAAGTACGTTGTCGGCGTCTACTTTGAAGCTGACCAGAAGCGTGGGATTGACAGGTACACTTTGGAACCGATCTTCAGCTAGACCGCGCATCACATGGCCGCACTCTAGGATGCAGGTGAGTGGATTTGTGGCGGTGTAGAGATATCCAAAACCATCTGGCAAATTGCATAATTCGCGCGCTAGTTTTTGAGGTGGATTAAAGCGGCCACCGTGGATAAGAGCACCTTGGACGGAATCCACCGAGTTGGCATACTGGAACGGAACCGACCTGAAAAATAAAGCCCCCACTTTAACGGGCTCAATCCTGGCGATCAGGGTTGCCAATTCGTCTTCGTTTAGCTGCGCCAAATTAGGGGAGCATTTCTTTGATAGCGAAGATGAAATTGTGAACCACTTCGGGTTCGCCGTTTTCCAAATAATCCAGTGGTGTTCTGTCCATTAGTTCGGGCCGGGGCTGGTTTAAGAACAGCCTGGCATTATGTTCGCCACCATAAGTGGAACTTATATCCGCCCAGAGATTTGCAACGACTCTGAGTCCAGACTGCCACTGATTCAATCGCGGGTTTGCAGATAGATCTCTTAGGTCTGCGTGCGCGGCCTGAGACAACGTTGCCAGAGATATACCCATCCGGCAAGAGAGGTCGATTGCGTTAATGGGTTCGCTGTTTGGCCGAGTCGACCCAAATTGTAAACCTGCTGCTGACACAACTTACCCCAGTATTCCCAATTACCATCAGTCAGTCAATCAAATAAACTTATCGGCCAAATCCCCGTTATCTAGCAAAGTTAACGAGACTTAATTTTGGTGCCGGCGGGAGGAGTTGAACCTCCGACCTACGGATTATGAGACCGTCGCTCTAACCACCTGAGCTACACCGGCGCACTCATCAGATTACCATCATCAAGCGCTCGATACCAAACGCGGTTTACTTCACTATTACCGAATAGATCCGGTCTAGATCATCCTGCGAATAGTATTGGATTTCGAGTCGGCCACCCGCGCCTGAAGTGGGGACCAGCCGGACTTTTGTGCCGAGAGCCATTTCCAGGTCTTCGATCGCAGCCCGAACGTTTGGGTCCGCTTTAGGCTTCTCCTCAGATTTTTCTTTACTGGGATTGGTGCCCGGCGGTTCGGTTAATTTCTTAACCAACGCCTCGATTTCCCTGACTGATAATTTCTTGGCGATGATTTCGTCGCACAGGCGTGATTGCTCTTGGTGATCGTCGAGGTTTAGCAGAGCACGCGCATGGCCAACTGTTATGGTGCCAGACTTGAGCTCGCGTTGAGCGCGTTCCCCCAACCGTAGGAGTCGAAGAAAATTCGTGACCGTTGAACGTTCCTTACCGGTACGTTCCGCGATCTGTTCGTGGCTCAATCCGTGATGCGACGCAAGCCGATGAAAGGCGGTCGCAATTTCAATTGGGTTAAGGTCTTCACGCTGGATGTTCTCAATCAAAGAGAGCTCAAGTAGTCGGTCGCGGTCAACCGTACGAACAAGCGCAGGAATTTCTGAGAGTCCGGCCAAACGCGCGGCGCGCCACCTGCGTTCGCCGGCGATAATGCGAAAACGGTTATCCCGGTCGCGGTAGACCACGATCGGTTGCAGCACTCCGTGAATCCGAATGGATTGGGAGAGCTCTTCGATTTTGTCGGTATCGAAGACATCGCGGGGCTGTTCTTCGCCAGGGTGAATTTGGTCGAGCGGGATGTTGTGAAATTCTTCGAAATTCTCCGGCAGGACGGGTTTGGCGGCCGCAGCGGGTTGGTTTGTAATTTCGGGGCTGTGCGCGTTTCTGGTCGGGAGAAGGGCTGAGAGACCCTTACCCAACACTTTGCGCGGGTTCCGTTCTGGCTCTTTGTGCATTAGCCAAAATTTCCTTTGCTAATTGAATGTATGCTTCGGCGCCGCGAGAGCGTGGATCGTAGGCCAAGATTGTCTTCCCAAAGCTCGGCGCTTCGGCTAGCCTCACGCTGCGCGGTATTACCGTTTCGAACACTTGTTTGCCGAAAAAGTCGCGGAGGTCGGTCTCAACTTGTCGAGTTAAGTTCGTCCGGTCGTCGTACATGGTTAGAAGTACGCCTTCGATAGCCAAGTGCGGGTTGAATGCTTTCTTGGTTCTATCGATAGTGTCCATCAATTGTGATATTCCTTCGAGGGCGAAGAATTCGCATTGAATGGGCACAAGGACGGAGTCTGACGCAACAAGAGCGTTAAGCGTTAAGAGGTCCAGCGCGGGTGGGCAGTCGATCAGAATGAAGTCGTATTGGTCAGCCAGAGAGACCAACGCTGTCTTTAGTCGGCGTTCGCGTTCTTCTTGGTCAACCAAGTCAAGGTTTGTTGCCACTAGGTTCTGATCTGCAGGTAGCAGCGCCATACCGAATTCGGTTGTCGTTACGGCATCTTCGGCAGGTGACTGTCGAAGGAGAACGTCGTAGATGGTTTTCCGTTCTTCGTGTTTGGAAACACCAACCCCACTAGTTGAATTTCCTTGCGGATCGGAGTCAATCAAAAGTACACGCAGTTCAGAAGCGGCAAGTGCTGCTGCAAGGTTGATGGCGGTCGTTGTTTTGCCGACGCCACCCTTTTGATTAGCGATAGAAATGACGTGCGCCACGGGTTCAGCATCAGCCTACCACGTTTCACGTGAAACATTCACTTTTGCCAGAAACTTCATGTTTCACGTGAAACATTTGCGAGGCTCAAATAGACATCCAAAACAGCGACCGCAGCGGGCGTTACCCCGGGTATTCTACCGGCCTGCCCAAGTGTTGCGGGCCGAACTCGCGTTAGCTTCTGGCGAACCTCGTTCGACAAACCTGGAATCGATTCATACGCGAACTCAGCCGGAATCGGCCGACCCTCAGAATCCACTAACCTTCGAATCTGCCTGTCTTGCTGAAGAAGATAACCTTCATATTTTGTCTCCGTCTCGACAGTCGCAAGAACTCCGTTCGCCAGTGGAGCACCTAGCTTCGATGAAAGCCACTGCGCCAACTGAACCAGCTTCGCTTCCGGCCGCCGCAGCCAAACCCGCAAACTCGGATTATCAGTAGACGCTTCCAGCCCAACAATCTCCGGAACCGCGCTGGCCCGGGTCTTTTCCAACAGGTCCAGAATTCGAACTTTCTGCTCCTGCTTCTCCATAAATTGCCGCCATCGCTCATCACAAACCAACCCGATTCCACGCCCAATCGGAGTCAAACGCTCGTCCGCGTTATCAATTCTCAAATGCAGCCGGAACTCAGCGCGCGACGTAAACATCCGATACGGTTCGTCCGCGCCCTTGCTAATCAGATCATCAATCAGTATTCCAACGTATCCCGCACTCCGCGCAAGCGTCGTTTCCGGAACCCCCTTAACCTTACAAGCCGCATTTATACCCGCGATCAACCCCTGGCAACCCGCCTCTTCATATCCGGAAGTGCCGTTGATCTGTCCCGCCAGGAACAAACCCCGAATCGACTTCACCTCTAGCCCATGCGTCAGCTCCCGAGGATCAATCGCGTCATATTCGATCGCATACCCCGGCCGAATCATCTCCGCCGACTCCAAACCCGGAATCGACCCCACCATCGCAGCCTGCACATCGATCGGCATACTCGTCGACATGCCATTCACATAGATCTCGTGGGTATCCAAACCCTCCGGCTCCAAAAAGATCTGGTGCCGCCGCTTCTCTGGAAACTTCACAATCTTGTCTTCGATCGACGGGCAATACCGCGGTCCAACACCCTCAATTTGCCCACTGTAAAGCGGAGATCGGGCAATGCTCTCGCTCAGAATCTTATGGGTCTCTTCTGTCGTATAAGCGAGGTGGCAGTTGATCTGTGGCCGGTCAATCTTTTCAGTCAAGAACGAAAATGGAGTCGGAACTGCATCGCCCGGCTGCTTTTCGAAGCGATCCCACTGTATAGTGCGGCCATCGAGCCTCGGCGGAGTACCCGTCTTAAGCCGAGTCCACCGCAAACCGAGCGTCCGCAACTGCCCGCCCAAGGTGTTCGACGGTGCCTCGCCACTCCGCCCACACTCGTTTTTTTGTTCCCCGACGTGCGCCAGGCCGTTCAAGAATGTCCCGGTGGTCACAACAACCGCCCCAGCCATCAAGTCCCGACCATCCTTAAGCCGGACCCCCACAATCTGCCGCTTGGGTTCGTTGCGTAAAAACAGCAATTCGCCCACTTCCGCCTGCAGAATCCGCAAGTTCGGTTCGTTTTCCAGCCACTCCCGCATCCGAACCCGGTATTGCTTCTTGTCGCATTGCGCCCTCGGAGACCAAACTGCCGGACCGCGACTGGTATTCAGCAGCCGAAACTGGATGCCCACCGAATCAGTCAACTGACCCATCACGCCGCCCAATGCGTCGATCTCTCTAACCAGATGTCCCTTGGCTATGCCGCCGATGGCGGGATTGCACGACATCTGGGCGATCAGGTCAATGTTCATCGTGACCATCGCGGTGTGCAGCCCAAGTCGGGCACAAGCCCGGGCAGCCTCACAGCCAGCGTGGCCGGCACCAACAACCACAACATCGTACTTCTTCTGCATGGGGGATATCCGATACTCTAGTGTAATGCTCATGAATCGATCTGATCAAAAGCACAGGGATGTCCCCTCTTTTTCGATGCACCTAGGTTGACCTTGAACATACTCATCGTCGGCGGTGGCGGCCGTGAACACGCCATGGCATGGCGATTGAAGAAATCGCTGAACGTAAAAGCAATTTGGGCGAGCCCTGGAAATCCTGGAATTGCCCATGTTGCGACTTGTCTTCCATCGCCGCCCAGTGTCAGTGGGTACGCCGACATCGCCCAAACCCTTGGCATCGATCTAACCGTCGTCGGCCCTGAGGCCCCCTTAGTTGCTGGTATTGTCGATCAGTTCCGCCATCGCGGCCTAAAGATCATCGGACCCACCCAAGCCGCCGCCCGTCTTGAAGGATCAAAAATATTCGCGAAGCAGTTTTTCGAACGCGCCGGAATCCCAACCGCTCGCTCTCGCCAAGTCTCCACCTATGACGACGCCATCTCCTCACTCAAATCCTTCTCCCTCCCGGTAGTCATAAAAGCCGACGGACTGGCGGCAGGCAAGGGCGTAATTGTTGCGCTCGACGAAGCCGAAGCCAAGTCTGCCGTCCAGAAGCTCGGACCCAATCTTGTCATCGAAGAATTCTTGGAAGGCGAAGAGGTCAGCTTCATCGGCGTCAGCAACGGTGCAAATTTGGTGCCCTTCCAACCTGCGCAAGACCATAAACGTGTATCGGATAACGATCTAGGCCCAAATACCGGTGGCATGGGCGCATACGTAGATGCACGTATCTTAACCGCCCAACAGACCGGTACTGTCATGGATCGCATCATGCTGCCCACACTTGCGCAAATGGCAAACGACGGAAATCCTTTCACCGGGTTTCTCTTCGCGGGTCTAATGCTAACCTCCGACGGCCCCAAAATTCTCGAGTTCAACGTTCGCATGGGCGATCCCGAAACTCAGGCAATCTTGCACAACTATCCCGGAGACTTTGCTCAACTGCTCGCGGGTGATTACCAAGCGCCTTCGCCCAGCGGCTGTTCCGTTTGCATCACTTTGGCGGCGAACGGTTATCCCGACACACCTCGAACTGGAGACGTCATCGAAGGGATCCCCGATGCCGAAGCTACCGGCGCAACTGTCTTCCAAGCCGGCACTAAACTCGAAGCCGGCAAGCTTGTAACCAACGGCGGTCGAGTTTTAGGCGTAACGGCTGCGGCTGACACTCTAAAGAACGCCATCGATAAAGCCTATCTTGCCACGAGCAAGATCAAATTCTCCGGCATGCACTTCCGCACTGACATCGGCCAAAAAGGCCTGAAGCGCTGGGCTTAAACGGGTTCACTCTTCCCAGTTCAGAACTTTCACAAAAATCGACTCAATCGGTTCAATCACTTACCGACAATTTTGCATTCGCCCCGCACGCCCTCCATTCAAACTCGTGATTGAAAGGGCTTATTATGCAACTCGATCAAAACGAACCTAAACTTCTTGGCAACACGAACGATCATCTCTTCATTCATGGCGAAGATCCCTCTGATTTCCTAGCGCTGTTCAGCAGCTTGGTTACCGAATATCAACCCACCACCGTGCGGCAGCAGACTCTCGTTGAAGATGCCGCTATCGCTCAATGGATCGTCTGGCGTCGCAACCGCACTATTCAGCGCCACGAGTCCGCCATCTATAGCAACAACTCCGACATCTTCGAGTGGACACTCGAAAGCTTCCACCTTCTGCGACACATGCAGCAATTCCGTGCCATCGCTGAACGCACCTGCGCCCGCGCCTTCGCTCGTCTCGACGCCATGCGCCGCCAACAAATCGCCGACAAACGCTGGCAACTCAACTTCGAACTCCAACAATAGCGCTTCCAATTCGCTCAACAAAATACGCCGACCGCCGCGCCTCGCGATCGGAGCCACAGACCACTCCGCCGCCTTTAAACTGATCGCGTCTTAGTGGGTTCGTTGCGCAAAATCCCATATTCCTTCGCACTCCCGTTGATATTCATCGCCACGAGGGTAGAGCCCGAGACAGAGTGGTCCGTACCCTTTGCGCCCCAACCTGGCAAATGCCTAAAACAGCGGCTGAATCACACGCTCAATCTCTTCTTCATTCAACCCGGAAAGCGCAATGCCTCCATGTAGCGACCACATCTCTACATGCTCCACCGTCGCGTCCGGCGCCAAATCAGTAAGAGGGCCAAGCGTCTCTAGTTCCAAAAAATCGCCATTCGTAAAGATCTCGAACGAGCAATGAAAATCCGGATACGTTGCCTTCGGGTCTGCCTGCGAACGCTTAATAAAAAGGTCTGATCCAAGCAAATACGCCGCACGCGTATCCACATTGAATAGACCAGTCTTTTGCGGCGAATGCTCATTCGGGTCCTGGCGCAGAGTAATGTACTTGTTCGTGAACAGCCAGCGCTTATCCGCAAAGTTTGTGTACGCCCACATCACCAGTGGGTTGGTAGGCACTAGTTGTTCGCTATGTCCGCCGCGTGCTGGAAACGCCACAATTCCGACTCCGCCCTTCGCCATCTGGCTCAACGCCCACGGCGCTAGGCAGCGAGTTTGTTTGCCTTTATTTGTAATCCGGTGAGTCACTTTAACGAATCCGTTTGGCTCATAAGCCAGCGCTATTTCTTTTTGTAAACCAGTCTCAGGCTCAACCGGCTGCAAGAGAGAGATGACGTCGTTTTGCGTCGTCGCTTGTACTGGTCCATTATCGAGTGCATACGTATCCGGTTTGATCTCCGGAGACGCCCATAAGCGATGGCCCCCGCGCATCGCCCACCAGGGCTCGCCCGACTTGCCAAGTTGGTCCGCTATTTCGACAAACAAGTTCTGTCCGCCGACGAAGCCGTAGCGCATCACACGCGGCCCCACGTCTGTGGTCACGATTAATTCGGTCTCACCGTTAGACAAACGGTAACAATTGGGCCAACCGGCGTAGAGAGCTTTTTCAATTGTGGTTTGGGGCATGTTGAAGTCCTAGTTTTTAGTGGCGAGAATAGCGTCAACTAACGAATCGGTGCGGCTAAATTCCACGGTAGAAAAGCCGGCGCCTTTTAACAAAGCCGAGTATTCCGCCTCAGTCCGCTCCCGGCCGTCGGTACAAACAAGCATGTTCAGATCTTGCATCAATGTATATGTGGGTCCGCTGCGATCCGCATCAACCAGCGTCTCCGTCACCAGTAAGGCGCCGTGTGCAGGCAGTGTGGCGCAAACTTTGCGAAGCAGTTTCTCGATCTTCGGATCGTCCCAATCGTGCAGAATGCGGCCCAAAACATAGAGGTCGGCTGGCGGCAGATCATCGGCAAAGAAGTCACCAACCACAAAATCGACGCGCTCGCCCAAACCCGACTGCGCGATGTACTCGCGAGCGAAAGGTTCCACGGCAGGCAAATCGAAGACGGTCGCTTTTAGAGATGGATAGGCGCGACACACGGCGAAGGCTAGGTGGCCAGTAGCGCCGCCAAGATCCACCAGATGCGCGAAGCGCGACAGATCGAAAGCCTTGGCAATGCGCGGCGAAGCAAGTTGCCCAAACCCATGCATGCCGGCTAGAAAGCTGCGAGTTGATGTTTCGTCGCGGAAGTAATGGTCGAAAAGAGATGCGCGGCTACCAAAGGCCTGCGCCCAACGGTTGGTGCCTTCGCGAACCGCATCGTCCAGGTGATCCCACAATTTGTAGAGCGATTGGTCGGAGTAAACAATGTAACCCGCAAGTGTCTCAGGACTTGCTTTGGTGAGAAACCGCGCTGCGGCAGAGGTGTTAGAGTAACCGTCGCCTTTGTGCTCGAGCAAGCCGAGGGTAACGCAGCCATTCAGAAGTCGGCCCAAAGCTAATGGGTTCAGTGAAAGCTGGGCGGCGAGTGCATCGCAGGTCTGCGGCGAAACGGCAAGTTGTTCAAACACGCCAAGGCGGACTGCGGTGAACATCACTTTCGATCGGCGAAACGCTTCAATCAGGTCAAGAATCGTTTGGGCGGGGGCTTCATGCGTCATGCGAAATGGTCGAACCCTTTGGATTGTAGCGGGTGGCCATCTAAGAGTACGGCGCCA
>Ga0182012_10005830_pt1 | contig 12658 bp, 11 predicted proteins | sample 612S2SmetaG_FD_120486 | JGI IMG/M metagenome (GOLD analysis project Ga0182012, IMG submission 120486) | Permafrost microbial communities from Stordalen Mire, Sweden - 612S2S metaG | ecosystem: Environmental > Terrestrial > Soil > Wetlands > Permafrost | place: Sweden: Stordalen | collected...
AGGGAGACGATGCTTAGGCCGGCATCGCACAATTGCTGGCCGGCTTTGGCCGGGTCGCGCCCGGTCAAGGCGTCGCGCCAGATGCTGATGCCCTTGACCCCCGCTCGCGTATAGTGGTCGCATGCCTGATCCAACGACCACGATTTCGTCGTGATCGTATGGAGGCAGAGGCGGGAAAAGTCGGTCAGCAGGGCAGCGGGCATGGATTAAAAGGAGTCAGGATGCAGGAAACAGGAGTCGGTGTCTAGCGTTTGGGGCCTCTATACCACTGACCATCTTCTTTGTGGAAATACAAAGTCTTCGGATTGCCTGGCAATGTAGCTGAAAGTGTTGGGTCAATGGAGTATTCTGCCTCGTCATTGTCTATATTGAGTTTGGGCGTACTATTCTCGATAGATTGTAGTTCTTGTAACATCAACTGTAATGGGCGGCTTAGTGGTTGAATCTGACTCCCTGTTGGCGTGGAAAGTGGCGGCAGACCTTGTGTTGCTCGATTTGCTTGAAGTTGGGCATAAATCAGATTCCTTTTCTCTTGTATGCTTGGAGGTATGAATTTGGCATTAAAAGCAGCCACATTATTTGCATCTAGCAAATTGACCCAATCGGAAATAGCGGCTTTTAACTCCGCGCGAACAACGGTTGGGGGATCAGCATCTGCCTGGCGCGTTGATTGGGTTGAGGTGGTTATGTTCTGGGTGGGTACCGGGGCGACAACTGGTTTCTCCACCGCCGGCTGGGCCACAGACACTGATTGAGCAGTTTTTATCGATATAGCAGGAAGTTCAGTGGCGGATTTGGTGAACCACAAGACGATTCCGGCAATAGCCAAGACAACGAAAAGGCTAAGCAGCTTTTTCATGAGTAGATAGCTCGCTGAGGGCAAATGGGGGTTCAGCCAAAAAAGGTATAATACGGCGCGCGGTCGATGATGCGCTGGAGGTAGAGCGCGCACTCGCGGGCGTGGTAGTCGCCCCACATGGAGGATTCGCCCAAGGGAATTTTGGAGCCCGGCGGAATGTAGTCCCAGCCATTCGGGCGATGGTAAATCGAATGCAGCACCAAGCCTTGGTGCGAGGACTTCGTGCTCAAATACGGTTCATCGAGCAAGGTGCGGAAGGTGGTGAGGCCGGCCTGCCAGTAGCGGGTGCCGACGGTTTTTTGGCCGTGAGTTTGCAGGTAGTGGCCGAGGCGCAACAAGCCCTGCGCGGCAATGGCAGCGGCGGAACTGTCCACGGGCTCAAAATCGTTGAAGGGTTCAGCGGGGCGGTCGAGATAATCGCCCAAATTGACGAGGCCCGGCGCACCGGTGTCCCAATATGGGATGCCATCGGTCGGCGTGTTCGCGATATAAAAGTCCGCCGTCGCTTTGGCGGCTTTAAGCATCATCGCTTCTAGTGCTTTGCGTCCGCCGAGGGACTTGAGTTCGGAATCGGGGCGCGTGGCCAGGAATTCGAGTTCTTCGGCGAAGCCGACCAAGGCCCAAGCCAAACCGCGAGTCCAGGTACTAAAACCGGTGTAGCCTTGTTGGGAATTCGGGCAACGAAACGCGCCGTCGTTGGTGTTGAAAATACATTCATGGGCGACGCGACCGCGCAGGTCGTAATGGTCGCGACCTACGCCGTAGTACACGGAAAATTCCGCCGTCGAGCGAATGTGAGCCAGGGCGCGTTCGAGCAAATTGACGCGCCGGTCGCCCTCGCCACAGAGTTCGTGGCCCAGCGCGTGGCTGGCCATGAGGGCGCGGCACGAGCGGATGGTGTCGACGAAAAGCGAATGCGGACCGTTGAAGGAATAAATGTAGCCGCCGCGTGCGTGCGTTGTCCATCGCGCGGCTTGCACCGCGCCGGTGATTTTCAGCGCGAGTTCGTAGAAATTCAATTCCCACTTGTTGTGTGGGATGCGCTTTTCGAGCATCAGGCGGCGCAGGTTGCCGTAGGTGGAAACGTTGTTGAAACCGTGGTCGTGCACGCCGAAGTGCGAGACGTGTGGGGCCATGCGCGCGACAGTGTTATCGCGACCGCTCTGCAAAAACTCCTTTTCGCCGGTGGCGTCAAATTGCAAAATGGCGGAGCCGTATTGAAAGCCTTGCGTCCACTCGGTCCAGCCCCGCGCGGTGTAGGCACCGGCCTCGGTGAACACCGGGGCGCCGCGGGCGGGGTCGAACTTTTTCTCGATCAGTTGGATTTTTTCTCCGGAGAGTTTCCAAAACCGTCCGAGGGCCGGGCGCAAATCCTTGGCGGCGAGCAATGAATCAATCTTGAGCATGAAACAGGGAAAGCGTGGGGTCGCGCAAACGACGAATTACTTCGCAGGGGTTTGGGCCAGGGCGACGGCTTCGCGCGTGAGTTGGGTGATTTTTGCCCAGTCGCGATTTTTGAGCAAATCGGCCTTCACCATCCAGGTGCCGCCGCAGGCAACGATCTTGGGGAACGCCAGGTAGGATTGCAAATTACCCGGTTCGATGCCGCCGGTGGGGATGAAGCGCATCATGCTGTAGGGCGCGGCAATGGCCTTGAGATAAGGCAGGCCGCCACAGGCTTCCGCCGGGAAAAATTTGACCACATCGAGGCCGTGTTCGAGTGCCAACTCGATGCTCGTCGGGTCGCTTACGCCCGGCGTAATGGGGATGCCCCGGCTCACACAATAGCTGACTACACGCGGGTTGAAACCCGGCGTGACGATGAATTGCGCACCAGCGTCGGCGGCGGCCTGAGCCTGCTCGGGCTTGAGGACCGTGCCAGCGCCAACCAACATGCCCGGCACTTGGGCGATGATGCGGATGGCGTCCAGCGCTGCTGCGGTGCGAAAGGTGACTTCCGCACACGGCAGACCGCCGGCGAGCAGCGCTTCGGCCAGTGGCTTGGCGTCGTCGGCATTGTCGATGACAATGACGGGAATGATGCGCAGTTGCGCGAGACGGGCGATAACTTCAGGAGTCTTCATGCAGCGGATGGGGAATCCGCTCGGGAAAATACCTGCCTGGAACGATAAAAACAATCCTAAGATGCGGTGGGGGTGTATTTTAGGAGGTTGGGGTGACTCCAACTCGGACTGCTCGGCTCAACCGCATTTGAAGGAGATGAAAGGTAACGTCCAAGCCCCATTGGCCTAATATAACTTGGAAACTTCGTTGTCGGTGAATCGATAGGCTGCTATAAAGGTTTAATCATGCTCTCAAAGCCGGTGCCGGCCTGGATACTGTTCGGCGGATTTACCCTCGCGGCGGTGGCGGGCTCGATCAATGCCGTCGGGTTTCTCGGGCTTAACCACCAAGCCCTGGCGCATATGTCGGGGCCACTCACGATTCTGAGCAACGAGATCGCGCGCGGCGACGGCACGCTGGCCTTTAATGCTTTCCTGCTCATCGCCTCATTTTTTACCGGCTGCGTCTTGAGCGCGGTTATCGTCCGGCAAGGTGCGCTGAAGCTGGGTCGGCGTTATGGCTTCGTTTTGATCCTGGAAGCGGGTTGTCTTTTCACCGCCTGGTGGCTGTTGGAGCAAAACAATTCGGGTGGCGAATTTCTGGCGGCGTTTGCCTGCGGCATCCAGAATGCCATGGCGTCCAGCTACAGCGGTGCGGTGATTCGCACCACGCACATGACGGGGATCATCACGGATTTGGGCATCGCGCTGGGCCACGCCGTACGGGGGGAATCCGTGGATCGCCGCCGAGCCGGTCTTTACACGGTCCTACTGGCTGGATTCTTCTTTGGCGGCATTTGCGGCAGTTACGGTTTCATCAAAATCGGGTTTAACACCTTGCTCGTGCCGGCGACCGCGGTTGGCCTCGCTGGATTGAGTTATACCCTGGTTGATTATGCACGAAAGCAATCTGCCCAGTCGGACGACTGATTAATGCGTTGCCGTAGCAGAGTCGGCGGACGAGGCGGCTGCCACTTTGGGCGCGGAACTGTTGCCGGGGGTCAGATTAAGCCAGTCACCCATGATGCGGAGGCTTTCGCGCAACTGGATGTCGAACTTCACCGGGGCGTCGGCGGGGTCGGTGGTGCCGTCGGGGTTTGTCTCGTCATCGGTGGGAGCCGGGAGGGCTTTTTTCTGGTCTTTCGCGTCGGCGGCTTGTTCCTTGGCGGATTCGAGCAAGACATCCGTGGATTTGTAGTCAGTCTTGGCCAACGTCTCGAGGCGTTTGTTCAGGTCATCGCGGAACGCAATGTCCTTGCGCTGCTGGGCCATGCGGTCATCGAGATTAAGGGAGAACTCTTTTTGCTCTTCGCGGGCTTTTTCCCAGGCGGAACGCTGCTTGAGCAGGGTCAGTTCATCGAGGCTGTTTTGCCGGGCCTCGCTGGCGCTGCGCAATTTGTCCAACACAGGGTCGTTGACCAAGGAAGCGCGCCACGGGCCGTCGCCGTTGAGCACGAGCGGATCGGTTTTGACACTGTCCCACGGGAGGGCGTTCTTTTCGTCGGATTCGCCGATGGGCAAAAAGTCGATGTCGGAAGGCAGGGCGATGTCCGCCAGCACGCCTTTGGACTGGATGGAATCGCCATTGGGGCGGTACCATTTTTCGATAGTGACTTTGGCGGCGCCTTTCTCGGTCGCGTCAAAGCTGTTGAAATAATACATCTGCTGGACGGTGCCCTTGCCGTGGGTGGTATGGTCGCCCACAATAAGCGCGCGCCGATAGTCTTGCAGCGCACCGGTCATAATTTCCGTGGCCGAGGCGCTTTGCTTGGAAACCAGGACGATGAGCGGGCCGTCCCAAATGGGGGTGGCGACGGTGTTGTCCATTTTTTTGATGAAGCCCAACTGGTCGCGCACGAGGAGGACGGGGCTGGGCGGAATGAACAGGCCGGTCATGTCGATGGCTTCATTAAGAAAGCCGCCGCCGTTGTTGCGCACGTCGAGCACGATGCCCTGCACGCCAGCGGCCTTGAGTTTGAGCAGCAATTCGCTCACGTCTTCGGTCGTGCTAAATTTGTCGCCGTCGCCGCCTTTGCCGTAAAAAGCCGCGAGGTTGATGACGCCAATGGGCACCGTGTGATCGCCCATGGGTAGTTCAATAATTTGCGCCTTGGCCAAGGCGGTCGTGAGCTTGATTTGCTCGCGCTTGAGCGAAATAATCTTGGCGTCGCCATCACTCGTCATCCCAGCGGGTACGACTTTCAGCCGAACGAGAGTGCCTTCCGGACCACGGATGAGATTGACCGTCTTGCGCAATTTCTCGCCTACCACGTCGGCAAAATCGCCATCCGCTTGGCCGACAGCGATGATTTTATCACCGGGGTTCAACTGACCGGACTTCTGGGCGGGGCCGCCGGGGACGAGGTCGCTCACGAGGCAATAGCCGTCCTTGTCCTGCAAAATGCAGCCGATGCCGATGAGCGAATTGCGCATCGTGATGTCGAATTCCTCGACGCCATTTTCCGTGAAAAAGTTGCTGTGCGGGTCGTACAGGCCCGCGAGCGTGTTGAGGAATACGTCCTGCAATTCGATGGCGTCAGTATCGTCCAAAATTTTGAGCGAGCTGGCGTAACGCTTGCGCACGGTGTCTTTGGCGTCGGCGAGGATTTGGGCATCCGTTTTGGGTGCGGCGGGGGTGGCCGCAGCGGAAGTTGCATCAACCGGTTTGGTCGAGGTGGCAGCTTGGTCAGAAGAAGCGGGCTTGTCGGTTGCTGCCGGCTTGGAATCAGCGATAGGGGTAACCGGTTTGTCCGCATCAGCTGTTTTCTTATTAGCCGCGTCAATTTCGCGCGTCTTGGCGGCGATTATTTCATTAATCACTTCAAAGCGGATTTGCTGGCCCCAGAGTTTGTCCTGTTCCTCGACGCTGGCGGGCCACGCAGCCTCGGTACGGTCGGGGCGGAAAGTGTCGCTCGCCTGGAGGTTCAAGTCGCTGTCGAGGTACTTGTTGATCCAATCCACGCGGGTGTGCACGTTGTCCTGAAATTTTTTGAAAATAGCGTAGGCGGAATCGAGGCTGCCCAGTTTTTCCACGTCCGTATCCAGGACATCTTTGCCATATTTGGCCTGAAAGCCGTCCACGTCGCTCTGCAAAAGGAACAAATGCTTGGTGTCCAGATTGGAGATATAGGTCTTGAACAAGGCGTGCGGGTCCAGCTGGTCCAAATCTTCCTGGAGGTAGTGGTACTTCTCCATGAAATAGACCGTGCTGCGGGTCTCCTTGGCCATTTCCGTGGTGTCGGCCAGCGGGGCCGGGACAGTGGCGGGGGCGGGAGGGTCCGTGGGGGTGGCCAATAAAACGGAGGGGATAACAACGGCGAGCGCCAGGACCTGTGTGGTGCGCCGATAAACAGAGAGGGGGAATGCTTTCATAGATGGAGTTAAAAACGAGGCGGCAGCAAACCTAGCATACATAATTCAGCTTAATTGTCGAAGGTTCAATTTCACCGGACCCCCTCTGGAGTAATTCTTTTACAAATGGGGTAACTGCCGGAAAAATCCAATTTCGTCCTTCATCCGGCGGCGAACATGCCTTATGCTTGCGGGTTCATGCGCACTGTCTGGCGAGTTTCCAAGTACTTTCTCCGTTACCGAGGGCTGTTCCTCGTCACGATGCTGCTGGCCGTGCTCGGCACGCTGGCTTCCATCGCGGTGCCACAGGTGGTGCAGCATATCCTGCAAGGCGTGGCGAGCCACACTACCGCCGGCAAACTGGCGGAGGGAGTCGCCTTGATCGTCGTCCTGTACGGCCTGAGCGAATTTTTCAAGTCAATGCGCATCCGCACCAATAACACCCTGGAGCAAAAGGTGCTCCTCGACCTGCGGAGCGACGTGCATAAGCGACTGCTGGAGTTGCCGATGGGGTTCTATGACCAGCGGAAGTCCGGCGAGATCTCCTCCCGCGTGATTGACGATGTGACCAACGTGGAGCGCGTGCTGCTCGATGGCAGTGAAACGGGTCTGAGCGCAGTCATCATGCTGGTGGGCATTGGCACGGTGCTATGGGTCAAAAATCCGCTATTGGCCGCCTGCGCGCTGACCCCGCTGCCGTTTCTGTTCTACTGGGGCATCCAGCACTCGCGTCGTTCGCAAAAGCTCTGGAAAAAAATGCGCGAGACTTCCGCCGACCTCAATGCCCTGCTGGTCGAGGACATTCAGGGCAACCGCCTGATTCAGACCTTTAGCCTGCAAGAACATGAGAGTAAAAGGTTTCTCGAAAAAGCCCAGGCGATGAGTACGGCGACCCTCAAGGCGATGTTCAATTGGTCGATCTACGGCCCAGGTACATCGTTCGTCACCAATTTAGGAATGGCGGCGGTAATTGGAGTTGGGGGTTGGGAGATGCTGAAAACGCCACCCGGTCTGACCTTTCCCGAGCTGGTGGCCTTTCTGATGTACGTGACTATGGTTTACGAACCTATCGGCCAATTGCATCAGATCAACCAATGGGTGAGTCAGGCGCGGGCGTCGGGTGACCGCGTGTTTGAGATTCTTGATTTTCCGGTGAGCATTTGCAGCCCGGCCCACCCCACCCCGCTGCCCAAAGGCATGCTCGGCGCGTCGTTTGAAAATGTGAGCTTTGCCTATGTGGGACGCCCGACCGTGCTGGAAAATTTCACCCTAAAAATTCCGGCTGGCTGCGTGACGGCAGTCGTCGGCCACACCGGCGCGGGCAAGAGCACCGTGGCGAATTTGGTGATGCGTGCCTACGATGTCACGGAAGGGCGCGTATTGCTCGGCGGCGTAGATGTGCGCGAACTGGATTTGGGTGAATTGCATGCGAAGGTCGGCTTTGTCGCGCAGGATCCATTTTTGTTTGAAGGAACCGTGGCGGAAAATCTGGCGTTGGTGCGTCCCGGCGTCGCCGAAGGAGAGATGATTGCCGCCCTCGAAGGCGCGGCGTCGTGGGACTTCGTCAGCGCGTTGCCGCAGGGGCTGCACACCAACATCGGCGAAAAGGGCATCCGTCTCTCCCAAGGCGAAAAACAACGGCTGACGATTGCGCGCGTGTTGTTGAAGAACCCGCCGTTTGTCATCCTCGACGAAGCGACCGCCAGTGTGGACACCATCACGGAGCGGCAAATCCAAAAAGCGCTGGAAAACCTGATGCGCGAACGCACCGTGCTGGTCATTGCGCACCGTCTTTCCACCGTGCGCAAGGCGGATAATATCGTCGTGCTGCATCATGGCAAAATTCTGGAACAAGGGACTCACGACGAACTGCGCGTCCGCGGCGGCCGCTATGCCAGTCTGTGGGACCATCAAGTGGACTTGATTGACGAGCGCGAGGAATTGCCCGCCAACTGAACAATCTGGAATAGTGCGTTGCCGTCTTTCCTAATCCGTGCCATCTGTGTCCTCCGTGGTTGCCTCCTCCTCCTCTCCCAAACCCCATTTTCTCCAGCGCCGCGCCGTCGAGTTTCACGAAACTGATGCGGCGGGGCTCGTGCATTTCACCAATATCCTGCGCTGGATGGAAGGCGCGGAACTGGCGTACCTGCAAGAGCGCGAGGTGCCGGTTTTCGCTGCCGAGTCGGTCAAAAGTTCTGGCTGGCCACGCGTGGCTGTCAGTGCGGAATTTGTGGCTCCGCTGCGTTTTGGTGACCAGGTGGAGACGCGGCTGTGGGTGGACAAAATCGGCCAGAGCAGCATCGCATACCGATTTGAAATCTGGCGCGTCAATGGCCGCGGCGCGCCGCGCTTGTCCGCTACCGGCACCATCACCGCCGTCTATGTCACCCGGTTGAAGGGCAAGCTGGGCCCGGCGACTATTCCGGCGGTAATTAAGAAAAAAATTAAATAACTTCCCTTGAAAATTCTCGCTCATCGCGGTGCATCCGCCCACGCGCCGGAAAATACCCTGGCGGCCATCCGCTTGGCGGCGGAACAAAAAACCGCTGGCGTCGAAATTGACGTGCGCCTCACTCGCGATGGCCAGCTTGCCGTCATTCATGACACCGACACCCGCCGCATTGCGCCGGGCCAGCCGGTGTATACGGTCAAGCGCCAGAGTCTGGCCAATTTGCAAAAACTGGATGTCGGCTCGTGGAAGGACAAAAAATTTGCCGGTGAACGCATCCCCGCCATCAAGGACGCACTGGCCGCGCTGGGCCCGGAACAGGAAATTTTCATTGAACTCAAGTCGCGCGAGTCGATCGAGATTATGAAGGCACTCGATCAAGTGCTGTCACCGCCCGCGAAAGAAGGCTTCCCGGCGGCGCGCGTCGTGGTAATGGGGTTTGACGAAAGCACTGTGCGCGCCATTAAGAAAAAGCGCAAGGACTGGCGCGTGCTACTGCTGCTCAATCACAAACCGACGACGCATCTTTACGGGCAGCTTCTGTCGTCAATTCGCGCCAAATTTCTCGATGGCATCGGCCAGAACCGCACGTGGGCGCTGACGGATGAACAATACGCCGACTTGGGCGACGCAGGCGCAATTTTATCCGTGTGGACCGTGAATAATCCCGCCGAAGCCGCCGCATGGCGTGAGCGGGGATTTGATTATTTAACGAGCGATTGCCCGGAAAAATTCACAAGGGATTAAACGGGCTGCGCGAGGACTTTTGGAGAATGACTTGCTCGATAAAAACATCCAAGGGTTGATCGGGGGCGCAATTGGCCCGCAGCGCGACAAAGCCTGTGCGCTGTTTGTCGTACCACGGCCAGACCAGCACGCGGTCGGTCGGGGGAATCGGCAGATCGTCAATTTCCGTGCGGGTAAAGAAACCGAATTCGCCCTCGTCACCAGTCGGCGGCAAGCCGGGCAGGATTTTTTTGGCGTCGAACAAAAACATCAGCCAGTGGCCGCCGCCTTCGTAATTTTTTTCGGAAATATAGCCGAACAGATGCAGATCCGCCTCGGCCAAAGTCAGGCCGACTTCCTCGGCGGTTTCGCGCACCGCGCACTCAAAAGGCGATTCGCCGCGCTCCATTTCCAGTTTGCCACCGATGGGGCTCCAACAACCTAAATTGGGCGCCTTGCTCCGCTTGATCAGCAACAATCGACCGCGCACATCGCGTAGAAAAACCAGCACGCTGATTTTGAAGGGGGTCATGGGGTGGCTTCTTTATCAACGATACGCCGTCGCTTGGCACTAATAAAAATTAAAAAAATTCGTGCTTATTTGGCGCAATTCGCGGATAAATAAACCATGCCCGAACCCGCCCCCCTCCGCGCTGGTGTGGCTGGCGTTGGCTATCTTGGCCAGCACCATGCCCGTCTTTATGCCGACCTACCCGGCATCACCCTCGCCGGCGTTTACGACACCGACCCGGTGCGAGCCGCCGAAATCGCCGCGAAATTCAACACTCAGGTGTTTCCCTCAGTGGAAGCGCTGGGGCAGGCGTGCGACGTGGTGAGCGTAGTCGTGCCAACCCAATATCACTGCGCCGTCGCGCTACCCTTGCTGGCGGCGGGTTGCCATTTGCTCATTGAAAAGCCCTTATGTCCTTCTTTGCACGAGGCGGAGAAAATTGTTGCTGCCGCACAAAAGGCGAACCGCATCGTGCAAGTCGGGCACATCGAGCATTTCAATCCGGTCATGGATTTCCTGGAAGCGAACGTCAGCAAACCGCGCTTTATCCGCACGGAACGCCTGGCGCCGCTCATCCCCGACCCGACCGATACGAAGCCCGACGACGCCACCGAAGGCCACGTTAATCCGCGGGTCAAGGAAGTGGATGTGGTGCTCGATTTGATGATTCACGACATCGGTCTCGTGCTGAAACTTGTTAATTCCAAGGTCAAGCGCATCGACGCCGCCGGGTCGTCGGTGCTCACGCCGTTCATGGATATTGCCAATGCACGGCTGGTGTTCGAGGACGGTTGCGTGGCGGACCTGAATGTTTCACGGCTGAGCAAAAAGCGCGAAAGGTCATGGCGGCTGTTTCAACGCGCCGGTTATATGTCGGTCGATTTCGACCAATGCGCCGGCCATTACATCCATTTGACACCCGCTGGGCTCAAGCGCCAGGATATCGCGGTGCAAAAGTCCGAACCATTGAAGCGCGAACTGGCGGCCTTTGTCGAATCCGTGCGCACCGGCACGCCGCCGAAGATCGACGTAGCCTTTGGCAAAACCGCGCTGGAAATCGCGCTGACGATTACAGCGCAAATCAAAGCGAGTGGGCTTTAAAAAACTTTTGTGGCGATCGCTACTCCCATTTTACAGCCTTGGTCCGGCACTGAACCGCCGGACTTGCTGGTCATTGCCGGGGAAGCCTCGGGCGATGAACATGCCGCGCGGTTGATTCACGATCTAAAGGTGCGACGGCCGGACGTGCGCGTGGCGACACTGGGCGGCCCAAAATTGCAAGAAGCCGGGGCGCAATTGATTTTTGATTTGAGCGCTCATGGAGTCGTGGGGCTGATCGAAGTTTTGAAAAACTACCGGTTTTTCAGCAGTGTTTTTAAGCAAACAGTCGCGTGGATTGAAAAGTACAAACCGCGCGCCGTGCTCTTGGTGGATTATCCGGGGTTCAATTTGCGGCTGGCGGACAGGCTCTATAAAAATCGCACGAGTCGCAAAGGCGGCGGCAAGCTGCCGGTGTTGTATTATATTTCCCCGCAAATTTGGGCGTGGAAGAAAAACCGCCGCTTTAAAATGGCGAAGTGGCTGGACGCCCTCGCCGTCATTTTCCCGTTTGAGCCGGGCTATTTCAAAGACACGAAACTGAAAGTGGATTTTGTCGGCCATCCGTTTGCCACGCCGGAGCATAAATTGCCCGTGAGTTATGCGGAGACCGGGCCGATTCTGCTATTACCCGGCAGCCGCACTGCACCAGTGTCGCGGATTTTCCCCGCGATGCTCGATGCTTTTGCGGAATACCGCAAAACGTATCCGGAGGCGACTGCCGTCACCCTTTATCCCGGCGCGGGCGTTCGCGAAGAACTGGAACGGCAGATCGCCGCGCGACCGGAGATTGCGTCCCATGTTACGCTGCGGTCGATTGAAGAAGGCGCGGCGGGGCCGATGGTGCTGACCAGTTCGGGCACGATGTCGCTGGCCTGTGCGCTGGCGGGGATTCCGGGCGCGATTGTCTATCGGGCGAATCCGATTACCTACATCGTGGGCCGCAGCGTGGTGCGCATTCCCTACCTCGGCATTGCCAATATTTTGCTCAAGGAATCCGCTTGGCCGGAGTATATTCAAGGCGCGGCGAAGCCGGCGGCGCTGGCGCAAAGGTTAAGTGAGTGCGAAAACTTAAAAGTTCGCCGAAAAGCGACGATGGACGCGGGCGAATTGCGGAAGCTGCTGGGTGCCGCGGCCCCGGATGCGGCGGCAAAGTGGTTGGAGGAGAAGTTGTTTTAATCATGGTGATGGCGTTGACGCCGGATGGCAAATAATCCGGGACACTTACTTCACCACCTGCGCCAAAATATGCGCCACCATGTCTCACTTTGGCGCAAAGTAAGCCTAGTGAGATATTCCAAAATAAATTTTAAAGCCCCTCTATACCAATAACTTAATTGCTATTTAACCACTAAGGCACATTGGATGCTAAGGATTAAGTCAAATGAGCAGAATTATTGGCATAGACCTTGGCACTACTAACTCTTGCGTCGCCGTCATGGAAGGCGGCGAGCCCGTCGTCGTCCCGAATAGCGAGGGTGCACGCACCACGCCGTCCGTCGTCGCTTTCACCAAGGGCGGCGAGCGCCTCGTTGGGCAGGCCGCGAAGCGACAAGCCGTGACGAATCCGAAGAACACCGTGTTCTCGGCCAAGCGACTCA
>Ga0182012_10005831_pt1 | contig 12653 bp, 8 predicted proteins | sample 612S2SmetaG_FD_120486 | JGI IMG/M metagenome (GOLD analysis project Ga0182012, IMG submission 120486) | Permafrost microbial communities from Stordalen Mire, Sweden - 612S2S metaG | ecosystem: Environmental > Terrestrial > Soil > Wetlands > Permafrost | place: Sweden: Stordalen | collected...
GCCATCACCCGCAAGATGCCGTGCGCCGTCGAAGCCGGAATCCTTCGCGTGATGGCGGGCGCGAACGCATAGCAAAAGAACACTGCAACGCTCAGCACTACGATCGCCAGAAAGATGCCCACATGTGCAACGATGTTGCCCTTGAGCGTACGGTCTGAGATGTGCGCCGTCACAGTCAGCAGCGCCACCAGGGTTCCGGGGCCCGATGTCACCGGAAAGGCAAACGGATAAAACACCCTGTGTTCGTAGTCCTCGAAATGCGATTCTTCCACCAGCATTTCGGACTCTTTCTTCTTGTCCCGCGAGTTGGCCCCTGCATCGTGCTCATTGAGCACGGTAAAACCCAGCACTCCGATCACAATGCCGCCGGTAAGCTGGACGATGGGCAGCGAAATACCGAAAAAGTTGAGGATGGCCGCGCCCAGCAGCTCGAATACAGCCAGGAAGATGATGTTGTTGACCGCGATGCGCCGCGCCAGCGTGCGGTAGACAGAGTTCGGCGCTTCTCCCACCATCCCCTGAAATACAAGCGCCGAGCCAAGTGGATTGATCAGCGGCAACAGCGCGCCGAAGGCGATAAAGAATGAAGTCCAGAGCGACAAGGCGGCTACCCCTGCGTTAAGAATAGTCTCCGAGCCCGCTGCCCGACGGGCCAGCGAAGGCGGCCTCAATCTCTTCGAGCGTTTTGCCCTTCGTCTCCGGCAAGAAGAACGTTGCCGTCAGCAGGTACACCACCGTGAATCCCGCAAACAGAAAAAACATCGAAGAGTAGCCATGCCGCGACACAAAGGGCAGAAAGATGCCGGCCAGTGTCGTTGAAACCATCTGGTTGCCCACCAGCGCAATGCTCATTCCATTCGAGCGGATGCGCGTCGGCATCAACTCAGAGAGCGCCAGCCATACGCAGACCCCCGGCCCCAAAGCAAAAAAAGTAATAAACGAGAAAAGTCCCAGCGCAACAAGCCATCCATGCCGCGCATCGGGTACCCGGCCCAGGAGCGCCTTTTCAATCCGCAGCGGCGCACTCTGCGCGGCCGCGAAATCCGCAAACGGATTTTGAAACCATGCCTCCACATGGTTTGCAGGTACTGCCGAGCCGCGCGAAATCTCAATCGGCGCAGCAGCCGGATCGTCGGAGCGCATAAAGCTCGTGGCAGCCGTAAAGTCGCCATAGGAATAAATCACGGCTAGCGATGCATGAGCCGGGTCAATGTGGTCAGACTGTGCCGCAACACTAGCGCCTCCGGTCGAGGCAAGCATCCGTTCGGCTTGTCGTTCGCTGAACCGCAGCCGCACTGCGTCATTGTTTGCGAGGGCTTCGACGGCCTGTCGCGCGTCTACCGTGAACCTCTCCGCGGAGTGGAACAGCAGACCGGTAAATAGCAGCGAAACAATCACCCCGCTCGTTCCCAGAATCAGCAGGAACCTGCGCCCTTTGCGGTCCACCAGCGTCATGCCGATTGTAGTAGCCAGAAAATTGATCAGCGTGAACAGCACATAGCCCCAATGCGCAACCAGATCGCTCAGCCCGCTTTGCAGCAAAATACTTGTGTTGTATCCAATGATGGAGTTCACTCCGGTAGCCGTGTTGCAGAACAGAATCACGCAGGCCAGCACAAAGGGAACGACATATTTCCGCTGCAGCAGCGAGTCGCGCATGCGATTCCCCGCGCCCTTGGCTGAGCGCGCTGTGGCAGCCATCTCCTGCATCTCAATTTCAACCTGTCCCGGAGTGCGCGAGCGCAGCAACGCCGCGCGTGCCCGCTCCGTCGCCCCGCGCCGGAAGAGCCATCGCGGCGACTCGGTTACCAGCATCGCCCCAAAGACAAACACCGCGCCCGGCGGCAGCGAGACCCAGAAGATACGCCGCCACACCAGATCCTTGTACGCCAGCAGCGTCGCGGTATCCGCCTTTGCGGCAACCGCCGCCACGCGAAAGCTGAAATATGCGCCCACCAGTGCCGCGGCCACAATGCCCAGCGTCAGCATCCACTGGAAGATCGCCGTCCCTTTGCCGCGTACGCCTGCCGCTAGGCACTCCGCAAGATAGAGCGGAACCACCACCCCGATAAACCCGCCGCTGATTCCTTGCAGCAGCCGCCCGAAAAACAACGGCGCAAACCCGTGCGAGAGCGCGATCACCGGAATGCTCAATACAAAGCTGCAACCGCTAAGAACCATCAGCGGCTTGCGGCCCATCCAGTCAGCCAGCAGCCCGGAGAACAAGGTGGAAAACACGCTGCCCAGCAGCACCGCCGCCACAATAATGGACAGCTCGGACGCCGTCAGGTGCGACGTCGCCTCAAGATAAGGCAGCGCTCCGCCGATAATGCCAACGTCAATGCCATACAACAGCCCGCCCAGGCCTGCCACGCCCAGCAGCAGAGTGTTATATTGGCGTGCACGACCGGTAGCAGCGTTTTCCGTGTCCATTTGCAGAGGGCCTCAACATGTACAACGACGAATTCAACCCAGTCTACAATGATCCCGACCGAAACGGTCCTCCGCATATCGAATCAATTTGAAGACAGCTTGCCGACGCAGCGCGCAGGATTTTTTCGGCAGAGAAAGTAAAATCGAAAATTCAATCCAACCCGAGCCCCCCGTAGTACTCGTCATTGACGACGATCCTGTCGCGGGCGAGATCGCGTCGGCAATGCTATCCGTGGCCGGATGCGAAGTTCATCTTGCCCAGGACGGTACTACTGCGCTCACCCTGCTCGATAGCGGCTGCTGCTCGCCAGCAGCCATTCTCCTCGACGCTCAACTGCCGGGCCTCTCCGGGACAAGCCTTATTGCCGAGTTCCGCACTCGCGGCGCGAGCCGTATATGGCTGATCAGCGCCAGCGCGCCTCCTGCGGAGATGGCGGCTGCCGCGAATGGCTTTCTGCGCAAGCCGTTCGATAGCGACGAACTTTTAGCGGCTGTGGGATTGGGCAATCCAAAGCTGGCCCAATCGGCCGCCATCCCGCAGCCGCCCGTCGTCACGGACGCATCCGTCCTCAGCCAGGAGGTACTCGAAAAGTTCCGTCAGAAAATGCCCGAAGAGTCGATCCGCCAGATGTACTCGGCGCTGCTCGCCGATCTCGACCAACGGATACAAACACTCAACGCGGATCTGGCCAGAGGTGATATCGAAGAAGTGCAGCGCATTGGCCACGCCATCCGCGGCGGCTGTTCCATGGCCGGCGCACTGCAAGCCGCCGCTCTCGGCGCGCAACTGGAGGCGATTCCCATTTCCGCCTCGGGTAACAGATCGGAATTGGCCGCCGCAATCGTTGCCGATTTGCGTACTGCCTTGCGCGCGCTGGAAGGTAAGTTAAAGGCAGAGTTCCCGACATGAGACGTCGCAAGTTTGGGGGTAAGTTTTCCCATGGACCATTTCATGGCTCGTTCCATGACTCATTCCGCGGCTGATTCCGTGGCTAATTCCGCGGCTGATTCCGGGCCTAATTCCGTGTCTCGTCCAATTCGCGTCGTTGTAGCCGACGATCACCAGGTGGTCCGCATCGGCGTTGCCGGCATGCTCACCCCAGCGGACGGCTTTGAACTTGTGGGCCAGGCCGCCGACGGGGACGAGGCCATCACCCAGACTCTCGACCTCAAGCCCGACATTCTTCTCCTCGACCTTGCCATGCCCCGCATGCCCGGCATGGAAGCCATGCGCGCCATCATGGACAACTCGACCACGGTCAAAGTCATCCTGCTCACCGCGGACATCAGCACAGAGCAGGTTGTGGAGGCCCTGCAGGTAGGAGCGCGAGGAATTGTGCTCAAAAATTCCCTGGCGGAGCACATTCAGGTGGCCGTCAAAACCGTCTTCGCAGGCGATTACTGGATCGGCGGCCAGCGGGTTGTGAACCTGGTTGCCGTGCTGCAGCAACTCATCAAGCAGGTCGCCGTGCCGGAGCGAAAGACCTATGGGCTCACGCGGCGCGAGCTTGAGGTGGTGGGCTGCATCGTGGAAGGCTGCTCCAACCGCGACATCGCCCGTCAGTTCTCGCTGAGCGAAGAGACCATCAAGCGTCATCTCTCGAACATCTTCGACAAGACCGGAGTTTCTACGCGCCTCGAACTGGCTCTGTTCGCCATCTCTCACCATCTCGCGCCCCAGAAATAACCACAAAACATTTCTTCGCCTGGGTGCCCCTGGTCTCGATCTTGAGACCAGGGATAGCACGAATCTATAAGTTACAGTCCAAGTCATCCCGAAGTACTTTCTCATTTCACCACCGACTGAACCTTCGCCGTCCTCTCACATGCTATGGTTCAACTCGTGAGCCGGAAGCCAACACGAAAAACAAGACCCGCGCCGCGCCTGCTCCCAGGGCTGGCAGTCAAAGACGGCATGATCCGCCATCCCTTTGACCTTGACTACGGAGTAAGAACCAGCGGCCTGGTCGCCGGGCGCGACCTCAATGCCGGCCACCCGAACGACCGCCACGCAACCGCTTATTACGCCGTTGCGCCCAGCATCTTTGAGTCGCTGCTGGTACGCTGGCGTCGGTGCAGTCCCGCGCACGCGTTGGATGCATATACGTTTATTGACCTCGGCGCAGGCATGGGCCGCGCCGTGCTGCTGGCCGCTCAGTACCGCTTCCGCGCCGCCATCGGAGTTGAATTCCACCCCACGCTGGCCCGAATCGCCCGCCGCAATCTAGCCGTCTGGCGCGCCGCAGGTCGAGAGCGCACCACCACAAAACTTCACTGTGTCGACGCGGAGCAATTCGAGTTGCCCGCCGGCCCATGCCTGATCTTCCTCTTCAATCCCTTCGGCGCGCCGGTGTTGCGGCGGCTATTAAAACAGTGGAGCCAAACCCTCGCCGGTCGCGAGGGCCAGGTCGACATTCTCTACGTCAACAACGAGCAGGAACACGTCTTTGAATCCAGAAAGGACTTCGCCCGTATGTTCACAGGTCGAGTCAAACGATCTCCGCAAGATACACTCGCCGACCAAAATATCCTCACCAGCCAGCCGGGAGCCGAGTACGCGGCCTCGGCGTGGGAAGATTGCTCGATCTATCGCTGGGTAGGGAGGCCCTGATCGATCGCAAGATTGTGAGCCGCCCTTGCTCAAGCTTCAAGCTTCCAGTCCCGTGGGGATTTCCGGTACATTGAAAGCATCGTGATTGTCGACTTCGCCAGGCGCGCGCACGACCATAACTGGGAGCTTGATCCCATCACCCGGTCGCTGCTCGATACGGATTTTTACAAGCTGCTGATGCTCCAGTTCATCTGGAAGAACTTTCCCCAGACTCATGCCTCGTTCCGCCTCATCAATCGCACCACCTCCGTGCGGCTGGGCGAGGAGATCGATTTAGCCGAGCTCCGCGAGCAGTTGGACTCCACGCGCAGGCTGCGCTTTCGCAGGTCGGAGCTGATCTGGCTTGCGGGCAACACCTTCTATGGGCGGCGCGGCATCTTTGAGCCCGGTTTTCTCGCCTGGCTTGAAAAAGACTTCCGTCTCTCCGATTACGACCTGTCCGTAGAAGACGGCCAGATCTCCCTCGTCTTTCATGGCCTGTGGTGCGAGACAACCATGTGGGAGATCTACGCCCTCTCCACCATCGCCGAGCTCAAAACACGCGCCAGCCTCAAGCGCCTCGGCGAGTTGGAACTGGACCTGCTTTACGCCCGCGCCAAGACGCGGCTGTGGGAGAAGATCGACCGTCTGCGCGGTGTGCCCGACCTAAGCGTCAGCGACTTCGGCACCCGGCGCAGGCACAGCTTTCTCTGGCACGAGTATGTGATCAACGCCATGCGCGATGTGCTCGGCGAGGGCTTCAGCGGCACGTCAAACGGGTATCTCGCGTACAAGCACGATCTTGAAGCCATCGGCACCAACGGCCATGAGCTGCCCATGGCCATGGCCGCGCTGGCTGCGAACGACAATGAGTTGCGCAGCTCGCAGTTCCGCTTGCTGGAGCTTTGGCAGAAAAGCTACCAGGGAGAACTCTTGATTTTGCTTCCCGACACCTTTGGCACCACGCAATTTTTACGCGACGCCCCGGCGTGGGTTGCGGGCTGGACCGGCCTGCGCATCGACAGCAAAGATGCCTACGTTGCCGGCGATGAGTACATTGCCTGGCTGGAGCGGCACGGCGCCGACCCGAAACAAAAAAGACTCATCGCGTCCGATGCGCTTGACGTCGAGCAGATTCTCGGTCTTCATGCCTATTTTGCGGGCACACTGCACAACGGCGCTGAGCCCGATGATTTCCGCTACGCGACGGACTTTTACGACTCGAAGCGCTGGACCCCCAGTCGCCGCATTCGCTTCAGCGCCGGCTGGGGCACGTTGCTCACCAACGATTTCCGCAACTGCAATCCCAACGGCGGAGACAGCTTCAATCCCCTCAGCCTGGTCTGCAAGCTGAGCGATGTCGAGGGCAGGCCAACAGTAAAGCTTTCCGACAATTATTCCAAGGCTCTCGGCGATCCGCGCGAGGCAGAGCGCTACAGGCGCGTCTTCGGCGTGGCCGGCGTGGAAGATGCGCCAGTGCTGATTTAGCGCATTCATCAAACAAAACAGCCGCGCCAGGATCGATCCTGGCGCGGCTGTTTTGTTTCCGCACTTTTACTTGCCGGTTTATCGTCCCTTCGGCGAGATGCCGAACGTTACGCTGACGCTGAGGCTGCGTCCAGCCGCGATGGTGGGCGTATCGGCTCCGCTGATGGCAGTCGGGCCATTGGTGTTGAAGGCATCGCAAGGGTTGGTAACGGTTGGAGCGGAGCAGGTGCCTCCACCGAACAGGTAAATAGTGTTCGCCTTCCCGCCCAGCTTGTTGTTCTGTATCTGCTGCGAGTTGAGCAGGTTGTTGCCGCTAAGGCGAATCTTGGTCCCGTTCAGCCACGAACCGCCGTGAACGGTGTAGTTGACAAAGGTATTGACTGTGTTGAAGGGCGCAACAATGCTCTGATTGTGATACGACTTGTTGTCGATGCGCTGCTCGCCAATGCGATGGTTGAAGATGCCCAGGTCAAAGCCGTGGTCGGTGTAGGTGAGGCCTTGCATCTCAGTATCCGTCGGTGTATTTGCCACCCATAGTCCAGACGGGACCGCCTCGTAAATTGCAGGGGCGCTAGCGTTGCCGGAGCCGGCGTTCACGTTGAATTTGCCTCTATAGTACGAGTTTCCGGCCGTGCCGTTCAGGTAGAGGTAAAGGCCCTTGGCCAACACAGCGGTGGATTCGAACTCAACGCCCTGCGTGACCGAACTCGGCTGAAGGTAGTAGATGCTTTGGCCGTAGAGTGGGTCGCCTGCAGTCGAATCGACAACGCTCGTGTAGGTGTTCTGGAAGCGGACGAGGTAGCCATCCATGTCGAAGGTGATCCGCTGCGCCTTGAGCACCGTTCCAGCCTGATAGGTTGTCGATTTCTGCAGCTTGGGAGCCACGGCAAGGCCCGGAGTGGGATTGGTCGTCGATACAGTGTGGTTGTAGTCGTAGGTCGAGCTGGGAGGCGCGGCTGCGCCGGTTGCGGCCTGGATATAGAACGACCAGTTGTTCTGGATGCGGTAATTGAGGTCCAACGATGGAACCCACGCATTGAATGTTCCGGTATCGGAGACGGTTGCTGCACAGGGGGTGTTGTCGCTTGCCTGGCCGGTGGTTGTTCCAGCAACCTCGCACGCCGCCGACAGTGGACCAACCGTGGCGCCATTATCTCCGTGATGAAGAATGTTCAGGGAATAGGAGAAGAACTTGACTCCCGGAGAGATGTTGAGCTTAGGCGTCGCGTGGAACTCAAACTCCGCGAAAGGCTGGAAGGAGTTGGTCCAGAACTGCTCGGCAAAGTTAGGCAGCGCCTGATCCACCCAGTTGTTGGTGGGGTCGGTGGGGTACTGATGGCGGTCTGTGCGCGCCCATTCATACCACAAGCCAGTGCGGAGGACGCCGAGCTGCGAGGTCTGGGTCAGCATGGATGTCTCGCCGTACTTGCGATAGCTGTTGTACTTATCCACACCGCACGGCCAGGGCGTGGTGTTCAAGGTAGTCGTCAAACCGGTGTTATTGCAGGATGCGATTTTTGCGCCGTCATAGTAGGCTACGCCGCCAGTTACAAAGGTGCCGGGGACCAGCGTGGGAGTGGCGAGCGCCGCAGCCTGGGATACATCGGTCTGAGCAGTTGGATTCGAGTAGAGTTCCGCATTGTCGTAGTTGTAGGTGTAACCCTTGAAATCGAGGTACCAGCCCTTGGCCATATCCTTCTTCAACCCAACGTACTCGAAGTCTGTAGGGATATGGTAGTTGTTGTACTTTGCGCTGAACCAGTTGGCCGGGTCTGCCGCATTGGGCGGCGTCAACAGAAACTTGATGCCCGAGCCCGTGTACGGCAGCAGTCCATTGGCCGTGTTCGCGCTGGTGCAGGAATATGCGCCGGTGGGAGAAACGCCGTAGAGCATGCAACGGGTGGAACTGATACTGGGTGCGTTGGTACTGAGCTGGATGACGCCGCTGAAGCCCGTGAGCACCGTGCGCGGCGAAATCTGGTACTGGAAGCTCAGCGAGCCGCCGTCGCGCTGGTTGTAGTTCAGGGTCTGGAAGCCGTTGGACGACATCTGGTGAAAGTCGGCCCACATATTCATTTTCTTGCCGCTGTGCAAGATGCCGAACAGGCCTGAGTTGAAAGAGAAGTCATAAAGCTGGGTGTTCCAGGTGCCCCAGGAAACGCTGCTGCGGATCTGCTGCTCGGTCGTGAGCGGCTTGGAAAGCAGGTGGATAGTGCCGCCGAAAGGGTCGGGGCCAATGGTGGAGGCGGTTCCGGGGCTGCGGTCGACGTCTACGCCGCCGTCCCACTGCGCGGGGAAGAAGGCCCAGGAGTGGTGCGAGGGAGAATTGGAGTCGAAGAAGGGAATGCCGTCGAAGTCAATATCGTACTCGCCGTCGGCAAAGCCGCGGAAGTAGGTCTTGCTCTGGCCCAGTCCCACGCCGTCGGAGCTGGTGGTGAAGGTGCCGGGGACGATCTGAACAATCTCGCCGTAGTCGGAAATTGGGCTGGTGAAATTCTCGATATAGATGTTCGAAACCAGCGACCGGGCGGAGCGCTCTTCCACAAAGCCGCCGCTCGGAGCGGCTTCCGCGGCGATGGATTCAATGCCGCCGTTCACTGTGACTTCCTGCACCACCGTGCTGATGGTCAGTGCAAGGCCCACTTGCAGCGATTGCCCTTCGCCGAGGACAACGCCAGGCCGCGAGTTCATTGTGAAACCGATGGCCGAGGCCTCGACGGTGTAGGTCCCTGCCGCGAGCGAACTCACCGCATAGTGGCCGTTGCTATCGGCCTGAACATCTTTCTTGGCGCCTGTGGCAACGTTTGTTACCGTCACCTGCGCACTTGGGATGGCGCCGCCGCTGCCGTCAACTATGGTGCCGGACAGTGAGGAACTCGCAGCCTGAGCATGCAGGGCGACCGCAGTGAATTGAAGAAGAGCCACGAGAACGAACGCAGTGATGCGCTTGCCCGTAATGAATTTGATCACAATATTCCTCCGAAAGTGTGCTGGTTTTCTCTTGGAAATGCTCTGATAAATGCAGCAATTCAAATGGGGATTACGATTAAGAAATTAACAGTCGGTCTTTACGGAGTTGTTACTGCAGTGTTGCGGTTCTGTGAATGCACGTGGAAAACGCGTCGGCGATTTACACGCTATTCATAATTCCCTGGGTGCCCAGGTCTCGATCCTGAGACCGGGGAGACGACGAATCCGTGCGCTCAAGGTACTGGTTGTACGCTGAGGTTGGAATGGCAGGACAAGCAACAATGTACGCCTCGCAACTTCGTCGGGAGCTCGCCCATTTGAACCGTGCCTGGGCGCGAGGCCGCGCACACGTTGAAAGCTACGGAAGCGACCCGGTCATTGTCTACGCGCCCGAAAATGGCCGGCATGGAAACTTCTTCGATCCCGCCTATGCCGCGATCCAGGCCAACCCGGACTGGGAGCGAAGGCTGCGCAAAGTCCACGCCCAGGCCAGACGTGCCCTGCCCAAGTCCGAACGCCGCTGGTGCGAGCTCGACTCCTCCGCCAGTTCCGACGCGCTGCTGATGAATGTCTTCTGCGCCCCCGGAGTTGCAGACTCAAGCGTGGTGCGCAATGCACTCGGAGTCGATGCCGATGCCGAGCTTCAGTTCGGCTGGAAGGCACGTGTGCCGCTGGCCAATGGCCGCTTCGATCGGACCGAAGTCGACCTGAAATTTGGTTCACTACTAATCGAGGCCAAGCTGACCGAGAGCCACTTCCAAACCCGCGCCGCGAACGTAGTGGAAGCCTACCGCGACTTGGAAGAAGTATTTGATCGCGAACTGCTTCCGCGCGTCGAGCTGCCGCCAAGGAGGTGGCGAACCGCAGCGGAGTTTCCCGAAGAGTACACGCAGGAAGGCGAATCGCTCATCGCACCGGAGCCATTTGAGCGACAAACTGAGATCCGCCGCTTTGTGAGTGCTGACGCCGGAGGCTGCGGTTACAAAAGCTATCAACTCATCCGCAACGTTCTAGCCGCGTATGCGTCTGGCTCCAGTTTTTGCGTCGTCCACGACAAGCGCAGACCCGATCTGCGAGAGGAGTGGTTCCGCGTAATGACTGCAGTGAAGAGCGCAGAGATGAGAACCCGGCTCATGGTGATGACATGGCAGGAACTGGCCGCGCTTTTGCCGCATCAACTCCAGGAGTTTCTTGGTCAGAAGTATGGAATCTACGCAATCGAAATGTAGCGCCGGTCTCCAGACCGGCTGTTATGCGGGCGTCCCCGCCCGCACTTGTCAGAAGCAAAGTCTGCGTGCCCCCGATCTCGATTTTGAGTTCGGAGAGAGCGCAAAGCCATGGTGTCTCCAAAGTCTGGGTGCCCCCGGTCTCGATTTTGAGACCGGGGAGAGCGCAAACCCATACCTTCCCAGCTCCACGGCCCGCTTCAAGCCGAAAAATCATTTATCCTATTAAACAGGTCAAGTGACCGTGGAAAGCCCGATTTGTTACATTATCTATTGATATGAACTCATTACAGATTCCCGAACCATCCCGCAAATGGGACTGCCTCAGCCTGGGCGAAGTCATGCTCCGACTCGATCCGGGCATTGTCCGCATCCACACGGCGCGGCAGTTTCAAGTGTGGGAGGGCGGCGGCGAATATAACGTGGCCCGCGGACTGCGCCGCTGCTTCGGTCTGCGCACTGCAATCGCCACAGCCCTGGCTGACAATCCAGTCGGCCGCTTGGTGGAAGATTTTATTCTCCAGGGCGGCGTGGACATGACCCTCCTCAAATGGGTTCCTTACGACGGCGTCGGCAAAGAGGTTCGCAACGGCCTCAACTTTACCGAGAGTGGATTCGGCCCGCGCGCGGCTGCCGGCTGCTCCGACCGCGGTCACACTGCCGCCAGCAAGATCAAATCCGGAGACTACGATTGGGAAGCTATCTTTGGCCCGAACGCTTCAGGCGCTCCCTGCGGCTCCCGTTGGTTTCATACCGGAGGCATCTTCGCCGCGCTCTCTGCATCTACAGCCCAGGTGGCCGTGGAAGCAATGGACGCAGCGCGCAACAACGGCACGCCCATTTCTTACGATCTGAATTACCGTGACTCCCTCTGGAAAAGTATCGGCGGCAAGGCCAAGGCGCAAGAAGTAAATCGGGAGATCGTACGCAAGGTCGACGTGCTCCTCGGCAATGAAGAGGACTTCTCCGCCATGCTCGGCGTCTCCATCAAAGGCGTCAGCGAGGACTTTGACGAGTTGCCCATTGATGGCTACTCCGAGATGCTGCGCGAGGTCGCAGCAAAGTATCCCAATCTCAAGCTCATTGCCAGCACGCTCCGCACCGCGCACAGCGCCAGCAGCAACGGCTGGGGCGCGATCGCGCTTTATGAAGACAAGATCGCGCACGTCCCGCAACGCGACGTTGAAATCTACGACCGCGTTGGCGGCGGAGACAGCTTTGCCTCCGGTTTGATTTACGGAATGCTTGCAGGGAAGGGAATCGATTGGGCACTGCGCTGCGGCGTAGCGCACGGCGCGCTGGCCATGACCACCCCCGGCGACACAAGCATGGCAACATTGGCCGAAGTTGAGCGGCTCATCAAAGGCGGGTCGGCGCGCATTGCGCGTTAGGTCTCTGACCGTTTCATTGTGTACTATCTCCGTGCCCCGTCCTTTCGCCTTCTTTCTGGCGAAAGGGTGGGAGACCTCGAAACCCAAATGAACGCATTCACCCGGTCAGAGATATAGAAGGAAATCATGGCAGAAACCACGCAGGAAATTATCGAACGAGTTGGATTAATTCCCGTACTGCGCGCGAAAAGTGCCGCGCAGGGCCGCGCCATCGTGGGAGCGTTGATTAACGGCGGCGTAACGGTAGTCGAAGTCACCATGACCGTTCCCGGCGCCATCGTTTTATTGAAGGAACTGAAGAAGGAATACGGAGCGAAGCTCCTGCTCGGTTCCGGCACGGTGACCACTGCCGACCAATGCCAGGCAACCATCGATGCCGGAGCCGAGTTCGTCGTCAGCCCCAGCTTCCATCCAGCCGTAATCGAAGTAACGAAGAAGAACAACAAAATCTCCTGCCCCGGCGCGCTCACGCCTACTGAGGCCATCACCGCCTGGGAAGCCGGCGCGGATTACGTGAAGATTTTTCCCTGCTCGGCCGTAGGCGGAGCAAACTAC
>Ga0182012_10005832_pt1 | contig 12652 bp, 13 predicted proteins | sample 612S2SmetaG_FD_120486 | JGI IMG/M metagenome (GOLD analysis project Ga0182012, IMG submission 120486) | Permafrost microbial communities from Stordalen Mire, Sweden - 612S2S metaG | ecosystem: Environmental > Terrestrial > Soil > Wetlands > Permafrost | place: Sweden: Stordalen | collected...
CCACCGGAACCCCCGGATACCCGCGCTGCTGGCTGCAATAGTGCACCAGCCCGTCCTCGCAAACGTACAAGTACCGCGACCCCGCCCTGCACCGCCAGTCATTCTCCTGCCCCGCCGCAATGTTCGCCTGAAACGAATCGAACTGCGCGTAATTCGTCTTCTTCCGGTCGTTCATCAAGTGATAAATCCGCGCCTCTTCCGGCCGCAGCGGCTTCAGTTGCCCATCCCCATCGTGAATAATCCCGATCGTCGACTCAAACCCCAGCGCCAGCGCCCGCTTCCCAATCACCAGCGCGTCGTTCGGATCCTTGAACCCCCCGCCCACCACCGAGTTGATGTTCACGTGAAACTCCGCATGTTCCGCCAGCATCTCCAGCTTCTTATCCAGCACCTTCAGGCTCTTCTTTGAAACCTCATCCGGAATCAAATTATCGATGCTGATCTGCATGTGGTCCAGCCCCGCCCGGTTCAGCCGCTCAATCCGCTCCACGTTCAGCAGATATCCATTCGTAATCATCCCCGCAATCGCGCCCGTCCCCCGCATCCGCACAATAATCTCGTCCAGTTGCGGATGCGTCAGCGGCTCGCCCCCGCTTAACCCGATCATCGCCGTCCCCAGACGCCCCAGCGCATCAATCCGCCGGTACATCTCGTCCAGCGGCACAGGCTCGCTCACCTTGTCGTACTCGTTGCAGTACCCGCAACTCAAATTGCAGAACCGCGCCGGAACAATCTGCGCCAGCACCGGATGCGACGTATCCGCCAGCGCACGCACCACCATCGCGTACTCCCGCGCCTTCCGCTTAGCGCGAATCACCCGCCCCCGACCCGTATCTCGCTTCTTCACACCCATCCCTACTATTGAACCACAGCGCCACCAACCCTCTCCATTGCGCGCTCGGGCGGAGGCGGGAGTGATCTACCGATGCCACCAACTGACAATCTGAAATGCCTGGGTGTTCCCACCATCGAAGACCCCGCTCCCGGAGGGAGCGAATGAGAATGGCCCGGCGAAATCCGCGCAACCTGCTCACTTCAAATTGTTCGCGCACCCGCTCCCAGAGGGAGCGAACGAATTCAGCCCCGGGTGGAACCCGGGGAAAGGGTGAAACCCGGGGAACCTGCCGTCCCGTGGGGCCGGCGCGATTCAACCCCACACATACCGCGCATCGTATTCGATCCGATGCTGCTCCAAAATCGCCAAAAACTCCACCTGAAAATCCCGCTTCTTATGGTGCTCCTTCTGCCCGGCTATGTACGCCAACGTCGCATCGACCTGCGAACATCCAATGCTGAACGCCCCATATCCCTTCTGCCATTCAAACCCGGCCAACCCACAACTCTCGTGCAGCCATAATGACGAACCGCCCTTGATCTTCTGCATTGCCACCGCGATTGCAACACTCGACGGCAAAGACAGCACAAGATGGGCATGGTCCTCCGTCCCACCGACCCCAAGGGCGGTCATATCGTTCTCGCGCGCAATCCCACCCATGTAAGCCCACAGCCGCTCCTGCAACTCCGGCGCGATCATCCTTTGACGTTCCTTGGTTGAGAAAACACAATGGAACATCGCCGAACAATATGTATGCGACATCGCAGAAACCCCTTCCTCAAACCTTGGGAACCACAAACTTATTCGCGTCCTGCCCTTCGTGGGTAGATTACCTACGTCGCACAACCTGGCGTGTGACCTACGCCTAAGCCACCTTTTCGCGCCTTACGCTCCCGGAGGGAGCGAATGAAAATAGCCCCGGGTGAAACCCGGGGAATCTGTCCCGCCGGAGACCCCGCCGTCCTGTAGGGACGGCATGAACAACCCTCGCTCCCGGAGGGAGCGAACGAATTCAGCCCCGGGTGGAACCCGGGGAAAGTGTGCCGAAATATGTCCCGCCGTCCCGTAGAGCCGGCGCGAACGACAGCCCCAACCAAAAATCTCCGCATTCTCCAATCTTTACTCTTGACATAACCAAACATTTATATTACATAATGATTATATTATGTCGTCCGTCACGCCAAACCTCGACTCCACCTTCGCCGCCCTCTCCGACCCAACCCGCCGAGCAATCCTTGCTCGCCTCGCCCTCGGCGAAACCACGGTCATGGAACTAGCCGCGCCCTTTGAAATGACTCAACCCGCTATCTCCCGACATTTAAAGGTCTTGGAAACCGCCGGCCTCATCATCCGCCGCGTCGACGGATCCAAACGCCCCGCCCGCCTCGCCCCCCAGGGGGTCGCAGAGATAGACAAGTGGCTCGACATGCTCCGCCATGCCCTGGCCAAAAACTACGACCGTCTCGACCAGGTGCTGGCACAAATTGAACCCGAAAAAGGAGGAAATCCCCAATGAACACCGCCCCAACCACCAAAACCTCTGCCCCGCTAACCCTCACCACCGAAGGTGACACCCACGTCGTCGTCACCCGTCACTTCAACGCCCCGCCCGCTGTCGTCTACCGCGCCCACACCGAGCCCCAACTCCTTCAGAAATGGCTCCTTGGCCCCGATGGCTGGACCATGCCCGTTTGCGTCTGCGAGCCCTGGCCCGGCGGCAAAATGCGCTACGAGTGGGCCAACGCGATGGGCCACAGCTTCTACATCACCGGCGAATTCGTCGAGGTCGACCCCGGCCGCCGCATCCTCCACATCGAGCGCATGCATCTCCCCGATCCCACCCCCGACAATCGCATCGAAACCACCTTCCAGCCCGACGGCGATGGCACCCTTATGACCATCCGCATGACCCTCCCCGACACCCAAACCCGCGCCCAGATGCTCTCGAGTGGCATGGAAGGCGGCATGGAAGCCAGCTACGTCCGCCTCGAATCTCTCCTGCCCCTCTAACCCAGCCCCGGCGTTCTCTCGCGGTTCCCCAGCTCCCGAATTCGGGATCTGGGAAGCCCGCCTTGTTCTTAGTTCTTAGTTCTTAGTTCCTGGTCCCTAGTGCCTAGTCCCTAGTCCCTGGTCCTTGCTTTTTCGGCCCCTCCCCGGCCGGTGATCTGGCTCACCGGCATATAACAACACTTGTTATACAAAACCGCGAACTCGGCATGAATTTCCGAAATTCCCCTCCGCATTTTCTCGCCTGCCCCTCCATCGCCCCGCCGCATCCCATTGATTCCAAACCGGATACTGCCCGAATTCCTGAAATCGGCGACATCGAACCAGTTCTCTTTCCATTAAGTACTTTAGATTGTTGGCGTTTCAGCCATCCCCCATTGGCGTCGATGGGGGAATCGCCATTTTCCGTCTGCTTTTTCGCCAAAATTCGCGCCATTCGCCCCAAAAACGCCACCACCGCATCCTGCCCAACTCCGCCCCTCGGCCCCGCCCGCCGTCCCCTGCCATCTCTCACATGTCATTTGAAATCTGTCATCTGCCGCCCTTGCACCGCCTTCTTCGTCCCCGATTAACAGTCCTCAATTCACTTTTCACTGTTTTGCACATAATTACGCCTCCCCGGCGCACAATCTTCCCATGAACGCCAAATCAACAGGACCCGCCATCAGCCTTGGCTCGTCCGTTCCAGACCACAGTCCCGAGACCCAGCCCTGCCCAGTCTCCTGGTCCCAGGCCTCCCGTCCTCAAAAACGACTATTCAGCATTTAAATTCTGATTTCGTAACCATCGAAACAAACGACTTAGCCGCCTCGAACTCAAAAACAAAGCACTTAAGCGCGATAAAGGCAGCAAGAAGTAGCCCAAAAAAAGCAAATTACAGCAAAATTTAGCAAAATCTAGCAAAAAATAGCAATTTTTCGGCCAAAAACGGCAATTTTACGCCAAGCCTTCACTCTCTGCCAAATCCTCTTGCGCCCTCCGCCAAATTGTTGTAATCCTTACACCTATCCAAAAAGGAGGTCCTTCCCATGCCCAAATACGTCATCGAACGCGAAATCCCCGGCGCCGGCAAATTCACGCCCGACCAGCTCCAGGCCATCTCGCAAACTTCCTGCGGAGTCCTGCGCAACCTCGGCCCGCAAATCCAATGGCTTCACAGCTACGTCACCGACGACAAAATCTACTGCGTCTATATCGCCCCCGACGAAGCCACCGTCCTTGAGCACGCAAAACAGGGCGGCTTCCCCGCCAACAAGGTCTCCCAGGTCCGCACAACCATCGACCCCACCACCGCCGAATAACGCGCCTACGCCCTGACCGCTCCCCACAAACAAAACGGGCGTCCGCCGCAGCGAACGCCCACCCTGTCCTACCCACACTAAAACCGTCCAATTCCAGGCTCCGGGCACCGCCCGGCGTTGCCAGCAGGCCCCACAAGTGCCGCCCAGGTTAGCTGTGACGCTTTGAATCCACCTGCAGCGCCACTGTCTGCTGCTTGCGATCCCGCAGCACCGTCACTTGTACCTGTTTGCCCTCATTCGACCGCAAGGCCCTATCCCATGCCGCAAGGTTCGCAATCGGCTCCGTACCCACCCGCAAAATCACGTCATTAGCCTTCAACCCGGCTGCCGCTGCCTCGCTCTTCTTGTAAACCTGCTTCACCATAATGCCGCTCGATACCCCCAGCCACTGCGCCAGCTGGTTCGTCAGCGGCTCCACAAGCGCACCTACATTCAGTGAACTGCCCGTGAAAATGCTCGGCAGTCCGCTCGGAAGGTCCACGCCCCCGTTCCCTCCGGTCAAAAAACCGTTCCCAGATGGTTGCGATAAGCCGCTGCCGCCATCGTTCACGTCATGCCAGATCCTGGCTTCGATCTTTCTCCGGTCGCCAAGTTCGGTCGTCACCGTCATCAAGTTCCCGTCGCGGCTGATCTCCATCGTCACCTTCCGACCAGCCGGCATCTCCCGCAGCATCCTGCGCAACTGTTCGGCTCCATCCACATTCTGGCCGTTCAGCTTGGTCACCACATCATTGATCTTCAGCGGAATCTGCCCTGCGGGCGCGTCGTGATCGATCAGCGTGATCAACGCCCCGTGAGTATCCTTCAACTTCAGCACCTGCGCTTTGTCCTGGTCTACGTCGGTCAGTTCCACTCCCAGGTAGCCTTGCGAGCCCCCGCTCGCGTGACCCAGCAGCGGACTTGGATCCTGCACCAGCTCAATAATCGAACCCACCTGGGCTCGGGCTGCCGTAGCTGATACCACCAGCCCGGCCAGCACAGCCGCCGCAAATCCAATTCCGATTTTCCTATTTGGCCCCAAAAAGTACTTCATCTTTCGTTCTCCTGCGGTTTTTCCAGCCTTGCCGTCTGTCGGTCGACGCAATCGCCGGTCGGTCTTTAACCCTTTACTGGAACTCTGGAACGCGGCTTAGAACCTGTCGTGACACGGTCCTGATGTGAGGATTCTCGTCCGAATCGGCCACCGTGTGCAATACCTGCCGCACACTCGTGTCCGCCTCCACAGGTTCCAGAGTACTTATCGCCGAAGTCCTGATGCGAGGATCGCTGTCGTTCAACAGTGCCTCAAGCACTGCATTCCGCACCTGTACATCCTCTGCCACATAAGGCTGCAATCCCTCCAGTGCCTTGGCCCGCACCCCATTGTCCGTGTCATAGCGCAGCAGAACCATCAGCGCCTCCCGGATTCCTGGCGCCTGGCAGCTATGCCCGGCGCGGCACTCGGATACAAGCAAGCCTACTGAATCATCCCGCACCGTCGGCGACTGCGAATTCTGCGAGGCAATCATCAAAAGTTGTCGGATCTCTGGATCGTCCAACCTGCCTTCCAGCCGCTGCGGTACAAGCTGGTTGTACGTCACCTCAACCATCTCGCTGTTTGGAATCCGGGCAACGCTCGAAACGTTCGCAATCTCGGGTCCCACCGGTGCCCCTGGCTTCACATTTTGTGCGATCGGCTGCGCCGCCAAACGTGCCGCTCGGCTCTGGGTTACTTCATATCCGCCCAGCACGCCAGCCCCGGCGCCCACAATCAACAGCAGGCACGCTCCAATCGGCGCAGCCTGTAAGGCGGCAAAGTTGTTCATCATGCGCTGCGCAAGCCACTCATACCAGCGCTTCGGAGGCAGTGCGTCCAGCGCCTCTTCCAGCCGTTGCCGCGACCTCGCCACCAGGTTCGCATCCGGCTCCATCACCGGATTCGCATCCGCCAATACTTTCAGAGCCAGCAGTTGGTCCCGCTCACTCCTGCACTCCATGCAGTTGCGCACGTGCCGGTCAAGCTCGTGCAACTGTTCGTCCGGCAACTCCCCGTAGGCCGCCGTCACGATCCGCTCATGTGCCAGTTCGCAATTCATAGGTACGTCCTTTTAGCCTCAAAAAGTCCTTCATATATCTGCCCTGCGAACTCCCCGCCGCGCTTATGAGCGCAGCTCTGCCAGCTGGGTTCGCAGTTTCTTTGTTGCCCTGAATAGCGTATTTTTTGCCGTCTCTTCCGTCGTGCTCAGCATCTCGCCAATCGTTCTCAGGCGAAGTCCCTGGTAATGCTTCAGCTCAAACACCATCCGCTCCCGGGGCGTCAGCTTACCCAGAGCTTCCTGAATACGCGCCCCAAGCACCTTCCGGTCCAGCTCCCGCGCCGGATTTGAATAGCTCCGCTCATCGCTCACCGATGCCAAAACATCGATCTCGTCGCCCGAGTTGTCCAGCACCACTGCCCGATCTTCCCGCCGCGTTTTCTTCCGCCGCAGTTGATCCAGACACAGGTTCGTCACGATCCGGTAAATCCACGTGTAAAACGAGCATTCAAACCGGAAGTTCCCGATATACCTGAACGCCTTCAAGAACGCTTCCTGGTAAATGTCCTCGGCGTCGTGTTCGCTCCCCGTCAGGTGCAGCGCCAGCCTCAACACTTGGTGCTCATACTGCCGCACTAACGCGTCAAACGCCGACCGCGAGCCCGCCTGCGCCTGCCGGATCAGTTCCATCTCAGGTGCGCGTGCCGCCGCGCGTTCCTCTGCCGTCGACAGGCCACCTTGCCCTGCCTTGCCGCGACCCGAACCTTCAGTGGTAGTCGCCGTGGTCATGCCTGAGGCTGATTTTACGCCTCCACCAGCTAACCACGCCAAACCCTTCGCCCCAGCTACTTGCGAAACAGGGAAGCTTGCCGCATCAATCGCCATCTATCTCTTCTCCGGAATCAGAGGATGGTCTGCTCTATTTCAGACGACCAAATCCCCAATAGGTGAGCGTTTCGCCTCTCGAGGCGCTGCCGAACTTTAGTACTGGTACGCCCCGCTCCGTACAACTGGATTGCAATACACTCCAATTCCAGTCACGCCGATCCCCCGGGCAATCCCAGCGCGCCGCTTGGAGCCCGGTAAACTGGATTCAATGACCGGAAACCTCTTCGCCAACGCCTCCCCCTCCGCAATTCCCTGGTTCACCGCCCACTGCGACGGCGGATCCCGCGGCAATCCCGGCCCCTCCGGCTACGGCGCGGTCATCGAAGGCCCCGACGGCATCGTCGCCGCCGAGCTCAGTGAATTCGTCGGCATCCAGACCAACAACTACGCCGAGTACTCCGGACTTCTCGCCGTCCTCAACTGGGCCCTCGAGAACGGCACAAAGCACCTCCGCGTCGTCTCCGACTCCGAGCTCATGGTCAAGCAGATGAAGGGCCAGTACAAGGTCAATAGTCCCGTCCTGCGCCCCCTATGGGAACAGGCCCGCGCCCTCGCTCGCAAACTCGACCGCTTTGAGATTAGCCACACTCTGCGCGGCGGCAACAAGACCGCCGATCGCCTCGCCAACGACGCCATGGACAGAGGCATGAATCGCTCATCCCCCTCCACTCCCCGCGCCAACCCCTACGAAAAGCCGCCTCAACCACGTGCTGCGGGCCCGGGTGCAGGTCCGGTTACCCCAAACGCGGGTGCAAATGCGGGTGCCCCCGGTCCCTCGCATTTGGGGACCGGGGAGACGACGAAACCCAACTCACCCTCCACCGCTCAAGTCCTTGAAGGCTACGTCAAAGGCGGCGTCATCCACCTCCTCGAAGGCGAACTCCCCGACGGCACCTTCGTCAAAATCACCCGCAAATAGGTCGATCAGAGCCTACTCGGTGAATGTTTCCACCAGCGCCATCAGCACCGCTAACATTGTCGAAGATGCGACCCTCCCCAGCCGCTTCGAAAGCCTCACCTTGTCCACCGCACGAATTTGATCGAGCAGAATAAGCCCGCTCTTGCCTGCGTGGTGCACGGGAATGCGAAATGGCGCAGTGAACCCCTTTGTAGTCATTGGGGCGATGATCGCGGTCCGCAAATGATCGTGCATCTCCGGCGGAGAAACCACCAGGCACGGCCGGGCTTTCTTGATCTCGCTGCCCACTGTGGGATCGAGATTGACCAGCCAGATCTCCCCGCGTTTCACGATCCCATCCTTACCAGGCCCAGCTCTTGTCCTCTTCGTTTGAGAGCTCGGGCAGCGCCAACGCATCTTCACCCGCCGCGGCAATTCGGCGGCTCGCTTCGGCCCATCCGCTGCGCACTTGAGGCTTCGCCGGACGCAGCACCAGCGCGTCGCCCTCGACCATCATTTCGGCCTGGCCCTCCAGCCCCACCTGCTTCAGCAGCGGCTTCGGAATGAGCACGCCCTGCGAATTGCCCATACGACGGATCGTCACTTGCATCATTCCACTCCCGTTATAACAATATTATAACAATGTCTCGTCGGCCTTGGAGGCCCTCGATTCCCTTTTCCCTTTTCCCTGTTCCCTGCCTTACGCCCTCTTCCCCAAATCATTCCTCCAAACATGCCCGCTCTTCTCCAGCAGCCGATCCGAGCACTCAGGCCCCCACGTCCCCGCAAAGTAATTCGGAAACACCTCCGGCGTCTTCGAAGCCCAGGCCTGCAGCACCGGCGTATACAGTGCCCACGTCGTCTCCACGCCATCCCTGTGCGAGAACAGCGTCTGGTCGCCCAGCATTGAGTCCAGCAGCAGCCGTTCATACCCGTTCGCGCTCGACTTCCCAAACGCCGCCGAGTAGTCAAAGTCCATATTCACCGGGCAAACGTCCATATTCGGCGACGTCGGCACCTTCGCCCCAAACCGCAGCGCAATCCCCTCGTCCGGCTGAATCCTGATCGTCAGCAAATTCGGCTGAATCTCCTGGCAAGGTCCACTCGCCGCCATCCGATTAAAAATCAACAGTGGCGGCTGCTTGAACTGGATCGAGATCTCCGTCGCCCGCTTCTTCATCCGCTTGCCTGCGCGCAAAAAGAACGGAACCCCCGCCCACCGCCAGTTGTCGATCGCCAGCTTCACCGCGGCATACGTCTCGGTGCCCGACTCCGGGTTCACGCGCTCTTCGTCCCTGTAGCCCACCACGTGTTCCTTGTCCACGATTCCCGGTCCATACTGTCCGCGCACCGTGTTCAAGATCGGAATCGACGGAATCGCCCGCCACACCTTCACCTTTTCGCGCCTTACTGCCTCCGCGTCAAAGCTCGAGGGCGGCTCCATCGCCACAAAGCTCAGCAGTTCCATCATGTGGTTCTGCACCACATCCCGCAGCGCTCCCGCCTTCTCGTAGAACGGCCCGCGCCCTTCCACGCCCAGCGTCTCGGCCGCAGTAATCTGCACGTGGTCGATGTAGTTCCGGTTCCATACCGGCTCAAACATCCCGTTCGCGAAACGAAACACCAAAATGTTCTGCACTGTCTCTTTGCCCAGGTAGTGATCGATGCGAAACACCTGGCTCTCATGGAAAACCGCATTCACCTGGCTGTTCAGAAGCTTCGCCGACTCCAGGTCATGCCCAAAAGGCTTCTCAATCACCACCGCCGTCTTCCCCTGCTCTGGTTGGGCCATCCCTTGCCGTCCAAGATTCTCCACAATCCCCGCAAAAAACTCCGGCGCGGTCGCCAGGTAAAAGAGCCGGTCATTCCCGATCCCCTTCTCCTTCGCAACTCGCTCCAGTTCCACCTTGAGCCCCGCGTAATCATTCGGGTCGTCGAACTTCAGCGGAAAGTAGCTGATGTGCTTCACAAACTCATCCAGCTTCGGGTCGCTCGCGTCCACGCTCCCAAACTCGATAATCCCCGCCTTCATGTCCGCTGCAAACTCATCTCCCAGCGGGCGTCGTGCCACGCCCACAATCGCGAACTCCTTCGGCAGCAGGTCGTTCTGCCGCAGGTGAAACAGCGCCGGCAGCAGCTTCCGCTTCGTCAAATCGCCAGAAGCACCAAAGATCACCATGATCCCCGGATCGGGAATCCGCTCCGACCCATGCTGCACCTGCGATAGATCCTCCGGCCTTACACTCATCTGCCCCGTCGCCATATCGTCTCCTGCCTCCATCACGCGGTCACTTCTGATCCCTGATCCCTGATCCCTGATAACTGATAACTGACAACTGATAACTGACAACTAGTCTTTCTTCACCGCATGTCCGCCAAACTCATTCCGCATAATCGCCAGCATCCTGTCGGTAAAGTTATTTTCCTCACGTGAGCGGATGCGCCGCAGAAGCGATTCGGTAATTACCGGCGCTGAAACATTCAAGTCGATCGCCTCCATCACCGTCCAGCGGCCCTCGCCCGAGTCATCCACATACGCCTCCAAACCCTCCAGGCCTGGATTCTTCGCTAGCGCTTCCGCAGTCAAATCCAGCAGCCAGCTCCGAATCACACTGCCATACCGCCAGAGCTCCGCAATCTCGGGCAACTGCAAGTCGAACTCCTTCTTGTGGGCCATAATCGTGAAGCCCTCTGCATAGGCCTGCATCATGCCGTACTCAATCCCGTTGTGAATCATCTTCACAAAATGACCTGAGCCGCCCGGCCCCATCCGGCCCCAGCCCTTGTCTTTGGCCGGCGCAAGCGTTTCAAAGATCGGCCTCAGATACTCAACCGGCTCCTCATCGCCGCCAATCATCATGGCGTAGCCTTCCTTCAGGCCCCAGATCCCGCCTGATGTGCCCACATCCACAAAGTGAAAGTGCTTTGCGGCAATCTCGTCATGCCGCCGCATCGAATCCTTGTAATTCGAGTTCCCGCCGTCGATCAGGATGTCGCCTTCGTTCAGCAGGGGCTCAAGGTGCGCAATCGTATCGTCCACCGGCTTGCCCTGCGGCACCATGATCCAGATGGCCTTGCGCCCCGTAAACTTCCCCGCCATATCCTCGAGCGTATTCACGCCCACATTGCCTGACGCCGTCAGCCGCGCCACAGCATCCGCGTTGAAGTCAAAGCCGATGACTTGGTGGCCGCCCAGCCGAAGCCGCTCCGCCATGTTTCCGCCCATCCTGCCCAGCCCGATCATTCCAAGTTGCATATCGCCTCCAATACTTTCGGTTCGCTTCAATTGGTTCTAATCCCTGGTGCCTATTGCCTGGTGCCTATTGCCTGGTCCCTGGTCCCTGTTCCCTGGTCCCTTCAAACACTCCCAAACTCACCAACTCCACCCTCAAACTCTCCGCACCCTTAAACTGAATCGCCTTCATGCCCACGCCAGCCGCTGCCGCTGCATTCTCCGCGCGATCGTCTATGAACAGAATTCGCTCCGCCGGCCTGCCAAGAATGTCGAGCGCTCGATGGTAAATGGCCGGATCGGGTTTCCGCAGCCCCAAATAGCACGAGCTCAGGGATACGCTTAGATGCTCCCGCAGCCCGAACTCTCTGAAGCGATACTCGTTCGTCTCGCGCGCCTCGTTGTTCAACGCACCCACCATGCACTTCTTCAATGCCGCAACCTCTTCCAGGATTCCCAGAGCCCCATCCGGCAGCAGCTTCGACTGGCTCAGCATGAACGAGAAAAACGCTCCACGCGAAAAGCTCCGCGGCTCGTTGAAGACCACGTGTGTCAAATATTCCTTGCCCGTGATCGCGCCTCGCTCCCACGCCGGATACACCTCGGCGTGCCGTACCTCCAGACCTGCCAAATCCAGCTCAAACTGTCGGGCCGTCTCCGCGCGCTCGCTATGGTCCCACCCATTGGTGAGCAGAACTCCGCCAACATCAAAAAGAATTACGTCGAAGGGGAACATCGGCGCCTTTCAGTATGGGGTTGTGCAATGAACGGCTGATGAAATCTGTCTGACTTCTTTGAATCCGGCAAGACGATGGACCTCCCCACCCCCCGCCGTTAGTTCTAGACTTCTCACTGTTACTGCCGGGTGTCCCATGTCTCGCTTCTGAGACATGGGATGAAAAATTTCGATCAGGCCGGGTGCCCAGGGTCCCTCGCTTTTGGGGACCAGGGAGACAAATCGCACTCAAGCCGGATTCTTGCTCCCGTCCCCGCACTGGTACCGCGCCTCAATCGCCAGCACTTTCTTGAACCGCCGCACAAACCGCTCGCCGCTTGCAATGAACTCCGCCTTAACAAACGCTTCCACACACTCAAACGCCAGCGCCGACCCAATAATCCGCGCTCCCAGCACAATCACGTTCATATCGTCGTGTTCCACGCCCTGGTGCGCCGAATACGTGTCATGGCACATCCCAGCGCGTATCCCCGGTATCTTGTTCGCCGCTACGCAAACGCCCACACCCGATCCACAGATCAGGATCCCTCTCTTCGCCTCGCCCTGCTTAATCGCAAGACCCACCCGCTCGGCAAAGTCCGGATAGTCGTCCTCAGGCTCCAGCTTGAACGCGCCCAGGTCCACCACCTCATGCCCGGCCTTCGTCAAGTACGCGCGAACTTCTTCCTTCAGAGGAAACCCTGCATGATCCGCACTGATAACAAGCTTCACTGTGCACCTCTCTTCAACGGCTTCGCGAC
>Ga0182012_10005833_pt1 | contig 12651 bp, 10 predicted proteins | sample 612S2SmetaG_FD_120486 | JGI IMG/M metagenome (GOLD analysis project Ga0182012, IMG submission 120486) | Permafrost microbial communities from Stordalen Mire, Sweden - 612S2S metaG | ecosystem: Environmental > Terrestrial > Soil > Wetlands > Permafrost | place: Sweden: Stordalen | collected...
TGAGATTGAGAACATCAATCGCAACCTTGAGTCGGGCAAGGAAATCGAGCAGGCCATTCTCGACGGCGCCGCGCAGATCGCCACTCCCGCGCTGGTTTCCACGCTGGCCATCTGCATCGTGTTTGTACCGATGTTCTTCTTGAGCGGCGTGGCGCGCTATCTCTTTGTCCCCATGGCGGAAGCGGTGGTCTTCGCCATGCTCGCCAGCTACCTGCTCAGCCGCACCGTCGTGCCCACCATGGCCAAGTACCTGCTCCAGGAACACGACGACGCGCAGGAAATGAAGAGGCAGGTCAGCCGCAATCCTTTCGTCCGTTTTCAGCTCGGCTTTGAGCGCGGCTTTACCAGCACCCGCCTGGGTTATCTGCGGCTGCTCACCCTGTGCGTGGACAACGCGGCTGTCTTTCTGATCCTCTTCACGCTGTTTTCGGTGGGCTCCGTGCTCCTGCTGACAAAGCCGCTGGGGCAGGATTTTTTTCCCAACGTCGACGCGGGGCAATTCAAGATTCACGTCCGCGCCCGCACCGGTACGCGTATTGAAGAGACCGCTTTGCTCTGCGACCACATCGATCAGACCATCCGCGAGCAGATTCCAGCCAAGGAACTGGTCACGATCGTCGATAACATCGGGCTGCCTTACTCGGGTTTGAATCTGTCCTACTCGACCTCGGCGCCCATCGGCCCGGCCGACGCCGACATCCAGGTGCAGCTCACTGAAGATCATCATCCAACCAACGACTACGTTGAGAAGCTCCGCAACGTGCTCAACCGCGAATACCCCGGCGTCACGTTCTACGTGCTGCCCGTCGACATCGTCACGCAGATTCTCAACTTCGGTCTCTCGGCGCCCATCGATATCCAGATTGTCGGCCCGGACCTTTATGGAAACCGGACCCTGGCGGAGAAGATGCTCAATGAAGTGCGCTACGTTCCGGGCGCGGCCGACGCGCGCATCCAGCAACCATTCGACTATCCAAACATGACGGTCAATGTGGACCGCACCCGCGCAGAGGACATCGGCCTCACGCAGGCCAACGTGGCGCAAAGCATTCTGGTGTCGTTGAGCGGCAGCTTCCAGACCACGCCGAACTTTTATCTCGACCCCAGGAGCGGCGTCACCTACAGCGTGGCAATCCAGGCTCCGCAGTACCGGCTCGATTCGCTGGCCGCGCTCAAGAGCTTGCCGGTCACCGGATCAACGCAGGCCGCATCGTCCACAACCGCCGGCGCTGTGGGAACCGCGAGCGCCATCATGCCGGGCGCTCCATCCACCGGAACGCCAGGCACGCCGCTGCCGGTCGACGTGCTGGGCAATCTGTCGACCATCGTCCCAGGTACGGAACTGGGCACGGTGAGCCACTACAACGTCCAGCCTGTGCTCGACATCTACACCAACGTAGACGGAACCGACCTGGGCACGGTCACGCGGGCCATGGAGTCCATCATCAAGCGGCATCAGAAAGATCTGCCGCGCGGTTCGCACTTCATTTTGCGCGGCCAGAGTGAGACCATGAGGAAGTCCTATGTCGGCCTGCTGGGTGGGTTGGCATTCTCCATTCTGCTGGTGTACCTCCTGGTCGTCGTGAACTTCCAGTCCTGGCTTGATCCATTCCTGATTATTGCGGCGCTGCCGGCGGCGCTGGCCGGCATTGCCTGGTTCCTGTTCCTGACCCATACCCGACTGAGCGTGCCGGCTCTTACCGGCGCCATCATGTGCATGGGCGTGGCCACTTCGAACTCGATCCTGGTGGTCACCTTTGCTCGCGAGCAGTTGGAGATCCTGGTGGGCGATGCCCGCCGCGCCGCACTCAACGCCGGCTTTGTCCGCCTGCGCCCGGTGGTCATGACGGCGCTGGCCATGATCATCGGCATGGTGCCCATGTCCCTGGGCCTGGGCGACGGCGGCGAACAGAACGCGCCCCTGGGCCGCGCGGTGATTGGTGGATTGCTGCTGGCCACCGTGGCTACGCTGTTTTTTGTTCCCGCATTCTTTTCCGTCGTTCATGGCTGGCTTGAAAACCGGCGCAAAGCGGCGCAAGGCTCAGTAAGGGCCGGTACCCTCGACGAGTTTGACGAGCTTTCGGAGTAGCTTTCACCATGACCAACGAACCCAAACCGAACACGCACGCTGCCGCACACAGCGGCCATGACGAAGCAGCGCCGGAGCAGGAGCGGATTTCCGGCAGCAAGGCGCTGGCAGGCGTGGCGATTGTATTGCTTGTCGCCGCGGCATTTGTGGGCTATGGCCTGTGGAGCCGCAGTCGCGCCAACACGGTGCTGGCTGAGCGAACGACAGACCTGGCCGCGCCCTCGGTCATTGCAGTTGTGCCCACCCAGGGCGCTCCAACTGACAGCTTTGTGTTGCCCGGCAACGTCACCGCTTTTACCGATTCGCCCATCTATGCACGCACCTCCGGGTATTTGACCAAGTGGTACTACGACATCGGCGCACGGGTGAAAAAGGGCGCGCTGCTGGCGGAAATTGCCACGCCCGAGCTCGATCAGCAACTCTCCCAGGCAGAGAACGACCTGGTCACCGCGGAGGCCACCGCCAACAACGCCCGCATCCAGTCCGAACGCTACACCGGCCTGGTCCAGTCCAACGCCGTCTCCAGGCAGGACACCGACACCTTCGTCAACCAGGCTGCGGCCACTGCTGCGGCGGTCAAGTCCGCGCAGGCCAATGTGCAGCGGCTCAAGGAGCTGCAGTCGTTTGAAAAGGTCTATGCGCCCTTTGATGGAGTGGTAACCGCGCGCAACATCGACACCGGCCAGCTGATCACCGAAGGTAGCCCGAACGAGCTCTTCCACTTGCAGGCCACGCAAACGCTGCGCGTATACGCCAATCTGCCGCAGCTCTACTCCGGCAACGTGAAGCGCGGCTCCAAAATCGATCTGACATTTGCCGAGCACCCAGGCAAAACCTTTCAGGGCACCCTGGTTCGTAACGCCGACGCCATCGATCCCGTCAGTCGCACACTGCTGGTTGAGATCGACATTGACAATCGCGGCGGCGAGCTGTTGCCGGGCTCGCTGGCGCAGGTCCACTTCAAGACGCCCGCTGCGGGATCGACGTTCATCGTGCCGGCGGCCGCCCTCATCTTCCGCAGGGAGGGCCTGCGTGTCGGAATCGTCGTTAACGGCAACATCGCGCACCTGGTTCCAGTCATCATCGGCGAGGACGATGGGGCCACCGTACAGATCGTTAGCGGGATCTCTGCCGGCGACAAAGTGATTCAGGATCCGCCCGACTCGCTTATCGAGGGCGAAAAAGTCTTCGTCGAGAGCCCCGGCAAAGCCGCCGACGCGGGAGGCAAGTAGCGATGGGCGCCAGGCGAATGGAATCCGCACAGGACTCAACCTCTCCGGAAAATCTCGTCCCAACGAACAGGCTTGTGAACGGTGCGAAAGGGCACGACTTCAGTCGTGCCCAGCTTGCTAAAAACCTCCAACTTGACGTAGCTGTGCGAAAGGGCACGACTTCAGTCGTGCCGCAAACTGCTTCATATGAGAGATATGGGGCTTTAGCCCCTGCGGGAAGGTCTTCGTGGACGCGGCCCAGAGGCTTCCTATTCTCCGCCGCCTGCCTCGCCGTCCTCATCCCGCTCACCGGTTGCAAGCCCGTCGGCCCGAATTACCAGCGTCCCACCTATACCGCGCCGCCCGCCTACAAAGAGACGGGCGCCTCCACGGTCGTGGTCCCACCGCCCAATCCCCCTGACGGTGGCTGGTCCACGGCCAACCCCTCCGACGGCATGATCAAGGGCAAGTGGTGGGAAATCTACAACGACCCGCAGCTTAACCAGCTTGAAGAGCGCATTGCCACCTATAACCAGGGCCTGCGCCAGGCGCTGCAGACTTATCTGGCCGCGCGCGACCAGGTCAAGGTCGCCCGTTCCGCGCTGTTTCCCACGCTTTCGGCCGGTCCGTCCGTCACGCATTACAAAAACTCGGCCAACCGGCCGCTCACCACAAACAACACAGCGTCGAATTACAACGATCTGCTCCTTGAGGGCCAGGCCAGTTGGGAGCCCGACTTCTGGGGTCGCATTCGCCGCACTGTCGAGGCCGCTCGCGAAAACGCCCAGGCCAGCGCCGCCGACATGGCCAGCGTCAACCTGACCCTCCAGGCCGACATGGCCGCCGACTACTTCCAACTCCGCGGCCTCGATTCCGATATCAAGCTGCTCAAGTCCACTGTCGCCGACCTCGAAAATCAGCTCGACCTGACCAAGCGCCTCCTTGCCGGCGGCATCGGCACGGAAGCCGACGTGGCCGAGGCTCAAACCCAGCTCGACACCGTCCGCGCCCAGCTGATCGATCTCGGCGTTGCCCGCGCCCAGTACGAGCACGCCGTGGGCACCATCGCCGACTACAAGCTGCCCAGCTTCAGCATTCCATTCTCACCTCTTGACCTGCCTCTGCCCAAGGTCCCTCTCGGAGTGCCTTCGCAACTGCTCGAGCGCCGTTCCGACATTGCCGCCGCCGAGCGCCGCACCGCCGCGGCCAATGCGCAAATCGGCATCGCCATCAGCGCCTTTTATCCCACCATCACGCTGGGTGGAACGGGCGGTTTCGAGAGCGCCCACGCCGGCACATGGATTCAGGGTCCCAGCGCGCTCTGGAGTCTCGGCGGCCAGGCCACCGAACTGCTCTTCGACGCCGGCCAGCGCCACGCCCTCACCGATCAGGCGCGTCACACCTACGAGGCCCAGGTGTCCGGCTACAAAGGCGTCATATTCCTGGCATTCGAAGACGTGGAAGACCAGCTCTCCGGACTGCGCATTCTTGAGCAGGAATCCGCCGCGGAGCGGAAGGCGGTCGATTCGGCGCAGCACTCGCTCGATGTGTCCAACCGGCGATTCAAGGGCGGCGCAACCAGCTATCTTGAGGTCCTCACCGCCGAGACCACGCTGATCCAGAATCAGCGCACCGCGGTCGATCTCCAGACCCGCCAGTTCGTTGACAGCGTCGGCCTGGTCCGCTCCTTAGGCGGCGGCTGGGACACGACGCAGTTGCCGAAGTGAAAAAGCAGGGAACAGGGAATAGGGAATAGAAAGGCAGCCGGGTGCTCCAGAGCCGGGGTCCCCACGGACAGGTCTTGGTCCGTGGGGTGGAGAGCCTGCCCTGAACCTGTCGAAGGGTCTCGCCTTTGAGCCCTGGGAAGTTGATAGCTCACGTCTAGACGCTATCTCATAGATCAGCTTTGAAAGGGCACGACTTCAGCCGTGCCGCAAAGAAGCCCTAGCCTGGTTGGGCTTTAGCCCCTGAGGGGTGTCTTCCGTTGGCACCGAAGGTTTATGAGATGACCTCCAGAAGCTCTCCTCTGTGTAGCTCCTGATCCCTAATCCCTGTTCCCTAATCCCTGTTCCCTCAATAGAAGAGATACTTCCGCCACCGATCGTCCCCCCGCCCCAGCATGCGCATGATCTGCCGGCTGGTGTGCAATGAGAATGGCCGCGGATCGCGCATCAGCATCATGTCGTCGATCTCGTTCAGCATGCGGTTGCCCTTGCGCCTGTTGCAGCTATGGCAGCAGGCGACGAGATTTTCCCATGTCGAGTTGCCGCCGCGTGAGCGCGGAATCACGTGGTCCAGCGTCAGCTCGCTTGAAGAGAGCACGACTCCGCAATACTGGCAGGTGTTGCGGTCGCGCAGCAGAATGTTTTTGCGCGAGAGGGCGCGCGTCTGGTGCGGAATGCGCCGGTATTCGAGCAGGCGAATCACAGACGGCATGGGGACGCGCGTTCTCTGCGCGTGAAGCATCAGCCCGTGTTCTTCTTCGGTGCGTGCAATGCCCTTCAGCACCAGCACCAGCGCCCGCCGCGCTCCGCAGATGTTGATCGGCTCATACGACGCATTGAGCACCAGCACAGGCATCTGCAACATGTGAATAGGCTGCACCTGGGCGTAGTCCCCGGCGTATGCCGCGGCCTTCACGATGGACTTCTGCTTACGCGCATGAATCATGGCTTTTCCCAGCGACATCTCTTCCCCTCGTCAAAAAGATGGTTGGTCTTGCGATGAATAAATGCCTGCTTGCCGCACGGTTGCGGCTGCGTTCCCGCCGGTCTTGTCCCCGCCGGTCTGGTCAGTGAAATTCTCCGCGTCCAAAACATCGGAGCCTGAAAAATGAAAGCTTGCCGTATGAACCATTCGCGCTCTTGCCAGCGTCGCCACAAACACCGAGCGCGCTCCCGCGCGCACCAGAGCCTGTGCCGCGGAACGCGCCGTTGCTCCAGTCGTAAAAATGTCGTCGATTACCAAGATGTCTTTGTCCGCGACCGTAGCCCGATCGGAAACGGAAAACGCGCCACGCACATTCAGGCGCCTTTGGGTTGAACTGAGGCCGGCCTGGCTCCCGGTGGCGCGCAGTCGCATCAACGTGCTTGCAGCCAGCGTGAGCCGCCACTCAGGGTGCGTCTTGCGCAGTGATTCAAGTGCATGCACAGCCAGCGATCGCGCCTGGTTGAATCCGCGCTCGGCGTACTTGGTCCGGTGCAGAGGGACGGGCACCACCAGCATCTCCGCGGGGGCCTCAGGCGCCAATTGGGCGATGGCCTCCGCCAGCATTCGTCCCAGCACTTTAGCCGCGGGATGCAGCCGGTCGTACTTGAGCGCGTGAATGGCCGCTTTCATACGGTGTTCGTACAGTCCGTAGGCCACCGCGCGCACAAACGGCGGCGGTGTCATGCGGCAGGCGCGGCAAAGTCCCTGACCTTGCGGATTGGAGCCCGGCATCGCCAGTGTGTCGCCGCAGCGCGCGCACGCAGGGCCGCTCTGGACCGGAAATTCTGTCCAGCAAACATCGCAAATTGGCACGGAGGATAGATGCGGCAGTGGCGAGCCGCAGAGAACACACGAGGAAGGAAGGAGGGCGCAACCCAAAGCGTCCATGGGACTTCGGAGCACGCGAACCACCGCGCGCCACCGGGTTGTTCCCGATGGGGTAACGTCGAACGTCAGTGAACCGGAGTCCCTGCGGAAGACGCACCTCACTTGGGGGTGGCGCAACTCGCGGCGCACCGCCTTGCGGTCAGTATACCCGGATGCGCGTGCGGATTCCATTCGATTTCGATAAGACGCAAACGGAAAGCGCAGGTATTCATCGATCTTTTACCGGAAGGCGGAACGATGCAAACAGTTTCCAACCCATGCAACGGCCAAGCCTTCCGGCGGGTAGCGTTCCGCGTTGGGTCCAATTTCTGCGCGGGCTACGGTAGGATCGGGTCGTCCGAAACCACGACTTCGCGATGCACAACCACGCTGCTGTCGTTCGATTCCTGCGACGCTTTGAAGTTGGCCTGAGCATTGCGGCCCGCATCCTTCAGTTTCCCAACGGCGTTCTCCACTTTGCCCTTCAATTGCTGCGCCGCGCCTTCGACCTGGGTTCCGGTGTTGCCGGTCATGTTCCCGATATGACGCTTTGTGCTTCCAACTATTTCATCGACGGTACCCTTCACTCTGTTTTTATCCATGTGTCCACACTCCTGAGCTTCAGTTGCTCACGAAACCGATGGGTTAGGCTGTATAGAAAGAACCACGGAAGGATTCCAGTCTGGATGTTGGACTTGCGGCTGGTCCGAAGCCCGTCCTCATGCGCGCATTCCAAAAAACCATGCGCCCGCAAAAAACGGAACCTCAAGCCAGCCACGATCTCTCCGCTTCAGCAGAAGCCACGCGCAGCTTCTAGCTGCCGATTACTTCGTGATGCTTGCGCTCTTCTTCATGACGCTGGCGTTCGCGAACTTCGTTATCGTGCTCAGTGTTGGTGGTCGCGCTCTTGCTCGCATCCTTGCTAGCGTCATGGGCCGCGTCCTTCACGTTGCCCCAGGCCTTTTCGACCTTCCCTTTGATCTGCTGCCCGGCGCCTTCCACCTGCGTGTCTGTATTGCCCGTCCATTCGCCTACCTGGCGCTTTGCGCGTCCGGCAGCGTCATCAACTGTACCCTTCACCGTGTCTTTATTCATCGTCCACCTCCGTGGATCAACTGCTCTGTCTGTGTTGCTGCACACCATTGTGCCCGTCCCGCGGTTGAAACGCTCAACCGCTTTTTGCGGCCGTCAAAGAACCGTTCTGCGGCCGGAAACCAGCTGCAGAATCAGTACCACCAGCGCGATCACCAGCAGTACGTGGATGAACCCGCTCAGCGTGTACGAACTGACGACTCCGAGCAGCCACAATACCAGAAGAATGACAAAGATCGTCCACAGCATGGACCCACCTCCTCACGCCTCGTTGCCTTCCTGACGCGACAACAGATGCTTTGAAGCACAACTCCCGACTGTGGTTGTTCGCAAAAGGAGGATTCGTCTTTGCACCTGATTCGAAAGAGATTGCATGCCTCACAGGAAAACCCGCGCGCGGATTTCTGCAACCAATTGTTGTGGAGCAAATGCAATTGCCGCGTTCGAAAGCGCCGTTCGATCGACAGGAGTGCACATGGCTGTGATGATGCAGGCGTTCTACTGGGATGCGCCCGCAAAGGAAAACAAGCACGGCGAGTGGTGGAACTTTGTCGCGGAAAAAGTTCCCCAACTCGCTGCGTCCGGATTCGACTCTCTCTGGCTGCCGCCCTTCAGCAAAGCTGCGTCGCCAAACTCCATGGGCTACGACCCATACGACTACTTCGACCTCGGCGACCTGGATCAGAAAGGCTCCGTGAAGACCGCCTACGGCAATCGCGCCGAGCTTGAGAAACTCATCCGCTCGATTCACGAGCACAAGATGGGCGCCATCGCCGACATGGTCATCAACCACAACTCCGGCGCCGACGAAGAAGAGATCAACCCGCTCGACGGCAAGAAGCGATGGACCAAGTTCAATCCCAAGAGCGGCAAGTTTCCGCGCGACTGGAACTGCTTTCATCCCTGCCGCTATGAACGGGTGATCATCGAGGGAGAACGGTTCGCGGGATTTCCCCACCTGTGTCATCGCAACCCGCGCGTCTATGAAGCGATGTATGAGTACGCCCGCCTTGCCATCGAGGAGCTCGAATTCGACGGCCTGCGCTTTGACTTCGCCAAAGGCTTCGGCGCGTGGATGATCGGCCTGCTGGCAAAGTATCAGTACCGGAAGAGAGATAACGTCGAGTTCACTCCGTTCATTGTCGGCGAGTACTGGTCAGGTCCGGAGGCAATCGACGGCTGGCTCGACGAAGTGCGCTCTGTGACCGATCATCAGATTGCCGCCTTCGATTTTCCGCTTCGCTACAAGCTGAAAGACGTGTGCGACAAGCCTAACTACGATCTGCGCAATCTCACCGATGGTGAATCTGTTTCCGCCGCGCGGCCCTTCAATGCTGTGACATTCGTCGAAAATCACGACATGGGCGGAAATGAAGTTGTAAACGACAAGATGCTCGGCTACTCCTTCATCCTCACCGGCGACGGCTATCCCTGCGTCTTCTGGTGGGACTACTTCAACTGCCAACTTGCGCGTCCTGAGACGCCCAACGGAATCGACGCGCTGATCGCCGCGCATCATCGCCATGCCGGCGGGGAGTCGACCGTGCTGCACGCCGACCCCGACCTCTACATCATGCAGCGCGCCGGGACCGATCAGCAGACTGGCCTCGTCTACGTTCTCAACAACCTTGGAAACCGCTGGAGCGGCACACAAGTCAAAACGAAGTGGACGAACCAGAGATTCAAGCCCGTCGCGTGGGATGGACACGATACCGCTCATCCCGATGAACGCACTTCCGATGCGGAAGGCAATGCCGAATTCCCTGCGCCCCCGCGCGGATATTGCGTCTATGCCCCATTTGTCGAGTAAATAGCCGCATCGTTCATCGGAAGAGCATCATCTCATTTCGCCGAAGGTTCGGCAGGCTTCCGAGGTCGCCTTGCCGTCCACGCTGCTTTCACCTTTTCATAAGTTGCCTGCATCTCGTCCAGCTCCAGATCGGTCAGTCTCTCAATATCGATCATTTGATTCCGAGCACTATCCATCGCCCTGATCAGTTCGTTCAGTTTGAGATTGATCGCGCGGGCATCGCGGTTCTGTGTGTTTTGAATAAGGAAGACCATAAGGAAGGTCAACAGGGCCGCTCCCGTGCTGATGACTTGAGCCCACTTGTTTGAGAAATGAAAGATCGGCCCAGTCGAGGCCCATACCGCGATCACCAGCCCTGCTCCCACAAATGCCCAGGTTGATCCCAGCCAGCCGGAAGCCAATGCGGCGAAACGTCCGAAATGGTCGTGGACCGTTCGATCCTTTGCTTCAACGGGCAGCTTATTCATTCGAAATTCCTCCGCAACTTTGATGTTTGCTGACGATACGCCCGCGGTGCCAGGCAAATCTGTAGCAAACGGAGCAGAGAATGTAAGTGAATGAACGGTAGTGCCACCTGGACATGAAAACCGGGATAGGAATCAATTTCCCACCCCGGTCAGGCTGCTGAAAAACCTGTCGCAGCACGATTCTCTTAAGGCTTTGTAACAGGGCATGACTTCAGTCGTGCCGCGAACCGTATCGAATGAGAGAGATGGGGCTTTAGCCCCACCCCCTTCCCTTCGGTTTGCATTGAACCAGACCTTTGTCAGCACCCTGCACATCGGGGTGGCGAGGAATACCACCCCGGTGGTTGTCGCTCTAAAAAACTCCAGCCATGTAAGCCTCAGCCGGATGAGCTTTATCTCCATGCACGCCGCACTCGGCAAGCACCACCGGAGAAAGCGTGATCACCGGGCAGTGCGCATGGGCCAGCACCTTGTAGACAACGCCGTGCCGGGTGATGGCGGCGAAAGCCGATGCTCCCTGCGCACCCAGCACAATGAGATCGGCCTGCTGCGCTCTGCCCTGATAGAGCAATTCCTCGGTCGGATCGCCCGGCACCACGATGGTTTGCACGGAAATCCTGCCCTCCAGTCCAGATGGAATCAGTGCGCGCAGTTCGTCCTCTATTTCATCGATGGACCGGCCAGCCAGCTCCTCCTGCCGGTCCTGAGGCCGGATGACATGCTGCAGGACAAGGCGGGCGTTATGTTGAACGGCCAGTTCCGCGGCAAAGCCGGCTACCACATGGCTCGCCTCCTGCAGGCTGACGGCGCAAAGAATGGTGCGCGTGGCAAAGCTGCGATAGGTGCCGTCCACCACTTCCGGGCCGACAATGCAAACTGGAACCTTTGCGGTGCGCAGCACAGCCTCCGCCACCGAGCCCACCAGCAGTTTGCCAATGGGGCCGGGTGAGTGCGTGCCCATCACCACGCGGTCAATCTCGCGTTCGCGCAGGAAGCTGAGGATCTGGTCGGCGGGCAATCCCGGCCGGACGACGACCTCGCACCCCACGTCGGCATCGTGCACGCGCTTTACCAGCGGCTGCAGTTGTTCTATTTCGGTGCGCGCGGCGGAGGCATAGTCGTAGTAACGGATGCCCGAGGTCTCCGATGCGGCCACCACCAGCGTGTCATAGGCGTGAAAGAGAATGAGATCGGCGCTAAACTCAACGGCCTGCGCAAGAGCAAAAGCGAAGGCCTTTTCATTGGCGGGAATCTCGGACGCAAAGAGGATGGTGGAGGGTTTGCTCCAACCTGGCTTCATTCCGTGGGCCATGGGAACCTCCTGATTGTGGCAGCTATCTTTGCAGAACAAAACGAAATCGTGCGGTGCGCTGGGGCACAGAAGCGGGTGATCCAAATCACGCCGAGCGTCCCAAAACCGAGGCTTGCCGCTCGCCTGTACATCGTCGCGCTGCCAATGAAGACGAGGGCGGCGCATGGATCGTTCACTGCCCCGGATTCTGAACCTTTTCCGGATTCTTGTCCAGTGCCGAAAGTTTGAGTGCCTAAAGTTCGAGAACAGAGAATTGCCCCCAGATGAAGTGATCCCAATCACAGCCGACCACCCTCAAGTGCTGGTCTTCTGGATACGAATCGGACGTAACTCCCCTTTCCAAGGCTCTATTCGAGCCAGGCGCAGTCCAGGTCAAGCCCGGTTCAAGCGGAGGTTCTCCATGGAAGCGATGCACACAATTCCCGCCCGCGGCGGGTTGAACTTCGACGAAACGCCGTTTCTGGCCATCTGGGAAGTCACACAGTCCTGTGATCTGGCCTGCAAGCACTGCCGTGCGGCCGCGCAGCCCATCGCCCATCCCGACGAACTCACCAACGCTGAAGGCAAGGCCCTGATCGATCAGATCGCCGACATGCATGTGCCCATTTTTGTCTTTACCGGCGGCGACCCGTTGAAACGAAAGGATGTCTTCGAGCTGATCAGCTATGCGGCCAACAAGGGCGTGCAGGTGGCTCTCACCCCCAGCGCCACGCCGCTCCTCACCCGCGAAGCCATCTTCAAGCTCAAGGAAGCCGGGCTGGTCCGCCTCGGTATTTCGCTCGACGGCTCGTCTCCTGAAATTCACGACGTGTTCCGCGGCCTTCCCGGCGCCTGGGCACGCACCATTCAGGCCATCGAGTGGGCAGGCGAAGCGGGTCTGCCGATCCAGGTCCACACCACCATCAGCCGCCATAACGCACACGATCTCGACAACTTATGCTCCCTGTTCGAGAAGCTGAATATCGTCATGTGGAACGTTTTCTTCCTGGTTCCCGTGGGCCGCGGTCAGCTCGACGATCTGCTCTCGGGCGAGGAGTTCGAGCAGGTCTTCGGCAAGATTTACGAGCTGTCGCACCGCGTCAGCTTCCAGATCA
>Ga0182012_10005834_pt1 | contig 12651 bp, 6 predicted proteins | sample 612S2SmetaG_FD_120486 | JGI IMG/M metagenome (GOLD analysis project Ga0182012, IMG submission 120486) | Permafrost microbial communities from Stordalen Mire, Sweden - 612S2S metaG | ecosystem: Environmental > Terrestrial > Soil > Wetlands > Permafrost | place: Sweden: Stordalen | collected...
CCTGCCGCGACCGCAACGTGCTCAGCATCCAGAGCGATCTGCTCGGCGCCAGCGCGCTCGGCCTGCACAACCTTATCTGCATCACCGGCGACCCGCCAAAGCTGGGCAACTACCCGGACGCCACCGCCGTCTTCGACGTGGATGCCATCGGGTTGGTCAACATCGTGCGCAATCTCAACCTTGGCGTGGATATCGGCGCCAACCCCATCGGCTCGGCCACGGCCTTCGTCATCGGCGTCGGAGCCAATCCCGGCATCAGCGACCTGGACGAAGAGATTCGCCGCTTTGAGTACAAGTGCGAGGCCGGAGCCCATTACGCCGTCACCCAACCGGTCTTTGACATGCGCTTGCTCGAGCAGTTCCTGCGCCGCGTGGAGCACTGCAAGCTGCCTATCCTGGCCGGCATCTGGCCCCTGACCAGCGTGCGCAACGCCGAATTCATGCGCAACGAGCTCCGGGTTAGCGTGCCGGATGAAATCATCGCCCGCATGTCCGCCGCCGGAGAGAGCGGCGAGCACGCCCGCGCGGAAGGCGTGCTCATCGCCCGCGAAATGCTTCTGGAGGCGCGCAGCATGGTGCAGGGCGTGCAGGTCAGCGCCCCCCTGGGCAAATTCGCCGCCGCCGTGGATGTCATCGAGGCCCTGGGAGAACGCTAGGGCTTTAAGAATTGCGTTCGATCAAAGAGAAGGCCGCGCACTCTGCGCGGCCTTCTCTTTCCCTGCTGATTTCAACCTGCCAACTACTTCGCAACGTCTTACTTCGCCAGCGTGGCGGGAATCTCAATCGCGATCTCCAGCCCGTGCGGCTGCCTGTTGCGGGCCGTCACCTTTCCGCCGTGGAACTTTACCGCGGCGCTCACCAGTGAGAGTCCCAGTCCGCTGCCGCCCGTGCTCGTGTTGCGCGCGTCGTCCACGCGATAGAAAGGCTTAAACAGCCGTGGCAGCGCATCTTCCGGCACGCCGGGACCATTGTCACTCACGCTGATCCTCGCCACTCCGCCCGTCAAGGTCAGCTTCACCTCAATGCGCCCGCCGTCGCCGGAGTAGAAGATGGCGTTGCGCAGCAGGTTTTCGACGGCACTGCGTAGCATGTTCTCATCGCCCACCACGGTCAGCTCGGGCCAGCCCTCGCCACCGACAATCTCAGCATTGCTCTGGCTGGCCTCAAAGCGCGCATCCTCCAGAGCCTCATCCAGCACCTGGCTCAGCGAGACCGGAACCTTGGGAGTCTCCATCTGGCCGCTCTCCAGCCTGGCCACGGTCAGCACCTGCTCGATCATTCCGTTCAGCCGCAGCAGTTCCAGTTCGATGCGCTCCAGCAATTCGGCGCGCTCTTCTTCCGGAGCGTTTGCGGCCAGAGACAACGCCACACGTATGCGAGCAATCGGCGAGCGCAGATCGTGCGAGACGCCCATCAACATCCGTTTATTGCTCTGCACCAGGTCGCTAATCTCCGAGGCCATGCTGTCAAAGTCGCGCACCAGGTCGGCAATCTCATCGCGACGGTCGCTCGGCCCGCGTCCGGCGCGGGCATCCAGATTGCCCCCGGCGATGGCCGCCGCGGCGTCGCGCAATCGCACAATGGGTCGCGTCAGGTATTGCGCAAGAATCGCGCATAGCAATGACGTCAGCAGCGAGCTGAGCAGGATGACGATAAACACGCTGACCGGCAGCGAGTGCAGCACCGGTGGATGAAAGAACTCGCCGACGAAGACGTACTTGTGCGCCGCGCCGTCATCCACGCGCTCGGCGATGAAGGCTCCATGATGGGTCACGGCGAAGCCATCATGCTGCAATGCTTTTTTGGCCGCATCGCGCGCGTCCGGTGCCAGCCAGTAGCCGCTCAATTCGTTCCAGTTGTCGTCAAACAGCCAGTAGGCACTGCGCTTCGGCAGGGCAACGCCATGCAGCATCTCGCGCAGCCCCTCCTGCCCGCGCGTGGAGTAGCGCCAGGTGGCGTAACGCGCCAATACCGGCACGGCCCGGCGCTCCGGCTGCACCCACCACGGACGCTCCGGCCCGAAGCTCTCATGCACTCGGTAGGCCAAAAACAGCATGATCACCGTTTGCAGAATCCAGAACGGAAGGAAGATTTTCCAGAAGATGCGGCTTCTCACGGCTGCCCTGCCTTGGCCGTCACGGCGTAAAAGTATCCAATGCCGCGCACCGGGCGGATGCGCTCTTCGCCCGCGGCGTTCAATCCCAGCTTCTTGCGCAAACGGCTGACGTGCACGTCCACACTGCGGTCAAAGGCCGATAGCGGACGCCCCAGGGCGGCCTGCGCCAGCTCCTCGCGCGTTACCACCGCCCCGGAGCGGCGCAGCAGCAGCGCCAGCATGTTGAACTCCGCGCCAGTCAGTTCCACAGCCTGCCCGCCGCATTGCACGCTGCGCGCCAGCAGGCTCAGCTCCAGGTCGCCGACGGCCAGCGTCTCTTCGGTGGCACTTTCGTTGTGGCTTTCCTGCGAGCGCCGCAGCACGGCCCGAATGCGGGCCACCAACTCGCGCGGATCGAAGGGCTTGGGAACGTAGTCGTCGGCGCCGATCTCCAGGCCAAGGATGCGGTCCACGGCCTCGCCACGCGCGGTCAGCAGAATGACCGGCACGCGGGAGTGCTGGCGCAGGCTCTTCAGCAGCTCAAAACCGCTGCCGCCGGGCAGCATCACGTCCAGAATAATGGCGTCGTGCTCATGGCGCAGAGCCGCCTCCAGCCCGCTGCGGTGGTCGTAGACGGCCGTCACCTCAAAACCCTCGTTGCGCAGGTAGCGCTGCAACAAGCTGACCAGTCCCTGGTCGTCATCCACAATGAGTACGCGGTTCATGTCGTCTATTGTCTCCGCCGCAAGCATAAAACGGCTGTGAATAACTGTTACGAATTGCCCAATAAGGTTCACAAAAGTTTACCTTGCGCGGAGGGCCTCCGCAGGCGGCTCCCTTTACACTTTTTTACCCTGCCGCGGCCCCTGCAGGCGTAGGGTCATAGGAGTGTGGAAGGCGGCGAAATTGGGTGCTGTACCCTGCCATGCTTCACCGCCCACGGCAGATGACATTCGACGGGTCCGGCATTAAGCTATTGGATGCCGCTTTTCCCGCACTTGCGTAACGGGCTGTCTGGTTGCGCACGCAGACATATTAAAGGCCATTACACGAAGGAACCTTAGCGATGCCAGAGACGCCCTCCAACGCCCCCGCCGCCCCTAACTCCACCCCTGCTCCGCAATCCTCGCGGGGCCGGCACCTCCTCATCTGGATCGTGGTGTTAGCGGCCTTTGCCGGGCTCTTCTACCTGGTGTATTACATACAGAGCAGGCCCAACCCCGCCACGCTGGCGGCCAAAAAGGGCGCGTTCGGCACCGTCAGCGTCACTCCGGCCACGGCCGTCACCGGTGACATCGGCGTCTACCAGGAGGCCATCGGCACCGTCACCCCGCTTTACACCAGCAACATCACCAGCCAGGTCACCGGACTGGTAGTGGCCGTGCCCTTCAAGGAGGGCCAGCAGGTGCACAAGGGCGATGTGCTGATCGAGCTTGATCCGCGCCCCTTTGCCGCGCAGCTCGCCCAGGCCCAGGGTACTCTGGAAAAGGACAAGCAGACGCTGGCGCAGGCCGTCATGGACCTGGAGCGCTACAAGGCCGCACTGGCCCGCAACGCGGTCGCCAAGCAGATCTATGACGATCAGGAGAAGCTGGTGGCGCAGGACCGCGGCACCGTCCAGGCCGATCAGGGGATGGTGGATTACGACAAGGTGCAGCTCGGCTACTGCCACATAGTGGCGCCGTTTAACGGCCGCGTGGGCCTGCGTCTGGTGGACCCCGGCAACGTCGTGCAGGCCAACGGCACCACGGCCCTGGCGGTGGTCACCCAGGAGCAGCCCATCACCGTCATTTTCACCATCGCCGAGGACTCCATCGCCGAGGTTCGCTCCCAGGCCAACAAGGGCCAGGGCCTGCCCGTCTTTGCCTTTGACCGCACCGCGCGCAAGCAGCTCGCCGCCGGCAAGCTACTCACCGTGGACAACCAGATTGACACCACCACCGGCACGGTCAAGCTGCGCGCCGTCTTTGACAACAAGGACGGAGCGCTCTTCCCCAACCAGTTCGTCAACACCCGCCTGCTGGTCAAAACCTTGAAGGCTCAGACGCTGATCCCGACCTCGGCCATCCAGCACAACGGCACTGTCGCCTTCGTCTATGTGCTACAGAGCGGCAAAGCCGTGCTGACCAACATCAAGACCGGCACCACCGACAATGGCCTGACGGCCGTCGAAGGTTTGCATCCAGGCGACCTGGTGGCCAACAGCAGCTTTGAGAAGCTCCAGCCCAACGCTCCGGTCAGCATCAGCCAGCCCACCGCCGCCAACGGGAGGACGTAAGGTCTGTGAGCCCGTCGCGCCCATTCATTCTTCGTCCGGTCGCCACTTCGCTGTTGATGGTGGCCATCCTTCTGACGGGCATCGTCGCCTACACGCAGTTGCCTGTCTCGGCGCTGCCGCAGGTGGATTACCCCACCATCCAGGTGCTGACCTTCTACCCCGGCGCCAGCCCAGACGTGGTGGCCACCACGGTCACCGCGCCGTTGGAGCGCCAGTTCGGCCAGCTCCAGGGCCTCAGCCAGATGACCTCGACCAGTTCCGGCACGGCCTCGGTCATTGTCATGCAGTTCAACCTCAGCATGAACATCGACGTGGCAGAGCAGGAAGTGCAGTCGGCCATCAACGCCGCGCAGAGTTACCTGCCCAGCGTGCTGCCCGCGCCGCCAACTTACAGCAAGACGAATCCGGCCGACGCGCCCATCCTCACCCTGGCCATCACCAGCGACTCCATGCCTCTCAGCCAGGTCGAGGACCTGATTGACACGCGGCTGGCCCCCAAGCTCAGCCAGCTCGCGGGCGTCGGCCTGGTCAGCATCAGCGGCGGACAAAAACCGGCCGTGCGCATCCAGACCAACCCCTCGACGCTTGCCGCCTACGGCCTCACCCTGGAGCAGCTCCGCACCGCGCTTCTGCAGACCAGCGTCAACGCCGCCAAGGGCAACTTCGACGGCCCACGCCAGGACTTCCAGATTGACGCCAACGATCAGTTGTCCGGCAGTGCCGACTATAAGAATGTCGTCATCTCCTACCGCAACGGCGCGCCTATCCTGCTGCAGGACGTGGCAAAGGTCGTGGACGGCGTGGAGAACGAGAGCCAGGCCGCGTGGATGAACCAGACGCCGGCGGTGATTCTCAACATTCAGCGCCAGCCCGGTGCCAACACCATCAGCGTCGTTCACAGCATCAAGGCCATCCTGCCGCAGTTGGAGGCCAATCTGCCGGCCACCATCAAGGTCACGCAGATGACCGATCTCACCGTGCCGATCAAGGCCTCGGTGAGCGACGTGCAATGGGAGTTGATGCTCACCGTTGTGCTTGTCGTGCTCATCATCTTCGTCTTCCTGCGCTCGGTGCGCGCCACCATCATTCCGGCCGTGGCCGTGCCCATCTCGCTGGTGGGCACCCTGGGCGTCATGTACGTCCTCGGCTACAGTCTGGACAACCTCTCCATGATGGCCCTGACCATCGCCACCGGCTTTGTGGTGGACGATGCCATCGTGATGATCGAGAACATCAGCCGCTATCTGGAAGAAGGCGTGCCGCCGCTGGAGGCCGCGCTCAAGGGCGCCGAGCAGATCGGCTTCACCATCATGTCGCTGACCATCTCGCTGATCGCCGTGCTCATCCCCCTGCTCTTCATGGGCGATGTCGTCGGCCGCCTCTTCCGCGAGTTTGCCGTCACCCTTGCCGTCACCATCATTCTCTCCGCTGTCGTCTCGCTCACCCTGACGCCGATGATGTGCGCCCGCATCCTGCGCAACACCGCCGACGAAAAGCCCTCGCGCTTCGCCCAGTGGAGCGAGCGCATGTTCGACGACATGATCGCCTTCTACGGCCGCACCCTGAAATTCGTGCTGCGCTTCCAGCCCATCACCCTGCTGGTCGCCCTCGGCACCCTGGTGCTGACCATCTTCCTGTACATTGAGGCGCCCAAGGGCTTCTTCCCCGTGCAGGATACCGGCGTCATCCAGGGCATCTCGCAGGCTCCGGAGACGATCAGCTTCCCGGCCATGGCCGCCAAGCATCAGGAGATGGCCAAGATCATCCTGGCCGATCCGGCCGTTGACAGCCTCACCAGCTTCATCGGCGCCGATGGCACCAACACCACGCTCAACAGCGGACGCTTCTCCATCAACCTCAAGCCGCTTGAGCAGCGCGACCTCAGCGCCAGCGACGTCATTCGCCGCCTGCAGGGCCAGCTCGCGCAGGTCCAGGGCATCCAGCTCTTCATGCAGCCGGTGCAGAACATCACGGTGGATGACCGCGTCAGCCGCACACAGTACCAGTACACGCTCGAAGACCCCGACACCACCGAGCTGAACCTGTGGACCAACAAGTTCATTGACGAGATCAAGAAGCTGCCGGAGATGGAGGACGTGGCCACCGACCAGCAGACCGGCGGACTCGCCGTCTCCCTGATGATTGATCGCGTCACGGCCTCCCGTCTTGGCATTGCCCCGTACACGGTGGACAACACCCTCTACGACGCCTACGGCCAGCGCCAGATCAGCACCATGTACACGCAGCTCAACCAATACCACGTCATTCTGGAGACCTCACCTGACTTCCGTCAGGACCCGGCCAACCTCTCCAAGCTCTACATTCAGTCCAGTGCCAGCAGCGGCGGCAGCGGAGCCTCGGCCAGCACCTCGTATTCGTCATCGGCATCGTCTTCGGCCGGCTCCAACTCGGCCACTTCGTCAGCGGCCTACACGGCCAGCTCCGCAGTGTTGACCGCGCCCACCGGCGCCATCGGCACCAAGGCCCTTACCACCGCGGCCACCACCGTCGCCGGAGCGGTGCCGCTTTCGGCCTTCACCCAGATGCAGCGCATCAATTCGCCGCTCTCCATCAATCACCAGGGTCAGTTTCCCTCGGTCACCGTCAGCTTCAACCTGACTTCGCGCACCGCGCTCGGTGACGCCATCACTTCCATTGACAAGGTGGAGAAGAAGCTGCGCGCCGACGGCATGCCGGCCAGCGTGCAGGCCGATTTCCAGGGCACGGCGGCCAGCTTCAAGAATTCGCTCTCCAACGAAGCTCTGCTCATCCTCGCCGCGCTCGTCACCGTTTACATCGTGCTCGGCGTCTTGTATGAGAGCTTTGTCCACCCCATCACGATTCTCTCCACCCTGCCGTCCGCCGGCGTGGGAGCCCTGCTCGCTCTCCGCCTCTTCCATCAGGACCTCAGCGTGGTGGCCATCATCGGCATCATCCTGCTCATCGGCATCGTCAAGAAAAACGGCATTATGATGGTGGACTTCGCCTTGGAGGGCGAGCGGCAGCATGGCAAGACGGCCACCGACGCCATCTACGAAGCCAGCCTGCTGCGCTTCCGCCCCATCATGATGACCACCATGGCTGCGCTGCTCGCGGGCATTCCGCTGGCGCTCGGCACCGGCATCGGCAGCGAGTTGCGCCGTCCGCTCGGCATCTGCATGGTCGGCGGGTTGCTCCTCAGCCAGGTGCTGACGCTCTACACCACGCCGGTCATCTACATCTTCTTTGACAACCTGGCGCAGCGCTTTGGCGGCAAAGAGAAGCCCGTGGGCGAGGCTTCGGCAGAAGGGCAGGCGACCGAGGCATGAACCCCTCCAAACTCTTCATCAACCGTCCGGTAGCCACCACGCTGCTGACGGTGGCCATTGCCCTGGCCGGCTTGATCGCCTACCACGTGCTGCCCGTCAGTCCCCTGCCGCAGGTGGATTCACCTTACATCACGGTGGGCGCGGGCCTGCCCGGCGCCAGCGCGGAGATCATGGCCGCCAGCGTGGCCACGCCCCTCGAACGCCAGCTCGGTCACATTGCCGGCGTCACCGAGATGACCTCCAGCAGTTCGCTGGGCACCACTTCCATCACCATCCAGTTCGACCTCAGCCGGGACATTGACGGCGCAGCTCGCGACGTCGAGGCGGCCATCAACGCCGCCCGCACCTACCTGCCCGCCAATCTGCCGTCCAACCCCACCTATCGCAAGGTGAACCCCGCCGACTCGCCCATCATGGTCATCGGCCTCACCTCGGATGTGTATGACCGCGGCCACATCTACGACGAAGCCAGCACCGTTGTGCAGCAGAAGCTCTCGCAGATTCAGGGCGTGGGCCAGGTTTCCGTCGGTGGCGGCGCGCTGCCCAGCGTTCGCGTGGACGCCATCCCCACGCAGCTCAACCAGTTCGGACTCACCCTTAGCAGCGTGCAGTCCATGCTCAGCCTGCAAAACGCCCACCAGGCGCGCGGACAGTTCGCCAACGGCAATGAGACCGCCGATATCATCACCAATGATCAGATCCGCTACGCCGCCGACTACAAGCCGCTCATCGTCGGCTACAGCAAGGGCTCGGCCGTCCGCCTTCAGGACGTAGCCACCGTCACCGACTCCGTGCAGAACGTGCGCTCCGCCGGATACGTCAACGGCAAGCCCGGCGTCATTGTGCTCATCTACCGCCAGCCCGGCGCCAACATCATTGATACCGTTGAGAACATCCGCCGTGAGCTGCCTTCCGTCAAGGCCAGCATCTCCAGAGACATCCAGACCACCATCGTCCTCGACCGCACCACCACCATCAAGGCCAGCGTCAGCGACGTGGAGCGCACCCTCTTCATCTCCATCTGCCTGGTCGTGCTGGTCGTCTTCATCTTCCTGCGCAACGGCCGCGCCACGCTCATTCCGGCCGTCGCCGTGCCGGTCTCGCTGGTGGGCACCTTCGCCGTCATGTACATGCTCGGCTTCAGCCTGGATAACCTCTCGCTGATGGCCTTGACCATCTCCACCGGGTTCGTCGTGGATGATGCCATCGTGGTGATGGAAAATATCTCTCGCTATATCGAAGCTGGCATGGCGCCCTACGAGGCGGCGCTCAAGGGCGCGCAGGAGATCGGCTTCACCGTCTTCAGCATCAGCATGTCGCTCATCGCCGTCTTCATCCCCATCCTGTTGATGGGCGGCCTGGTGGGACGCCTCTTCCGCGAGTTTGCCATTACGCTCTCGACGGCCATCCTGGTCAGCATGGTCATCTCGCTTACCACCACGCCCTGCATGTGCGCGCACCTGCTGAAGGCGCATAAGCCGCAGCATGGCTGGCTCTACCGCCAGAGCGACAAGTTTTTTGACGGAATGCTGCGCGGTTACCGCCGCTCGCTGGCCTGGGTGCTGGATAACCCGGCGCTCACGCTCACCGTGCTCGTGCTCGTCATCATCCTCAATGTGGCCATCATCAAGGTCATCCCCAGCGGCTTCTTCCCGCAGCAGGATACCGGAATCATGTACGGCATGGTGCAGGGGCCGCAGGACGCCAGCTTCCCGCTGATGAATGATTCTGTGCAAAAGATCGTCGGCGTCATCAAGAGCGATCCCGGCGTGGCCAACGTTGTGGCCTTCACCGGCGGCCAGGGCAGCACCAACGGCGGATTCATCTTCATGTCCCTCAAGCCGCTCAACGAGCGCAAGGCCAGCGCCATGCAGATCCTGAACCGCATGCGCCCCAAGATGGCCGCCTTGCCCGTAGCCTCAGCCTTCTTGCAGCCGGCGCAGGACCTTCGCTTCGGCGGCCGTGGCGGCGGAGCCATGTATCAGTACACCATCCAGTCCGACAGCGTGCAGGATCTCTCCCTCTGGGGCCCCAAGCTGCTCACCGAGATGCGCAAGCTCCCCGGTTTCCAGGACGTCAACTCTGACCAGCAGAACGGCGGCCTCGACCACTTCCTGAACTTTGACCGCAGCACCGCAGCGCGCCTCGGCATCACAACCCAGAGCTTTGACAACGCGCTCTACGGAGCCTTCGGCCAGCAGGAAGTCTCCATCATCTACACCCAGCTCAACCAGTATTACGTCGTGCTGGAGGCCGCGCCGCAGTTCCTCGACAACCCCGACGGGCTCAAATACATGTATCTGAACCCCATCGGCACGGGCAACATTCCTCTCAAGAGCATCACCACCGGGGCGACGCGTAACATCCCGCTCTCGGTCAACCACACCGGGCTCTTCCCTTCCGTCACGGTCAACTTCAACCTGGCGCCGGGCGTGGCCCTCAGCGATGCCACCAAGGAAGTCGCCGTGATGCAGGCACGCCTCAACATGCCGCAGACCGTGCGCGGATTCTTCAGCGGAATCTTCCAGGTCTACCAGGATTCGCTCAAGTCGGAGATCTGGCTGCTCATCATCGCCATCTTCGCCGTCTACATCGTGCTTGGCATTCTGTATGAGAGCCTGATCCACCCCATCACCATCATCAGTACCCTGCCGTCGGCCGGCGTAGGAGCCATGCTCGCACTGCTCCTCTTCCGCATTGACCTCAACGTCATCAGCATCATCGGCATCGTACTGCTCATCGGCATCGTCAAGAAAAACGCAATCATGATGATTGACTTCGCGCTGGTGGCCGAGCGCAACGAGGGCATGAATACCCACGACGCCATCTTCGAAGCCTGCATGCTGCGCTTCCGCCCCATCCTGATGACCACCATGGCCGCCATCTTCGGAGCCCTGCCGCTCGCCTTTGGCACCGGCATCGGCAGCGAGCTGCGCCGTCCCCTGGGCATCACCATCGTCGGCGGCCTCATCATGAGCCAGCTGCTCACCCTTTACACCACGCCGGTCGTCTACCTGGCGCTCGATGGCCTGCGGCTGCGCTTCCAGGCCCGCAAGCACAAGACTCAACCGCCTGAAGCCGCACCCGCCCCCGAAGGAGCCCTTTAGCCGGGAGTCATCACTATGATCATGGAACCTTTAATGCGACGTTATTCTGATGCAAAGCTCTCGCACGCTTCGCTCTGCGCGCGCCTGGCTCTTCCCGTTTTGGCCGCACTTCTGATGGCCAGCTGCACAGTCGGCCCCAGGTATCACGCGCCCGCTCCGAGCGCGCCGCCGGAGTTCAAGGAAGCCAAGATCGCGCCCACCATCCCCTCGCCCGCCGCCGGCAAGCCCGATCCCACCCTCCAGGGCCTCGGCCAGTGGCAGGTGGCCGCGCCCAGCGACGCCACGCTGCGCGGCAACTGGTGGGAGCTTTACAACGAGCCCGAGCTGAACGCCCTCGAGGAGCAGCTCGACATCAACAACCAGAACATCCAACAGGCCTACGAGAACTTCATGGCCGCCCGCGCCCAGGTACGCCAGGCGCGCTCCGCCTTCTTCCCCACGGCCACCGTCGGCGCCGGAGCCTCGCGCAACCGCACATCCGGCACCGTAGCCGGCTCCACTGGCAGCACCTACACCGCTTTGGACCTTACTTCCGGCATCAGCTGGGAGCCCGATCTCTGGGGCAAGGTGCGCAACAGCGTCCGGCAGGCGCAGGCCAACGCGCAGGTCTCGGCCGCAACGCTCGTGAACGCACGCCTCTCGGCCCAGGCCAGCCTCGCAGAATATTACTTCGAGCTGCGCGGCCAGGACGCTCTTCGCCAGATCCTCACCGAGGCCGTGCAGGCCGACCAGAAATCGCTGGACTACAACCGCGCGCAGTATGAGACCGGCATCGGCATGGAGCTCACCGTCGCGCAGGCGCAGTCCACCGTCGAAGCCGCGCAGTCCACGCTCATCAATCTCGGCGTCGCCCGCACCCAGTACGAGCACGCCATCGCCACGCTCATCGGCAAGCCCGCGGCGGAGTTCACACTGCCTGAGCGTCCCATGCTGATCACCCCTCCCTCCATTCCCGTCGGGCTGCCCTCCCAGTTGCTGGAGCGCCGCCCGGACGTGGCCGCCGCCGAGCGCACGCTTGCCGCCGCCAATGCCCAGATCGGCATCGGCAAGGCCGCCTACTATCCCACGGTGACGCTTTCGGCCACGGGAGGCCTGGAGAGCTCCTCGTGGAAGCACTTGATTGACTGGCCCAGCCGCGTTTGGAGCATCGGCCCCTCGGCCAGCGAGACGGTCTTCGACGCCGGACTGCGCCGCGCCCAGGTGCAGCAGTACGAGGCCACCTACCGCGCCGATCTGGCCGCCTATCGCCAGACGGTGCTCACGGCCTTCCAGCAGGTGGAAGACGCGCTCTCCGGCATGCGCATCCTCAGCGAGCAGGTGCAGCAGCAGCAGCGCGCCGTGCAGGCCTCGCGCCGCGCCCTCGACCTGGAACTCATCCGCTACCAGGAAGGTCTCGACCCGTACATCAACGTCGTCACCGAGCAGAACCTCCTGCTCAGCGCACAGGAGACGATGGCGCAGATCGAAGTCCAGCGCGCCACCACCAGCGTGCAGCTCATCCAGGCCCTGGGCGGCGGCTGGCAGCGCGGTCAGCTACCAACCGACAAACAGGTGACGCAGAAGCCCTCGGCAGATGTGAAGCCTGCAACGGAGAGCACGCCGCAGCCCGCGCCCGCTGCGGACAGCAAGCCCGCAGCGGAGGCAGCGAAGCCGTAGGCAGGTTTCAAAGTTTCGGACGTTTCGGAAGTTTCAAAGTTTCAAGGTTTCAAAGTTGTCGCGGTTACGCCGGGTGCCCTACCCTTCCGCCTTCTGTTGGCGGAGGGTGGGGCTTTTGATTTACTTTTGATTTTGATTTTAGCTTTTGATTTTGTTTTTGATTTTGTTTCACGCTGTCATCCTGAGCGGAGCGCAGCGGAGTCGAAG
>Ga0182012_10005836_pt1 | contig 12647 bp, 10 predicted proteins | sample 612S2SmetaG_FD_120486 | JGI IMG/M metagenome (GOLD analysis project Ga0182012, IMG submission 120486) | Permafrost microbial communities from Stordalen Mire, Sweden - 612S2S metaG | ecosystem: Environmental > Terrestrial > Soil > Wetlands > Permafrost | place: Sweden: Stordalen | collected...
CAAACGCCGCGCCACTGAAATTGTTCAGCGTGGTCATCCCCGCGCGCGACGAGGCGGATTCCCTGCCCGCCACCCTCGAACATCTGCACCTGGAATTTACCCTGAACAACGTGCCGCACGAGATTGTGGTCGTGGATGACGGCAGCAGGGACAAGACCTGGGAGGTGCTTCAGCAGTTGAAGGCCAAAATCCCCCAACTGCGCCCCTTCCAGAACACCGGCGACCACGGCTTTGGCCGCGCCGTCGTTTTCGGACTTCGCAACTGCACCGGCGACGCCGTGGTGATCATGATGGCCGACGAATCCGACGACGCCCGCGACGCCGTGCATTATTGGAAACTGCTGAACGAGGGCTGGGACTGCGTCTTTGGCAGCCGCTTCGTGAAGGGCGGCGGCGTGATAGATTATCCGCAGGTGAAACTGTTCGTGAACCGCCTCGCCAATTTTTTCATCCGCTGCATCTTCCAGATACCGCTCAACGACACCACCAATGCGTTCAAGGCCTATCGCCGCACCGTCATCCAGGGCTGCGAACCGCTCATCTCGCCGCACTTCAATCTGACCGTGGAGATTCCGCTCAAGGCCATCGTGCGCGGATTTTCCTGGACCGTCATCCCCATCACCTGGCGCAACCGCCGGGCCGGCGAGGCCAAGTTGAAAATCAAGGAGATGGGCAGCCGCTACTTCTTCATCTGCGCCTATGTGTGGCTGGAAAAATATTTCAGCCGCGGCGACTACCGCAAACACCTGTAAGCCTTCAGTTCTTGCCCTGCTCCTCCTCGTCCTCGCTCTCCTCCTCGTCCTCGTTCTCGCAATCCTCAAAAATCGAGGACGAGGACGAGAACGAGGAGGATTTTGCCAAAACGATGCCTCTGCCGGAACGCTTAGCTGCGACGCCCTCGTCGCGTGTTCAACAAAGGTCTCCATTACATTGGGCGGTTGGCTCAGGCGACGAGGCGTCGCCAGCACACTCTGCGACGGGGGCGTCGCAGCTACGCGCTTCATCTTTAATTCACATCAACGAAGGCATTTGAGCATTCGTTTTTCTGAAACTTTTTTTCTGCCAATGCCATCCCAATCGTCCCCCGTTTACATCCCTCTTGCCTAGCTCGTCCTCCTCCTCGTCCTCGTTCTCGCCATCATCAAAAATCGAGGACGAGGACGAGGACGAGAACGAGGAGGATTTTGCCAAAACAGCCTAAAAGGCCTCCGACGACACAGCAATTTCTGCTAAACATCCGCCAATGCGTGGTTAGTTAACAAAAGCTGCTTTTATTAATTTCTGACCCCGACACCATGCTAGCGTTGAGGTCAACGTCCGTGAAATCTTTGTCCGGCGGCATTTCGGGATCAACGGAATCCGCTCCACAGTCGAACTATCTCCTCCCGCAAGCAAGATTGTCGGCTTCCCACCCAAGGTTATTTCCTCCGCACCCAAGGTATTCCGGCGCGGATACAAGGTTATTTATGCCGGATACAAGGTATTCCGAAGCGGATACAAGGTTATTTACGCCGGATACAAGGTATTCCGAAGCGGATACAAGGTTATTTATGCCGGATACAAGGTATTCCGGAGCGGATACAAGGTTATTTACGCCGGATACAAGGTATTCCGGAGCGGATACAAGGTTATTTGTCGCGGATAACCTCGCATGCGCGCCGGAAAACCTCTCAAAAATGGTGAATTTTACCATTATCGACCCTTTTTCAACCGCCAAACCCATTTTTTGGAGGTTTTGGCCAGTTTAACCATACTTTCCCGGCGGACAATTCGCCGGGGACAAACAAAGGACAACTCAACGACGAACAAAATCATGAAAACTAACTATATAAACCTCAAAAATACTCACAAATATGGCTAATCAACCCTATTTCCCAAACCAGGAAGGCAAACAAGGCCCTTTCTTCAACAACATCCAGACCAAAGCCAGCAAATATTATCTGGATCTGGAAATCACCACCGACCGCCAGGCCAAGCTCACCCTGGTTCTGGCCTGGCTCATCTGGGCATGGCAAACCTATCTGCCCGCCCGGCGGAAAGATGCCCCCGCCGCCACCAATTGGCGGGAGAGCCTCGCCTATGGCATCAGCGATGACACCACCAACACCGCCCCGCCCGTTCCCGCCGTGCTCGTCCCGCCCACCGGCACCCCGTTCTATGGGATGCTCACATGGCTGTTTGAAGAAATTGCCCGCTGGAAAAAAGCCCAGGGCTACACCGACTCCATCGGGGCCGACCTCGGCATCATCGGCGCCGCCCCTGTGGCCCATACCGACCCGCCGCTGTTGTGGCAGGGCAACGTGGCGCAAAACAGCGTGGAGATCCTTACCACATTCTTTGAGCATGCGGGCGCGAGTTTGGAAAGCCTGCGACAGGGCGAAACTGTTTTCAGCTTTCTCGCCATCATGACCAGCAGCCCCTACACTGACACCCGTCCCGTGAAAGTTGCCGGCCAAGCGGAATGGCGGGATTACCGCGCCTGCTGGTGGGACAACGACACCGCCTCCATGCAGTTCGGTCCCGTCCTGCGCGTGCTCGTGAACGGTTAAACCGGCCGACAGGTAAATCATCAAAGCCGCTCCGGCCAGCCGGGGCGGCTTTTTGTCATCTAAGGTTAAATCGGGTGATTCTCGCCACGGCCGGGGATGGCACTGTTTTCAACCAGCTCAAGGATGCGCGCGGCGGCTTCAGCCGGAAGGGTGATGCGTGTTGAATTGGCGCGGATTGCCTCCTGCAACCGTGAATCCCATTGCCGCGTCAAAGGCGTTTCCATGTAACCGGGCGACACGCTGAAGATTTTGACACCTCGTGCCGCGTATTCTGAGGCAAGGGCCAGGGTGAATCCCTGCAAGGCATGTTTGGCGGTGAGATAAGCGGCAAAACCTTTGGGCGGCGAACCTTCAATCGCCGAGGTCAGGACATTCACTATCGAACCGCGCCCGCTTTTGATCATCTGCCGGATCAGGGATTGCGAGCAGCCCCACGCGCCTTTGACCGCCACAAGAAAATTGTCTTCAAAATCCTGCCAGATCAACTGATGCAGGGGCGTCGGCGAAAATGCCGCGCAGGCGTTGTTCACCAGAGTCAGGCTTTCCGCCTCCCGGATTTCCGGGCGGTTCCAGATTTCGGTTTCAGCGGAACGCACATCATGCCGCAATGCCAGGCCGGAGATTTTCGCTTCCGCCATGGCGGCCGTTAATTCCATGGCGGCATTCTCGTCGGAAGAATACAAGGCCACGACGCAATAACCTGCGTGGCCAAAAGCCAGCGCCATTTCCCGGCCGAGTCCTTTTGTGCCTCCCGTGATGATCGCCGTGCGTTTCATGCCGTCTCCTTGACCATGACTTGAATCCGTCCGCGCGCGGCCAGACAATTGCGGGTGGTGTTTGAGAGTTTGGCGTCCAGGATGATGATGTTGTGCGCGTCCATCTTTTGAACGACCTCGACCGCCAGATTGATGGAGTCTCCAAGATAGGATGGGTTGGAAAAACGCAGGTCAACTGAAAGCAAAAGGCTGAACCTGCCGGGAAAACGCATCCCCACGAAATGGGAAACAAAACCGTTCAGCAGCGATCCATGTATCACCTTTCCGGAAAACCCGCGTGATTTTGCAAAAGCCTCATCCACATGCACCGGGCTGTGATCCTGAAAGGCGGCCAGAAAATGCTCATACACCTGCGGCGTGATGACATAATCGTGTGCCTCTTTCATCCCCACGTTGATTTCGTGGTAGTGGAAAGTGCGCAAGGTTGATGGAGTCCCGCTCATTTTAAATTTACCGGAGTTCGGCGAAAATTTCCTTCATTTGTGGAAATGTGTTGGCAAACAGCATGAAACATGCGGTGCAGTAGCAAAATGTCAATGCCACAGCAGTCCAGTGGATCCATTTGTTTTCGTTGTAAGCCTTGAATCCGTCACGCCCCAGCTTGTTCTTCAAAAAGATGGTGTAGTAATGGTTCGTTACCACGCCGAGCGCGTGCATCGCGCCAAAGGCCGCATAATTCCAGCCCACTCCATGCCAGATGCCGACGAGCAGAAACACGATGGTGATGGTCAATGCAATCGCATGGTTGGCCAGCGCGATGCCGAATGTGCCGACAAGGAATTTTGAGAGCGGCGAGAACACCACGTCGCGCATCCAGACGGAAAGCGTGATGTGCCAGCGGTTCCAAAATTCCTTCATGTTTCGCGCCACGAGAGGATTCTCGAAATTTTCGGGCACGGGAATGCCAATCAGGCCCGCCGCGCCGATGGCCATGTCGCAGAACCCGGAGAAATTCAGGTAGAGATAAAAGTAGAAAAACACCATCGCCACCGGCAGATCCATCCAATGATGCGGGCGGTCGTCCATCAGCAGGCCTGAATAGGTCAGCTGGTTGCAGAGGTTGCCAAGGAACTCGTATTTGACCGCGCCCACGAGGATGCGCAGCGCCGCGCGGCCCGCAGGAACGTCGTATGGTTGCGCCTCGAACCCGCGCCGGTAATTGGCGTAGGTGTTGATGGGGCCCATGGGCATGGTGGGCAGGAAAAAGGCGAAGTTGATGTATTCGAGGAAGGTCGGCTTCTTCACCACGCCGTTGCGGACCTCCAGCACCAGCCGGCTGCAGCGGAAGGCCAGATAGGAGATGCCCACCAGGCCCGGCAGGCTGCTCCAGGTTTTGCCCGGCAAAAAGCCCGGCCCATCAAACACCCCGGCCGGCACATAGCGCACAAAAATCAGCACGGCGATGGGCGCGCCAAAGGCCACCCACGGCCAGCCGCCGGGCCGTTCTGCAAACAGGCATACGGCCAGATACAGGCCGGCGACCACCGCCACATAAAGTCCGAAGCCCAGGATAAAATCCTGCTTCTCGCCGTAGAACAGAAAGACAAATACCGCCGCCAGATTCAACGCGGCGAAAAGAAATTCCCGGGCGCCGCCCGAGAACAATCTCATCACCATGCGCCCTGCGACCACATAGGCCAGCAGCTCGAAAAAAATGAGGTGAATTCTGTGCATCCGTCAAAAGCCCTGATAGACCGCATGCACGGTGGAGAAGTCGGCGGGCGCGTTCGCCAGCAGCCACAGGGCGGCCAGCGAAAGGAGGATCACCAGGGCGTAAACGAGGCGTTCAATGGTTGATCTGGCTTTCATAGATTTGCATGAGTCCCGGAGTGATGCATTTTGTAAAATAATCCTGGCCGTTCGCATTCAGGTGAACCGGATTAAAAAACAGTTTCAGAACCTCGGAGTCGGAAAGCCCGGCAAACAGTTTGCCCTCCGGAATGCCGGCCACCACCATGGGCGCCTGCATCACCGAGGGCCAGAACTCGCGTTCGCTGATCACCGGGGACCTCATCTGGCCAACCACCGGCAGATGCAGCAAGACCATGTGGCATCCGTTGGTCTGCGCCAGTGCGGCAAACAACCTGGCAAAGTGGACTTGCCACGCAGGCAGAGGCGGGTTGATAAAGTTAAACCGCGCCTGGTTCGTCGGCCCGTAGCAGATGAAATTCGCCAGGCCTGTTTGCAAAGAACTGGCGGGGGGGGTAAAGGGGACAAATTCTGGAAAACCGTCCTCGAAGGAAATGCTGGGGTTGTAACCGCATCGTGCCGCAACTGTTCCCAGCCTTAAGGCGGGATTGGGCGCCCGGTAGAATGTTTCAAAGTAGTTTGGTTTTGCGGAGACCAAGGCGGCGGGAATTTCCGGCCGGCACAGCATCAGGAGATTGCGCGGAATCCCCCGCAGGGCGGCATAATAATATATTGCCTTGTCAATCACCGGCAGGCCGGGCAATGAATCAACATTGTTCGCGTATTGAAACAAAACCGGCAACAACATATGACGGAATTTTCCACCGTCCTCGTCATAAAAAACCAGCAGACGAACATGGCGGTGCAGCAAAAGATCCTGCGTAATGAGATATAACATGTCGAATCCGGCACCACCCCAGCAAAAGGACCTGACCACCGCCGGCCGGCCCAGTTCTTCACTCAATTTCTGCTGCACATACGGCGTGTCTATTCCATGAAGCATGTGGGATGAACCGACAAAGGCGATGTCAATGTCACCCTTTTCCTCGAAGATCTGCTGCCGGATGTAAGGAAGCGGAGCGATGCCAAAATTTTGGATGGCATAAACCTGGTCCCGCGATGGCAGCCATGATTTCTTCACAACCAGCGGCAGGGCCAGCAATATCAACAACAGCGCCGCAAACGCCGCCGCCTGCCTGGTTGAGGAAAAGGCGGGGCGCATCACCGTTCCTGTTGGCGCTTGAGAATCAGGTCGGCAAATTCGCCGACATTTTTTGCGTTCTCCACCTCGCCGACGCGGAAGCGCACGCCGAAGGCCTTTTCCACCGAGACCATGAGCGAGATGTGCGTGAGCGAATCCCATTCCGGCACGTCTTTGGCGCTGATGGCCGGCGTGAGCACCACCGGCTCCAGAAACACGGTGTCGAAAATGGTCTGCATTTTGGCGATGACTTCAGCTTGGTTCATAGGCGCGGCGGAGATTTTTTATTTTGGTCGGCACGGGCTGGAAGGTTTCCAGCCGCAGCTCAAATTCACGTTTCGTTTCAGATTCGGCGGTCAAAGTAAAACCCATGCGCCCGTAAAAATCACGCACCATCTCGTTCTTGGCCGTCGGCAGATACACGCCTTCTAGCCGCGTGCAATTTCTTGATTTTGCCAGCCGCGCGAGTTCGTTCAAAACCTCCTCTTCCACGCCGCGTTTCAACACGCGGCAGCTCATCAGCCAGGTGTCAATCCGCATGATGTCGCCGGCCTTTTCGCCGATGACGATTGAAATCAGACCGTGGTCGCCGAACCGGTCTTTCAGCCGCACGCTGAAACCGATGAAATTCGGATCGTGCATCACGGCGCTGACCTCGGCCTCGCTGCGGCGGCGCGTGGTGAGGTTGAACTGGTTGCTCTTGTTGATCAGCTGCGACAGGCGCGGCACGTCCACCGGCACAAACTCGCTGATGACGGATTCCATCTGGAGCGATTCGAGATACGACGCCATGTCCGTGACGGTCGCTTCCAGCGCCTTGCGCTGCGCGTCGGAACGATACTGGCTGGTGCGCTCGGCATCCTCGCTCGTGATGCTGCGCGGCTCGAACAGCCGGCAGTCGGCCAGTTGCGCGACATAATCCGACGGATCGGGGCCGAGCAGAATCGTCGTCACCTCCGGCGCGAACTGGCGGACGATTTCGATCTCCGCCGGGTTGTCGTCAACGAACACAAAGCTGTCGAGTCCGAGATTCAGTTCTGGTGCCATCGCGCGGATGTTTTCGGATTTCGGCTCCCAGTTGGCCTTGAACGAAACGATGTCGTCCAGGCGCAGCACCATTTCGGGATGTTTCTGAAATGGCTCCTGCGCCCTGGCCAGATCGTTTTTGCTGGACACGGCCAGCAGCACGCCGCGCTGCTTGAGCGAGGCGATGTATTTTTGAAACGACTTGAATGCCTCGCCGCGCGGCGAGGTGTCGCCCAGCTCGATGCCTTCCAAACCGTCATCCGCCACCACGCCGCCCCAGAGAGTGTTGTCCAAATCCAGCACCAAAACTTTTTTCGGCGCGCGTTTCAGCGAGGCGATCAATTGCGCCGCCTCGCGCGCGAGATCCACCAGCAGCGACGGTGAGCCGAGCTGCTTCGTTTCAAACCACCCGCGGGCGTCGCTTGCCGCGAGACCGCCGAGCCGGTTTGCAAGAAACTCCAAATCGCAGATGTGCAGATACGACGGCGCATTCAGGCCGAGTTCGAGGTTCACCCATTTGCGAAAGCTCCAGTCCGAGCCGAGCGTGCGCGAGCGATAGCCGCCGAGGTCGTGGCGCGCGGGCAGCATGAAATTGGTGATGATGATTTCCGCGCGGGTTTTTTCATTCACCTTGCGCGCGAGATCCAAAATTGAATCCACCGTGCGCCGCGCCTCGGCCTGCGCCAATTCGCGGACATCGGTCAGATGGCCGGTGTAGGTGCAGCGACGTTCGGCGGGCAGCAGGAAAACTACGTGCGGCGCGAACGCATAAAGCCCGCCGTCGTCGTCCATGATCTCGGAGATGTAATTGTCGTAATCGCCCTGCCACAGCTCGACGGGCGTGCCCTGCGTCTCGCAAAAATGTTCCAGCAGGTCGTGCAACGGATAAAGGCTGTAGCCGCCAACAACCGCCAGCCGGATTTTTTTTGGAGCGGCCCCGGGAAGAGACACGTTCCGCGCGTGCGCTTTTTTTCGCAGCGAGGAAAGCGTGAACACCTCCTCAAAGTCATGCGCCTCATCAGTAAGCTGTTTCAAAACCCTCCAAAATTCAGCATCCCCCCGCAATAAATGAGATTTGAGATTGCTGATTTCCATAATACCGAAATGTTTGTGAACCAGCCTGGATACGGCAAGTTTTAATTTTGCCATATAGCGCCATTGCTGGCGGGAAAATTATCCATGCCTCCCGCGCTTCGGCGATTGGACCACGGCATTACGCCAGATTATTTCTTGAGCGCAAGGCCGCCGCAAGTATCCGCCGGGATGACATAGGTCATGCACGGCTGCTTGTAGAGGGTCCACCGCCCGAGAAGCGGCAGCCGGGCCACATTGCAGAACGACCACTGCGGCATCCACGGCACATCCAGCTTCGTCCAAAACTTCAGGTAATCCACGCTTTCGGGGGAGACCACATAGATGTCCTGGCGCTGGAAATAATCCCTCACGCTCACCCCGGGAAACGGCGCGGAAAATTCGAAGTCCAGAAACCCCGGCGGAATCCTGTAATCATAGACATATCGCGCCAGCGCGAAATCCACGAGCACGGGGTGTTCGGGCGTGGAACGCAATTGCAGGGCTTGCGCATATTGTCCGCCGCGATCCTTCTGAATTTCACCGCCCAAAATTCCGGCCACATTCATCAGGCATTTACCGGCGGCCAGCAGCAGCACCAGCGAGAGCGCGGCAGGAAGAATGATTTTATGGCGCACGGTGTTGTTTGAAATGGATGCCGACAGGAAGAACATCATCAGGACGGCATACCACGCCGAACCGTGGCCGAGCCCGCCGATCAGCGCCGTCAGCAGGAATGCGGCAGCCAGAAAAGCGCCAAGCCGGAACGATTCATTATTCCTGTGCCGCAACGCAAACAGAAGGACGACCGGTGCCATGAAAAAAAGCGGCAACTGGGTCTTGCCCAGGTTCTCAAAAAAATACTGCGCCAGCAGATGCAGCCTGCCGCCGCCGGTCTTATACGCCGCGTGGAAATGAAAACACCGCCAGAATTCTTCAAACCGAAACCCGATGAGCAGGAGGAAAATGAAAACTGCAACCAGCAGGGCCGCCATGCCGGAAAAGCAAAACGACCAGCGCCGCCAGACCGGCGCGCTGGAGTTCCGCCACAAACGCAATCCGCCGAGAACGGCCAGGGCGCCTGAAAAAACGGTCAGCCTCGGCGCCGTCGCCCCACCCACGAACATCAGCAGAAAGGCGATGAACACCGGTACGGGACTGCAACAGCCGCATTCGATCATCGCGAAGCCTGCCATGGTCAGGGCCACGGACAACGGTTCCGGCCGGAGGCCCATTGGCAAAAAGGCGGCGGCCACCCCCAGCGGAACCAGAAATTCCAGCCAGAGGGGAGCTTTGTGTCGCCGCAAGACCGCGAGCGTCGCCAGCGCCATCACCAGATACATTGCCTCTTGAAATCCCGTCAGCGACCGTGCGCCGATGCCGAAGATTTTCATCCACCCGGCAATCGCATAGGAATGGACGGGTGTCTGCTCAAAAAAATAATGACCCGGGAAATGCTGCCGTTCGATCAGGGGGTTTGAAAAATCCCCGCCACCGGCCATGTTCAGCCCCGCCCCGCAAAAAAACAGGTCGTCGAAATAAGGCTTTGGAAAATCCAGCGACCAAAGCAAGAAGAAGAAAAGGCAGGAAACAACCCACGGCAAACACCTTGCTGTTTTGTTTTTAAAAGAAATCATTTTTATGGCGGACACGGATTATCACTGTCACTGGATTGTCCCTGTTAATGTTCAAATTCGGCCATTATATGGTTTCGCCACGCTGTATTTGCCTGCCCGCCGGAAATTTTTTAACCCGTCCAAAAGACAATAATGCGTCCATATCGTCAGTGAAGGCGATCCGGTTACTGATGAACGGTGGTTTCATTCTTTCGGCGCAAAATCTCCAAGGGATATCGAAGAGTGGTCGCCTGCGAGCAATAACTGGCGAGCAATTTTCCAACCCCCGGCAGGGAAACGCCCCGGTCAATGTGCATGCTGTCGCCAAACGGCTGGCCGGCCAGCTCCCATTTTCCGCCGAGCCAGCCGGAAACATCCTCTGCAATTTCCGGCTTAACAATGAGAACCGAGACGGAATTCCGTTCATCCCTGCCTAATTCACGTTTTGAATATTTTTGACTGCTCCAGGCGGCGCTTTGATCCGGCACGTAAACGACGGTCGTGATTTGCTTCGCGTCAAAGAACGCCTGGTTATCCGTGAACACGATGTCGCCGGCATGGATATGCTGGCGCAGAACGCCGCTCATTTGACCGTCATTGCTGACGCTGAAAAACATCCCGGCCAGCGCAATGCGCAAAGGCAGTCCCACGGCAAGTGACAGGCCGGTGATCAAGATGAACGAAACACCGAGCCAGCGTCGCGACAAAGCGCCGGCGCTTACCCATGCCTCCTCATGCAGATGCAAAAAAAGCAGACAGGCCGGGAGAAATATCAAATAGGAATAAAAAAAGGTGAAGTGTCCAAACACATTCAATAAAAGCGGTAGGGAAAAGATCAACAACACAAGGAAAAGAACCGGCCTGGAGAGGCTGGCAGGCTGTCTTTGCCTGATGGCCAGACAGAATATTGTTCCGATAAAAAGCGGCAGGATGCTGAAGTCGTGCACGTAGTTATTGATGCATTTTGAGATTGTTTCCCTGATGGCATGGAAAAAGGACGTGTCGGAAAGCGAACCCCGGTCAGTCACGCTCGATATTGAAATGATGAAATAAGGCAGCACCTGATGCCATTCCAGAAACAGGATCAACAGAAGCGCGCCCAGCATCATTCCCAGGGCGACCACGACCAGATCTTTAAACGAGACCTGCCGGAAGAACAACCACGCAACAAAAGCGGCAAAAGCCGCCGCCAGCGCCACTTGCAGCGCGGTCCATACGATGACCGCGGCCACAAAAATCATGGCGACTGTCCTCCAGCGTGAATGTCCAATCCCAAACAAAAGCACCAGCAAGAACAAAAGAAACGCCGCGAGCATGTCCGGTCGGCTAGACCGAATAGCGGAGGAAACGCCATAACCAGATTCCATGAGCAAGACAAGCCCCAGACGTGAAGCCGGGCGTTTGACCAAGCCCAGCTTCCACGAGCAGGCCCAGGACAGAAAAGCCACGCCGCCACCCAACGCATAATTAAACGTCCGCACCGCCAGAAGTGAAGTTCCAACCAACGAAAGCCAGACGGCCAGCGACATTGAATAAAGCGGGCAGTTCGTCACGGGAAACGTATTTAACGGCTGGTAAGGCCAGACGCGCGTTGTGAAAGACCCGCTCTGCGCAAAATTGATGGCCGGTTCGGAAAAGGACACCTCATCCGACCATTCCGCGGGATACAGCCGGCAGGTTTTCATGTTGAAAAGCAGACAAACAACCAGCAAAAGGAAAACCACCGCCCATTCACAAATCGAAGGCCGGCTGCCGGGGCCAGCCAGCCATGCATATTGCGAACGCATAAAATTTTGGAAACGACTCATGCTTTTATTTCAGAATTACACTTTTTTCAAAGTTGGTCGTTTTCTAAACAAGGTTTGAGAAATACCGGTTGTGCGGCCAGGAATTTTTCGACCCGGCCAAAAACCTCCTCCTCGCCGATGTTCCAGAGGCAGAACGGCGTGGGAAAGCGGCAGTAATCCGAGCAGGGCCTGTAGGGGCAGGCCCGGCCCTCAATCCATTCCGCCGCCGGATGCAGCGGCGCGAACCAGTCAGGCAGCTGGGGACCGAACAGCGTGAACGTGGGCACGCCGCAGAACGCCGCAAGATGGCCGGGGCCGGAGTCGTTGCCGATGAACGCGCCGGCTTCGTCCATGAAACGGATCAGTTCCGCGACCGTGGACGGCGTGATGGTGTCTTTCTCGCCCGCCTTCAGCCACCAGCCGCGCTGGTCGGAATCGCAGACGATCTGCACATGGAATTTTTTTTTACGCAGCTGCGCCGCGAGGTTCCTGTATTTTTCCAGCGGCCAGACGCGGACGGACTGCCCGGCGCCGGTGTGGATGAGAACCGTCCTGGCGCCGCGCGAGGGGGGAATGGAAATGTTTTCGCGCGGCGGCAGTTCCATGCCCAGCGCGCGCGCGATGACGCGCCAGGATTCGTAGCGGTGCGCCGCTGGTTCGGGGCGGGCGAGCGGCTGTGTGAGGAAAATACGGCTCTGAATGCGCGGGAAGCCGAGGCGGTTTTTGACGCCGAAGAGTTTCAGGAGCAGATGGTCGCGCGGATCCCACCGGGCGGAGAGGCCGTATTCAAAGTTCCCGGCGGCCAGCCTGCGGCGCAGACGGATGATCTCCAGGACCGGCCAGCGCCAGAAACGGTATTTGCCCTTGAAGGCGGTCCATGGGGCGTAGAAGGTCTCGACCTTGACGCCCGGCCACAGGCGTGGCTGCAGGTC
>Ga0182012_10005837_pt1 | contig 12646 bp, 6 predicted proteins | sample 612S2SmetaG_FD_120486 | JGI IMG/M metagenome (GOLD analysis project Ga0182012, IMG submission 120486) | Permafrost microbial communities from Stordalen Mire, Sweden - 612S2S metaG | ecosystem: Environmental > Terrestrial > Soil > Wetlands > Permafrost | place: Sweden: Stordalen | collected...
CCCCAACACTGATCCTGGCACTGCTTCTTGCCACCATCCCCGCCCAGGCCCAAAAGAAGCCGACGCAACAAATCAAGCCCATGGCCGGCCCACGCGCCACACCCCTCCGCGTTACCTGGGTCTACGTCAGCCCCGACCTCGGCTCCCAGAAAATCGACCGCATCCAGATCGGCCGCGAAATGGTCGTCGCCGAAAAAAACGGCCCCTGGCTCCGCGTCTACGCCAACACTGACACTGAGCAAGCCAATGACAAGGACACACCCGAATTCGGCGCCGGCGAAACCCCTCCGCCCGCCTCCGGCTGGATGCAGTCCAAAGGCGTCGTCATTGAGACCACCCCCAACGGGGACCAGATCCTGCTCGGCGAGGCTGCCAATCAGGAGTCGCTGGCCTCCGATCCGCGCGGCCCTGCTCTTGCCGCTCAAAGCGCCCGCCTGCTTTATCGCCGCCTCGTCGAAATGTTCCCCACCTCGCCGCTGGTTCCTGAAGCCGCATGGCGCTCCGCCGACGTCCGCTGGCAACTCGAGAAAGGCGACTCCGCCTCGCGGCCTTCCGCAAAGGAGAAAGACCCCGACCTCCGCTATCAAATGGATGAAGACGAGCTCAAGAAAGTCATCCGGCTTTATCCGCACACCCGTCAGGCCGGTCTGGCGGCCTTTGAGCTGATCGACAACAAGCTCTGCGGCGACTGGCAGGGCCAGCCCAGGTGCCCTGAGAAAGAATCCGAAGTCTACGAGAAATACGCGGCCGAGTTTCCCGACGGCCCTCGCACCGCGCAGGCTCTTTATCAGGCCGTCTATCGCATGGCCGTCCTCACCAATATGTATGCCGCCGAAGGCAGCGACAAAAAGGCAAACGAGGCCCACGCACACGCGCGCGAACTAGCCGCCAGGCTCAAGGAACACTTCGCGCAGTCCGATTTCGCCGCCCGCGCCGTCACCCTTGTCTACAAATTGGATGAAGGCGTGTCCGTTTACGGCTCCGACCCCGAGTAAGCCGCCCGCCCCCTTCCGCCCTGAGGTATCCTATCTAATAGAAACCGACACCGCAAACTTCGCCGCAGCCCTTCTGAATCAATCGAGGCGCCGCGCTCACCGCAATACGGAGGCTTCTTGAACCCCTATCTTCAGTCCGTCGTGTTAGGCATAGTCGAAGGCTTGACCGAGTTCCTGCCCGTCAGTTCCACCGCGCACCTGCGCATCACTGAAGGGCTCATGAATATCCCGCTCGATGACGCCTACTGGAAGATGTACACCATCGTTATACAGTTGGGCGCAATCGTTGCCCTCACTCTGCTCTTCCTCGGCCGCATTGTCGAGTTTATGCGCACGTTTCCAAGGGGCGAGCGGGGCAACCGCAATTGGCTCACCCACCCCATCTCTCTCACCTTCATCGCCTTTGCCGTCACCTCCGTGCCCGCTCTGCTGCTGCACAAGTGGAGCGAGAAGCACCTTGAAAGCATCACCGCCATGGCCCTCGCCCTGCTCATCGGCGGCATAGTCATGTGGATCGTCGACATCTGGGCCGGCCGCCGCGATGCGGAAACCACCGATGTCGAGCAAATGTCTCTGCCTCAGGCCATCTGGATTGGCCTCTGCCAGACGCTTTCCGCCGTATTTCCCGGAACCTCCCGCTCCATGTCCACCATCGCCGCCGGCCAAATCGCCGGCCTCGACCGCCCAACCGCGCTGGCCTTCAGCTTCCTGCTCTCCATCCCCACCATGGCCGCCGCCACCGTCTGGGACCTGATCAAGGAAATCCATCCCAGCAAGGCTGCTGAAGCAGCCGGCACCGCCGCCGCACACGTAGTCATGACCGGCGATCGATGGATCATTCTCCTCATCGGAACCGGTGTCTCATTCTTCGTAGCCCTCGGCGTAGTCGAGTGGTTCCTCTACTGGGTCCGCAAGCACGGCTTCGCCATCTTCGCCATCTACCGAATCCTGCTAGGCACAGCGCTGCTAATCTGGGGAGCCAAACTAATCGCCAGCTAATTCAATAGCTGCCCCAAATTACGCGTTTGAACCATGTACGATCCGCACAAATGCCCCGTGCCCCATCTTTGCGACTTTTTCCTGTCGCAAAGGTGGCAGACCACAAAGATCAACCGCCCTGTCCATTAGGTGCGGATTCGGGGATCGCGAATTCCCTGAGACTAGAAGCTATCTCATAGACCTGTTTTGAAAGGGCACGGCTTCAGCCGTGCCGCAAAAAGCCGCCAAAACCGGCGGGCTTTAGCCCCTGAGGGACGTATTCGATGGTCGATTGGCATTTATGAGATGACCTCTAATGTTGCGCCTTGATTTCATGGAAGGATCTGAAGAAGCGGTCAAGGTCAGATCGCTCCATGGGTTTGTCTACGCTGCGTGTGACTGCCAAAATGTAATCGTGTTCTTTACCAACAAGGATGAATGCTGATTGATGGAAGCGCCCGTTCGGGTTCTGAAAATCGAACTTTAGTATGGTCGCCGGAAGGCCCTCATATGTGAGGTCGGTCCTATCGGTCACTGCAATCTGATACGACTTCTCGACCCCTTTGACTGCGTTAGACAATAAGTCGCCTGGCTTGCCCGGTGCTGCGGAAAAGCTGCTGGCAACGAGAGTATAGTTCGAAAGGGTGTAAATGGTCTTGTCTGGCGCTCCCGGGACTGGTTGGGTCTGATGCGCCGGAAATCCAGGGAGGCTGACCGAAAAACCGCCTTCGACGCAATCGAATGCGGTCCACTCACCGGGGCCCACAAAACGGGGATCGGTAATCTTGAACGAAGCCAGAATACGCTTCGTGACTTCGCGCTTTTCGAAAAGAGGCGACGTGAAGATTTCGAAGTTGAAACTTCGATTTCCGGCGAAGACCCATATACCAAGCCAGTTTGTATCGTGAGAGTTGCCACACTTTGTACCGTGAAGCACGCGGGCTGGCAAGCCCTGGACCTCGGTCTTCTCGAAGTGCTCTTCCGCACACAGAGACCTCTCACTGGCCTTTAAGGTGCTGAACTCTTTCTCCGCATCGTCTCTCGACCCCAAAGATACGGGGAAGAAGCCTGCAATCGCTTGGTAACTTCCATCCCCACCCATGTCGACCACGGCGCGTACTTGCCGAATCCCGCGGGCGGGGCTTGACTCCTTTACCTCGCCTGCCGCTGCGAATTCAAAGCCGCCGTCCTTTGAGACGTATTGGGGCCACTGCTTCTTTTCCTCTGTCGCCGCGCTCAGAAACTGGCTGCCGAAGAGGACGGTAACGACGCAGAGAGAGATAGAAAACGCTGTACGCTTCATGCAGCCGAAGCACCTTTCTTTTCCTTGCCTGATGCGTTGATCGGAGAAGCAGATGAGTTCTAGCGCAACATAGGGCCTGTTGATCGAATGGAGTGGTGTCATAGTAGAACTCCCCGAAGGGCCTGTCAAAGGGCCCTCGAATTCAACCGGGGTTGGGCGCCCCCAAATTCTCGCGCTTAAGACCCGGGAGTTCCGTCGTGAATCCCACGGCCAACCATTTCCCACACATTCAGATGTGTGATCTTCTAAACATATTGGAGGTGCGACCATGGCAACCAATCTCAAGCTCGACGACACCCTCATCGACGAAGCTCGCCGCCTCGGCAACCACAAGACCAGGTAGGAAGCCGTAACCGCTGCCCTCGACGAATACGTCCGCAGGCGCAAACAATTGGAGATACCGAACCTCTTCGGAACCATCGACTACGATCCTGAATACGATTACAAGAAAATGCGCCAGCTTGATCGAATTGAGATCGACCAGTAACCGTCTTGGTCGATCATGAAGCGAAGACTGTGCCCGCATGGCAAAAAAGGCATCACGTAACTGAGGATCACCTTTTGTCCATCAGTCGCTCACCCCTATTCCCTAATCCTTATTCCCTGTTCCCTTCCGTGGTTCCCCCCGCCGGTTTTCCCCCAGAATCCCCCTCCCCGGCAGGGATAATTAAAGCTGCTCTGGGACTCTTCGTCCGCTCCACTGGCTCGCTCGCGGCAGGTCCTCTTGAGCGGCAAACCGGCGGGAGCGCCCAGCCATGAAACCGATTCGCATTGTCCTATCGCCCACGCGCAGCCGGCCCCTGAACGTGCTTCTGGGGCTCGTCCTCATGCTGGCCTCGCTCCTTCTGCTTCTTGCACTCGTCACCTGGCATCCAGCCGACCCGTCGCTGAACACCGCCGCCGATCTCACCGGGCCGCACGCCGTCCAAAACTGGATCGGCCTCTTCGGCGCAACCCTCAGCGACCTTCTGCTCCAATCCATCGGCTTCACCGCCTTTTTCCTGCCCGTATGGCTCGCCGGAATCGGCTGGACCTGGGCTGCCAACCGGCAGGTTCCACGCTTCGCCGGGTCGCCCTTCCTGCGCTGGCTCGGCACCTTGCTCGCCATCGTCTTCATCCCGGCTGTCTTTGCCCTGTCGCCCATACACTGGCGCTGGCTCCATCTGCTCCCCATCGAGGGCGTCCTCGGCCGCCTGATGGCCGGCCTTCTGGTCGGATACCTGAACATGCAGGGCGCGTGGATTGTCGCCGGCGTCCTGGCTGCGGCAGGTCTATACTTCGCTTCCGCCGTCAGTTTCTGGATTCTGAAGGAGACCATCGAAAACCGCTGGAGACACGCTCTTGCCCTCAACGACCGCTGGCGTCACTGGCGCGAAGAGCGCGCCGAGCAGAAAGCCGGCCGCGAAGCCGAATATGCTTCAGAACCCGATGCTCCCCCCAACGCTCCCCCCGCGGCAGCGGAAGCTGAGTTCCGACCAGGCTTCTTCGCGGCCCTTTTTCGCCGTCGCCGCCCAGTTCCCCAGCCCGACCCGCTGGACGAAATCCCAGCCTTTCAGCGTGCCCCATTGCATTCCGCGGAGGAAGTCCATGTGCCCGCTGCGGCCCGCCGGCCCAGCATCTGGGAGCGCGCACTCGAGCCGGATTTACCGCCGGCCGTCCCGGTCTCGCCCCTTACGCAAAACGCGCGTGCGGCTGACCCTGGGTTCGTCTTCGAGGGTTGGGAGGCATCGGCTACCGGCAACGCCGGCCAGCAGGCAACGCCAGTCCAGCCAGCGTCCTCGCCGTCCTCGCGTCCCGTTGCCGCGCCGCGGGAGCCACCGGCCGCCAGCCAGCCTGAGCGCATCGCCATTCACCACCGAGCCGACGCCGAAGTCCGCACCGCAACCGTCGCGCCCAAAAACGTCAGCGGATTCAAGCTCCCGCCCAGCACGCTGCTCAACCCCGGCGGTGGCCCACAAGCCGTTCACGAAGACGACCTGCGCGACGAAGCCAAAGTTCTGGTGGAGAAGTGCGCCGAGTTCGATGTCCGCGGCCAGGTGGTTCAAATCAACCCCGGCCCCATGGTCACCACATACGAGTTCAAGCCTGAAGCCGGCGTAAAATACTCGCGGGTAACCTCGCTGGCCGACGATCTGTGCCTGGCCATGAGCGCCGAGAGCATTCTCATCGAGCGCATGCCCGGCAAGAACACCGTCGGCATCCAGGTGCCAAACCACGAGCGCGAAACCATACACCTGCGCGACATCATCGAGTCGGAAACCTTCGCCAAATCCAAAGCCCGGCTCACCATCGCCATGGGCAAAGACATCAACGGCCGCATCGTTACCGCCGACCTGGCCTCCATGCCGCACGTCCTCATAGCCGGCTCTACGGGCAGCGGCAAATCCGTGGCCATCAACGCCATGATCATGAGCCTGCTTTTCCGTACCACCCCTGCGCAGGTTCGCCTTATCCTCGTCGATCCAAAGCGTGTCGAGCTGGGCATGTACGAGGGCGTCCCACATCTCTTCACCCCCATCATCACCGAGCCAAAGCTGGCCGCCAACGCCCTCCGCAACGCCGTCCGCGAAATGGAGCGCCGCCTCAAGCTGCTGGCCAGCCGCAGCGTCCGCAACATCGACCAGTACAACAAGCTCTTTGAGGGCGCCATGCCCTCGCTCTTCGACGACGAGCAAGACAACGAGCCGCTCCCCTACGTCGTCATCATCATCGACGAGTTGGCCGACCTGATGATGCTCGACCGCGCCAACGTCGAGGAGTCCATCACCCGCCTCGCGCAAATGGCTCGCGCCGTGGGCATTCATCTCATCCTCGCCACGCAGCGCCCCTCGGTCGACGTCATTACCGGCCTCATCAAGGCCAACGTGCCAACCAGGATCAGCTTCCGCCTTGCCACCAAGGTCGACTCGCGAACCATCCTCGATACCAACGGGGCCGAGGCTCTTCTTGGCCGCGGCGACATGCTCTTTCTCCCCCCCGGCACCAGCCGCCTCATGCGCCTCCACGCTCCCTATGTCAGCGAGAAAGAGACTGCGGCCGTAGTCGGCTTCTGGAAGGCGCAGGGCCAGGCCGAATACGTGCAGGGCTTCCTTGAGTCTCCCAAAGAGGAACGTGCGGAACCCGACGGTTCCAACTCCGACCCCGGAGAGAACGATCCCATGTTCGACGACGCCGTCAGACTGGTATTCGAATTCGGAAAGGCGAGCACCTCGCTGCTCCAGCGCCGCCTCAGAATCGGCTACGGCCGCGCCGCGCACCTCATCGATCTTATGGAACGCGACGGCCTCGTTGGTCCCGCCGACGGATCGCGTCCACGCGAGCTACTGAAAGCTCCCGGCTGGCTACACGAAGTTGCAGGCGTTAGCGAATAACCGTGGGCGATCGCCAGCCCTAATGCTGAATCGTCGTCTCTGCAATGGACGGCTTAGCAGTCACCTGCTCCGGCGTGGGCAATTGCGATCTGTCCCAACCGCCGCCCAATGCCTGAATCAGTTCCACCGAAGCAGTCATCTCCTCCATCTGAAGATTCTGGAGCGACTCCTGGTTCGAGAGCAGCGTAGTTTCCGCCGTCATCACATCGATGTACGGATCGATGCCCAAATCGTATCGCCCCTGCTCCAGCTTCAGGAATGTCCGCGCCGATGCCACAGCTTCCTGCTGCCGCTGAATCTGCTGCGAGAGGATACGCACCGCGGCCAGATAATCCTCCACCTGCTGAAATGCTGTAATCACCGACTGCCGATAGGCCGCGAGGTTTGCGTTATATGTGGCAATGTATTGCTGCACGGTTGCGCGGCGCAGGCCCCCATCGTAAACCGTCTCGGAAAGAGATGGACCGACAGACCAGAAGCGGCTGGCCGAGTCGAGAAGATTCTTGATTGCCGAGCTCTCCACTCCACCGCTGCCCGAAATTGTGAGGGCGGGATAATAAGCCGCATAGGCCACTCCGATCTGCGCATTTGCCGCGGCCATACTTCTCTCCGCGCCAGCAACGTCCGGACGCCGCTCAAGCAGTTGCGACGGCAAGCCAACGGGAATCGGCGGAGGCGCTGCCGTAATGGGCCGTACTGGGATGGAGAAATCCGAGGCCTGCTTGCCAACCAGCATGGCGATTGCATGCTCATACTGCGCCCTTGCAATTCCAAGGCTAATCGCCGCCGACTGCGCACTCTCCAGCGTTGTCTGCGCTTCCACCAGCGATATCTGGTCGTCGACGCCGGTCTCATAGCGGGCCTTTTCGCTTTCAACGGATTTCTTGTCGGCCGCCACGGTGTCGTCCAGAATTTTTTGCAATGCATCCTGACCGTGAATTTCAAAGTAGTACTCGGCCAGGCTCGCCTGTTCCGTCAGCCGTTCACTCTCAAGATCGGCCGCTGACAACTGAGCAGAGTATTGACTGGCGCGCACGGTGTTGCGCACCTTGCCCCACAGGTCCGGCTCCCACGAAACATCGGCTGGCAGCGCGAAAATCTGCGACTGCTGTCCTGGTTTGCTGCCGGATGCGCCGCCGCCCGAGCCAGAGCCGGCGCTCGAAGAGCCAACAGTGGAAGAGGACTGAGACCGTGTGTACGAGCCCCCGATGCTCACTGTCGGAAAGTATTGCGACCGCGCCTCGCGCACCAGGGCGCGCGCCTCCATAAAGTTCTCGAAGGCCTGCCGTATGTTCTGGTTGTCGATATTGAGTTGATCTTCCAGCGCATTCAACTCGGGCTCGTTGTAGATCTCCCACCATTTGCCGCGAAGGGCCGCGTCCTGTGGCTGCGCCACTGTCCATTCCTGCGATTCCTTGAATTGTGTTGGAGACTCCTTGTAGACCGCGGGCGCCGTGATCGCGGGCGGAGCGTACTTTGGTCCCACGTTGCAGCCGGCCAGCATGGCGCAAAGCATTCCTGCATAAATCGCGTTGAAAGCAGCGCGCGGTTGCCGGATCGAGAGGATCGAAGTCTTCATAACCAACACTCCATAATGGCCCTTCGCTACGTGGCCTCCGCGGTTCCATGGGGGGCAGTCGCCCGTTCCTTGCCGCTAACCCACAGGCGCATCCGATCGAAGAACAGGTAGACAACAGGCGTGGTATAGAGAGTGAGAACCTGACTCACAATGAGTCCGCCCACGATGGTAATGCCCAGCGGTTTCCTGAGTTCTGAGCCGGTGCCGGTGCCGAAAGCCAGTGGCAGCGCGCCAAACAACGCGGCCATCGTGGTCATCAAAATGGGACGAAAGCGTAGCTGGCACGCTTCAAAGATGGCGTCTTTCGTGTTCTTCCCGTGCTCGCGTTCCGCCACCAGCGCAAAGTCGATCATCATGATTGCATTCTTCTTCACAATGCCGATGAGCAATATGATGCCGATGATGGAAATAACGTTCAAGTCGATCTTGAACAGCATCAGCGCCAGCATGGCTCCCACACTGGCCGAGGGAAGCGTCGAGATGATCGTAAGCGGATGCACCAGGCTCTCGTACAGAATGCCGAGAACGATGTACACCGCGAGTATCGCCGTTGCAATAAGAATGGGCTCGCTGGCCAGCGAGGTTTGATACGCCGCGGCAGTGCCGGCAAAAAAACCACGCACCGTTTCCGGCATCCCCAGCCGCTGCTGCATCTGCCCCACCATGCGCGTTGCGTCGCTCAACGACATGCCGGTAGCCAGATTGAACGACACAGTGACAGACGGAAACGAGCTGGTGTGATTGAGAACCAGCGGCGTAGTGCTGGTCTGCGCCGAGCTCACAGCGGATAGCGGAATAACGCCTTTTCCCGTTGTGTTGAGGTAGATATTCTTCAGCCCATCCGGGGACTGCCAGTAAGGCGGCGCTACTTCCAGCACCACGTAGTACTGGTTAAGTTGCGTATAAATGATGGAGACTTGCGACTGGCCGAATGCGCCATACAGCGATGAGTCCAGCGACTGCGGAGTAATGCCGAGACGCGCGGCGGTGACCCGGTCGTAGTTGAGCACCTCCTGCAAGCCGCTGTTCTGTGCGTCGGTATTCACATCCTGAAAGCCAGGCAGCTTCCCCATCTCCGCAAGCAGTATAGGGCCCCAATGCGACAGGTCCTGCACGTTATCGGACTGAATCGTGTACTGGTAGAGTGCTGCGCTCCCTCGTCCCCCGATGCGCAGATCCTGTGCCGCCTGAAGGACCGCCCGAGCAACGGGAAGCCGGTTCATCTTTGGCCGCAGCCGATTGATAATGTCGGGCGCTGTAATCTTTCGTTCAGCCAGCGGCTTGAGCGCGATATTGATGCTGGCCCCGTTCGAAGGCCCGTTGCCCCCGGTGTACGCGATCACATTCGCGACAGCCGGATCGGCATCGACAACCTTCTCCAGTTGCAGGATGGAGTTATCCATGATGGGAAACGATGCATCCTGCGGACCCTGTACGCTGCCCTGCAGTATTCCCGTATCCTGCTGCGGGAAAAATCCCTTGGGGATGATGGCTATCAGATAGAAGTTCAATCCAATGGTCAGCAGCAGAATCGCCAGCATGGGGCCGGGATGCTTGAGCACCCAGGCCAGCGTACGGCTGTATCCCCCAAGCACCCACGCGAATCCCTTCTCGCTGACTTGAAACGCGCGGCCGTGCTTCATCTCCTTCTCATCTTTCAGCAGATAGGCGCACATCATGGGCGTTGTCGTCAGGGATATGAGCATCGACACTATTATGGCCGTCGACAGCGTGATTGCAAACTCGCGAAACAGCCTGCCAACGATGCCGGCCATCAGCAGGATGGGAATAAAGACCGCAATCAGCGACATGCTGATGGAGAAAACGGTAAACCCGATTTCCTTTGAGCCCAGAAGCGCGGCTTGAAACGGCTTCATTCCCGCCTCGCGGTGGCGTGTGATGTTCTCCATCACTACGATGGCGTCGTCAACGACGAACCCTGTCGAGATGGTCAGCGCCATCAGCGAGAGATTGTCGATGCTGAAGCCAAGCAGGTACATCACTGCGAAGGTGCCAACCAGCGAGACAGGAACAGCAACTGCGGGAATGAGCGTGGCCCGCCCGTTGCGCAGGAAGAGGAAGACAACAAGGATGACCAGCGCAACCGAAAGCATCAGAGTACGCTCCACGTCGCTCACAGACGCGCGTATCGTCGTGGTGCGGTCAAGAACGATGGTGGTCTTGATGCCTTGCGGAATGGACGCTTGAATCGACGGCAGCTCGCTTATCACGCGGTCGACAGTATCGATGATGTTTGCGCCCGGCTGGCGGAAGATGATAATCGGGATCGAGGGCACGCCATTCAGGTAACCCGAAGTGCGAATATTCTGCGCCCCGCTTGTTACATCTGCTACGTCGGATAGCCGCACAGCCGCTCCATGATGGGTACCGATGATCAGCGGCTTGTATTGATCCACCAGGCGCATCTGATCGTTGGTAACGATATCCGCGGTCGTGGTCCCATCGAAGATCTGGCCAGTCGGCTCATGAGCATTCTGTTCACTCAGCACCGATTGAACATTCGCCATGGTAAGCCCAAGACTGCTGAGCAATGTCGGGTTCACTTCCACCCGAACGGATGGCCCGGCGCCGCCAACCGTCACCTGCCCGACGCCCTGAATCTGCGAGAGCTTCTGCGCCACGACCGACGAAGCCTCGTCATAAACCGTGGGCCGGTCGTACTTATCCGAGGTAAGCCCCAGAATGAGAACCGGCGAATCCGCGGGATTCACCTTTCGATAAGTTGGGTTGGCGGGAAGGTTCGCGGGCAGGTAGGTGCGGGCCGAGTTGATGGCTGCTTCCACGTCTCGCGCTGCGCCATTAATGTCGCGGCTCAAATCGAATTGCAGCGTAATCGACGTGCTGCCAAGAGAACTCGAAGAGGTCATCTCCGTGACGCCGGCAATGTGACTGAACTGCCGCTCCAATGGCGTCGCAATCGAGGAGGCGGTTATCTCGGGACTTCCTCCTGGCAGGCTGGCAGAAACCGAAATGGTAGGGAAATCAACCTGTGGCAAAGGAGAAACAGGCAGAACGCTGAACCCCAGGGCGCCGCAAAGCGTGACGCCAACCGTAATCAGAGTCGTGGCTACCGGGCGTCGGATGAAGGGTGCGGAGATGTTCATGTTCCCTCCGCCGTGCGCGGTTCAGCGCCTTCTTCCATGTCCCCGGGTTTCCGGGTGACGCGATGCCCGATGCGATCGAAGAAGATATAGATCACAGGTGTTGTGTATAGCGTGAGCACCTGGCTCAGCAGCAGCCCGCCTACCATTGCAATGCCCAGCGGACGCCGCAACTCCGAGCCCATTCCCGTGCCCATCGCCAACGGAATCCCCGCCAGCAGCGCCGCCATCGTGGTCATCATGATAGGACGGAATCGCAGTAGGCAGGCCTCGTAGATTGCATCAGTCGAATTTTTCCCGTGCTCCCGTTCGCCCTCCAAAGCGAAGTCGACCATCATGATTCCGTTCTTCTTCACAATGCCGATAAGCAGAATAATTCCAATGATGGCCACCACGCTCATGTCCTGCTTGAAAAGAATCAGCGCAAGCAGCGCGCCCACGCCGGCAGATGGCAACGTGGAAAGAATGGTGATGGGATGAATGAAGCTCTCGTACAAGACGCCAAGCACGATATAGACAGCAGCCAGCGCTGCAATAATGAGCAGCCCTTCATTGGAGAGCGAGCCCTCAAACGAAGCAGCGGTCCCCTGGAACCCGTACTGCAGGCTGGCCGGCATGTTCAGCTCCTTCTGAACCTTTTCGATGGCCGTTATTGCGCCGCCCAGCGCTGCGTTGGGTGCAAGATTGAACGATACGGTCACCGCCGGAAACTGACCCTGGTGACTGATCGAGAGCGGCTCAAGCGTTCTTTCAATATGCGTGAACGCACTCAGCGGCACCGCGTTGGATGGCGTGGAGCTGGTGGTTGCATTTGCGGTTGAAGCGCTGCCATTTGAGCCGACACCGGAGTTGATCGCATTGGTTGGCGCAGTGAGTACGGAAGACGATGGAGTGTATGCAACCGAGGTTGTGGTCGCATTCGAACCGGCGGAAGAGGACCCCGACGACGCGAACGACGAGGAGGCCGCGGGTCCGCTTCCTCCATTGGAAGCACTGGCTTGAATATATAAATCCTGAAGCTTGGCGGGGCTCTGCTGGCTGCTTGGTTCCGTTTCAAGAATCACATGGTACTGGTTCAATTGCGTATACATGGTGCTGATCTGCCGCTGTCCATAAGCGTCGTAGAGCGTGCTGTCGATCGTCGAAGGCGCGATTCCAAGCCGCGATGCGGTCACTCGATCGATCACCAGCGATACCGCCAGGCCCCCGGTTTGCTCGTCGGTAGCCACATCGGCAAGCTGGGGCAACTGCTTCATCCTTTCCACCAGCTTGCCCGTCCACAGGTTCAACTCGTTGGC